>Ga0137463_1000026_pt1 | contig 64970 bp, 51 predicted proteins | sample EasRivERMGT800_2_FD_102333 | JGI IMG/M metagenome (GOLD analysis project Ga0137463, IMG submission 102333) | Soil microbial communities from meander-bound floodplain in the East River, Colorado, USA - East River MetaG ERMGT800_2 | ecosystem: Environmental > Terrestrial > Soil > Floodplain ...
CGCAGAGATGCTCGACCACGCCCTTCGCACGGCTCAGGGCGTGCCACCCGGCGCTCCACTTTGGGATGGCGAGGGAGAATGTTTGAATTCGGCTCAAACTGCGATGTGTAGATACCTATGCCCCTGCGGGAGAGGGGAACACGAAACGCGAATGGCAATTCAGGATGTCAGTTGCCGATGGACGGACCACCCCGGCCGAGAAATTTGAAGTGCGTCGGCGAACGCCGGCGAGGAACCTTTTCAACACCTTTTGAACGAGGCACCTGGATCATGCTGTATCGAGAAATTGTGATTTGCGATTGTGGACGCCCCGCCATGTTGCGGAGCACGATCTGCCGGACCTGTTACGAGGATGGTTTCCGCCGGCGCTGGCGCGATGAGTCGCTGCGGTTCGATTCGGGAACGCAGCCGGTCCCCACGCAGCCCCTCACGCCGCGGCAGCGCATGTCTTGCGCGCCGGGACGACCATGGCCGGAAACCGCAGGCGTTTGAAAGATGCGAGGGGGACCGGGGAAAACCGAATGACGAATGTCTAATGACGGAATGTCTAAAGAAGCACTAATGACGAATGACGAAAGTTGATGTGTGCGCAATCCGGCAGTTCGACATTCGGGCTTCGTCATTGATTAGACATTCGTCATTAGACATTAGTCATTCCCCGTTCCCGGTCCCCAAAACTTCGCGGTGATTTGTGAATCGAGGCAATCAATGAAGATTCGAGATCGAATCAAAGAACTCCGGCGGGTGCCGGCGGCAGAGCTTAAGCCCAATCCCAGGAACTGGCGGACCCATCCCAGGGCCCAGCGCGATGCGCTCAAAGGGATCCTCGCCGAGGTCGGCTATGCCGACGTGCTCCTGGCCCGCGAGACCAACTCAGGCGAGCTCGTGCTCATCGACGGGCACCTGCGGGCGGAAACGACTCCCGATCAGACTGTCCCCGTGCTCGTGCTCGACCTCGACGCAGCCGAGGCCGACAAACTGCTGGCGGTCCTCGACCCGCTGGCGGCAATGGCCGAGCCCGATCAGGAACGGCTCGAACGACTCATCGGCGAGATCGAAACCGAAAGCACTGCGCTCAAGCAGATGCTGGTCGATCTGGCGACCCGGGATGATGAAACCCTGGCCGAGGTGCATTTGGCAGAGCAGGGCGGGGGAGCCGCACCACAGCTCCAGTCGAAGTTCGCGATCATCTTAACTTGCGAAACCGAAGAGCGGCAAATCGAGCTGCTCGAGCGGTTCGCCCGGGAGGGACTGGAATGCCGCGCATTCGTTGTGTGAAGTCAACCGAGATCGTCCGTACGCCGCGGGTGCAGCAGCTCGAAGGGATGTTCGACGTCCCGCCGGCCGGGTCGAGCGAGCGGGTGTGGGAGGTTGAGCTGCCCCTCGAAGAGCGCGACTGGCAGATTGGTCTGGTTGTCGGTCCATCGGGATGCGGCAAGAGTACGATCGCGCGAGCTTTGTTCGGCGAGGCGCTCGTCGGCGGTTTCGACTGGCCTGCCGACCGATCGATTGTCGATGCGTTTCCCGCTCGGCTCGGGATCCGGGAAGTGGTGGGGCTCTTGTCGAGCGTGGGGTTTTCGAGCCCGCCGAGCTGGCTGTTGCCTTTTCGCGTGCTGTCGAACGGCGAGCAGTTTCGGGCAACGCTGGCGCGAGCCCTGGCCGAGCGCCCCGATCTGGCGGTGATCGACGAATTCACGTCGGTCGTGGACCGGACGGCGGCGCAGATCGGCTCGGCGGCGCTGGCCCGCACGATCCGCCGATCAAAACGCCGGCTCGTCGCCGCGTCGTGCCACTACGACGTCATCGACTGGCTCGATCCCGACTGGATCTACGACCCGGCGGCGCAGCACTTTCGCTGGAGGTCTCTTCGAGGGCGACCGCCGATCAAGCTCACCGTGGTTCGCGCCCGCCGCGAAGCCTGGCGGATGTTCCAGCAGCATCATTATCTGAGCGGCGACCTGCACCGCGCGGCCCAGTGCTTCGTGGCATTCGTGGGAGAGCCGGGGAGTGACGCGGCAGGCCGGGAGACGATGTTGAATTCTGAAAGCAACGCACAACAAAGAACTCCTTCCCCCTCGATGGGGGAAGGCCGGGATGGGGGTGGGAGCGTCGATCGACGTTTACCCCCCGGCACGACCCTGCTTCACAACCAGGGGAGCGAGAGTTGTCTCGACAGCCGTTCGTGGAATGGCATTCGGCCGGCGGCGTTTACGGCGGTGCTCCCGGCGCCCGATGCGCTGGGAGGTTACTGGCGCGAGCATCGGACCGTTTGCCTGCCCGACTTTCAGGGGGTGGGGATCGGGCATGCCTTGAGCGAATTCGTCGCTTCATTGTTTGCCGCCACGGGCAAGCGCTACTGCTCGCGGACGTCGCATCCGGCGATGATCGGGCACCGGGCCGCGTCGCCGGTGTGGAAAATGACCCGCGCCCCGGGCTTTGGTCACCGGCAAACCGGTTCGTGCCGCGCGTTCAACCGCCACGCCGCGCTGGGAAGGCTGACGGCCAGCTTCCGCTACGTCGGCGAACCGAACCGCGAGGCAGCCCGCGCGCTGGGAGTGTTGAAATGAACCGTACGTAAAGTAGTCATCTCGGTCCTCCGAGATGGTCTGGGTGGGTGGTTTGCGCGGTTGCCCGTCGGTCAAGTGAAATCTCTGCGGGCAGTCGTTTTCGTAAGTCGCGACACAACAGCCAGGCGGTCGCGTTGGAGCACTGGTCATCGCGCGCAAGATGTTCAAAAAGGAGAGCCGGTTGACCATCTCGCGGAGCGAGATGACTACATTACGGCAAAGCAAATGACGAAATCCGAATGTCTAAGGAAGCACTAATGACGAATGACTAATGCCTAACACCGTGCCCGATTCGGATCGTTCCAAATGTCCTTCGTCATTCGTGCTTCGTCATTCATTAGACATTCGTCATTAGTCATTCGACATTCCTCCCGTTCCGGTCCCCGGTCCCCAGTCCCCGGTCCCTTCCCAATCTCCATGACCAACATCCCTTCCACTGACGAAATCGCCGCCGCGCTGCGCGACAGCTTGGGCCTCGTTTGCCGGGCGGCGGATCGGCTGGGGTGCGGGCCGCAGGTCATTTACGAGCGGGCCCGCGAGACGCCCGAGATCGCCGAGTTGTTCCGCATGTTTCGCGCCAGACTGCTCGACGCTGCCGAGTCGGCCATCTGGAGCGGAATCCTCAAACGCGAATCGTGGGCGGTCAAGCTGGCCTTCGAACTGTGGGGCCGCTCGCGCGATTTTACAGACGGAGCCGAGGTCTGGCATGGACCGCGGCTCGACGACGACATTCCCGCCGGACTGGTCCGGGCCCTTGTGCAGGAGTTGCTCCACAATGCTGATTACACCGAGATTCAACGCACGCATCAACTCGCTGCTGACACCGGCGCTGTTTGCAGCCCACGCGAGCGCGGGGCGCTGGAAGATGACCCGGCACCTGGCGGCGATTGACCAGGCGATTGTGGATACGATCCTGGGTCGGTCCGCGCCCATCCTGGTGATCGAGGCGCCGCCGCGGCACGGAAAGTCGGAACTCGTGAGCCGCTATCTCCCCGCCTGGTACCTGGGGACGTTTCCGTCGCGCAAGGTGATGCTGGTCGGTTACTCGGCACGGTTCGCCCGTGCCTGGGGGCGCCGCGCGCGGGCTCTGCTCGACGAGCATGGCCGCGCGCTGTTCGGAATCGAGATCGATCGCGCCGTCCGCTCGGCCGAGGATTGGGGACTGGTGGGGCGCGAAGGCGGGATGGTGACGGCGGGAGTCGGCGGTCCTCTCACCGGGCGCGGCGCCAACCTGCTCATCATCGACGACCCGATCAAGAACGCGCGCGACGCGTTAAGCGAAACCCTCCGCGACAGTCACTGGGACTGGTGGCAGACGACCGCCAGCACGCGGATCGAGCCGGGAGGCTGCGCCATCATCATCGCCACCCGCTGGAACGACGACGACCTGTCGGGGCGGCTGATTCGGGCCGCCGCAACAGGGGAGGGGACCCCGGTCCGGCGCTTGCGCCTGCCGGCGATCGCTGAGGAAGACGATCCGCTCGCGCGTGCGCCCGGCGAAGCGCTCTGGCCGGCGCGGTGGCCGCGTGCAGCACTCGACGAGATCCGAACCGGAAAGGAAGCGGGCTGGTGGCAGGCTCTGTACCAGCAGCACCCCAGCCGCAATCCGCACAGCCTCTGGCCCGAGGAGTATTTCGGCCCGCATCTCTGGGAGGGGCGATTTCCCGACGATTTCGACCTGTCGGCCATCGCGCTCGACCCGGCGCAAGGCAAAAAGTCGGGCGACAGTTCGGCGATCGTCTTCGCCGGACTCGCCGAGGGGCTGTTGTGGGTCGACGCGCGCATCGTGCAGGTCCCTCCCGAAGAGGCGGTGCGGGAAGCGATCGACATGTCGCGCTGGTACTGCCCGCACGCCGTGGCGGTCGAATCCAATGCGTTCCAGTACCTGCTGGCTCCCGAGTTCGACCGGCAGTGCCGCGAGCGCCGGCTCCCGCCGCTGCCGATTCACCTGATCGAGCAGCGGACGCCGAAATTCGTCCGGATCGAGCGGCTGGGGACGTTTTTCCAGCGCCGGAAGATCAGGATCAAGGAGACTCCCGGTTCACAGATTCTGTACGACCAGTTGCGGGACTTTCCGCAGGGAGACCACGACGACGGGCCCGACGCCCTGGAACTGGCAATCCGGATGCTGCAGACGATGGCCGCCGGCGGCCACGACGACCGCGGGGACGGTTTCTGGGGAGTGGCGCGGGGGTGAAAAACGTAAGCGGGACCCGGGAATAGGCACCGGGGACCGGAAAGGACGGAATTCAAAATGGGAAGCGATCGTCTTTGTTTAGCCGCGAGCCGCAGGCGAGTGTGGTATTTGAATTTCCCGGTCCCCGGTCCCATTTCCCCGGTCCCATTTCCCCGGTCCCTGCTTTCCCATTCCGTATTCACTCACGTGTGTGCGCTGTTTTGACGGCGAATTCGGCGTGGGCCGAGAATTGCTGCAACAGGTCGAGGGCCCGTTCGTATTTTCCCCAGCCGGTGATCGTCAATTGCTTGAGTTTCATCTGCCGCATGCGTGCCGCGACCGCGGCGATTTCCCCCTGGAGGGTTTCCAGCTCGTTGACGACGGTCTGGAGGTCGTCGGGGCTCGCCGGCCGCACGCGGGGCATGCGGTCTGTCGTTGATTTGGCCACGCTGCTCTCCGTAACGGGGTGGATCCTGGAACCAGAAGCCTGGAATGGACACGTTTCTACCGATGGAATGTAGAAAATATTTATTAATACGTCAACAGAATGGATCTCCGCTGATTTTACAAAATATCTGTTATTGTTATTGACAACTGTACAAATATATAGTTAATATAATAACTGGTGACGAACAGAGAGGACAAACGGACGGAGAGGAACCACGAAATACGCAAAACACACGAAATCGGACAGCGTGGGGAAGCCAGAATGTCTAATGACGAATGTCTAAGGAATGACGAAGCTCGAATGACGAAGAGTGCGGAATGCGGAGTTCGGAGTTCGGAATGCGGAATGGGGGCTGAAGACGCGGCTGTTCAGCCAAGGGCCGCCGGCGAGTCTTGCGTTCGGATTTCGTCATTCGGATTTCCTTCCCGGCGCGCCGGGATTCGTCATTAGTCATTCGTCATTTCCCGCCCCCGTCCCTTTGGCTCTGTGTGGTTCAATCCCGTCCCTGACTTCGTGCGGCTCGTGTTCCTGTTGGTCAATCCTGAATCCATCTCATGCCATTGATGACCATCACCATCTCGGACGGCGACCGGAACGTGGATTACACGCTCGAAATCGACTGCGATTTCCTGGCCGGCTCGGCCCCGCGAGCCGGCTGGCGCCATGGCGGGGAGCCGGGCGAAGCGCCCGCCGTCGAGATCAACCGCGTCCGCTGTCTCGAAATGGCGGTGTGGTGCGGGAAGCAGGCGGTCTCGGCGTTTCCGGGGTCTGACGAACGACGCTCGCTCGAAGCGCCGATTGGCCAGTGGTGCCTCGACAAATACGCCGGGGAAATTGAACAGGCGGTTCTGGAATTGTGCCTCGCCCGGCGCGACGCCGGCGGTGCGGCGATTGAAGATTGAAACTGACCTCCCTTCTGAAACGCGAACAGAATGGACATATCACACGCCAAACAGAAACTCGAACTTCTCCCTCCCCCCTTTGTGGGGGAGGGCCGGGGTGGGGGGTGTGCGCCAGTAGACGGTCCCACCCCCATCCTGACCTTCCCCCATCGAGGGGGAAGGAATTGAGTGTTGGCCATCGAGGTGCCGTAGTTCAAGCCTTGTTCAAATTCAGTCTGCCGAGAAATTGGGGAAGACGCGATGAATCAAACCAGGCGGAAACGATCCAGACGCAAGCGGCGGAGTTTGCTCCCGCTCTGCTACAAGCACCGCAAACCGATGCGAGTCGGCCGGGTCGTGGGGTTGCGGCAATACCGGTACTGCCCGGTCCCCGGCTGCCGCATTACGCTACGGACGATGCGCCCCAAACCGCCGCGCGAGGAACCTGGCGGCGCCGCTGGCGAAACCAGTTCGAGTCCGGCCCCGATCGTCGCCGAGAAAGCATCCCCGCGAGAGCGTGGCTGGGGCAGTTCCCCGTTCGAAAACGATGCGCCGCAGGCTGTGCTGTCGCCAACACTCGAGTCGGCCGACACGTTTCGCGATGCCCCAGTTTCGGGTCGCTTCCAAAGTCCTGACGTTCAAAACGACGCCTCGCCATCCGGACCGGCAACGGCCGTCGGGACGACCGACACATTTCGTGATGCCCCAGTTGCGTCGCGAAGGTCATTAACTTTCACATCCATGAACTTCACACAGAATTCTCAGTGAGGGCCAGATGCCAAAACGCAGAATCAAACGGAAACAGGGAGAAGGGATTGCAATTTCCGGTCCGGCGACCGTGCGGGTCAGCCGCAGCGTCACGCTGATGGTCGAGGCGCCGCACGAAGCCCGGGTCGCCCGGCTGGTCAAACGCGGGCAGGTGAAGCGCCCGTCGCAACGTTCGAAGTCTACTCCGCCCAAACCCACTACGCCGGACCGCGAACGGAACCAATCCCCTGACCAACTGATCCCGGCCGGCCAGGACTGATGCGCACAAACCACACGAACGAGAACCGAGCACGTAGGGTCGTCAAATGACTTCGCAAATCTTAAACGCTGAAGGCGTTTCACAGCAAAGCCCAGGGTTGCCCGTTTTCGGGCTACCCTGGGTAACGTTCCCGTCATTCGAACGAACCCTGACAGGGTTCCACCTGTCGCGCTGCGGGAATCAGGAAGACAGAAAGGCCGACGGAGAGGAACCACGAAATACACGAACCCCGGCGCGCCGGGACGCGAGCGAGACACGAAAACGGACGGAGCAAACGACGGTTCGAACCACAGATTGCTTACTTGCAATCCGCCGGCCGCTACGAGGAGCCGGGATTGAAGAACCCGGTCTGGCCGAGTTATCCTGCTGAGGAAGGCAGGAGGCGACATCTCACGAGGCCACGGAGGAGGATCTGAAGTGCTGAAGTCAGGTGAGAAATCAAACGGTGGCGAAGGGCCGACGGTTCTGTTTCTGTGCACCGGCAACTACTACCGCAGCCGGTTCGCCGAGGTGTACTTCAACTGGCTATCGCGCCGCGAAAAACTGGCGTGGCAGGCCGACTCGCGCGGCCTGGCGCTCGAGCCGGCCAATCCCGGGCCGATTTCGTCCCACACCCGCGTGTATCTCAAGGAACTGGGAATCCCGCTCCCGGAGCCGCTCCGGCACCCGATTGACGCTGCCGAAACCGATTTTCGCGCGGCGAAACTGATCGTGGCGCTCAAAGAGGCCGAGCATCGGCCGCTGATGCAGTCGCGGTTTCCCAACTGGGTCGAGCGGGTCGAGTACTGGCGCGTGCACGATCTCGATTGCGCCCTGCCGACCGAGGCGTTGCCGCAGATCAAGGAGCATGTGGAAGAGCTGTTTGATCGGCTGCGAGAGCAGATCAGGGAATAGGGACCGGGGACCAGGGACCGGAGAGTACGGAGTACCAAGTACTGCCGGATTCGGGTTTGAAGAACCTCGAATGTCTAAATCCAAATGTCTAAGGAAAGCCAAAAGCGCAAAACGACAAAAGTCACCGACACTCTTTGGGTTTTAGATTTCGGATTTCCTTCCCGGCGCGCCGGGATTGAGTTTTCGTCATTCGGTTTTTTCCGTCCCGGTCCCCGGTCCCCGGTCCCCAGTCCCCTCCAGATTTCCTTCCCACGAGCGCACGAGCGTCCACAATAGCCACGGTCCGCAGCCCCACTGAATGGCCGTGGTGATCAGGTAAATCCGATGAATGTTATAGAAGTAGGGCCAGTCGAAGCCGGGTTGCGTGTGCGTTTCGAGCAGATTGCTGAGCCAGACGTGGACGGCGAACAGTCCCGCCTGGCAGAGTGCGAAGGTGCCCCACATCCACCAGCGGGCCGGCGTTCCGCGCCGACGGAACTCGAAGCAGAGCAGCACGATGAGCCCGACGCCGAGCAGGTTCAGTGTGCGAGTCACCTGTTGCGTCACCAGCCCCTGCGTCTGGCTCCCGAGCAGATCGGTTCCCGCCGGGACGACCACCAGTCCGTAAAACGTCAGGGCGCCCCACCAGCCGGCGACGCCCAGCGTTACGACAAACCGCCAGAGATTCCCTTGCCAGTCGGTCCCGGCGAAGGTTTTGATTTGATTGATCAGCGGATTCATTCAACGTGCAATCCTGGCTGCGCGTGCCGTGTCACCCGGGAGGCAGGTGATTCCGGCTCGGATTATTCCTGCTGGCCCAGTGACTGTCGAGGAAGCTCGAACCAACGTAATGATGAATTCATCAGGACCGCTCACGCCCCGACGCAGAGAACTTTCACCACAAAGACTCAAAGCCACGAAGAAAAAACAAGAAACTTTTGAACCGCGGATGACGCCGATGGGCACGCATGAATCGAAGACGAACTGAATGACGGACGGAGAGGAACCAAAAAATGCACGAAAGACACGAAAACGGGAAAAGAAGACGAATACTTGAACCACAGAGACACAGAGGGAAGGATTTCAATTCTGGTCATTTCTCTGTGGCCTCTGTGTCTCTGTGGTTCATTTTTGTCCCTCCCTTTGTGCCTTTGAGTCTTGGTGGTGTCTCGAGACCGACAGTCAACCGTGAAGTTTTTGTGAGAGAACGACGAAGGAGCGGTCATCGGGTCGGGCGGGCGCTTGTGCGCCGGCCCGGCAAGGCGTAAACTTCGCGCGAACAGCCGGTTCACTCTCGGAACCCCGGCCAACCCTCGTTGCCCACATTGTTTCCCGCCTGCACTCATCCTGAGGAGCGCATCCCATGAGCAGCCGTCGAGTCCTCGGTATTGTCATTCCCCTGTTCGTCGTCGCCGTGTGGGGGGCAGTCGGTTTCGGTCCGCTGCGCTCGCAGGATGAAAAGCAGCCGGCCCGCTCCAGCCGGTTCCCCGGATCGACGGCCGAAGGCATTCTGCTCCCCAACGGCTGGCGGCTGACGCCGGCCGGCAATCAGGTGCCGCTCACCGATCTCCCCCTCAATATCATTCCGACCCCCGACGGCAAGCAGGCATTTGTCGCCACCAGCGGGTACAACGCCCACGAGCTGACGGCGATCGAACTCGAGACCGGCAAGAAGGTGGCGACGCAGACGGTTCCGCAAAGCTGGTTTGGCCTGGCGGCTGATTTCGAGGCGGGGAAAGTGTGGTGGTCGGGAGGGGGAGACGGCTCGATCCAGCAATTTGCCTGGAGTGAAGGTCAACTTCGTCCGCAGGATGCGCCGCTGCCCAGGGCCGATGCGGACGACAAAACCAAAACCAACGGCTTTCGCACCGGCGTGTGTCTCGATCGCAAGGTTGGAATCCTGTATTCGCTGGCAATTCTCCCCAAAGGTGGAAACAAATCGTTCGCCTGGGGAGATGCGACCACCGACGAAAAGGAAGGGGGAGTGATCACCAGCAAGGTGCTGGGTAAACCGGGGGCGATGATTTCGGCACCGTGCGGCCAGCGCCCGTACGACGTCGTGCTCGGCCGCAACAACCTCTTGTACGTCAGCGACTGGGCCGACCGGCGGGTGCTGGTCGTCGATCCCACGACCCTGAAGACGATCGCGAAGATCCCGGTCGGCGAACATCCCAACCAGATCGCGCTGCATCCTGAAGACGATCGGCTGTTCGTAGCGTGCGCCTCGTCGAACGCCGTGTACGTGATCGATACTGCGACGGGGACGGTGCAGGAAACGATCTTCACCGCGCTGTTTCCGCAGTCTCCCGAAGGAAGCACGCCGGATGCTTTGTGCCTCGACTCGGACGGGGAAACGCTGTTCGTCGCCAACGCCGACAACAACTGCGTCGTTGTGATCGACGTCGAAGCGCCGCGCCGCAGCCAGATCAAAGGGTATATCCCCACCGGCTGGTATCCGACGGCGCTGGCGATCACTCCCGACGATAAGCACCTGCTCGTCGGCGTGGGAAAAGGGAACCTGTCGAAGTCGAACCGGCCTGCCCAGACGAAGATCGACGAAGCGCTCGCCAAACCGCAGCAGGAAGGGGGCTATCGGCGGATCCCGTTTCCGCACGTTGGCACGACGCTCTCGGGGGCGCTGTCGATCATCGACATTCCCTCCGACAAAGACCTGAAAAAGTACACCGATCAGGTATATCGCAACTGCCCGTATTCCGACAAACTGCTCGCCGCCTCCCCCAGCCCGCGGAAGACTGCGATTCCCGCGAAGGTCGGCGATCCTTCGCCGATCAAATACGTGCTGTACATCATCAAGGAGAATCGGACGTACGACCAGGTGCTGAGCGACATCCCCCGCGGCAATCGCGACGAAAGCCTGCTCATGTTTGGCGAGCAGGTGACTCCCAACCATCACAAGCTGGCCAACGAATTTGTGCTGCTCGACAACCTGTACTGCAACGGGCACGTCTCGGCCGACGGACATCCCTGGTCGACGATGGCGTATAACACCGACTACATCGCCCGCAACTGGGCGCTTACGTATTCGAAGCGGCTGGGGATCGACGATGACGACGACGGCGACCTGACGAACGCCCCCGGCGGCTATATCTGGGATTCGTGCAAGCGGCACGGCTTGAGCTATCGCAGCTACGGTGAATACGGCGGGCGCGTCAGCCAGCCGGATGGAACGTTTCGCATGGAAGGGCGCGTGCCGGGGCTGGTGGGGCATACCTCGCCGCGGTTCGGCCTGCCGGTCGTTCCCGGCAAAAAGGCGCGCGACACCGACCGGGTTGACGTGTTTCTCGAAGAATTCCGCGAGTACGAGAAGACCGGCACGGTGCCGCGGTTCATCGTGATGAGTCTCGGTGAAGATCATACCGAAGGGACGACCGTCGGCGCGCCGACGCCGCAGGCCTGCGTGGCCAGCAACGACCTGGCGCTGGGACGCCTGGTCGAGGCGCTCAGCCGGAGCAAGATCTGGCCCGAGCTGGCGATCTTCGTGATCGAAGACGATGCGCAGAACGGACCGGATCATGTTGACGCGCACCGCACGGTGGGGCTGGTCATCAGCCCCTATTGCCGGCGGAATCTTCTCGACAGCACGCAGTACAGCACGGTGAGCATGCTGCGAACGATGGAGCTGATCCTGGGGCTCCCCCCCTTAAGCCAGTTCGACGCGGCCGCCACGCCGATGTTCGAATCGTTCAACGACAAGCCCGATCTCACGGCTTACAAGCACGAGCCGGCGCGCATCGATCTCGACGCCACGAACACGAAGCTGGCCTACGGCGCCGAGCGCTCGAATAAGATGGATTTCAGCGAGTACGACCGAATCGACGACTTCGAGCTGAACGAGATTCTGTGGCGGGCGATCAAGGGGCCCGACGCGCCGATCCCGCCGGCCGTTCGCCGCGCGATTGCGTATCGGGGAATTGATTTGCCGGACGCCGACGGTGATGGTGACGAGTGAGGCGCTGGCACTGCCCAATGGTGGGAAACGTCACGATTCGACGAGAGTGTCGAACCTTTCAGGTCGTTAGCCGCGGATGCGGCGGCATAGTTTAGCCTGGTGGCGCAAGCCCCAGGAATGCATGCGATTTTCAAGTCAAAGCCCCAGCGGGGCGACATAGAGTCGCGGTATGTCGCTCCTCCGGAGCTCAGGTCTTTCGCAAGACGTCAACCTGCGGCTGACGCCGCAGGCTAAATTATTTCGCCCCTCCGGGGCTACCGTATTGTCCGATGGGAGACCTGCGATCGGCGCCGTGACAGGGTCGGGAGACCCCGCCACAACACACTTTCACTGCCCCAGCGCTTCGCGGAAGAACAGCACCACCGCCGCCGTCAGGTAGTCGCGGTTGGCTTTCTTCGCGAAGCCGTGTCCTTCGTTGTCGGCATACACTGTCCAGACGCGTCGGCCGGCGGCGCTGACAGAAGTGGCGATCTGCTCGGCTTCGGAAAACGGGACGCGCGGATCGTTGCGACCATGGGCCACGAGCAGCGACGATTTGATTTTGTCGATGTTGTTGAGGGGGTCGAGTTTCTCGAAATAGGCCTGCATGTGCGGATCGCGTTCGTCACCGTACTCGGCACGCCGCAGATCCTGCCGGTAGGCGCTGGTGTTCTTCAAAAACGTGCGGAAGCTGGCGATGCCGACGACGTCGACTCCCGCCTTGATGCGGTCGCTGTAATGCGTGAGCGAAGCCAGGACCATGAATCCGCCGTACGAACCTCCCATTACCACCACGCGCGAGGCGTCGAGTTCGGGCTGTTTGGCGACCCAGTCGAGCAGGCTGCCGATGTCGCGGACGCTGTCTTCGCGCTTGTCGGCGTTGTCGAGCTTCAGGTACGTCTTGCCATACCCGGCCGAGCCCCGGACGTTCGGATGAATCACCGCCATCCCCAGCTCGTTCAGATAGAATTGCTCGATCCCGCTGAAGCTGGGGCGGTATTGCGATTCGGGACCGCCGTGAATGTTGATGAGGACGCCGGCCGGTTTGTCTTTCGAGGCGGTGCGGGGCTTGAAGTAATACGCAGGGATCTTCTGCCCGTCGAAGCCGGGGAACTGGATGCGCGTGGCAGTGAGAAAGGTCGCCGGGTTCAGCCCGCCGACTTCGCTGAACGTCCACTGCGTGAGCTTGCCATCCGCCAGCGTGATGGAATAGGCATCGGCCGGCGCATCGGGACGCGCCAGCGTGAACCCGAGCTGCTTGCCGTCGGGAGAGAAGTCGAGCGAGCCGACCTGGCCCAGCGGCAGCTCGACGCGCCGGCGCTTGCCGTTCTCGACGAGGTACAGGCTCCCCGCTCCGTCTTCATTGACGGTGAACGCAACCAGCCCGGTGCGAGGCTCGACTTCGATACCGTCCACGTCCCAGGGAATGTCTTCAGTGAACCAGGTGTATTTGAGCGTCGCCAGATCGAGGCGCGCAAGCTGCCGGAACTCCCCCTGCGCGTCGGTCGCCAGCCAGACCGACTTGCCGTCGGGGGCGAATTTCATCGACCCGAAGGAGGCGGTCCCGCCGCCGGGAATCGGCAGCAGCGTTTTCTGCTGGGTCGCCATATCGAACAGTGCGGGATACGACTCATTGATCGAGACGAAGCGGTTCATGAGCAGTTTCGCGCCGTCGCGCGACCAGTCGAGCGCGCTCCAGTGTTCGTTTTCGACCTGCATCAGCAGCTTGAGCGAACCGGGCTTACGCGGCTCGGCGGCGTACAGATCGGTGTCGCGTCCGTTGCGGCTGTTGCTGTGAATGATCAGGCGGCTGCCGTCGTGCAGGACGGGGCCGGTGAGGTTGCGCGACTTGCCGTCGGTCAGGAGCTGCGCCTGGCCGGTGGCCCGGTCGAAGAAGTAGACCTGGTCGTTCTCGCTGCCGCCGCGACTCATGTGGACAAGCAGAGCGCCGTCTTTTGCCTCGGGGATGAAACCCCCGTCGGCCGGTTCGTTGAAGAAGGTGATCTGCTCGCGGCGGCCTGCCGGCTCGTAGACGCGGTGGAGCTGCGCCGTGTCGCCGAAGCGCGTGGCGATGAGCATCCCCTTGCCGTCGGGAGACCAGCCACGGAAGGCCGCAGCGCGCGTGGCCTGGTATTGCCTGAGCCGCTCGATCAGATCGGGTGGCACGACCGGCACTTCCTGGGTGACGACCGCCGGCGGGCGAAACGGATCGATCGCATCGGCGGCGCGGGCCGTTTGTGGCGCCGACTGGATCAGCAGAAAGTTGCAGGTGACGAACAGCAGACAGGCGCCGGCGAATTTCATGCGAACGCTCCGGTGGGAAGTCGAGGCTTTACGAATCGCACGAGGATACCGCGCGGAACGCGGCGTGTGGATAGTCCGCCGGTGGAATTCTCAATCCGGGCACGGCGAGTGATTGCCCCAGCGACGTTCGCGCCCGATCGCTCCAGCGAGCCGACGGGTTTATCCCGTCGGGATCGAGTCCACTGGCGCACGCGGTACCGTGCGACATCTCGACTCGTCGCAGGAACTGCGGGACGCGTGAGACGTTTCGAATCGGAAGGTTTCGTGTGGGGTTGCTCGGACAGACGGGTTTGCACCCGATCCCGCCGGAATAAATCCGGCGGCTCGCTGAATCAGTCTCGTCCGGTTGTCAAACGCGATCATGAACCCCCTCTGGCGCAGGCAAAATCACTCAGGCTTCGATCCGTCCGATGGCTCGACTTTGACCTTCACCTGGACCGAGCCGCGGTTGTCGGCCAGCTCGTTCCAGAAATCGTTGACCCGAAAATAGAGCGTGCCGGTGATGCGGGGTGTGAGCCGCGCCTCGCGACCGATCGGAAGTTCGGTGAGCATCGTCGTGTACGGCGGCGCTTCGCGCAGCGACTGGCTGCGGATCGTGGCCATGAGCTTCCCCACCGGCTGCCCCGCGTGGTAGCGAATGCTGACTCCCTGCGGTTCGCTTTCCCACGGCTTGGGTTCGGTCGCGACGACAAAGCGGCCCGAGGCGGTGATCGTGTAGGTTCGTCCCTGCTCGATCAGGATCCCGCTCGATTGCCAGCCGCGATCGGCGGCGATTTCGAACTCAGACGCAGCGCCGGTCCTGGCGAGAGGTTCGCCGCGTCGCAGGTCGAGCACGCTCCGTTCGATGTCGTAGCCGTAGCACAGATTTCCGGCGAAAACGAGCCATTCTTCAGACAGCTCGGGCCAGTCCTCCGGGAAGACTTTCTGCAGTTCGAGAGTCGCATCGCTGCGCGACGTCACCAGGGTGCCGATCCGACGGAAGCGGTCGCGATATTTGGGATGACCGTCGAGAAAGGCGCACAGGCTCCACGACCAGGCGTACGCATTGTACTTCTGGAAATCATTCTGGGGCATGCTGGTCACCGCCTCAATTTTTCGCAGACCCGTGCTGTGGCGGTCTTCGTCGATGAGCTTGATCCAGCCGAGGCCCCCGAACGTTTCGCGATCGCTGGGGAACAGCCGGAACCGGGTTTTCCCGTCGCGATCGGTGAGGTGAGCGCGGAACAGCTCGGCCATCCCCTCCATGTACCAGACGAACCGGTTTGTGGGGTTCGGCAGAGCCACCATGAAACAGTGGGTCCCTTCATGGATCATCAGGTGCCGGCGGTAATAGTCGATCGGCTGATCCTTCATCCAGAAAATCTGGTTGCGATAAACCCCTTCGAGCAGGATCTGGGCGTCGTCCTTGATCAGCCCCGCATCCCGAAACAGCGCACGGTCGGCCATGATGTAGCCGATCATCTGATAGTCTTTCCCTTCCCGATCAGCGGGGAGCGGACCGAAGTATTCTTCCAGCGCGGCATAGGCCTGATCCATCAGAGGAGGGAGCAGTCGGGCGTGCTCGGCGGGGATGTCGGTGTAGAGAATCAGGTGCTTCGATTCGTATCGATGGATGCCGATTTCATCGAGCCGCTGATCATCGTGGGCCGGTACCGGAAAGGTCGGCCGGACGATGCGCTGCGGCCGTTCGGGTTGGGCGGCGGACTGCTCGGTGGGCTGGGTCGGGCTGTCGAGTTCCGACTTCTGGCCAGGCGGGGCCGGGGCTTTCCCGGGGCTCGGGGCCTTCTTCTTCGGGGGCGCGGCCGCGGCCGTTGTTGGCTTGGCCTGCGAGCCGCAAGCCGCCAGCAGCAGCATCGACAGCGCCATGACCACGCCGGTGCACGGCATCCGAAAAGGAATCCAGATCATGCCCGGCATTTTAGCATGAACCAAACGTCCCTGACTGCGCCTCACCCAGGCGAGCCGATGGGTTTATCCCATCGGAATCGGGTGAATCGCTCTGGTGCGTGAACGACGCATTGGAGATCAAACGTCGCGAAGCGCCTGCGACGGGATCAGATGTGATTCGCACCCACCGGTGCCATTGACTCCGACACCGGCGGGATAAACCCGCCGGCTCGCTGGGGCGACCCTTTCGATCCGTGTCCACTGCTTGTTTGCGTTGGTTGCGGGAGACGGGTACGCTGATAAAGACATCCTTGCACATTCATCAGGGAGCCGCGCGATGCCCGATTTTGTGTATTGCCTGAATGCCAGTACGATCCGGCCGGTGCCGATTCTGAAAAAGATCGAAATCGCCGGCAAAGCGGGCTACGCGGCGATCGAACTCTGGCACGACGACATCGACGCCCATCTGGCTGCCGGCGGAACCCTGCGCGAGATCCGCAAGGCGCTCGACGACCAGAACCTGGAAGTGCCGACGACAATCTATCTCAAGGGGTGGTTTGAGACGACCGGTGCGGCACATACAGCCGAACTCGATGAATGCAAGCGGCGGATGACGCAGGCGGCGGAGGTGGGAGCGATCCACGTGATCGCCGGTCCGCCGGCGGGGATGGCCGACCACGACCAGGGGGCCCGCAACTATCGCGAGTTGCTGCAGATGGGCCTCGCGCTGGGGGTCAAGCCGGCGATGGAGTTTCTGGGATTCGTCGACGACATCAACACGATCGAAGATGCGCTCGAAATCATCACCAAGGCCGATCATCCGGCTGGGACGATCGTGCTCGATCCGTTTCACATTTTCCGCGGGGGCGGGTCGCTCGAGTCGATCGCCAAGCTGCGCGCGAGTCAAGTGGCCATCATGCACTTTAACGATTCCCCGAAGAATCCGCCGCGCGAACAACAGCACGACAAAGACCGCGTCTACCCCGGCGACGGGCATCTCGATCTGAAGCGGGAGCTGGCGCTCTTGAGGCAGATCGGTTACGACGGCTGGCTGTCGCTCGAACTGTTCCGCGAAGACCTGTGGGCGGCCAACCCGCTCGAAGTCGCCCGGATCGGGCTCGATAAAATGCGCGCCGTCGCCGAGCGCTGAGCGGGCAGGGGTTGAGAATCGAGAAGCGACGGGAGAAAATGGATTGAAGTCGCGCCGACACTGTTGATTCCGCTCCCCTGAATCCTTCGAGAAGTCCAACCGCCGTGGATCTCAACTATTCTGACGATGCCGTGTGCGCCCGTGGGGGCTGGACTGAAGAATTTCGCACGCGTCCCAGCGCGCCGCCGATCTACCAGACGACTGCCTTCGACATGCATGGGCTCGAGCAGCTCGAGGCCGTGGCTGCGGGGACCGAACGGGGTTACATCTACACCCGCGACGGGAACCCGAATCACGACGCGTTCGCCGCCGACGTAGCCCGGCTGGAAGGGGCCGAAGCCGGTGTGGTCTGTGGTTCGGGGATGGGGGCCATGACCGCCGTGCTCCTGGCGCACGTCCGCACGGGTGACCACATCGTCGCCGCCCGGGTGCTGTACGGCCGAACTTCGCAACTGCTCAAACACCTGCAGACGGCGTTCGGAGTGACAACCACCTACGTCGATGGAACACAGCCCGAGGAATTCGCGCGGGCGCTGACGCCGCAGACGAAGCTCGCGATCGTGGAGACGATTTCGAACCCGCTGATGGAAGTCGCCGACTTGCCGGCGATCGTCGCCGCGATTGGCGAAGTTCCGCTGCTGGTCGACAGCACGTTCGCCACGCCATGCCTCCTGCGCCCGATCGAGCATGGAGCCAGCCTGGTTTTTCACAGCGCGTCGAAATATCTGAACGGTCACGGCGACGTGATGCTGGGGGTCGTCGTGGGAAAGCGCGAGTCGATTCGCCGTGTCCGCGGACTGGCGGCGCTGTACGGGGTGAACAGCAATCCGTTTGAGTGCTGGCTCGCCTCCCGCGGGTTACGCACGCTCCCCCTGCGAATCGAGCGGGTCTCGCAAACTGCCGACCGGCTGGCTCGGTTCCTGAAAACCCAGCCGGCCGTGGCGCGCGTCTTTTATCCCGGTCTCGAAGATCATCCCAGTCACGCCGAGGCGCGGCGTTTTCTGAAACGCGGTTTCGGCGGGATGCTGTCGTTTGAGCTGAATGGAGGCAAGCCGGCGGTCGCCTCGCTGTTTCGGACGCTGGCCGACCAGATCCCCTTTTCGCCGACTCTGGCCGATGCGCGGACGACCCTCTCCTACCCCACGGGTACGTCGCACAAATTCATGACCGCCGACGAGCGAAAGAGCTGCGGTATCGCCGACGGGCTCGTCAGGCTGTCGGTGGGGCTCGAAGCGGCAGCCGACCTGGAGCGGGAACTGTCGGCGGCGCTGGGGCAGCTGCCCGAGGACGGCCAAAAAAAGTAGGACGGGCTCTTAGCCCGTCCTGCGATGAACGTCCCGGGTGCGTCTGAATCAGATCCAAGACAATCCGCGAGCAGCGGTTTCGACAGCCGACTCGCGTTTCTGCACTTCTTCGCGGGCGATGCTGACTTCCAGCGGGGCTTCAATTCCCAGCCGAACCTTATTGCCGCGAATGTCGACAACCATCAACCGGATTTCCGTTCCGAAGCGATTGCGAATCACGATCGCTTCGTCACGCCGACGTGTGAGAACCAGCATTGTACCCTCCTTGAGATGCAACTGCGGGAATTTGGGTCAACCTGCACAAGAGGAGACTCGTCCAATCAATTCCCCGATCCGATCATTCCTTTGATTGCGTGAATTTAGTTCGTGCGCTAAAGGAAGTCAATAGCAATAATAGTGAAAATCACTATGACTCGGGGGATCGGGGAGTCGAGGAATCCTGCGCAAATCAGCGTGCTCCCTTCAAAAACAGCCCCCAAATCGCATAAAGTCTGATGCGGGCCGAACTCAACCATCGATCACTCAATGCCAAATGACCTGACAGTCGAAGAGCAAGTCATCGTTGCTCTGCGCCGTATTACCCGGGCCGCCGACATCCACTCCCATCTCTTGCAGCGCGATTTCGGCGTGACTGGCCCGCAGCTGACGACCCTGCGCGTCGTCCGCCGCTTGCAGCCAGTTTCCACCGGTGGACTGGCCCGAGCGGCTTGCATCGGGTACGCGACGCAAACCGGGATCCTCGATCGACTTGAAGAGCGGGGCCTTGTGACGCGGACGCGCCAGCCCGCCGATCGCCGGACGATCATCGTCAAAATGACAAAGACCGGTGAGCAGTTGCTCGACGCGGCTCCCTCTCTGCTGCAGGCGCGGTTTCGCGAGGAACTGGAGCGGATGTCGGAACTTGACTGCACGACGCTGCTCAATGCCCTGTTTCAAGTCGCCGGCCTGATGGAGGCCGAGAGCACCGAGGCTGTGACCGAGGAAGCACGGGTGACCGAGTAAAATATAGAAGATAGAGGGAATCTCGCTGGCGCGACGGTTTCCCCGGCTGCTGACCCTGGCATTTCTACGTCACAGCGCCGAGGAGACCCAGAGTTCCCAGGGCGTAAAACGTGTACTCGACGTCGGCGACTTCGTCCCACGCGGCGCCACGAAACCCTCCGGTCGGAAGCTCGAGCGCCCGGACGAATTCGATCACGCGCGGCGGATCGACGAGGCCGTGCAGCTGGAGGTCCTGCACGGTGAGCAGCCCGGTGAAGGTCGAGAGCCCGTCGGCAAACGGGATCCGCGTGTTGGCCTGAAAGCCTCCCTCTGCGCCGTAGACCTCGCGCAGATATGCCGCGACATCGTCGCGCAGTTCGGCATCGAGCGCGCCGTGAATGTTGAGGATCGCCGCGGCCGCCGCCGTGGGATTGGTCCCGCTGCGCTTCATCGGCGCGATCTCGACAAACCCGCCGTCGTCGCGCTGGCGATCGAAGACAAACTGCACCAGGCGGCCGGGGTGCGGCAGGGGCTGCCCGATCAATTCGTAGCAGAGCGCCACGAGAAACGAATGGTACGTACTGCCCAGCGCCCCTTCGTGCGTTTTGGCGTAACCGCCGTCCTGCGTGCGAAAGCTCTCGAGCAGCCCCGCCAGCCGCCCGGGCCAGTGGGCGTCGAAGCCGGCCAGCACGTCGATCCCGGCCACCGCCTGCACGACCAGCGCGCAGTACAGCCAGCTCACGAGATCGATCACCGTCAACTGCATGCGCTGGCACGACTCGACATAGCGGGCGATCAGCGCACAGTCGGCTTCGGTAATGACTCCCAGCACGGCCAGCGAGCGCACGGCAAAGGCGGTGTAATACAGGTCTGACCCGCCTTCCCGCCCCGAAAAGCCGCCGTCGGGATTCTGCCGCGAGAGCACGAACGCCCGGTGCCGCGCGCGAGTCTCGCCCGGCAGGACCGCCAGTCCCGCCGTCAGGCGTGCTCCCAGTCGCAGCAGATACGGTTCAACAGGCATGACGAAAGAGTCATTCAGGCGCATGCGCCCAGGGATGATTGACTGCCGGATGACCGGACGATGATTGACCGGGGCGATGATTGACCGGCCTAAGAATGCGATCATACACTGAGTCACGCAGCGTTGTCGCGGCGTGCATGCGATCAGAGCGCCGGGCTGAACTCTGGCGCTGGCGCCGTTTGTTTGACCAGCACAGGCTTCGGGCTGACAGCCGGCACGCAGCCATTCCACACGTCGTCACGCGACTTTCCGCTTCAGATTCCGAATTCCCGGATCCTCACGGTAAAGCCTCCCATGGAACCGACGCGCATCGGCCCATACCAGATTCTGGAGAAGATCGGCTCGGGGGGAATGGGCAACGTGTATCTGGCAAAGCCGGACGACAGCAACCGAGAGGTCGCCGTCAAGGTGCTCACGGCATCGCTCGCGCGCGAATCCGGGTTTGTCGAGCGATTCAATCGCGAGATCGACGCGATGCGGAAGCTCAAGAATCCGCACATCGTCGAGCTGTATGAAAACGGCGTTGACGGCGAGAACTATTACTACGCGATGGAGTACGTTGCGGGTGAAACGCTCCTGGCGCTCATGCGCAGGGACAAGCGAATCCCCTGGAAAAGGACGATCGAAATCGCCGGGCAGGTCTGCCAGGCGCTCAAGGCGGCCCACGACGCGGGCATCATTCATCGCGACCTCAAGCCGTCGAACCTGCTGCTCACCCCGGAAGGGGTCGTCAAGCTCACCGATTTCGGCGTCGCGCAGGTCTTCGCCACGAATCGCCTGACGGTGACCGGAGGCATCATCGGGACGGCCGAGTACATGTCCCCCGAACAGGCGCAGGGTCGCCGGGCCGGCAAGCAGAGTGATCTGTATTCGCTCGGTGCCGTGATGTACGCCATGATCACCGGCCGGACGCCGTTTTCGGGAAGTACGGCGGTCGAAGTGATTCAGAAACACAAGTTCGGCCTGTTCGATCGCCCGCGGTTGTACATTCCCGAGTTGCCCGAGCGGGTCGACGAAACGATCTGCCGGCTGCTGGAAAAAGAACCGGAAAAGCGCTTTCCCGATGCGCTGGTGCTGCACCGGCACCTCGAACAGATCGTGCGCCTCGAAGATTTTGCCACCCTGGGAGCGACGCTGGCAGGCGACTCGACCGCCGATCCGGGAGCCCCGACGGTGGCGGCTACGGAGCGCGGTCGAAGCGCCTCCCACGCCCATCCCGGTCCGGCGACGATCATGCAGAAGCTGATGCGGGCCGAGCTGGCCGAAGGCCAGGGGGGCCCTCTGGCGGCGTTCTTCAACAACACGTTTGTTCTCGTCACGCTGCTCGCCTTGGTGATCCTGGGGGGTATCTGGTGGTTCCAGCGGCCGCACAAACTGACCCCGCAGCAGATGTTCGATCAGGGGGCGGCCATCCTGGCACAGGACCCCGGGCCCGAATGGTTTCGGGCCCGCCGGGAATTCCTCGATCCGTTGCTGGAGCGGGACGCCGAAACCTGGAATGATCGCGTCGCGCCGCTGCTGAAAAAGGTCGATCTGTACGAATTGTCGCGCCCGGCGCGCGGTAGCCGGCCGCTCAAATCGGGTGGCGTGAAGTCAGAGAGTGAGCGGCAATTGCAACTGGCACTGTATTATCGTCAGATCGGCGACCTGCCCCGCGCTGAGCGAATGCTGGCGGCCCTGAATCTGCTGCTGGCAGGCGACGAGCGCCAGGCCAGGTTGCGCGAGACGACCGGGCGCCTGCTCGAAGAAACGCGCCGCCAGCTCGTCGCCGCCGACGATCGGGATGAATGGCTCAAGACGGCGCTCGAGCGGGCCGCCGCCCTGGCCCGCGACGGTTCGGTCGGCCAGGCCCGTGAAATCTGGTCGAGCATTATCGAACTCTACGGCGAGGACACCACCGCCCAGGATTTTGTCCGCCTGGCCGAGGATGGGTTGGAAGCCCATCCCGACCCCCGGGGAAAGGCCAACGGTTCTCGATGAATCGCATCAGCGTCATGGGCGACGGACTCCCGCCGCCGCTCCTGGAACTCCTCAGCCCATCGATCGATGTGCTCCCCTGGGATGTGACAGCGGCGTCGGTCTCCCTGGCGCGAGCGGCCGGAATCATCACGTACGGCCACCCGCTCGTCGATGGGCCGATCATGGATCGTGCCCCGAACCTGAAGGTGATCAGCAATCACGGCGTGGGAGTCGATCATATCGATCTGGCGGCGGCCGAGGCCCGCGGCATCCCGGTGGGAAACACACCCGGCTGCCTCGATGCTTCTACTGCCGACATGACGATGGCGCTCTTGCTGTCGGTCGCCCGCAATGTCGTCGTGGGAGATCGTTTCGCCCGGGGACCCGAATTCACTCACTACGATCCGGCCATTCTGATCGGTCAGGAGGTGACGGGGAGTACGCTGGGGATCATCGGCATGGGACGGATTGGCCAGCAGGTGGCTCGCCGTGCCCGCGGGTTCGACATGCGCGTCGTGTACCATAATCGCCGGCGCAATGCGGCGGCGGAAGCGGAACTGGGAGTCCGGTATCTCCCGTTCGACGAACTGCTGGCCGTCAGCGATTTTATTTCGCTCAATTGCCCGTTGACTGCCGAGACGACGGGGATGATTTCGACGCCGCAGTTTGAGCGGATGCGGCGTTCGGCGATGCTGATCAATATTTCGCGCGGGCCGGTTGTCGACGGCGAAGCGCTGTACCAGGCGCTGTGGAGCCGGCGGATCGCCGCCGCGGCGATCGACGTCACGGCCCCCGAGCCATTGCCGCGCGACCACAAACTGCTGTCGCTCGACAATCTGATTATCACACCCCACCTGGGGAGTGCATCCAACCGCACGCGCCAGCGGATGATCGAAATGACCGTCGAGAATCTGCGAGCCGGGCTGAACGGCGCCGCGCTGCCGTATCGAATCCGCCCCGCGCCCTCCGGCTGACGGGCCGCACGCATTGATTACTCGCCGGCCGGCGACTCGTCTTCCCAATCGTCGGCATCGACCGGCGCGGCGACGCCCCAGCACTCGAAGGGATGGTGTGCCGCAACTCCCCGGAACAAAAGCCAGATGTAAATCCCCTCGCCGAGGACACACGCCAAGAGCGACCAGATTCCCAGGGGAAACGTCACGATCGCCGTGACAATCACAGGCACGAGCAGGGCGGGAAAGAGCAAGCCCATCGCCGAGTTGAAGCCGGTGGCCCGCGGCGGCCACTCGTCGTCGCGGCGGCAGGCATGAATCGACGAATCGATCCACACCTTGATCTTGAACACCCGGGCGTGCAACACACCAATCAGCGGAATGACTGCCAAGAGCAGGATGCCGACGGCGGCAGTCACGCCGGCGTCGACGAGCCCGCGCGGCGCATTGCCGTTGAGGCCAACCATCACGATCAGAATTCCGCCGGTGGTCACAAACGCGGCGACGGTGATCTTCCAGAGCCCGCTGGCCACATAGAACCAGAAACAGGTGCGGCCGCGGCCCTGGTCGGGATCGGTTCGCAGCAGCCAGTGCGCCGTCAGAAAATCATTCCAGCCGAACTTGGCGCAGGCGACGACGATCGCGAACGAGGGGCGTGCCGTCAGTTCATAGATCAGCCAGCCCAAGGGGAGCATGGCTCCCCAGGTAATGTGATCGCTCCAGGCGCGAGTCGCCGAATCGTCGTGGAGCTGCTCTGGCAGATCGTGCATGAGGCCTTTCCCGGACAGCTCATTTTACGAGGCCCGAACTCCCAAAAAAAGCCCGTCGCAACGGCGTCCGGTGGACCGGCCGGGTTTCCTGTTGATCCGACCAGCCGCGCCTTGCGTTCAGGGAAAGGGCGCTGGCTGGCACTGGAGCCCGACGGCCCTGTATAGTAGCTGCGGTCGATTGCAGACCCCGATTTCCTGGGAGATGTTCATTCATGTCGCAAGGCAGCATGCCCGGGGGGCTTTCTTCCGCGGGTCGCGAATCTGAGCAGACCCCCAGGATCTTTCTGGTTTCGTACCCCAAGATCGTCTTCATGTACCCGACGCTGATCGCGGCGTTTCTGGCCGGGATTTACATGGCGATCGCCAAGCGCGACGACGCCGACACGCACCTGGTGTCGGCCATGTTCATGGTCGTGTTCACCCTCAACCTGGTGGTATTTGCCTTTGATTTTCCGCGGACGACATCGCTGACGCTATTTTTCTTTCTGGCGGCCGTCGTCCTGGGCCTGCTGCTCGCGTTCCGTTTCAACGATGAGATCCTGCCATTCCTGAACCGCGTGCTCAAAGCCTATAACCCGCTGGCGAACGCCACGTTTTTCTTTTCGATTGCGGGGTCGCTGAGCCTGGTCTATATCGCGGTGCTGCTGCATGTGCAGTTTGATTACTGGGAAGTCACCGCCAATGAATTGCTGCACCACCATGGTTTCCTGAGCAACCTCGAGCGATTTTCGTCCCCCAGCCTCAAGATCGACATGGAGATCAACGATCTGTTCGAGTACTTTCTGCTGCGGGCGGGGCGGCTGATTCTGCATCCCAGTTCCGAGCCTCGGGCGATCGTCCTCGAAAACGTGATGGGGATCAAATCGAAGGAAGCTCAGCTCACCAAGATGCTCGGTGCCTTGCAGGTCCAGGTCCGCGCGGCGCCGCGCGGCGGCGACCCATCGATTGCCAACTGATTTTTCTCTAAAACACTTCCGGGAGCTGCATCTCATGAACAAGTCGCGATTTTCAATCCTGCTGCTGGCGGTCCTGTGCGGCCCCGCTCCACTGGCAACGCAGGCGGCTGATGAAGCCGACGACGGCTGGATCAGCCTGTTTAACGGCACCGACCTGGCCGGCTGGAAGGCCAGCGAAGGGGTCGAGTGGAAGGTCGTCGATGGGGAAATCGTCACACCCCCCAAGCGCTCCCACCTGTTTACCGAGCAGGAATTCAAGAACTTCGAGTACAAGGTCGATTGCATGACCTTGCCGGGGAGTAACTCGGGACTGTACTTCCATACGAAGTACGAAGACAGCTTCCCCAAGACTGGTTTCGAGGTGCAGGTCAACCAGACCCAGAGCGACCCGGTCAAGTCGGGGAGCCTGTACAACATCGTCAAGGTTTTCAGCAGCCCGGTCAAAGACAACGAATGGTACACGTACCACATCACCGTTCAGGGGAGTAAGGTGGTCGTGAGGATCAACGATCAGAAGCTCTTTGAATACGTCGAACCGGCCGGCGTCGTCGGCCCGACCAACAAGCTGGGCAAGGGGAGCTTTGCCATCCAGGCGCACGATCCCAAGAGCGAAGCCCACTACAAGAACATCAAGGTCAAGCCCCTGCCGGACTGAGTTGACAATTCGGGGGGCAGCCATTCGGCAGCCCGCATGCGACTCGGGTACAACACGAACGGACTGGCATTTCACCGCTGGGCCGATGCGCTGGCGATGCTGGCCGACATCGGTTACCAGTCGGTGGCCATCACGCTCGACCACCACTGTCTCGACCCGTACGCCCCCGGCCTTGTGCAGGAAGTGTCCCGCATGGCGGCGCACCTCGAGCGGTTGGGGCTGGCGTCGGTTATCGAGACCGGAGCGCGGTTTCTGCTCAACCCGCGTGTCAAGCACGAGCCGACGCTGCTTTCCCCAAACAGCCACGAGCGGGCGCTGCGGATCGATTTCCTGAAGCGGGCGGTCGATATCGCCGCTGATCTTGGTTCGCAGGCTGTGTCGTTCTGGTCGGGTGTGTTGCGAGACCCGCTGCCGCGCGAAGCCGCACTGCGGCGCCTCGCTGAAGGGTGCGCTGAATTCGCCCGTTACGCCTCGGATCGGAACGTGCGCCTGGCCTTCGAGCCGGAACCGGGAATGTTCATCGAGACGTTCGCCCAGTTCGAGGAACTGCAGGGAATCGTGGATTCGCAGTGCCTGGGGCTGACTATCGACATCGGCCACGTGCACTGCGTGGAGTCGGAACCGATCGAAGTCTGCCTGCGGCGCTACAGCGAACGGCTCTGGAACGTGCATATCGAGGACATGCGCCGGGGCGTGCACGAACACCTGCGCTTCGGCGAAGGAGAAATCGACTTCGTGCCGGTCATGCGGGCGCTGGCCGAGCTGGGATACTCCGGGGGAGTGCATGTCGAGCTCAGTCGGCACAGCCACATGGCCCCCCAGGCGGCGCGCGAATCGTTCGACTTTTTGCGAGCCTGCCTGGCAGCGCCGTAAGCGCATCACAATCGATTTGCACGATAAAATCGGGCTGATCGGAATGCCGATCGCCGGATTTTCCGGAACAATCGAGTGCGCAGCCGCGGCTGGGCAACGGCAGTGAGCTAGCTTTGCATGCAGCCTGGCGCAACTTCTGCGCCGGGATGAAAATACCCGGCGACGCTCCGCCATGCCAAGTCCTGACACGACAACCGCTTTCGCCGATCTGCCTGCCAATGCAGCGCAGGGACCGGACGCGGTCCCTGACCAGGGTCTGAAGGTCAAGGTCGATGTGGAAGGGCTGATCACCGGCAAGAATCTGCGGTGTCCGATTTTCGATAAATCGGGGCTGCTGCTCCTGGCCGAGGGATCGTTGGTCACCGGGCGGTTCAAGCAACTGCTGCTGGCCCGCGGAATCCGCCAGGTGATGCTGAGCCAGGCCGATGCCGAAGCCATGTCGATCGTAGCCCAGGTTGCCGAGCATGCGCGCGGCTCCAGCCGGCTCGATGTCGACCTGGCGAAGCGACTCGACGAATTGATCGAATCAGGCCGGCTGTTCATCGCCGATTCAGGCTCGAAGTTCAAGGAGCGGCTCGTCTCCTATGGCAACAAGGGGTACAACGTCGAAGAGTGCCGGAAGCTGCTGGAACAGCACCTTCAGACCTGCGGTACGCTCGACTCAATGATCAAATCGGCCGCGCACGGCAAGATCCCCAGTGGGGACGAAATCGCCAGGGTGGTCGCAGAATACCTGACACATTTGACGTTCGATTCCGAGTGCGTGCGCGAAATCAGGTTCCTGGCAACCCGTTATGCCGCTCTGGCCGAACACTGCCTGCAGACGTCGCTGTTAGGCATGGCCATCGGACTTGAATTGGGAATGTCGGAGGAGGACATTCGCAACGTCGGACTGGCGGGCCTCCTGCACGATCTGGGCATGTCGCGCGTTCCCGTCGATATCGTCGCCGCCGATCGCGTGCTGACACAAATCGAGTTCGTCGAAATTCAAAAGCACCCCATCCACACGCTCAATCTGTTGCGGCAGGTGCCGGGAATTCCGCAGCTCGTCCCGCTGATCTGCTACCAGGTGCACGAACGGCCGAACGGCACGGGCTACCCGCGTCGCCGGCAGAAGAAGAACATTCATCCCTGTGCCCGGGTTCTGAACGTGGCCGATGCCTATCTGGCGCTGACCAATTCCCGGCCGCACAGGCCGGCCCTGACGCCGTACGCCGCGATCGAGTGCCTGCTCCGTCAGGCCCAGATTGGCGCCGTCGACAGCGACGTCGTCCGCGGGCTGCTGCAACTGTTGTCGCTGTTTCCGATCGGGAGCCTGGTGGAGCTCAGCGACGGGCGCCAGGCCCGCGTGCTGCGGCGGAATGGCAACAATTACAGCTCCCCGATCGTCCAGATCGTCGCCGATGCCGATGGGGTCCCAATCAGCCCGCTGGATCACCCTGAGGGGTTGGACCCGGCCAAGAGGAACCTGAAAATCGTCAAGGTGCTCCCCGACGCCGCTGCTGCAAATTACCTCGCGCCGGCGTCGCCGAGAGCGACGGTCTCGCAAACCTGAGCCAGGCAGGCGAGCCCGCTGCGTTCCGGTGCAGTTGACGGCCCGCGTTTCCTGCCCGGAGCGCCCTCGCGATTTCAAGTCGCCGATTCGGGACGTGTCTCGCGCGGGCCTGGACGGCCGCAGCGCAACGACGATGTTTGCCGCTGCCGCTCCCGACCTGGCCGATGAATATGTCTTGACATATCAGTATTGTTGCGTTAACTTAAATGCAACAATACTGATAGGATATGATAATGACACGCGAGCCCTGGCAGATCACACGGGAAATGTTTCTCTCGGAATCGGAGGTGAACCGTCTGTTGAGCCGGGCCGCCGACCGGGTGCGGCAGGCCGCAAACTTCGATCTCGCCGTTCGGGTTGATGAGCTGATCCTTCACTCGCTTCTCTTTTCCGGCCTGAGGAATTCCGAGTTCTGTCGGTTGACTGTCGCCGATGTCGTGCTGGATCAAAGCGAACCGCACCTGCTCGTCCGCGGTACACCGCGAGAGGACCGCACGGTTCACATTCCCAGGTCCGTGGGCGCTCTGATCCGCCGGTTTCTGTCGGAAATAAGGCCGCACTGTCTTCCCGAAGGTGCTTCGCCGCGCGATCGAACACTGCCCCTCGTCCTCAACGAACGGGGCAAAGCCTACGAGCGAACCGGACTCTACCGTCGTGTCGTTCGGATTCTCACAGATGCCGGTTTGGGTGGGCGCGCGAGCGTGCAACTGCTGCGGCATACATACGGCTATCTGGCGTACAAGCGCTCCGGCGGCAATCTGCTGTTTGTTCAACGCCAGTTGGGCCACGCCCATCCGCTGGTGACGAGCATTTATGCCCAATTCGTGGAGGAGCCCTACGCGGCGATCGCCGACTCCGTCGCCGGCAACGCCTTTGATAAACCCTCGCGCGGCCGCTCGACCGGGAAACTACGCCGTGCTCACTCGAAAGGATCCTGACAATGCAGATTTCAGATTTCATTTTGCAGGACGTGCGCCGGCTGGTTGCAGAGATACTTGCGCTCGATCTCTCCGAGGTTGGTCCCGACGACCTCTTTTTTGAAGATCTGGGGGGCGAATCGATCGAAATCATCGAACTTTCTTTTCACCTCGATAAGTTGTACGGGGTGCGGCTGCGATTTCAGGATCTGCTCGCGGACGAATTCAAAATGGACGATCGTGGCTGTCTGACTGCCGAGTCGCTTGCGCTCTTGAAACGCAAGTACCCGTTTCTCAAGCTCGAGGGATTCGAAGGTCGTCCGCTGGAACGTCAGACGGCCTTTCTCACGATCGAGGCGATCGCCGGTTTTGTGCAGATGGCGGTGGAATCGAAGCCGAGTGAGATTGCCAGCGCGCGGGAATCGTAAGACGGCTGCAGACTCCCCATGGGAGCGCGTCCTTGCTACGCGCCGCTGGGCGCCAGCCAGGGGCTGCGCCAGACTCGGCAGAGTGGCTGGTCGCGACGCTCGAACTCCGGGAGTTTCAAACCCGGGTCGGTGGAATAGATTCGCCTCCCATCTTCGGCCGCGTATTCAAAGAGCGGGACTGTCGCAGCCGGTGGATTCGCTGCCTCGGCCGGCAGGACATAACAGAGTACGCTCCCTTCGCCGGGCTCAGATTTCGGCGTGACGTGCAGCGCCAACCTGGCACCAGCCCCTTTCGTTTCGCGCAGCGGGACCAGCCCATCGATCGATCGGTCGTGGGCGAAGAAGGCGATCGTAGACAGGTCGGGAAGCCGCATCGCATCGGCGGCCGTGACCGCTTTTCGCGCTGCCAGCCGCTCGGACGGCGGACTCGCTTGTCCGTCGATCGCCTGACGATAGATTGCGACAGGAAGCGCCGCCCGCGGGTCATCGAGGTCGAGCCGGTACATGAGCTGGTTGTAGTCGTAGCGCGGAGTCTGGTCGGGGTTGCCGGAAAATGAATGCGTGTACGTCCCCTCGAAGAAAATGGTGCGGCCGGAATTCTGGTCGAACATCGGGTCCTGCTTGGGGTTGTAAAAGCTGTACTTGTTGTGAGTGACGATGTTCACCGCATAGGCCCAGGGACCGAGCGGCGAATCGGCTTCGGAGTACCAGATTTCCCCCAGTTGCGAGGACTTGCCTCCCGACTCGGTTGTGATCAGCACCCAGCGTTTGCGAAATTCATTCCAGTGCACCGAACCATGGTGCGCCGAGACGGGGCGCCCGCTGTCGCGATCGGCCAGTTGCAGCAGAGCCTCGTCAGACCGGAGCTTTCTGGCGGCGATCAGCTTCGCCTGTTCTGACGGCCCGACCACCGGCGTATCCGATTTCCAGGCGTAGCGGACCTTGCCATCGGCGCCGCGGTCGATCACGGGATCTTTCAAAGTGCTCCCTGATTTGAGGCAGGTAAATCCTTCGTAGTCGGCGGGTTTACCCAGGCTGGCGGGAACCGCGCGCACGCGAACGAGGGGGTAATGCCGGCTGAAGTAGACGTAGTCGGTTTCGCCGTCGCGCGCCACAAAAGCGCGCCCCTCGGGCAACAGGGGCGAATGGTTCTCGAAGTCCGTTACCTTTTTGAAACTGCTCGAGGCAGGGTCGAACTCGACCAATCCTTGCTGGTACACGTCGAGCGGCGGTTTGACCTTCATATATGCTGCAAACATTCGCTCCCCGCCGCGCTCGTCGCGGAGCACGACGAGTGCGTGAATCCAGGTCGGCCCTTCCCCCGGCATCTGCGCCGTTGACCGGGCGAAGCCCTTGTCGTCCAGGAAATAGGAGAGGCTGACTCCGACCTCTGGATCCAGCCCCCCTTGTCCCGGCAGCTCTGACGTCGCGCCGGGAACCTGAAAGTTTCCCAGCGGGTAGGATGGTCGATTCGTGTCTCCCCAGAACCAGTACACCTTCCCCCGGAAGATTGCGTTTTCGACACTGTCCGATCCGAACACCTGGGCGTTGAGCAATGGCTCATTCGTCGGCGGTTTGAGCCCCCCCAGCACCGAATCGCGATAGATTCCCGCTCCCGTGATGCGGTACAGCCGCTGGGCGATGTTCCGCCGGGTGATCTTGATCGTTTCACGGCCGCCCGGCGCGACAGCCAGCGCCTGTCCGCGAAAACCGAAGCCATCTTTCTGGAATTCGTAACCGTGGCTCTGCACGTAGAAGAAGACGCGCTGGTTCATCAGCCCCGGTTCGTCGAATGCGACCAGGCCGTTGCTGTCGGTGAAATAGCGAATGGCGCTCACCGTCTTCAGTTCGACCAGCGGTACGCCACGGCCGGTTTCGTCGTCGACGACCTGAATCAGAAACGGCTTCGAGTCGGCGCAGGAGTATCCCGGGAGGCCAAGCAGCACTGCGAATGCAACGATGATCCTGGGGGGCATAGTGAGCGTCATCCCGGAAGTTTTCATAGTCGATCACGTTTGGCAAAAAGTTGTTCGCCTTGACCGGGCGATTGAGAATATTGACGGCAGAACAGGAAAATCGGCTCAATTTCGCGACAGGTGTCGCTACGAATGCAACTCACAAAACCCCGGAGGGGTGACATAGTGTAGCCAGTGGCGCGAGCCACTGGGTCAGTCCGCGCGATGCGCGCAGCCCCGGAGGGGCGGCATGGAACGTCAAGATGTCGCCCCGCTGGGGCTTTCGTCAGATCTTCATCCGTTGTCCTGGGGCTGGCGCCACCAGGCTAAATTATGTCGCCGCTCCGCGGCTGCTATTGCCTGGTTACTGATCAGTCCGCCTCCCTCACCGTTCCTGGGAAGCTCTGAACCTGACGCGCGGGCAAAGGATATCTGTTCCGACTGCTGATGTCGGGAATCGTGTTCAATATCCAAATTCTGAAAGTGAGCGTGCCTGGGAAATCAGCCACGCTCAATTCACAGGCAAAACCGGGGGTCCGAGCCGGGCGACATAATCGCCGTAGCGCTTGCGCAGCGACTCGAGCCGTTCGCGGTATGCGGGGTCGCCGGCAAGATTGTGCTCTTCGTGCGGGTCGGCGGCCAGGTCGTACAGTTCTTCGAAGACGGGCTCCACGCCGGAATAGGTGATGTATTTCCAGTTCGCCGTGCGGACTCCTTCGGTACGCGGAATCTTGCCGGCGTAATGAAAGTGATGTTCGTAGAAGAAATCGGTTCGCCAGGGGGGCGAATCGCCGGCCAGCAGGGGGCGCAGGCTCTGGCCGTCGGTTCCCGGGGGAATTTCCGCTCCCGCCAGGTCGAGCAGCGTGGGCGCCAGGTCGATATTCAGGACGAGCTGGTCGAGTCGCCGCCCCGCCGACGAGGAGGGACGGCGCGGGTCGGAAATGATCAATGGAATGCGGATCGATTCTTCGTGCATCAGCCATTTGTGCGAAAGCCCGTGCTCCCCGAGGAAGAATCCGTTATCGGAACTGAACACGACGATCGTGTTGTTCGAGAGCTTCAGGTCTGCCAGCAGCCGCCGGATTTCCCCGACCGACCGATCGACCCCCGCAATGCACCGCAGATACTGCTTGACGAATTCCTGGTAGGTCTCGGCCGTGGGATGCGCCTGGAGCGCACGGGTTCGGCCTTCCGATTTGCGGATGAATTCGGGCATCGCCGCAAAGTGCCGATCGGTGTACGTCGCGGGGGGCTCGATGACCGCCTCGGCGAACAGCCGCGCGTCGCGCGGGTCAGGCTGGTACGGATCATGGGGTGATTTGTAGTAAACGAGCAGGCAGAAGGGGCGCTCGGCCGGCCGACCGCGCACGAACTCGGCGGCTTTCCGTGTCAGGAATTCTGAATTGTGGACGCGCTCCCCCTGCACCGAGTGAAAGAATTCGCCCTGTCCGCCCCAGGCGTCCCAGGCGTCGAACACCCCTTCCGGCGGCCGACCCCCGAGTCCCCATTTGCCGAAACACCCGGTGTGGTAACCCGCGCGGTGCAATGTGGCAGGGTAGGTGGCGGCCAGCAATTCGGGAGTCAGGGCAGTCCCGAAGTCTCCCACGTTATGATGCCGCGCGTAGCGCCCGGTGATGAAGCTGGCGCGAGAGATGCAGCAGATCGACGTTGTGACAAAGGCGTTGTTGAACAGCGCCCCGTCCCGGGCCAACCGGTCGATCTCGGGAGTCTTCAGCAACGGGTGGCCGGCGACTCCCAGACAATCGGCGCGCAAGTCGTCGGCCAGCAGCACGACGATGTTGGGACGGTCCCCCGCCTGAGCCGGAAGGGCCTGAACCAGCACCGCAGTCGCACAACCGCAGAACAGAAGTCTTCGCCACATCGCTGCGCCTCCGCAAAGGGGACGCAGCCGATCGTAATCGGACGGGAGACCCGCGGCAATGCAGCGATCGGAACAGCAGAGTGACGGCCACCTGCTCGATCGGATCAATCAATCGGGCGGCTCAACCGCGGACAGATGTCTCCGGCTCGACTGGCCGATCCGCCTGTCTACCGCCGAAAGCGGTAATCGGAATTCGTTTTATCGAAGGCAATGTCCGGAACGCGATTGTCGAGCTTGATGTCGGTGTAGCCGTAGTATTCGATCAGCGTTGCGTCGTCGAGACCGAGCTCTTCCGTGAGTTCGACCTCTTTTCCGAGCCAGCCAAAGTTTCGCACGCAAACCGGCAGCGACAGTTCGCGGTCGATGTAGGTGAACGATTTCCGGTAGATCGGTTCCACGTCCGAACTGGCGTACTCGACAACCCAGCAATCGCAGGGCCGGTCCATGAACCTCTGATCGGGGAGCATTTCCCAGCGGACCCCCTCTTTGAGCGCCAGGTCTCGCCGGCGGTAACTCAGAATCTTCTCGGTGAGCTGCAACAACCCCATTTCAGTCACAGGGTGCCGTGCCTCCCGAAGAGCCGTCGAACCCGAAGGATCGAGTTTCAATAGCGGCAGCTTGGCCTTGATGCCCCCCAGCCGCACCTGCATTTTGTCTTCGTACTGTCCTTCGGCAAACAGGAGTTCGCGACCGACGTCCCCTCCTTCCTGCCATTTCATATACACGCTGAACGGCTTGTGGCGAAGTTTCAATTCGATCGACTGCAAGTCCTGTACGTCACCGCCGTTGACCCGTTCCTGCTTGATGAATGTTGCCGTATAGTCGGGGAATCGCTCGATACGGTGCTTGCCGACTTCCAGCAGCGCGACGTGCAGTTGCAGCGCCAGCCGGCTCCCGTGGATCTCTGAGTGAATCCGCCGGTTCAGTTCTTCCGGAGGCAACAACGCGAGAGCCCGTTGCCCTCCGTCGTCGGTCGGCAATGGAACTGGCGTCATCATCGGCAGGCGGGGCATCGACTTGGCCGATGCTTCCAGCCCGGCGCCGGCGGGCTTGGCATGAAACGTCAGAAACAAGATTCCCAGCGCCATCAGACAGATGACTGCTGCCAGGCAGTTCAGCCGCGGGGCGCCGGGAGGAATTGCTACCACATGGCGAAGTCGCCAGAGTTTCTTGAGTCGCTTCATGCGTCATCCGGTAGGGAAAGAAGGTCTTCCTGACGGGCGGTAATCGAGGCCCCTGGCCGCACGCGCCTGACAATAGAATTCGGAATCCTGACCGGCCGAACGCAGGCTTTCGCGCCGTGATGGAATAAACGTTTCCCCGAGAGTTGCCGCAGCCGTTGGGGACGCCACGATTTCCGTTGCACATGGCAATTTCTGGGAGGCTTGCCCAGATTGCCAAATCGAAACCATTTGCCTGCTGCAAACTTCTTGACAGACGCCTAAGATTGTCTGGTCGGCCTCACCCGGTCTCCGTTGACCCGGCACGACGTCCCCTGTCGCAGCGATCGAAACAGCTCAGGAATCGACAATTGTCTGGAACTCCCCCGGTCTACGATGCGATTCTCGTCGTCGGCTTTGGCGGCCCCGAAAAAATGGCCGACGTGATGCCATTCCTCGAGAACGTTTTGCGCGGCCGGAACGTTCCCGGCGAGCGGATGCTCGAAGTCGCGGCCCATTACGAACACTTCCAGGGGAAAAGCCCGATCAACGATCAGATGCGGTCGTTGATCGCCGCCCTCAAACTTGAGTTGCAGAAGCATGCGATTGACCTGCCGATCTACTGGGGGAATCGCAACTGGCACCCGCTCCTGGCCGACACCCTCCGCGAGATGACGGCGGCCGGCGTGCGGCGCGCTCTGGCGTACGTCGCCTCCGCCTATTCGTCCTATTCCGGTTGTCGCCAGTACCTTCAGGATCTGGAGCGGGCCCGCGCTGCCGTGGGAAGCAGTGCTCCGCAGATCGACAAACTGCGGGTGTTCTTCAATCACCCTTCATTCATCGCCGCAAGTGGCGAGCGGCTGGCCGATGGCCTCGCCCGCGTACCGCCCGATCGTCGGAACGACGTGCACGTGGTCTTCACGGCTCACAGCATCCCGGCCTCAATGGCGGCCAGTTGCGACTATGAGCCGCAACTGCTTGAGACGTGCCGGTTGACTGCCGCTGCGGCCGGCGTTGCCCCCGCGCAATGCCAGCTCGTTTACCAGAGCCGCTCGGGGCGTCCGGAAGATCCCTGGCTCGGCCCCGACATTCTCGACCACTTGCGGACATTGCCGCAGCGCGGGATCGACACGCTGGTCGTGATGCCGATCGGGTTTCTCTCAGACCATGTGGAAGTGCTCTACGACCTGGATACCGAAGCGCAAAAGGTCGCCACGGAACTGGGCCTCACGCTGATTCGTGCCGCGACGGTCGGCACGCATCCCCGGTTCGTCACAATGGTTCGAGAGTTGATTGAGGAACGGCTGTCAGGCCGAACCGACCGCGCCGTCTGCGGCGAGCGTCCCCGCTGGCCCGACTTCTGCCCGATCGATTGCTGCCCGGCGCCTCGGCGGTAACAGAAGGATTCAGGCCAGGCGCCGATTTTGCCCGTGACACCAACTGCGGAGCAACCATGACGAACCGTCGAACCGCTACGACCTTCGGCCTTCTCGTCCTGCTCCAGGTTGCCCCGGCCCTGTCCGGCGAAACGACGATCTCCATCGACACCTCCGTCTCACCGCCGGAGTGGGCGCTGCTCGAACGCGAGCTGCTGCGCACCAACGCCGAGGCCTGCCGCGAGTTCTTCGCCAGGTACTTCGACGACCGCGGCTGGCTGTTGTGCGTCGAGCGCTGGGGAGGCGACGATGGTCCCGACGACGCGATCGAAAACTGCAACGATTGGCCGCTGCTGTCGGCCCTGGGCGCCCCCGACATTGTCCTCGAAATGACGAAGAAGGCCTGGGAGGGGCACTTGCGCCAGTACACGCTGGCGAAAACTGTCGATGTTCCCTTCGCCCGCGACGGCATGTACTTCAAAGAATTCCCTGTCATGTTCGACTGGCTGCACAACGGTGAAGGACTGACGGTCTTTAACCTTCAGGGACTCAACGATCCCCTCGACGCCCGTTTCCAGCAGCGGGTCCGCCGTTATGCCGGTTTCTATCTGGGCGAGGACCCCGGCGCTCCCAATTACGACCGGCAAAACAAAATCATCAAAAGCCTGTTCAACGGCAGCCGCGGTCCGCTGCTGCGCAAGGCCACGGCGCTCGACTGGGCCGGCGATCCGATCGACGTTGAGAACCGGTTCCGCCTCGGGCACGGCGAGCAGAGCTACCGCGAGATGCTCGAACATTTCAAAGACTACACCGACATTATCGGCGACCACCCGTCGAACCTGCTCACGACATCGCTGGCCCTGAATGCCTATATGCTTTCACACGAGCAGAAGTACAAGACGTGGCTGCTCGAGTACGTCGACGCCTGGCGCGAGCGGACCATCGCCAACAGGGGGATCATCCCCACCAATGTTGGCCTCGACGGCACGATCGGCGGCGCCGCCGGGGGCAAATGGTATGGCGGGGTCTACGGCTGGGGTTTTTCGGTATATGACCCGGGGCAGAAAAAGATCGTGCACCGCAATCAGCAATACCAGGGGTTCATCGGTTTCATGAACGCATTCCTGCTGACGGGAGACGACCGCTACCTCGACGTGTGGCGGAAGCAGATCGACGCCGTGAACGCCAACAGCAAGCAGGCCGATGGAAGGACAGTCTATCCACACATGTTTGGCGATCAGGGATGGTACGACTACACGCCGCAGAAATACGACAGTCACGTACTCGACATCGCGTACCTGACGCTGCAACCGGCAGACGTCGCCCGAGTTTCCGGAAATGCCTGGCTCGAGTACATCGCCGGCAGACGGCCTGCTTATCCGGAAACCGCGCTCCGCCGCGACCTGGCCCGCATTCGCGATCGCGTCGCGGCCATGCGCCGGGACACCACCACCCCCGATACGCGCCTCGCCGACGATCCGATGGCCTACAATCCTGCGAGCGTGACGTCCCTGGTTGAATTGATGCTGGGAGGGATCATGCCCCCCCACAACGGTTCAGTCCTGAACTGCCGTCTCCGCTACTTCGATCCGCGGGCCCGCCGCTCGGGCCTCCCTCCCGACGTTGCCGCCCTGGTCGATACACTCACTCCCGATTCGGCGTCCGTCACGCTCATCAATGTCAATCAGTTGGAAGAGCGCACGCTCATTCTTCAGGCCGGCGGGTACGCCGAGCACGAATTTGTCTCCGTCCAGACCGACGGCACTCCGATCCCTGTCAAATCAGCGTGGTTCAGTGTCCGTCTCGCTCCCGGATCGGGCGCGCGCATGACACTCCCGATGCGGCGCTACGTGAACCCGCCCAGTCTGCGGTTTCCCTGGCAACGGCCCTGATTGCAACCAGCGAAAGGATGTGCTGTGTTGCCACTGGGCCGAACTCAAGGACCAGGTGCTCACGCGCGAAAGCGGTAGCCGACGCCGCGAACAGTTTCGATCTGCTCGGATCGGTCGGTGAGCTTCTGACGCAGCGACTTCACATGGACGTCGATCGTCCGCTCCAGGACGAGCGCGTCGTCACCCATCGCGGCTTCCATCAGTTCGTGGCGGCTGAAGGCGCGCCCCGGTTGACGGACCAGCGCCCAGAGCAGGCGAAACTCGGTCGGGGTCAGGCTCAATTCTTCGCCGCTGACGCTGGCGCGGTGCTGCGTCCGGTCGATCTCGATCCCGCCGGCGGCGATCACGTCCCCTTCGCTCGTGGCAGCCTTCTTCCGCCGCAAGAGCGCCTTGATGCGCTGAATCAGCGGCTTGATCTTGAACGGCTTGGTGACGTAGTCGTCGGCCCCCATCTGAAAACCGACGATTTCATCGACTTCTTCGCTGCGGGCCGTAAGCATGAGCAGCGGAATATCGCGGGTGCGGGCCCCCGACTTGAGGACCCGGCAGACTTCCAGCCCTTCGATCACGGGCAACATCAGGTCGAGCACGATCAGGTCGGGCAGGGTGGTTTGCGCCCGCCGCAAGCCATCCTGACCGTCGGTTGCCGAGTGAACTTCGAAGCCTTCTTTGCGAAGGTTGTACGTGAGCACCTCGACGAGGGCCCGCTCGTCTTCGATGAGCAAGATCGACTGCTTGGCCATGAGAGCCTATTGCTTCCAGAACTCGGCGCGATGACGGATGATCTCGCCTTCGACCAGGTAGACGACGTCTTCGGCGATGTTGGTGGCATGGTCGGCGACTCGCTCCACGTGGCGGGAGGCCGAAAAGAGCTGGAGCGCCGGCTCGACCAGATCGGGAGACCGCTTCATCATCTGCAGCAGTTCGTCGATGATCTCGCGGTTCAGCGCGTCGACGATGTCGTCCTGCCCGCACACGTCCCGCGCCAGACGGCTGTCCTGCGCTACGAACGCGTCGAGCGACAGTCGCAGCATGTCGAGCGCCACCTGGGCCATGTGGTTGAGCTTTTCGGGAACATGCACCTCGGGCGCCCCGGCCAGGCCCGCGGCCCGCTCGGCGATGTTCACAGCCACGTCGGCGACGCGTTCGAGTTCCCACGCAATCTTCATGACGGCGGCGACGCGCCGCAGGTTATCGGCCACCGGCTGATGCAGGGCCAGGATTTTCAGGCACTCTTCTTCGATCCGCACGTCCCAGCGATCGATTTCGTCGTCGCGATCGACGATTTCCTGCGAGACCTCGACGTCGGGCCGGCCCAGTTCGTCGACCGCCCGGTGCACGACCTCCTCAACCACGGCACACATCGACATGATGTGCTGGTGCAGGGTTTCGAGATCGCGGTTGAGGTGGATCGACATGCCGTGTTCTTTCAGCCGAAGCGCCCGGTGATGTAGTCTTCGGTCTGCTTCTGCCGCGGGCGCGTGAACAGTTGAGAGGTTTCTTCCATCTCGACCATGCGTCCCTGGTAGAAAAAGGCCGTGAAATCGCTGATGCGTGCCGCCTGCTGCATATTATGCGTCACGATCACGATCGTATAGGTCTTTTTGAGTTCGAAGATCAGGTCTTCGATCCGGGCCGTGGAGGAGGGGTCCAGCGCCGAGGCGGGCTCGTCCATGAGCAGCACGTCGGGATTGGTGGCCAGGGCTCGCGCGATGCACAGCCGCTGCTGCTGGCCCCCCGAAAGATTGAGAGCGCTCTCGCGCAGGCGGTCTTTGACTTCTGACCACAGGGCGGCCCGCTCGAGCGCCTGCTCGACGACGGCATCGAGCTGCGCCCGGCCCGACAGGCCGGCGACTCGCGGTCCGTAGGCTACGTTCTCATAGATCGACTTCGGAAACGGGTTCGATTTCTGGAACACCATCCCCACCCGTTTGCGGAGCTCGACGACGTCGATCTGCGGCTGATAGACGTCGGTACCGTCGATCAGCACCTCCCCGCTGATCCGGTGACCTTCGATCAGGTCGTTCATCCGATTCAAGGTTCGCAGGAAGGTGCTCTTGCCGCACCCCGAAGGGCCGATCAGCGCGGTGACGCGCTGCGGGAGAACGGCCAGGGAAACGTCGAACAGCGCCTGAGTCTCCCCGTAGTGGAAGGACACCTTGCGGGCTTCGATTTTCGGGACTGCCGGGGCCGGCGCCACCACGTCTGCCACGCTCATGCGTCGTCGCTGATTGTTCTGAACGATTTCGGAAAACGACTCGAGCAGGGCGACCATTCCGCCTTCCAGATAAGGTATCGGCCGTTTGCACAAAACTAAACGGCCAGACAAAAACGAGGGCCAGCCGGGACGGACCAAGCTACCCGTATGGCGTGAAGATAACAACCAGTGATTTGTGAAGAAAACGTGAAGACGGATCCGCTGCAATCAGCAAGCGGGCGCGACGTTTCTTTATAATCTGATCTGCCACGGCGACTTACGGCGATCCCGAAAGCTCGACGGTAAAGGTCGTCCCTTTTCCCAGGCGGCTGGTTACCGACACCGTCCCTCCCAGAATCTGCACGAGGTGCTTGACGATCGACAGCCCCAGCCCCGTTCCCCCCAGTTCGCGCGAACGGGCCCGGTCGACCCGGTAGAAGCGTTCGAAGATCCGCAAGAGGTGGGCCTGCGGAATACCGATCCCTGTGTCTTCCACTTCGATCCGGCAGCGGTTTTCTTCGAGTCCCCAGCGGACCGTGATCGTCCCCCCCGAATTGGTGTATTTGATCGCGTTGTCGATCAGATTATCGAAGATCTGTTCCAGCGCTTCTTCATCAGCGACGACATTCACCGGTTCGGCGGGGGGAACCGTGATCAGCCGCATTTCCTTGCGCTCGGCGTTGCGGATATGCCGGTTGACGCACAGGTCGATAATGTCGGCCAGAACGACCGGATGGAGCACCGGCTGGCGTTCTTCCGATTCGATCCGGGTCAGGGCCAGGAGGTCGCGGATCAGCTTGTCGAGCCGTTCGGATTGCTCGTTGATTGTCTGCAGGAAGTTGACCCGCATCTCGACATCCTCGAGGGCGCCGTCGAGGAGCGTTTCGACGCAGGCCTTGATCGAGGCCAGGGGGGTTTTCAGCTCGTGCGAGGCATTGGCGACGAATTCCTGGCGCACGTGTTCGAGCTTGCGCAACTGGGAAATGTCGCTGGCGACGACGATCGCCCCGGCCGAACTCGGAGCGGCCGAGACCGCACCTGTCGAGACCGCCCCGGATGCGACCGACCCGGGGAGCCCGGCGACGCGGACCGCCAGAATTCGGGGAACCGGTGCTTTGAGTTCGAGTTCCCCTCCAACCGGTTCGCTTTGCGAAAGCGATTGCGAAACCCAGTTTGCGAGTTGGGGGCTGCGGACCAGTTCCCAGACGGGTCGGCCGACCGCCGCCAGTTCCTGGATCGGAAACAGCCGGCGCCCCGCCGCGTTCACCAGCAGTACGCGCTGATCGCTGTCGAGCGCGATCACCCCTTCCACCATACTGTCGAGGACCGTCTGCAACTGGTTGCGGCTGGCTTCCAGATCGGCGACGCGCGATTTCAGGTACGACTGGGTCTTGTCGAGCGACGCCGCCAGGTCTTCGATCTGCTGGCGGTTCCCCGGCGGAATCCGCTTGTCGAACTCCCCCGCCGACATGAGCGACACAACATCGCTGACCGACTCCAGCCGCAGTGCAATCCGTCGCGCGTTGAGATAGGTGGCGACAGCCATCGAGCACAGCGCCACCGAGCCGAAGAGCCCCAGGCCCGCGAGCGCCGTGCTGGTAGGGACCGCGAATTCGTAGATCGCCCAGAGTGCGGCGGCCGTTGCCAGGGGGAGAAAGACCAGGACGAACGACAAAAACTGTCGCCAATCGTAGCGCGGCCGCACAGGCTTGAATTGCGGACCCTGGTCTGGCATAATTGCTATACTGTATTTATGTACACTATTGCCCTCAACTGCCATTGTTCCGGCTGGGCCGGACCACTGCCCCGGTGAACAGGGGAGTGCGTAGGGTTTCGTGATGTTGGAGAAGCGACACGATGCACAACGGAAACTGGTTCGAATCGTTCTAAGGGATGGCGCAGTCGTTTGCGATGCAGCCGGATCGTTTTACGCCGCCGGCTTCATGCGCGTCTGGAATCGGCTGATTGACCGCACTGACCGCAAGGCGTACATTCAACCTCTCGACGAAAACATCCGCAAGCCGGGAGAAGAAGTCAATGCTCGACACGTTATTCAGCCTGAAGGGGCGAGTCGCTCTCGTCACGGGGGGGAGCAAGGGTCTGGGTAAATCGATGGCCCGCGGTTTCGCCGCCGCGGGGGCCGACGTCTTCATCACCAGCCGCCACGAGGCGGAACTTGAAGCCGCGGCCAGGGAGATTATGCAGGAAACCGGCGGTCGCGTCGCGTGGGGGGTCGCCGACCAGTCCCAGCGCGGCGGCGGCGACCAGATCGCCGCGGCGGCGCTCAAGAAATTCGGCCGGGTTGACGTCCTCGTCAACAACGCCGGCAGCAATGTGCCGCAGGCGATCGACAAGGTTACCGATCCCGACTGGGACCGCATCATCGAATTGAACCTCAACAGTTGCATGGCCCTGTCGCGAGCCGTGGTGCCGCAGATGAAGGAACGCCGCTGGGGGCGGATCATTCACATCTCGTCGATCATGGGGCTGGCCTCCAAGGCAGGTCGCAACTCCTACTCGGCGACAAAGGCGGCCTTGATTGGCCTGGCCCGATCGATGGCGCTCGAGCTGGGCCCCTATGGAATCACGGTCAATTGCATTGCGCCCGGCCCCTTTCTCACCGACCTGCCGGGGAAGATGCTCTCGGCCGAAGAGAAAAAGGCCTTCGCCGACCGGACCGCCGTCGGTCGCTGGGGCGACCCGAAAGAACTGGCCGGCCCCGCGCTGCTCCTGGGAACCGACGCCGGCAGCTACATCACCGGCACGGTTCTGCTCGTCGACGGCGGAACGCTCTGCATGACGTTCTAGCGTGGCCCGTGCGTGGCGCGTGGCTGGGGCAGCTCAGCGTCTCTGGACGGTGATTGCGAACTGATCGTTGAAGCCGTCCCGGGAGGTCGCTCGCGCGCCAACGGATGCCCCAGTTTCGCCGTTGCAGATCTGGGGCATCGATCCCGGCGCTGAGCATACTGGCAGTCTGCGGAAGTCTGATTCGGCAGCGGCAGCTCTCCCACCAGGGATCTGCCCCAGCCACGATGTCGGGATCGGGATTCATTCTGGCAGCCGCCGACGGTATCCTGAGAGCCGACTGCGGGCACTCCAAAACTCGAAGGATTCTCTGCAACTCCGGAGACTCTGCCGATGATTTTTCGCATTTCATCTGCCCTGGTTTTGTGGCACGTGCTCGCGTCGGCGGCAGGGGCTCAACTGCGAGACGCCAAAGTCTCCCAGCCGACCCGGCTGGACTGGGAATTTGCGGCGCAGGGTTTCGGTCGTGATCCGGCCGGCGATCTGCCGGCCGATTACGACTCGAAACGGCAAAAGTACCAGCTCTATGTGCCGTTCACCTACACGACGACTCAAAACTGGCCGCTCATCGCATTCATCTCGCCCGAACCACGTCCCGTCGGTTGGGCATCGTTCGAGCAAATCTGTGTGAATGAAGGCATCTTTTTCTGTTGTCCTTACAACGCCCATAACAAGACCCCGGCCGGGCAGCGCATTCGCATCGTTCTGGACATGGTTGACGACGTCCGCCGGAAGTACCGCATCGATCCCAACCAGACCTACATCGGCGGCTTTTCCGGCGGCGGCCGGATCGCCTGCTCGGTCGGGTTTTCCCTGCCGGAGGTCTTTGCGGGTGTTCTGCCCGTGTGCGGCACGAACCCGCTCAAGAGTCTGCCGTATCTGCGTCACCGAATTGTGGACCGCGTCTCCGTGGCTTTCGTGACCGGCGCGGGGGACTTCAATCGCAAAGAAAATGAAGAGTGGATGGCGCCCTACCTGAAGGAACTGGGGATCCGAACCAATCTCTGGGTGGTGCCGGGGATGGGTCACAACATCCCCCACGCGGGCGTCATGGGAGAAGTCGTCAACTGGCTGGCGGCTGACCTGAAGCGGCGACAGGAGGACGCCCGGTCTCAGCCCCAGCTCAACCTCAAATTCGACGAAGGATTGCGCGGCGATGCCCAGGCCGACCGCCTCCTGGCTGCTGCCCGGCGTGACGTAGAGGACAAGGAACGGGTCTGGAAGGGGGTGGCCCTGTTACAGGCGATTACTAAGCGCTGGCCCGACTCGCAGGCCGCCGGCTCAGCGGGCGAACTGATGCAGAAGATCAAGAGCGACGAGCAACTGGTCAAGGCTCTCGACGATCTGCGATTGGCCGATGACAGCGAAGCGTTTTCAGCGCAGGCGCGCGAGCTGGAACGAGCCGGCAACATCCCCAAGGCGATCGAAGTCTGGGACGTCCTGGCCCACAACCATCGCGATGCGCCGATTGCCGAGAAAGCCAGGTCTGAAGTCCAGCGTCTGCAAAATCTGGAAGTCCCGGCGCGAGTCGAGCCCAGGCGACGGAAGTGAGGCGGCGCCGCGAGTGGGTGGCTGGGGCAGCTCGGCGTCTCTCGGCGATGCATGCGAATGCGCGGTAGGATGTAACCCTGGAAGTTCCTCGCGCGGCAACGGATGCCCCAGTTGCGGGTTATCGATCTGGGGCATCGATTCCGGCGCTGGGGAGACCGGGCGTCGGCGGACACCTCATTCAGCAGCGGCAGGCGGTTTACCAGGGATCTGCCCCAGCCACACTGCCGCAAAGCTCATTATGAACCTTTAATCTTTCTCCAAGCCTTCCGCTTTCAAGACGTCCTGTTGAACCGGGGAGCAACGCCTTGCGACGCCTGTTGACTACCGAAGACCCGATCAACCTCGCAGGTCTGGCGACCCGCATTCGCAGTTCGTCGAACTTCCGAATCAATTGGCAGTTCTACGATTTCGATGGAATTGATCCTCGTTCACCGGCTGGGGTGCGCGAGGCTCTGAATCTGATCATCGCTGCACCGGAACTGCACCGGTTTCTGCGGGAGTCATTTGAGGAGCTGGATGATCTCAAGTTCGAGATCGAGCCGCTCCACGAGCACTGCCGGGTGGAACTCACGTCGGATTTCGAGAACGTTCTGGCTGCCGCGGCGACCGATCATCTGGGGGCCTACTCGCGTGACATGCGGCCGGCGACGGCGCAGGAATGTGCTGAGGTCGCCGAGTTGTTCAGGGGCGCCGGCGAGTACGTCGCCTACCAGCTCCTCCCCGGAAACGTTCCCGGCTGCCCTGTGTGCTCGAAGTTCAACAATCATCTGTTCTCAACCTGGTTCGACGGCGTTGCGTGGGACTGGTGCCTGCTGTCGGCATGGCCAGATCGCAACCTGTTCTGGCTGGGATGCCTCACCGATACCGACTGAACGAAGTGGTTCCGAATTCGGGATTGCGTGGGCAGGTGGCTGGGGCAGATAAACGTCTCTGCATCACGATCCCGGATTGTAAGGTTGAAGTTTTCACACAAGATCGCGCGCCGGCAGATCGATGCCCCAGTTGGCTCGCGTTGTGCAGACCTGGGGCATCGATTTACCCGCTGCGTACGCCAGCAGTCTGCGGGCGTTTCGTTCAGCAGCGGCGGCTCAAATACAAGGGACCTGCCCCAGCCACCCTCGATGCTTTGACCCGCCGGAATGCCTTTCGGTCAGGTTTCAATCGCACCAATTCGGACCGGTTGATTGTTATCCGAACGGGATTTCGTAATCTTCAAATTGACTATGATTTACCTCGATCACAACGCGACGACGAAGCCTCATCCGGAAGTGGTCGAGGTGATGGCGCGGCATTGGCGTGAAACGTACGCTAATCCGGGGAGCCAACATGCGGCCGGCCGTCGGGCCCGGCAAGTGCTCGAAGCGTCACGCGAGTCGATGGCGTCAATTCTCGGGGCCGACCCTGAGGAAATCGTCTTCACCAGCGGCGGGACCGAGTCGAACAACATGGCGATTCTCGGCCTGGCGACCGATCCTCCCGGCACGATCGCCCTGACTACCGGCGAACATCCAGCCGTACTTGAAACCTGCCGCCACCTCGAAACCCGCGGCTGGACTCTCGAATTCCTCTCGGTCGATTCCGAAGGGCTGCTTTGCTTTCCCAATTCGGCCGGCAACAGCCTAACCTCCTCCGCTTCCCATTCCGAATTCCGAACCCCGGCGCGCCGGGACTTAGCAGTTCCGAATTCCGCACTTCGTCTCGTCACCGTCATCCTGGCCCACAACGAAACCGGCGTCATCCAGGATGTCGCTCCGCTGGCGGCGATGTGTCAGGCGAGCGGCATTCCGTTTCACGTGGATGCCGCGCAGGCGGTCGGAAAGATCCCAGTCAACTTTCACACTCTTCAAGTCACATCGCTGGCGCTGGACGCACGCAAGTTTCAGGGACCGGGTGGAGTCGGTGCCCTGCTGATTCGCAATGGAGCGAAACTGGCTCCCTCCTCGTTCGGCGGACACCAGGAAGCGGGTCGCCGTCCGGGGACGGAAACGGTGCCACTGGTGGCGGGGATGGCGCGTGCGCTCGAATTATGCGCTGCCGACCTGGAGCGGCAGATGGCGCTGGTTCGCGCGCTGCGCGACCGGCTCGAACAGAAGCTTGCCGCGCAATGTCCTCCGGTGGTCCTCAACGGTTCGCGCGAGTGCCGGCTCCCCAACACTCTGAATATTTCGTTTCCCGGCGTCGATGGCGAGGCGCTGCTCGTTGCGCTCGACCTCGAAGGCATCGCCTGTTCGCTGGGGAGCACGTGCGCGAGCGGGTCGGCCGAACCTTCACCGGCCCTGCTGGCGATGAATTGCCCCCGCGAAATCTGGCAATCGGCGGTCCGTTTCAGTCTGGGGGTCGATAACACGACCGACGAGATCGACCGCGCGGCTGAGATCATTTCTCGCATTGTTTCCCGAATGCGGTCGACTGCATGAAACGCCTGATCGCGCTGACCCGCGCCCCTTCACCGAAGATGGCCGATTGCCAGTTGACGTTCGTGGCGCGCTCAGCGATCGACTACAGGCGGGCCGTGCGCCAGCACGCCGAATACTGCAATGTCCTGCGCGAGATCGGCGCCGAGGTACACACGCTCAATGCCAGCGACGAGCTGGCGGATTGCGTCTTCGTCGAAGACACGGCGGTCGTCCTGGATGACATGGCGTTTGTGTGTCGCCTGGGAGCAGAGTCGCGTCGGGCCGAAACAGCGGTGATCGAAGCCGAACTGCGGCGGTATCGGCCGATCGAACGGTCTGATCCTCCAGCGACGATCGAAGGGGGGGACGTCCTGGCAGTCGGTCGAACGTTGCTGGTCGGGTTGTCGTCGCGCACGAATGCGGCGGGGATCGAAGCGCTGGCAAGAACTGCCCGGCCGTTCGGTTACCTTGTGCGCGCCGTTCCGGTACACGGCTGTCTGCATCTCAAAACGGCCTGTACCGCGCTCCCCGACGAGACGCTCCTCGTCAATCGGGACTGGATCGATTTATCGGTGCTGAGCGATTTCAAGCACGTCAGCGTTCCTCCCACCGAGCCGTGGGGGGCCAACGTGATCTGTGCGGCCGGCAGCGTGGTCGCTGCCGCTGAACACTCAGAAACGGCAGCACTCATCCGGTCGCTCGGCTTCGACGTGCGGACGGTCGAGATCGACGAATTCGCGAAAGCCGAGGGGGGAGTGACCTGTTTGAGTCTCCTCTTTTCCGTTGGCGATCCGTGAGTTGCGGAGGAAATACGGGTAAGATGCCGGGACCGTCGAGGCACTTCACCCAGAGGAGCAGCTCGTGAAATCGTTGATTCTGCCGGTCGTCGTCTGCGGGTTCATCGTCGCACTCGGTGATTTCTCGGTGGCAGCCGACATGCCCCGTACGGTTCAGGCGGCCGCCTGCCGCAAGCCGCCGACGATTGACGGGATCATCGGCGAGGCAGAATGGCGCGAGGCGCCGGTCATCGAGTTCGAGATGCCTGTGCTCCAGTTGAATACGCAGGCTATCTCGCGCCGATCGTGCCGGCTGCGCGTGATGAATTCGGGCAACAATCTGTATGTGGCGCTGGGTGTTCCCGATGACGTCTTGAACAAGAGCCTGGCTCCGCTCGATATCGATTTCGCCTCGCTGGCGTTCTGCCGAGGCAAGGAACTGGCTCCCGGCGACGATCGCAAGGCGGTCGGGCCCGGTATTTACCTCGACAAACACTTCCTGGCTCCCGCCAGGGATGCCGACGACAAGGCGCAGCACGGCAAGGGAGCGATGACCCACGCCGACGGTGTTTCGACGATCGAATGGGCGCTTCCGCTCGATTCGGGAGACGCCGAAGATCTTCGGGCGAAACCGGGAGATGCGGTCCGCTTCAACATTGCCTATATCGACGCCTTTCAAGCGGATCTGAAAGCGACGCAGATCGGGGCGGCGTACGAGGGAGCGCTTGACCACGCTGAGAAGTGGGGCACGCTGCAACTGGCTGCCGGAGTGCCGGACGACGATGGGTCTGCCTTCAAAGGCCCCGCGTGGGTCGCCGAACTTTTTGCCGGATTGCGGACGGTTCCTGCCAGCCGCCTGCGACTGATCGATTCGACGCTGCTACCGGCCTCTCCCCAGTCGATTGCCCGCGTGCTGGTTGAATACAAATTTCGCAATCCCAAAGGGGAAGAGGTTGTCGGCAAGGCGAAGCTCTATCTGCCGGCGAGTGCGCAACTGGCGAAGGAAAAATTCCAGCTCTACTACTCGGCTGGTTACGAACTGGACGACGGTTCGGCGATCGCTCATGCAAGCCGCGGGGCTGTGGTTGTCACGCCGCGCGAGCTGGAAGCCAATCCGCTCGTGCGGACGATCAACCCGGACGCCGCTCTGCTGCACATGGCCCGGGCTCTGCCGTTCGTCGACGATTCGCGCGTCGTGATCGCCGGCGGGAGTGCCGGGGGCTATGCCACACTGATGCTGGCGGCGGAAACCTTTCCGGTCGCCGGGGCTGCCCCCGACGTCCCGCCGATCAACTGGGGATACAACGCAGCCTTCTTTCTCCAGAAGGAACGGCAGCCTTCCACCGCCGCAGACCCCAATGCGCCGAAAGTTCCCGTCTTCGACGTCATCGTCCCGATCGTGAAACAGGCGCTGGGAGTGTACGGCAACGACACCGACGGTCCCGCGTACTTCGCGCACTCTCCTCTCGCCCATCTGCCCACGATCACCTGCCCGGTGTCGGTGTACTGGTCAACGGCCGACATGCTGGTGCCGATCGACCAGGTGGGCTCTCAGTGGATCCGTCCCTTTGATGCACCTGCGTTTCCTGCGGGATTTACGATGGACCGCGAAAAACTGGCCACCTCGGCGGATGGGCGCAAGCGTCTCACCGATCTCCTGGCAGAACGCGACTACGAGTTGTTTTTGATTTCCGAAGAAACGGTCAAACGGCAATTGGCCGATTCAACGTTGTCGAAAATGCCGGTCGATCTGGGCGACAGCCCGGCTCGGCAATGGTCGATCACGATCCTCGACGAAGGGGCTCCCACGCCGCTGCTCGGGCACACAAAGTACCCGGTCGGGAGAACGCACCGGGCATTTCTCGATCGCGTGACAACCGGGAAAATTGCGGCCGGCCAACTCACGCCGGCCAAGCTCGAGCGCCTGATGGATCGGTATGCCGGCCGGGAATGGCTGCCGGCGGGGCTGGTCCACCTCGACGACCCCGAGAGCGAACGGGCCGACGTGATCCGCGGGCTGACAACGTACGTCGCGGCCGGACCAGACAATGCGCAGACATTTGCCGAACTTTACAGCAGATTGCCTCCCGCCAGGCAGGTATTGCCGAAAGAGGTCGAGAACAAATTGCGCGGGAAGTGAGACGTCTGGCGAGGCATAGCTTACTACACATCTCAATTTCAGGCGCGACAAAAAAAATCTCCCTCCCCCCTTTGTGGGAAGCAACGGAGGCCGCCGAGCGAGCGAGGATTGAGGCCGACGGCGGTAGCTCTCCTGCAAAGCCACGTGGGGGGGCGAGCGTCAATTACGCCCTCCACCCCCATCCTGACCTTCCCCCATCAAGGGGGAAGGAATCAATTTCGGTACCGCGAGTTTTGACTTGTGAGATATCGAAGCTGGCGGGGCGAGGAGGGGCAGCGCGCTCAGGCGATCCCCGGGGCGTCGACTTCAGACAGCCGTTCGACGTGAACCGCGACGCTCACCGAATGTTGGCCTCCACCCAGGACGACTCCCTTCACCGGGCTGACGTCGTCGTAGTCGCGTCCCCAGGCGAGCAGAATGTGCGATTCCCCGGGAATCTGATCATTGGTCGGGTCGAGATCGACCCAGCCCAGCCCCGGGCAGAAGATCGACACCCAGGCGTGTGTGGCATCGGCCCCGACGAGCGGCACACAGCCGGGCGGCGCCTCGGTACTCAAGTAGCCGCTCACATAGCGGGCTGCCAGCCCCAGCGACCTGAGGCAGGCAATTTCGAGATGCGCGAAATCCTGGCACACCCCCCGCCGCTGTGCGAAGACGTCAGCCAGCGCTGTCGCGATCGTCGTCGACTGCGGCTCGTATTCGAAATCCGTAAAGATCCGATGTGTCAGTTCGAGAGCGCCTTCCAGGATTGGCCTCCCGGCGGCGAATGAGGCCCGGGCATAATCGGCCAGATCCCCGCTCGGCCGGATATAGCGCGAGTCCCACACAAATTGTGAGGCTGCCAGACAATCGCGGCTGCGATCGGTGTGCAGCATCTCCCGGACCTTTTCCCAGGGGAGCGTCTGCGCCGGATCGGGAGCGCCGCGTTGCGCGACTTCCACCTGATGCAGGGCCGTCAGCGTCAATTCCCGATGCGGCTCCTGGACGGCGAAAAAGGTCGCCGGATTGCCGAAGTAATCGACGCGCTCGACGAGCACGGCCGGAAGCGGGTGAATCTCGAGTGACGTCTCGAGGCAGTTCTGACCGGGAGCGGGGCGGGGGGTCAGGTGCGCGACGTTCTGGCACAGCGAGACCGGCTCGGTGTACTGATAAGTCGTCGTATGCATCACGCGGTAGAGCATGGTCACCGGCTCGCCTTACTTCTGGCCGAACTGACGACATAAATCGGAAATCAGACAGCCGTAACTTGCGGGTCGTGACCTGAGAATAGCACGTCTTTCGGCCGGCGACGAGGGTGCTCTGGCCCGGCAGCGGGCTTTCATTCGCCCGAAAACCGCGTATCATGGAAAGTGGATCGGCATTCGGCCGGCCCTGGGCCCAATCCCGATCACTTTCGAATCACACTGGAGTCTGCATATGTCGGCAACAGCCACCGCACCCGCCAAAAAGCCGGTCACCGCAGGTCTGGCCAAGAAGCGCGGCGAGCTCGAAATCAACAAGCTGTTCCGGGCGATGATCAAGGTGAATGGCTCGGACCTGCACCTGAAGGTGGGCAAGCCGGCGACGATTCGGGTCCGCGGAACGTTGCGCGAACTTGAAATGCCACCGATTGACGACGAAGAAATGAAGCGGCTGATCCTGCCGATGATGGACGAACGCCAGCTCGAAATCTTCTATTCCGAAGGGGGCGCCGACTTCGCCCACGTCGTCGAATACGAAAACGACAAAGGGGTCAAGGAGCCGTGGCGGTTCCGCGTGAACCTGCTGATCCAGATGGGCAACCCCGGTATGGTTTCGCGTAAGGTCGAACGGTCGATCCCGAACTTCGAAGGGCTGTACCTGCCGCCGGTCATGGAGAAGCTGTGCCACTACGACCAGGGGATGGTGCTGCTGGCGGGCGTCACCGGGTCGGGCAAAAGTACGACGATCGCTTCGATGCTCGACTACATCAACCACAGCGAGCGGGTCCACATTCTGACGATCGAAGACCCGATCGAATTCGTGTACACCGAAGACAAAGCGCTGATCAACCAGCGGGAGGTCGGTGTCGACGTCGCCGACTTCAAAATCGCCATGAAGCATGCCGTCCGCCAGGACCCTGACATCATGCTGGTGGGCGAAATGCGAGATATGGAAACGTTCGAAACGGCCATGCACGCCGCTGAAACGGGCCACCTCGTGTTCGGAACGATCCATGCGTCGAGCGCTCCCTCGACGATCGGCCGTATTCTCGACCTGTTCCCGCGGGCGATGCACCCCGCGCTGCGCAGCAGTATGGGATTCAACCTCAAGGCAATCGTCGCCCAGAAACTGCTCCCCACCATCGTCGACACTCCCAAGCGCGTCCCGATCATCGAAATCATGCTCATGAACGGCACGATTCGCAAACTGATTCACGAAGAGAAGGACGAAAAGTTGTTCGACGCGATGCGGATCGGCAAGGAAGAAGGGATGCAGATGTTTAACGACAGTCTGTATCACTTCGTGACGAAAGAGTACGTCGCCCGGGCGACTGCGTTCGAAGTCTCTCCCAACGTCGAACAGCTCAAGATGATGCTCAAGGGGATCGACGTGAAGGGGCCCGGGATTCTCTAAGCGAGTTGCGACTGTTCTACGTCAAAAGCGTGAATCCCGGCCCGCCAGCAGATCCAGGCGCGGCGCGTGACGCAGTGTCTATTGACGTTTCTCGCGCCTACGGTTGAACGTCGCTCGGCGCGTCCGCGGGAGGGCGCAGCGCGGTCGTCAGCAGGATGCTGCATCCCATGATCGCAGCTCCAACCCAGTACGGGAGTGCAACGTCGACACCGTTCAGCGGGATCCCCATCGCGGGACCCAGAATTCGGGCGAGCGCCGAAATGCTCTGCCCAAGTCCCAAGATTCCTCCCTGTTGCGTCGCAGCGCTGTGCCGCGAAAGAAGTGACTGCAACGAAGGCGTAACAGCGGAAAACCCGATCACTGCAATCGGGAGCACGGTATACAGCATGCCCTTTGATTGCGCATGAGCGGATAGACCGATCAGGATCAAGCCTGCCGTCATCAGCACGGTGCCCGCCCGGCTCATCAGTGATTCGCCGACTTTAGGCAGCAGCCGACGCACGATCAGCCCCTGGCTCAGCGCCAGGATGAAACCAATATATGCAAAGACCAGGTAATTCTTCCGGTGCGGAAGCCCCAGGCTTTCCGTGAGCAGCGAGAGCGTCGTTTCGAATTGACCGAAAGCAAGTGTCGTCAGGAAGATCGTCAGCAGAATCAAGCCCATGACAGGGCGCGCGACCGCCTCTTTCAGACTCGAGATATCGAGCCAGTGACGGGCTTCGGTCCGTGTCCCGGGTTGCAGTGATTCCGGCAGCAGGAAGATCGCCGACAATGTCGCCAGTCCGGATAGCACACCCGCCAGATACCCGGGAACGGCGCTCGGAGGGCTCCGATCGATGACAGCTGCGTCGGCCGCCATATCGGAAGCATCTGCTGCGACAACAACATCCGGTTCTGCAGGCAGGAAAGCCGCACCAAGCAAGGGGCCGAAGCAGAATCCGATTCCGAAGGCGGCGCCAATCAGGGCCATTCCTTTTGCGCGGTCCTGCGGCCCTGTGACGTCCGCGATGTAGGCTTGTGCAGTGGGTATCGTGGCCCCGGCGATGCCGGCCCCGATGCGACAGATGAACAGCCACGGGACGACTCCCAGTCCCAGGAGTTCGCCGCTGACGCCGAGAGACGTCACGTAGCCGAACAGCGTGTAGAAGATTGCGGAGCCGACCAGGCCGAGGATCAGGATAGGCCGTCTACCAACGCGGTCAGAAATCCTCCCCCACAGCGGCGCAAACAAAAATTGCATCGCCGAGAAGGAGGCCATCAGCATGCCCAGAGTGAATTTGCCGACATGAAAGTGCTCGGCATAGCGCGGCAGAATCGGCAGGACGATGCCGAAGCCCAAGAGGTCGATGAACACCGTGATAAAGATAATCAGCAGCGGCGCGCGGGACGACTTGCTCAAGCGACACGACCTCGAATGGAGGGAGTTGTGGAACGTTTAAGGCACAGCGCAGGTTAAGGCCGCCCGGACCAATTCGCAACCGTCGCTCGAGTTCAGGCTTCAGCCGGTTGGAGTTCAGGCTTTAGCCCGCGCCGTTTGAGATAGATCGTAAGATTGCACCATCCGAGCGCTCTTTCAGCCCGCCGAGGATGCAACCGCGCTTTCGATCCGGCAAGAGCGCAGGCTGAAGTCTGAACTCCAGCGATTATCGGCGGACGAACCACCAGGCGAACCAGGCCAGCAGCGGAAACAGGACGAAGATCAGAAGGAACGTCGTCAGAACGGAGCGTTTGTCGTCAGGCCAGCGTCCCATTGGTGCGAATGACTAATGTCTAATGACGAATGTCTAAGGAATGACGAAATCCGAAGCACGAAAGAAAGCTGCCTTCAACCGTGAACGACGCGACCTGCATTTCGGATTTCGTCATTCGGATTTCTTTCCCGGCGCGCCGGGATTCGTCATTAGGAATTCGTCATTTTACCCGACGACCTGCTCGTCAGTCTCCGGTGCCGCCGGATTGTCGGGATCGAACCATTCTTCCTTGAAGACGATCCGCTTCTTGTGCTTCATCGCCAGGTTGGCGGTGATCGCCATGATGGCATCGGCCATGGCGTGCTTGCCGGGGCAGCGCAGGCCGTGCTGATCGATCGGCGTATCCTGCGGGATGTCGTTGCGGATGCACCAGGCGAAGTGCTCCATTTCCTCGGTGTAGCCGCGGCTGACTTTTTCATCGCTGGCGCTGGCGGCGGCGCCGCCCCCTGCCGGCGCGAGGCTCGGGCTGGCCTGCAACACGGCGCCACTCCCTCCGGCAGCGGCCTGTACCATCCGCAATCGCTGACCCGGCCCGCCGCCTCCCGTGTCGCCACCCGCTTCTTTATAGAGCATCACGCTTTGTTCGAGTTCGGTGACCAGCGTCCCGCGGCTGCCGTAGATCGTCTCGCCGTACGGTTCCATGCGGTTGGTGTTGATCGACGAATAGGTGACGATCACGATGTCGTTCTTGTCTTCGTCGTAGTTCTTGCCGGGGAATTCGAGTGTCACGTAGACGTGATCGTCGATCTCGCGCGGGTCGTTCTGCTTGTCTTTCGAGCCCACCCCCTTCACGTGGTAGAAGTTCCTGCCGCCGTAACCCTGCACGGCCAGCGGATGCTTCTTCCCCAGGAAGATGCTGCAGGCATCCATCTGGTGGCTCCCCAGCTCGGCCATCAGGCCGCCGCCGGTCTTGTTGAACAGCCGCCAGTTGACGAGCTGATTGAGCGAGTCGAAACCGTACTGGCTGGCGCGACTGTCGAGCTCCTTGTCTTCAGAAGGAATCGACTTCACCCAGCTGTCGGCGTTCGGGAAACTGTTATTCCGGTGCCAGGAGGCGCGAATGAACTTGATATCGCCGAGCACTCCCTGCTTGACCAGGTCGTTGGCGTTGTCGTAGAGGACGCTGTAGTGCCGCTGGTGCCCGACGGCCAGCAGCCGGTTGGCCTTCTTCGCGACCTGAATCATTTCCTTGCAGTCGGCGATGTTCTGCGCCATCAGTTTTTCGCAGAGCACGTGCTTGCCGGCGTTGAGTGCATCAATCGTGATCGAGGCGTGCACGTTGAGGGGCACGGCGATGACAACTGCTTCGACGTTCGGGTCCTTGAGCAGCTCGCGATGGTCGGCGTACTGCTTGATGCCGGTGGCCGTTTTGTGGCCGAGCTTTTTGATCAGGCCGACGCGGTTGTCGTTGCCGTCCCCGGTGAGCGCCCGCTTCATGTTCGACGGGCGCAGATCGGCCAGCGCGACGATTTCCATGTATTCGGGCGGATGCTGGGTGAGCAGCACCGACCCTTCGTCCCCCGTGCCGATGAAGCCGACCTTGACGGGCGTTCCCTTCAGCTTCTCGTAGCCGAAGTAAAAGGCGCCCAGTGCCGGGGCGGCCGCGGCGGTTTTCAAAAACGCGCGCCGGCTGACGGCCAGCGCGTCGCCGAAATTCTGCTTCCCGATTGCTCGTTCTTCCGGTGAAAAGTTCATGACCGGCACCTCAACTTGTTTTGGAACTTGATTTGGAACTTCTTCCTGTTTAGCCGCGAGGCGCAACCGAGTGCCCCGCAGAGTGACTTACGTCGTCAATCCGTTGTCCTGCGAAAAATAAACCGGCGCAGGAACGCATCCACGCCGATCCAGCGGCCCGTGGGCAAAAACGCCAGCGCCAGACACGCGAAAAACTCGATCAGATTCTTGTTCACGAACAGACTGTGCTCAGGTCCCGGAGCCTCAGGGACGCCGGGCCACGGCGGCATCGGCAGATAGAACAAGAGCAAGAGCCCCGCCGCTCCCAGTGCCGACAGCCGGCTGAAAAACCCCGCCATCAGGGCCAGCCCCAGGATCGTCAGCGACCACATCGTGATCTGGTTGATCTGCCGCACCTGGCTGGGAGACTCAGGAACCGGACCGGCCAGCATCTGGTCGGCTTCGAGGAGTTTGTAGGCGGCGGACTGAAACTCGGCCGTCAGCGCGTCGACCGGGCCGACGAGCTCGGCCTTTTTCTTCATGATCTCGCGCCACTGGTTGTCGAGATGTTCCTGCTGAAACGTCTGCCGCGCCTTCTTCAGGTTCTCTTCGTAGCGCGCGACGAGATGTTCGTAGACCTGCTTCTTGCCGGGGCGCTCGTGATCGATCGTCCCTGCCTGGGCCTCGAGGATCAACCCCACGCGGTCGGGATCTTCCTTGAGTAGCACCTGGAGCCGTTCCTTGAGGCTCAAGCGGCCAGTGCGGGTGTACAGCTGACGAACGGCGTCCTGCCATTTCTTCACGACAGGGTCAACTGCCGTCGCCGGGGTTTCGGCAGGCGCCTCTTCGGTTCCCGCTTCAGCAGCCGGTTTGTCTTCGGCATCGGCGTCGGTTGCGGCTGGTCTGCTTCCGGCCATCGCCAGCAGCGCGTCGCGTTCGGCCGGCAGCAGATGCATGTTCGTTTCGAGCTGTTTCGCCTTGGCGTTGTAGCGCAGGTAGGAATTCTTGGGAGTCTTGAATTTCGTCAGATCGACCTCTGGCGGAAGTTGATCGAGCTTTTGCGCGAATTCCTCGGGCCCGTTTAGCAGATCGTCAATCTTTCGCTCGATGAGAAACTCATCGATCTTTCCTTGGGCGTCGCTCCTTCCTTTGACATTGTCGACGTTGCTGTAGCGGGCCACGAACCGATTGCGCCAGTCGGTCCACGATGCCTCGACTTTGTCATAGTCGAGTTTGCCCAAACCGCTGGGGTCGTCGACCAGGCTGCGGAATTTGTCGCGAAACGGGCCGCGCGCATTGGCGAGATAACCCTCGGCCGACCACGGCTTGGCGGTCTTCTGCGTGTTGAGTTTCCACAAACCTTCGTAGAGAAACTGCCAGCCGATCGCCACGCGCAACAGCACCAGCATCAAACAGGCAAGCAATCCGACTTGTCGCACGCTGTGGGCCACGATGTTCTCCGGGACGCGAACCGGTTCATTCCTGCGGAATGAACGCGAGGTCGGATTCGGGAATGCCGCAATTGACCGGCTCCAGCCGACTCCCGCTGGCGGGGGCCGGAACCAGAAGCGCCATCACTTCCTGATGATTATGGCAATACTCCCGGGCCTTTTCGACCCCGAGCACGAAAAAAGCGGTCGACAGAGCCTCGGCCCGGGCGGCATCGGGAGCCAGCACCGTCACCGACAGCATCGAGTCGACCGGCCAGCCGGTTCGCGGATCAACAATGTGCCCGTAACGCTTTCCCTGGTAGCGGAAAAACTGCACCGCCGAGCCGCTGGTTGACATCCCCCGGTCCTTGAGCAGCACTGTCGCCAGTTGCCGATCGGGAAACAGGGGATGTCTGATGCTCACCGGCCAGCCGTCGCAACCGGCGTGCCCACCCCGCGCCAGGATGCTGCTGTAACCCCCGTGCATCAGGCATTCAGAAGTTCCCTCTTTGAGCAACTCGGCGGCCCGGTCGAGCGCGTAACCCTTCCCCATCGCGTTGAGGTTGAGCGTGACTCCCGTATGCGCGTAACAGATGGTTGCCGCCTCGACGTCGAACGTCACGTTCTGGCAACCGAGCCGCTTTCGTGCAGCGGCGATTTCCTCTTCCGACGGCAGGCGTTTTTCCTTCTTGCAGCGCCGCCACAACGCCGTCAGCGGGCCTGATGTGGGATCGAACGCCCCCTCGGTTTCGTTGGAATACTGCACGGCCCTGTGCAGGAGGTCGAACAGCCGGCGCTCGACTTCGACCGGTCCGCTCGGCGCCTTGCCGTTGAGCAACGACAATTCGCTGTGAAAGCGGTACACCGACATCTGATTTTCGAGCTGGTCGATCAGTTCGAGGGCGGCCGAGGCAGCCTCGATTCGCGAGGCCGGGCCGGGGTTGAGAATCACCTCAAAGTCAGAGGCCATCGCCGGGGCCCCCAGACGCATCGTATCGCCCAGAGCGATAAATGGCTTCGGCGCGGCGCCGGCCCCCTCGCCGGCGTTCGCTTCCCGCAGCCCCTTGCCCGAAATGAATTCCCGCCGTGTCGCCATAGCGAGGATGATAGCAGATCGGGCCGCAATATTACGAACCGCGAGCTTGCTTTCGTGCTCCCCGGAGGGTTACCCTAACGGTCACACCATGCTGCGACTTCCCCGATTTCGACTGAAGAATTGCGCGCGACGGTGCCTGACGGCCCTCGTCCTGGTGAGCTTCACCGTCGGCAACATCGGCCTGCCGCTGCCGGCCCAAACAGCGGGCAAGGGTCAATGCCGGACGATCGCCGGCAAGTCGCTGTGCTGCTGCGGCGAAAAAGTGGGGGCCGCTGCCTGCGGATGCTGCAATAAGCCGGCTGTCGCTGCTAACGCAGTGGCCCTGAAAGAACCAGTGCAGAAGATCGCCAGTTGCTGCCAGAAGCGACTCGAGAAAATGGCGGCCCGCCAACTGGCTTTCAGTTGCACCTGCGGCGATTCTTCGTTTCCCGGCATGATCATCTCATCACAGCCCAAGTTGCCGGTTGCCTCCACGACCGTTCCGGGACTGGCTCTGTCGTCCCTGGTGCAGACCGCCGGTGACGTAACGATGCCACAGGGCAATCTCTCTCCCGAAACTCCCCCTCCCAGAACGTCCGTCGCCTGAAATCACGGACGTATCGGCGTGCGCCAGCCCGCGCGCCTCTTTCTGGCTTTCTGCATCTGGGGGAGACACCATGCAACCCACACTCGTGCCGCGCCGTGCGCGCGGCTTTACCCTGATTGAACTCTTGGTGGTGATCGCCATCATCGCCGTCCTGGTGTCGTTACTTCTGCCGGCCGTCCAGCAGGCGCGGGAAGCAGCGCGGCGGGCGAGTTGTAAAAACAATCTGAAGCAGATCGGGCTGGCGATCCACAACTACGAAGCCAGCCACGGCTGTTTCCCGCCGGGGCGGCTCAACTTTCCATTCGTCTTCTCGGCCCAGGCGCAGCTCCTGCCGTACATGGACGGAGCGAACCTGCAGCACCTGATCGACTTCAACACGGCCCCCACATTTTGCGACCCGTGTGTCACACTGACGACCAACGACGTGGCGGCCCGCACGTTTGTCGCCACGTTTTTATGTCCCAGCGATTTCGGCAGGATCGGGTCCTCTCCGTTCGGACCGATCAATTACGTCGCGTGCGTCGGCAGCGGAGTCGGTGCCAGCAGTTCAATCAAAACCGGGGACGGCGTGATCTATTCTGCGTCGAGCACACGTTTTGCTGCCGTGATTGACGGTATGTCAAACACCGTCGCCTTCAGCGAAAGCACGCTCGGCCCGGGGGGCGATCCCTCGTCGCCGGTCGGCGGCCCCCCCAAAGATGCAGCCGGTGAAGTGCTGCTCCTGGCGGGAGCCACCGTCACAACCGACGCCTCGTGTGTCACGGGGGCTGGTGGCAGCGACTGGTCCGGACTGCGGGGCGCCAAGTGGATGAACGGCCATTATGAAGACACGCAGTTCAACCACTATTACTCCCCGAACTCAGCGCAATTTGATTGCGGGAACGCGAGCCACAACTTTGCTCAGACTGCCGCCCGAAGTCGGCACACCGGTGGAGTTCATGCGCTGCTGTGCGACGGCAGTGTTCGCTTCGTCGGCAACAGCGTGAATCTGGCAACCTGGCGGGGACTGGCGACGCGGTTTGGGAACGAAATCGCGGGAGAGTTTTAGTTGCAGGAGTTGTAGGGCTAGGGACTCCTTACGAGGGCTCTCGATACGAGTCAAAACTGGAGCTGCTGAAACTAATTCCTTCCCCCTCGATGGGGGAAGGTTAGGATGGGGGTGGGAGCGTGATTCGACCCTCGCCCCCCCACCCCGGCCCTCCCCCACAACGGGGGGAGGGAGAAGATTTGCTTTCCGTTCCAATTGCGATGTGTAGATACCTCTGATTCAGTCCTAGGTTGCTTTGCGGAAGAGGAATACTATGCGAGCCGTGATTTTTTTGGCGTTGTGCCTGGTTCTAGTGAAATCGGCGTTCGCCCACGACACATGGGTCCAGACCAATACGAACGTGATTCGTACCGGCGACGCCGTCCACGTCGACCTGCTGCTCGGCAATCACGGCAACAATCATCGCGACTATAAACTGGCGAGCAAAACGACCCTCGACGGCTGCACGTTGAAAGTGCATGACCCGGCGAATCGTTCGTACGATCTGCTCGAGCAGCTTGCGGATACCGGTTATACGCCCAAGGAAGGTTTCTGGACGGCGAAATTTGCCGCGACGAGCCCGGGGCTGTACTTGGTTGAGCATCGCTTCGACAAAGTCGTCAACCACGGCAAACCGGTTCGCTCGATCAAGAGCGGGAAGGCGTTTTTTGTCGTCAGCCGGTCGCTCGATCGAGTGCCGCGCGAGAACGCCGGGTTCGATCGTGTTCTGGGGCACGCCCTGGAGCTGGTGCCGACGGCCAATCCGGTGACCCCCATGGGTCCGGGGCAGCCGATGGCGGTTCGCGTTCTGCTGAAAGGGAAGCCGTTGCCGCAGGCCACCGTTTCATTCATCCCGCGCGGGGAAGCGCTTACCGAAGGGTTCGACGATCGGTTCGAGCGGAAGACCGACGCCGACGGCCAGGCGAGTTTCACTCCATCAGCCGGCAACTACTACCTGGTCGTTGTCCACCACAGAGCTGACGACGAAACCGGAGTAGGTTACGAAGGGACCCAGTACTCGGCGACCCTGAATGTGCTCGTTCCCGATCTGTGCCCCTGCTGCGGGGAATGAACGATCTAACAGTTGTGGCCGGGTGAGTCAGATCACCCCAGCGAGCCGGTGGATTTATTCCACCGGGATCGGGTTCAAGTGTCTCGTCAGGATGAACCGAACAATCGGGCCCCGCGCCATGCCTGTTTGTCATTCGTGTAAACCAACTCCAACGCCTCGCGCGCGACGCGCGCGACTCCAATTATTCGGTTGCCCCTCCGGGTAACTTACACCCGATCCCGACGGAATAAATCCGTCGGCTCGCTGCTCCAGCTCAACCATTCCAGACACGCATATTCCGGCGAAAGAGCCAGTTTGAGTTGACGGCAAGCGGCGTTTCAGCGTATCAAGTGTCGAAGAATTGAGGCCAGCGCTCGACTGGTCGCGGCCGTTTGCCGGTGCTCGTGTGCCGGTCTTGTTTTTCGTTCTATTTCACAGGAGGTCGAGGGGATGAAACGTCTGGTCAGTTTTGCTGTCTTCGCGCTCGTCGCCGTCTGGTCAGTGTCGATGCTGTCGGCCGCTGATGAAGCCAAGTACAAGATCAAGGATGTCATGGGCTGGTTCAAGAACGACAAGCTCAACGACAAGTTCGCCAAGGGTGAGGCGAGCAAGGACGAAGTTGAGAAGCTCAAGGATGGCTTCGATTCCATGCTCAAGCACAAGCCCCCCAAGGGAGATGAGAAGGACTGGAAAGAAAAGGTCGAAGCCCTCGCGAAAGCCGTCAAGGATGACGACAAGGACGGCTTCAAGAAGGCAGTCAACTGTATGAACTGTCACAGCGCCCACCGAGGCAAGTAATTTCTGCGACCACCAGCGCCGAGCCCACAGCCCGGCGCTGGTGGCGTTTTACTTTGCTGCCGGCCGCAACTGGCTTAAGCGCAGCCTCTGCTGGAGCACGACATCCCCCTTTTCGTCGCGAACCTGGAGCCTGACGACCGGGTCGGGTTCCTTCCAATCGACGTCGATGAAGCCGAAGTTCGTGTCGAAGTAGGTGAGCCCCACGCGATACGAGTTGATCTCGTTGGCGAAGCGGGTGCCCGCTTTGGTCGTATTGCCGCTCGGCTCGTTGAGGCTGCTCGATGTGATATCGAACAGCGGGTAGCCGACGCCCGATTCGGCCGGCAGTCGCGCCACCTCGGCCAGGTGTCGGTCGCCGCTGATGACGACGGCCCCCGCCGCTCCGGTGTCGCGAATCAGTTTGATGAGCCGTTCCCTCTCCCGCGGAAAGTTTCCCCAGCCTTCTGAGCCGTGCTCGTCGGCCACAAGCTGAAAGCTCGAGCAGATCACGCGCAGCTCGGCCGGAATGCGGAGCTGCTTTTCGAGCCAGGCCCACTGCTGCGGACCCAGGACCATCGCCTCGGGATCCGTGTTGGGGACGTACTGACCGCGCCGGCCTTCGCCCGGCTCACCCTTCTGGAAGCCCAGCTTGAGGCGGCTGCGAAAGTAGCGCGTATCGAGCAGGATGATCTGCACGCGCTTCCCTTCCGGACCGAAAGCTTGCGCGTGATAGACTCCCTCCTGCTGCCGGCGGGGAGAGTCTTTCGGGATGCCGAAGAAGTCGAGAAAGAGTTGCTGCGACTCCTTTTTTTTCGGGAATTCGCCCCCCGCGTCGTTGGCCCCCAGGTCGTGATCGTCCCACGTCGCCAGAATGGGACAGGTCTGTTTCAACTTCTGGAAACCGGGTTGCGCCCCGAGCAGCAGGTATTTGCCCCAGATGACCTGCAGGTCCTGCGTGTCGGCGTAGATGTTGTCTCCCAGAAACAGAAACAATTCGGGGCGCGCGGCGACGACGGCGTCCCAGATCGGCTGCGGTTTGTCCTGCTTGGCACATGAACCGAAGCCGATTCGCGAGAGAGGCTGTTCCTGTGCGGCCGCGCCGCGAACCTGGCCGGCCAGCAGTACGAGTCCGCAAAAGAGTCGAGCAAGGTGCGGCACGTTGCGTTCCTTTGTGTTGAATCAATGAGCAATCGCCGGCCGTCGATTATATCGGGCCGAGGCGCAGCGCACACGTATCGCCCCAGCGAGCCGGTGGATTGATTCCACCGGGATCGGGTCCACGCGTCTCTCAATGACGAACCGAACAATCGACGCGCAGGTCAGCCCGGCTTGTTGCCCCGGCGCGCCAACCCGAACCGCGAGGAAGACGCTCGCACCTCGAAAATGTCGGTGCCTCCACAGCGCAGCTCGCACCCGATCCCGACGGAATAAATCCGTCGGCTCGCTGGCCTGAGTCCCGCAGGTCACGCTGTGCGTGACGCAAACGTCTGTGTGCCAGCGATGTCAGCGTCCATTGTCCACAGCATGACCTGCCAAACTCAATCAGCGCCGGACCGGTGGTTGGATTCCGCTGCCACTTGCGGACGGAACGGCTGGCAGGCGATTTGGCCTTGTTTGTCGATGACGAACGTGAGAGCGCCGTACCGATTGGTCGACAAAATCTGCGCGGCCGGTCCATAGATTTCCGGCAGCCGGTCGGAGTTGTCCTGGCGGCCGTCGCTGACGATTACCCAGTCGGGTGTCGCCCAGGCGGCCAGCCGCCGCGGACTGGCTGCGTATCGGCCATGGTGCGGCGCCAGAAAGACGTCGGCGTGACGCGCGGGCTGATGCAGGACGTACTCGATCCCGTCCCGCTCGAGATCGCCGGTGAGCAGGATCCGCCGGCCCGCATATTCGATCTCCAGGACGATGCTGTTGGCGTTGTCGGTCGGCAAGCGGTCGTTCGACGGCGGATGCAGCACCGTGAGGCGCGTCTGCGCATCGAGGCTCAAGCGGTCGCCGGCGCGGATCAGTTTGATCGGCACGTTGCGCCGGGCAAGCATGTCGCAGGTGATTTCGACCCCCGGCTGCCGGAAATCGAGGAACGATTCGTGCACCAGCACGCTCCCGATCGGCAGCGTGCGCGCCAGGCCCGGCACGCCGTTGAAATGATCGACGTCGGCATGCGAAATCACCATCGCATCGATCGACCGCAGCCCGCGGTCCCACAAGGCCGACAGCACCGTCTGGCGGGCGCGGTTCCCATCCTGCATCTGGCCGGCGTCGTACAGCAGCGTGCGGCCGCCGGGCAATTCGACGACGACGGCCAGTCCGTGTCCCACCGAAAGAAACGTACAACGCAGTTCTCCCGTACCGTGCGGCCAGAAGGACAGCCCCAGGCCCCCGACAACCCACACCAGCATGGCGCGCCAACCCCACCACCGCACCCGGCTCGCAGGAAGTCCGAACGCCACCGCTGCCAGGCAGACATAAAACCCCGCCAGCCAGGCTTCAGAAGGTCCGGGGAGATAGAGGTGTCCGCCTGGAATGGCCGCCGCCTGTTCAATCAACCACAGCATCAGTTTGAGACCCGCATCGAAACCGAACGCAAATGGTCCGGCCAGTGCCGGGGCGAGCAGGCCGATAATCAACAGCGCATAACCGCACCAGAGAATCACCACGACCAGCGGTGCCAGCACGACGTTGACGACGAACCCGACCGGCGAGACGAGATTAAAGCGGGCGATGGTGAGCGGCAGCGTGAACAGCCAGACCGCCGCGATCGTGACGTGAGCTGCGATCAGCGCGCTACGGAACGACCTCCACGCCCGGGCAGCCAGCGGCCGCTCGAGATCCACCGGATCCACGGCCGGCGAGCCGAAAAACTCGCGCAGCGCCCGGCTCCAGGTGGGCGCCCAGATCAAAGCGGCGACTGCGAGGAACGAGAGTTGCGCCCCGGTGTCGAACAGGTGCGACGGATTCCAGACCAGGACGCCGATTGCCGCCAGTGCCAGCCCATTGACCAGCGATCCTTCGCGATGCCAGGGACGTCCTGCCAGAAGAGCGACGATCATCAGCACGGCCCGCAAGACCGGCGGTTGCGCATCGGCGATGAACGAATAGCCGAGGATGCCGGTGAGAATGAATGCCACGCTGGCCGGGCGCCCCAGGCCGGCCGCACGCGTCAACACCCACAATAGCCCGGCCAGAATGCCGACGTTTGAACCCGAGATGGCGAGA
>Ga0137463_1000027_pt1 | contig 62853 bp, 43 predicted proteins | sample EasRivERMGT800_2_FD_102333 | JGI IMG/M metagenome (GOLD analysis project Ga0137463, IMG submission 102333) | Soil microbial communities from meander-bound floodplain in the East River, Colorado, USA - East River MetaG ERMGT800_2 | ecosystem: Environmental > Terrestrial > Soil > Floodplain ...
CACGAGATCGACGTGCGTATGTCGATCATCCCCATGATGCACGGCGAGGGGGTGGTGCTGCGTATTCTCGACAAGAGCCGGATGGTTTTCGATCTGAAGAACGTCGGCTTCGCGCCGGATATGGCGAAAACGTTTCGCCAACTGATCGACCTGCCGCACGGGATCATTCTGGTCACAGGTCCTACCGGGAGCGGCAAGACGACGACCTTGTATAGCGCGCTGAACGAAATCAAGGATCCTTCGATCAAGATCATCACCGTCGAGGATCCTGTCGAATATCAGACACCGGGGGTCAACCAGATTCAGGTCCACGCGAAAATCGGCCTGACGTTTGCCGCCGGACTTCGCAGTATTCTGCGTCACGACCCCGACGTCATCCTGATCGGTGAAATTCGAGACGGGGAGACGGCCAACAGTGCCATTCAGGCCTCGCTGACCGGGCACGTGGTCTTCAGTACGCTGCACACAAACGACGCGTCGGGAGCCTTTACGCGGCTGGTCGACATGGGAGTCGAACCGTATCTCGTCGCCAGTACCGTCGAAGGAGTCCTGGCCCAGCGGCTGGTGCGCGTGTTGTGTCCGCTTTGCAAGGCCGCGTACAAGCCTGGTGAAGACGACGTTCCCAAGGACTTCCCGCGCCCGCTCCCCGAAAAAATCTTTCGACCGGTCGGCTGCCGGCAATGCCGCGATACCGGGTACAAGGGGCGCAAGGGAATCTTCGAGCTGCTGCGCACCGACGAAGGGGTCCGGCAGCTCTGTATCGAGCGCGGGAGTTCGGTGCAGATTCAGTCCTATGGCCTGCGGAACGGACTCGTCACTCTCCGGCAGGATGGCTGGAGCAAGGTCCTGCAGGGAATCACGACGGTCGAGGAAGTGGCCCGCATCACCAAACCGGATTACCTGTAGGCCATGCCCGACTTCCAATACATTGCCAGAGAACTGTCGGGCCGCGAGGTCGCCGGCCTCTTGACTGCCGGCAGCGAGCAGGAGGCGGTCAATTCGCTGACCGGCAAATCGCTGTTCCCGACCAAGATCGCCCTGGCCGATACCGAAGTTCGCCAGCAGCAGGCTGCCGGAAAGAGGGTCCGGGCGCGGCACATTGCGATGATCTATTCGCAACTGGCCGACCTCCTGGCCTCCGGAGTGCCGCTGCTCAAATCGCTCGAAATTCTCGAGCAGCAATCCTCGCGCCCGGCCGTAACCGGTGTGCTCCAGGATGTGCGGGCTCAGGTGGCCGAAGGGACGAGGCTGGCCGACGCGATGCGCCGGCACCCGAATGCCTTCAACGAACTGGCACTCAGCATGGTGCGTGCCGGTGAAGAAGGCGGGTTTCTGGAAGATGCACTCAAGCGGGTCTCGATCTTTACCGAGCACCAGGAAGACCTCAAGAACCGGGTCGTCGGCGCGATGGTTTACCCGATGTTTCTGATGGGCGCCTGCTTCGTGATCGTGACCCTGATTCTCGTGTTTCTCGTGCCGCAGTTCGCCCCCATTTTCGAGCGCCTCGACGAGCGCGGTGAGCTGCCCTGGGCCACCGTAACGTTGCTGGCAACCAGTGCCTTCCTGCAAGCCTACGGAATCTGGCTGCTGGCAGGAGCGGCGGCGGCGGGGGTCTGGGCCTACAACTACTCGAAACGCGAAGAGGGGCGGTTGCTGCTGGACACCTGGCGACTGAAAGCCAAGGGGCTCGGCCCGATCGTTCGCAGTCTCGCCATTGCGCGCTTTTGCCGCATTCTGGGCACGCTGCTTAAGAATGGCGTCCCCATTCTGCAATCCCTCAGGATCGCCAAGGACGCCGCCGGTAACCGAGTGCTCAGCGCGGCGATCGGAGCCGCGGCAGAAAATATTTCGGCAGGGAAATCGCTGGCGCGCCCCCTGGGAGCCAGCGGGCACTTTCCGCGGGAGGTGGTCGAGATGATCGCCGTCGGCGAAGAAGCCAACAATCTCGAGCAGGTGCTGCTCAACATTTCTGAAAACATGGAACAGCGGACTTATCGCGAGCTGGATATGCTGGTGAAGCTGCTCGAGCCGATCATGCTGCTGTTCATGGGCGTCGTGATCCTGTTTATCATGGTGGCCCTGTTACTCCCCGTGGTGATGTCAGCCAGTTCGCTGGGGTAACGACGTATTGTTCATGACAACGGACGAGCTTCACGTGTCCGCATCGACCGTCGCAGAAGGAGAAAACTGATGAAAGCTGCAAGATTGAAGGCAGGAAGTTCCCGCGCGCTGCGCGCCGGCTTTACACTCATGGAAGTGCTGATCGTTCTGGCCATTCTGGCGGTCATCATCGGGCTGGTTGTTCCCAACCTGATGAAGGGGCGCGAAAGGGCGAATATCGACGCCACCAAAGTCCAGATCAAGGCGGTCGAAGACGCGCTCGACATGTACGCGCTCGACCACGACGGCGATTATCCGCAGGGAGGCCTCAGCGCGCTGATGACCAACCCGGGCGGGGACACCAAATGGAAGGGTCCGTACACGAAGGGAAACAAATCGCCGGTCGATCCCTGGGGCAACCCGATCCAGTACCAGAACCCCGGAACGCACCAGAACGATGGTCGCCCCGACGTCTGGTCCATGGGAAAAGACAAGGCGGCAAACACTGCCGACGACATTACCAACTGGGCCACGAATTGAAGTGACCGGGAGTCCGTGTGAACAGCCGCCGGCGAGTTCGGAACGCGTTCGAGGCCGCGAGGCTGCCACGGCGAAACTGCGCCACCGGGTCTGGTTCGCTGCGATTCCGGGGCGCAAGTTCCCCCGCGCGGCAGGCGTTCACGATTTTCGAGATCCTGATCGTGCTCGGCGTGCTGGTGGTCGTCCTGAGTCTCTCCTGGCCGGTGCTCGATAAATTTCAAAGCCAATATCGCCTGCGCCAGGGGGGCCAGCTCGTCCAGACGCGGCTTTCGGCAGCACGCGTCCATTCGATCGATTCAGGGTTCGTCTATCAGTTCCGGTATGAGCCGGGAGGCCAGCGCTTTCTCGTGCTCCCATTCGACCAGCAGGCGCTTCTGGCGCAGCCCGTTGCCGGCAAGCGGGGACCGACGAAAATCGCCGGCAAACTGCCGTCGGCCAAGGCCAAGTTCAATTCCTCGGGTGGGGGCCAGCAGGTGCCGGGCGAATGGCTTTCGGGAATTGCGGCAGCCGGTGAATTCAGCGGAGCGAGCTGGTCGCCGCCGATCCTGTTCTACCCCGACGGGACGGCGACGCCGGCGACGATCATGATCGGCGACCACAAGTCGCAGGTCGTCACGATTTCTGTCCGCCCGCTGACTGGTGCGGTCACGGTCTCGAAGATCGAGCGGGGGACGCTTCCATGAAGCGCCGGGGACTTTCGCTGCGCCGGGGACTTTCGCTGTTTGAAGTGATCGTGGCGCTCGCCATCTTTATGGGTTCGATGGCCGCGATCGGCCAGTTGATCACGAACGGAGTCCGCGGTGCGGTTTTTGCCCGCCTCGAAACCCAGGCAGTCATCCGCGCTGAATCGAAAATGGCCGAAATGCTGGCCGGGGTGACGCCGCTGCATCAGTCCGCAGGCACGGCGTTTCCCGACGATTCCCGATGGGTCTGGAGCGTCACCATCGCCTCGGCCCAGCATGAGAGCCTGTACATCGTGGAGGTCACGGTCGCCCACATGTCAGCAACCTCGATCGGTAAAGTCTCGTACACATTGCGTCGGCTGGTTCGCGATCCAATGCTCGAAATGCAGGCCTACGAGAAGCAACTCGAACAGCAGGCCAGCCAGGCGAGCAGCAGTTCCAGCACCAGTTCATCGGGAGCAAGCAAATGATTTTCTCCCGGGAATCGATCAGGCAATCCGGTGGGATCAGGGTGCAACGCTCCGGCAGGCACCGTGGCTTCACACTGCTCGAAGTCCTGGTGGCGCTCGCGCTTTCGTTCCTGCTCATCTCGGCGGTGTACGCCGGCCTGCGAATGTATTGGCGGTATTCCATGTCGGGCCACGAAGAAGTTGAACGGGCCTTGCTGGCGCGTTCGCTCTTGCGAAAAATCGAGATGGATGTTCGCACGGTGATGTATCGCGCCGCCCCCGCCGCAACAACAACCGACACCAGTGCGTCGGGTTCCGGTTCTTCCGGGAGTTCGTCTACGGGCGGGTCGACGTCGGGCGGTTCCTCGAGTGGCAGTTCAGGCAGCAGCGGAACTGGGAGTTCTGGAAGCGGCGGCTCGGGGAGTTCCGGCAGCAGCGGATCCGGAAGTTCCAGCAGTTCGAGCGACACCACGGCAGTCACGGACCTCTACAACACGTCGAACACCGGGTTATTCGGAACGGCGACGACGCTGCTCATGCATTGCAGCAAACCAGGGCATGAACAGCTGGCAACCTCGCTGGCGATGCTCGGAAACATGCAGGCGCGAAGCAGTGATCTCGCGACGGTGGCCTATTTTGTCAGCGGAACGACCACGGGGAATCTGCAGCATGCCGTCACGACCCCGGGCCTGGCCCGGCTGGAAGGAGATCGGCTGGCCCTGGCACTGGCCGACCAGCAATCAAATATTGCCGTACTGGCCGCCCGGACGCAGATTCTGGCCCCTGAAGTCGCCGCCATTCGATTTCTGTACTTCGATGGTTTCCGTTGGCTTCCCGACTGGGACAGCAACACGCTGGGGGGCCTTCCCAAAGCAATCGACGTAACGATGCAATTGCGTCCGACATCACCCGCCTCGACCCTGCCGAACGTCTACCACCTGCTGATTGCAATTCCTCTGGCCAAGCCAGTCGATACTTCGCTCGTGACAACGCAGACAACAACAACGTCCAAGTGATCAATCGGAGGTCTGACATGCTCGCTTCCAGACTGCAAACTCGGGGCAGTGGTTTCAACCGCTCCCGGAGCGGCTCCCAGGGGCACCACAAACGAGCCGGAATCGTCCTGGTGATCGTGCTTGTGGTTGTGGCGCTCCTGGCATTGGGGGCCTATACGTTTGCCGAATTCATGGCGGTCGAAGCCAAGGCCACGGCTGTTTACGGCCAGGAGGTGCAGGCGCGGGCAGTGGCCGATTCGGGCGTTGAACTCGTTGCCAGCCTGCTGACGAAGCGCTACGCACCTGACCCCAAGAGCTTTTACAGCGAACCGCTGCTGTTCGAGGGGGTCCTCTTGCGCGACTCGACCAGCGCCCGTGGACGTTGTCGGTTCAGCGTGGTTGCGGGCAACGAATTGGACCTCTCGGGGCGGTCGGTTCGATTCGGCCTCACCGATGAATCTTCAAAACTCAATCTGAACACAATGGCCAAGCTGATCAGTGCCGGGACGGTCCTCACGGCAGCTCAGGGTGAGACGATGCTGATGGCGCTCCCCGAAATGACTGTGGAAATCGCCGACGCAATTCTCGACTGGATGGATTCCGACCAGACCGCCATGCAGAACGGCGCCGAGTCCGAGTATTACCAGACCCTTTCTCCGCCATACCCCTGTAAAGACAATCTCCTCGATTCACTCGACGAGCTGTTGCTGGTCAAGGGGGTCACTCCGTTGCTTCTTTTCGGGGAGGACTCAAATCACAACGGCATTCTCGACCCCAACGAAAATGACGGCGCGGCGAGTCTGCCCCTCGATAACGGTGACGGAATCCTGCAACGTGGCTGGTCGGCCTATCTAACCGTCTACAGCCGCGAAGTCAATCTGCGGTCGGACGGAACGCCGCGTACGAATCTCAATCAATCCGATTTGACGAATCTCTACAACCAGGTCCTGGCCGACTTTGACGAAAAGACGGCTCAATTCATCCTGGCGTATCGGGTGAGCGGGCCCAGTGGCGGCACGGGAGGTGGGTCGGGAGGCAGCGGCGGTTCAGGAGGCTCCAGCGGGGGTTCGAACAGTTCGGCTTCGGGTGGGACTTCGGGCTCTTCGGGGAGCGCCAGCAGCGGGAATTCCAGTGGCGGAAACACTTCGAGCGGCGGAAGCAGTGGTAGCAGCGGCTCCAGCAGCAAGAGCAGCGGAAGTACCACCAGCGGCAGCAGTACCAAGAGCGGCAGCAGCAGCAGCAATACGACCAGCAATAGCAGCAGCAGCAAAACGAGCAGTAGCGGCAGCAGCGGAAGCAGCGGAAGTGCTAACACCAGCAGCAGTGGAAACAGCGGTAGCAGCACTCAGAGCAGCAGCGGCTCAAAGACATCGAGCGGAAATTCTTCGTCGTCGGGCAGTTCCTCGGGGTCAAAATCGTCGGGGAGTTCCAGCCAGCAGAAAAGCAGTGCTTCCGGGAAAGCTGCGACTGGTAATGTTGTCGGGGGAATCGATATCAGCAAGGGCGCAGCGTATACGATCGCGTCGCTCTTCGAACTTCCGGGCGCCACAACTTCGATCACGCCTGCGTCGGGTGTCAAGACGACACTGTCCAGTCCGTGGAAAACAACGGTTGACGATCTGACGACCAATCTTCCCTTGATCCTCGAGAAGTTTTCGCTGACAGACGCCCCCTACATCGACGGTCGGATCAATATTAATTTCGCCCCGCGGGAAATCCTCGTGGCACTCCCGGGGATGAATGATTCGCTCGCCGACCAGATCGTCGGCGGCCAGTTGAAATCGACTTCAGGATCGGTTGGCTCGGCACTCCCGGCAGACCGGCTGAATGCCGGCTGGCTGGTCACGACCAGTATTTTGACCATTAATCAGCTTGAGAAAATCGATCCCCTCATCACGGGGCGCGGCGACGTGTTTCACGTCCAGTCGGTAGGCTACTTTGAAGGGGGAGGTCCGATGGCCCGTGTTGAGGCGGTTGTCGATGCCACCCAGGATCCCCCGCAAGTGATCTTCATGCGCGACCTGACTGAACTGGGACGAGGCTTTTCGGCAGCCCTGCTGTCAACCGGGAGCGGCCCGAGCCGATAGTTCCGGCAAAATGGCCGGACTTTTTGTCGATTTATGGCGTAGAATTGGGAAATGCGATTTCGATCTTGCCTCCACCGGCGGACAGGATCGATGATAAAGGGTTGAGGCCATAATGTCTGAGCTTTTAGCCGTTGAATGGGAACACGCACACGTCTGCGGCGTGCTGGCGCAGGTCGTGCCGGGACGAGTCCGCGTGACGCGTACGTTTGTCGTCCCCCGACCGGTAACCTCCGTTACAGGGAGCGGACCGCTCCAGATCGACTGGCTGAAACCGGAACTGGCAAAGCTGGGAATACACGGCGGCCAGGTGCTGGTGGCACTGCCGCGCGATGAAGCGGTCGTCAAGCGGGTCGAACTCCCGGAAGTTTCGGACGACGAACTGGCGGTGATGGTTCGGTTCCAGGCAGGAGCCAAGTCGTCAGTCGCCCTCGACGAACTGAGTCTCGACTTCCTGCCGTTGCCCCGACGCAGCGAGTTGCCAGGGCGCGAAGTCCTGATGGCGACAATTTCGCGCCAGACGCTCGATGAAGTGACGATGGTCTGTCAGACCGCCGGGCTGGAAGCGAAAGTCATCGGGCTGACGGCTGCCGCCGTCGCGGAATTTGTGGCCCGCGCCGAGGCCACGATCAGCGACGGCGGAGGCGAGAGTCTGGTGGTCGCCCGCCACGGAAATCGAATCGAGATTTCAGTTCTGCGCCGGAGCCATCTGCTGTTTTCGCACTCGTCGCGACTGGCCGACGACGCCACCGGGCAGGAAGCACAAGCCATCGTCTCTGAGGTCAGCCGGGCGCTGGTCGCGCTGCGGGGAGCGGTCGCCGACGTCAGAATCGAGCGGGCCTGGACGCTGGTCGCCCCGGCCGAGCATGAGCATCTGGCCGAAGCCCTGCACCGGCGGCTGGCCTGTGAAGTCAAGCCGCTCGACCCCTTTGCTGCAGTCGACTGCGATCCCCAGGTCGCCCAGACGATCTCCGACAGATCGCTGTTTGCCGGCCCGGTGGGAATGCTGCTGGCCCATTCCGACGCGCGCGTTCCGGCGATTGATTTTCTCTCTCCGCGGCGTCCCCCGGTCAAGCGCGACGAGCGCAAGCGGCGAGCAGTGCTGGCCGGCGCCGGTGTCGCGGCGCTCCTGGTGTTCCTGGGGATCTTCCAGTGGTATCGCGTCTCGGAACTCGACGCCAGGATTGCCGCCCTCGACCAGGATACCCGCGATCTCGACGAAAAACTCAAAAGAGGAGAGCCGGCGTCAAACGCCGATGGATTCATTGCTCAATGGCAAGGCGACGGCGAGGACTGGCTTGATGAACTGATTGAGTTGACGCGGCGCATGCCGTCAACCGAACGGGTCTTCCTGCAGAAAATCGTGTGCAATCCCAAAAGCGCCGGCGGTCCGGCCGGGATTCGGCTGGAAGGTCTGGCCCGCGAACGGAAGGACGCACTCGATCTGAACGACCTGTTTCTCGCCAAAGGGGATCGATATCAAGGCATGCCTGTCGCTGAGACGGTCGCACCGAAGGAGGTCGAATACTACCGGTGGAGTTTCACGAAACTGATTCGGCTCACGAATCCCCCGGCGAAGGATGCCCGTAGCCGCCAGCCGGGGCGTCAGGCCAGTCCCGCGAATGACGCCAGCGCGGCAATTGGCGGCGCGCGGCGGGAGGTCGATCCGGCGGCCAGCGGCGCGCCGGCTTCCAGCGCGAGGGCCTCGTCATGAAGCAACGAGAAAAAATGCTGCTCGCCGGCCTCGTCGGCGTCCTGGTTCTCTGGCAGGGAGGCTCGCTGTTCGTCTCCTACGTGATCGATCCGGTGACAGAGCGGGAAACGGCGATCGCCGCCAAGGAACAGGAACTCGCAACGAAACAAAAGAAACTGAAGCAGTCGCTCATCGCGGCGACCCGACTCAAGGAATGGAAGCAGCGCAGCCTGCCCCCCGATCCGGTGGATGCGACGTCACTCTACCAGAACTGGCTCATCGATCTGGCAACGCGGATGAAGTTGACCGACGTGTCGGTCTTGCCGCAATCGACCGGCAACATGCTGAAGGGGGAGACGTACGTCCCCATCTCGATCACCGTCAAGGCGCAGGGCAAGTTCGATAACGTTCGCGACTTCATGTACGAGTTTCGACGATCCGGGCTCCTGCATCGCGTTTCCAAACTGACGCTGGCCAGCAAGCAGTACACCGGTGACCCGGTTTTTGATCTTGATGTGACGGTTGAAGGTCTGTCGCTCAAGGACGCGCCCGCCCGATCCACGCTGCTGTCGGACCCGAAGCTGGCTGATCTGCCTCGCGCCAAGCCGCTGATGGAACGCAAGGAATACGACCAGTTGATCACCAAGAATCTGTTTATCCGCGGCTACAACGGCCCGCCCAAACCTGTCACACCACGTCCGACAGGACCCCGCGCCCCGGGTGAGGATGACGACCGGGAATTCGTGTACCTCGTGGGCCTGGTCTCGAAGGGTGCCGTGACCGATGCAGCCCTGTACGATCGCTCCAAGAACCGCGAGATGAAGCTGGTTGCAGGCGGAGAGTTCAAAGCCGCCGGGATTGAGGGTAAGGTCGTGGCGCTGGGCGCTGACTACGTGATCCTCGACATCAAAGGGGAATCCTGGCGCCTTGAAATCGGGCAGAATCTGCAGCAATTGCAGAAGGTCGCGCAGCCGGCCGGCGCCGATGGCCAGGCGCCGGGCTGATCACTGGTTGGTGACTCCGGAATCGGGTTCATCCTCGCCGCGGTGCGGCACACTCCGCGAACTCTCAGACCCGGCCCGGATTTCACCTGCCGCCCCTGAGGTTGCGAACTTTCACCTGGCCCCTTACCTTGGCTGCTTGAGCTCCGGAGGAATGGGTCCACGGGTTCGACCAATCGTACGCCCGGAAAGGTGTCTCTCATGCTGAGGCCTTTGTCAATTGTCACAGTGGTTTGCCTCGGAGTCCTGTCGTTCGTTGCCGCGCGTGCCGACGACCGAATTCGCGAAACTGACGGTGAGATCAGCATTTCGCTGCCGCAGCTCGAAGCTGTCGTTCGCAAGCAGGGATACGTCACGGGGGTCGCCGCTCAGTCGCTGCTCGATCGGGCGACGGGATTCCGCGATTCCGGTTTCGGACTCGACATCGTCGATTGGATCATGGAACCGGGGAGCGATGAAGGTTATCGCAATCGGCTCGAAAAGGAACTCGTGTACGAGTTCAACAATCCCTGGCACGGGAAGACTCCCAAGCGCTCGATCGAAGGCCCGCAGATCTGCACGCAGGCAAAGCGGCTCGAACCCAAGGTCATCTCGGGGGACGACTTTGTGGCCGTCACCCAGGAGTTCAAGTACCGCACCGCAGCACCGGATCGCCAGACCGGTTCGCGCTGGTCGCAAACGCTCGTCTTTCCGGCAGGCTGCCGATATTTCCTCTCGTCAGACCGAATCGACGCAGTCAACGGCAGTGATGCGATGTTCCTGCGACTTGATATGCCGGGCCACATCAAACACACCCGGGGGGACACATTCAGCGAAGTGTACTTGAGTTACCACGGGAAAATCCCGGCAACCGAGTTTTTCGAGAATTTTGCGCCGGATGAGAAATTCAATTACACGCGCGGCCGCGACAAAGTTCCCCGGCGGTTCATCAGGGCCTACCATCTGCGCGACCCCAAAACGGGCAAGGACGGGCCGTGGCTGGCCGGAATGACCCTTGAGCCCGACATCGTCTCTGAGGCCTGGTGTCACCAGCGCGGCTACGTTTGCCTGATTGAAGAGTTCGGCGGAAAGCCAGTGAAAGCCGGTGAATCGTTCAGCGCTGCTTTCGTCGTGGGATTCTTTGATTCGATCGATGAAATGGAAATGGTCTACGATCGGTATGCCGGGCACTCGGGGCTGGAGGTTCGCCCCGCCGGCTGGAAACTGACGAAGTGACTGATCCCTCGTGACCGGGCCATCTCCAGAAATCAGCCCTTTGAACGGCAAGAAAAGTCACGGCCGAGCGGCACGCCCCGCATCGTGGCGAAAACCAGCGGCTTGGCTTAGGATAGAACTCTCTCGAATCGTCTCGGAATCTGTCGCACATCCGGATTAACCACTCTTCGATCAGGGAGACGGTGAAACAAGATGGCCAAGACTCACGTGGATGACGTTCGTAATGTCGCGCTGGTCGGGCATGGGGCCAGCGGCAAGACGACCCTTGCCGACCTGATGCTGTTTCGCGCGGGGGCCGTTTCGCGAGCCGGATCCGTGGATGACGGGTCCAGCGTCCTCGATTTCGACGAAGAAGAGAAGCAACACAAATACACAATTTCGTCGAGCCTTGTGCATTTCAATCACGGCGGCAAGGCGTTTACCGTTGTGGACACACCAGGCTATCCCGATTTCATCGGGCAGGTGATCGGCGCGCTGCGGGCGGTCGAAACGGCGGTGATCGTGATCAATGCCACCGCCGGAATTGAAGTCAACACGCGCAAGGTCTTCGCCCTGGCCGGTGAAGCCGAACTGGGTCGAGTGATCGTCATCAATAAACTCGACCAGGAGAATATCCGCTTCCCGGAGTTGATTCAGTCGATTCAGGAAACCTTCGGCAAAAAGTGCGTGCTGATGACCGTTCCCAACGGGCTCGGCGCCGCGTTCACGGGAGTGACCAGCACCCTCAAAGTTCCCGACACAGCCCCGGCGGGGATGCCGATCCAGCCGGCCGACGTCACCCAGTCGCTGATGGACGCCATTGTCGACGCCGATGAATCGTTGATGGAGCGCTACCTCGAGGGGGCCCAGTTCTCGGACGACGAGATTGCGCACGGCATCGAGCACGCGATCGCGGTCGGAACGCTGATTCCCATTTTCTGCCTGTCGGTACGAACGGGGGTCGGCGTCAATGAATTCATGACGGCGATTGCCGAAGACGGGCTGACGGCCGCCGACATTATTCACAAGGCGACGACACCGGCCGGCGAGGAGAAGACGATTGAGGCCCGTGACGACGGACCGCTGATTGCCCAGGTTTTCAAAACGCGGATCGATCCCTTCGTCTCGCGGATGAGTTATATCCGTCTGTTTTCCGGAAAGATCGTCAAGGAACAGTCGATCGCGTCGTTGCGCTCAGGTAAGTCGCTCAAGATCAGCAATTTGTTCCGCATTCAGGGGGGACAGCAGGAGCCGATCGACAGTGCCTCGGCCGGCGATCTCGTGGCCCTCATCAAAATGGAAGATCTGCAGGTCGGCGACACGATCACCGACGGCAAAGCGGGACCGTTGCTGATGCCGCCTCTCAAGTTCCCCACGCCGATGATCGGGCTGGCGGTCGAACCCAAGAGTCGCAACGACCAGACGAAGATCTCGGGCGCCCTGCATAAGATCGAAGAGGAAGATCAGACCTTTCACATGACGCGCGAGGCACAGACTCACGAAATGGTGATGCGCGGGATGAGCGATCTGCACCTGAAGATCGTCGAAGAACGTCTGCATCGGCGCGACAAGGTCGACATCCTCACGCATCCGCCAAAAATTCCCTATCGCGAAACGGTCAATGGCGCCCACGAAGGGATGTATCGCCACAAGAAGCAGACCGGCGGCGCCGGCCAGTTCGGCGAGGTGCACATGCGCGTCTCGCACCTGCCACAGGGCCTGAACATGGAAGAGTATTGCACGAAGGCTCGTTTCGAGCATTTCCGACGATTTCAGTACCACCCGGAAATTAATTACGTGTTCATCGATCGCGTTTCAGGCGGATCGGTCCCGAACCAGTTCATTCCTGCGGTGGAAAAGGGGATTCTCGAGCGGATTGAAAAGGGAGTCATCGCCGGTTACCAGGTCCAGGACGTGTGCGTCGAGCTGTTCTTCGGCAAAGACCACCCGGTGGACAGCAACGAAAATGCCTTCCGGACCGCCGGCAGCATGTGTTTCAAGCAGGAGTTCGCTCTGGCGAAGCCGGCATTACTCGAACCGATCGTGAAAATCGAGATCACGGTTCCGGGAGACAAGTTCGGCGACATCACGAGCGATCTCAACGGCCGGCGCGGCCGCGTGGAAGGCATGGATACCGCCGGCGGCGGGTTCCAGACGATTATCGCCAAAGTGCCGCTGGCTGAGGTTACAACTTACGCCCGATCACTGTCGAGTATGACGGGGGGACGCGGGGCGTTCACGATGGAATTCAGCCACTTTGAAATGGTGCCGTCCAACGAGCAGGCCAAGATCGTCGCGGCGGCCGTCAAGCACAAGGAAGAAGACGAGTAATCCGCCTGCGACCAGAGCCGCAGGGTGAGCGCCGGGTCCTCACGACTCTGACGGGCAGTCGACTCATTTTTTCCGCGTGGCAGTAATCACGCGGGCTTTGGCGTCAACGCCCGTGATGTTCAGAAACTCGATCCGCCTGGCAAAGGCGTCGATGTCGCCGACAGGACCCACCTTCACTGTCGTCGTTTCATCGTCGCCGGTGATTTCCGACTCGGCGAGGTCGCTGTTGTCTGAAATCCCCCGCAGCCGCTCTCCCAAAGCGTCTTGAGCGTCGTCGTCGAACATTCCCTTCACGATCACCGTCACCATTTCGATCGGCCCGGGATCCGGCTTTTCGTTTGCTGATTTGTCGGAAGCTCCCGCGGGCGCAGTGCCCGCCAACGCATCAATCTGCGGTTTAAGCGTAAACACGGCCTGCATCATCGAACCGTTAAACTCATCCTGCGTTTTCGCCCGAGCCAGACCGTCGAGAGCGGATTCAGCGTTCGACAGCAGTTCCAGGTACTGCGGCTTTTGCTCGGCGAATGTGTCGGGCGACAACAGCGACAGCCAGGCCCGCGCTTCGCCGACTTTCTCGATCCAACCATCGGCGAGATTCTGCGGAATCCATTTTCCTTCGATTCGCATGAATTCGATGACCGCCGGCTGATCGCCGGGCGCCTCAAACTTGAGCGTCGCCCGTTCGGTCGTCGAACTGATCAATGTGACGTGCAGGTCACCCAGGCGACTGAGACTGTTTGAGAAGTCATCCTGAGCCGTGAGGCTGGAAATCAACCGAATCTGCCCGAAGAGCTGCCCGCCGGCTGTGGCCAGGAGACGGCCCGCATCGGCCGACTTCAACCGGTCGAGATCGGCCAGGTCGCTGGCCAGCAGGGTTTCGAGCATTTCGGAAATCTTTCCCCAGTCGCCGACCGGGGGTTCCCCGTTCTTCCGCGGCGGCCCGATCTGCGGCAAGAACTGCGACTTGGATTTCAGGACGCCGGCCAGCTTCCGCACCACACTGACCCCCTTCTTCCAGATTTCGGGATCCATCCGCCCGGCAAAGACGTGAACCAGATCGTTGAGATCCTGCTGGTAGCTCGCAGGCAAAAACTCCCAGAATGCCTCGGGGTGTCCGTTCTTCAATCCGTTGATCACAGCCAGGACGGCCGCATCGGCGGTGTCGAGCCCCTTTCCCGTGGCATCCCGGGCTCCCGACTTGCCGACATTCTCAGTGGCGTCGCCACCGCACCCGGCCGCAAGCGCCAGCATCAGGGCAGGTAACAGGATCCATCGCCAGACTGATGTTTGCATGAGCTCTAGTTCCTGTGGCTGATCTGTGTCCAGTGCCGGCCATCGGCGAATATCGCGGCGGCCACTACTTCTGCTCTTCGAGCGGCTTTTCCCAGACGGCCAGTTGCTGGTCGATGTCGATCAGTTTGATCGGCACCCGCGCCCCGGGCTCGCTCGTCGACGCAGGCTTCGCCGGCAGCAGCGAATCGGCCTCTGCCTGTTGTACCTCATCCTCAAGCGTTTGCAACCAGGGTTGCGGCTCGAGGGCGGATCCCAGCGTCGTCGAAAGGTACTGCTCGGTCTCATCTTTGAGCTGCTGGAACGCTTCGGAAGCAGCTTCTGCGCGCGAATCGCGGACTGCAGGCTTGACGAGTGCGAGGATCCGGTCGAGCGCCAGCGGTTTGACGAACTTCTCGGACAGGCGATCGGAAATCCCGGGCAACCGCATTCCATATCGTTTTTCGAGTCGCTTGAGCTTTTGCAGAAACGTTCTCGCGAGCGGCGCAGTCTTCTCTTCGAGCTCTTTACGCCAGCGATCCGCAGCCCGGTCGCGCCCCAGGCGAGACAGCACTTCGTGGGCCAGCTCCATCGGCGCGAGATTCCACGCTTGCCGCTCATATTCAGCTTCGTGCCGCAGAAAATCGAGCAGGCAATAGAGTTGCTCGCCGTAGTCCGATTGCGTGGTGGTCGTATTGTACTCGAGAAAGCGATCAAACTTCTCGACGACGCACCGCAAGACGGTCTCCAGCAGGTACGCCGCTTCGCCGCGTGAGATCGAACGGTCCAGATCTTCGAGAAGCTTCACGGGGTGCAACGGATCTTCGTTTTCGGCGAGGTAATCAAGATAGGCTTCTGCGCCGCGCTGGACGATTCCGCGGAGGTTGCCCATCGACAGCATCCGCGGATGAAACAGGTCGCCGCCGTACTTCTTGACGAACGATTTTACTTTTCGCCAGGTGGAGGCCTCCTTCAGCACCTCGACACTGCTGAGACGCATCGTCGCGCTGTGCTTGAGCCACAACCGCAGGTAGGCCTCCAGCACACGGCCGGTCAATTCGACAAGTGCGTCGTCGCTGAGGGGCTGGCCGTCGGCGCCGACTGCCGACGCGACGATCGTCGCCAACGTCGATTGCAGCGCCGCTTCGAGCAGGCGATCGAATTCCGTGATCGACATGCCGTTGGGAGGTGAAGTCCGTTCCATGACGTATGCCGTTCGCAGCACATGCCACGTTTCGCGAAACAGTCCCAATTGCGGCAATTCCACCAGCAACATGCGAATCAGCGACTGCAGACAACGGGCAGCGAGAATGTCCCTGGGACGTCCACCGCGATCGCTGGGCACGTAGAGCAGCGGCTTTCGCGCGAGGCCGCGCAACAGCCCCGGGAGCAGTCGCCGAACTTCCGCGGCATTGCCGACAGCCAGCATCGTGAGGATCGCCGGCTCGAGATCCTCACTGGTAGTACCAGGAGGCCCCCCTGCCTCGGTCTCGCTGAGCACGCACATCAATGTTCGCGACGTATCCCCCAGTGCCACACCGGCCGAGATGACCGAATTCACAAGCCCGAATTTGACGTGCAATTGCCGATCGTATTCACCCAGTGAATCCGGGTCCCCCTCGGGGTCCATCGGTTCCCAGGATGACAGCGACTCCATGAGCCTTTCCAAGTCATTCAGCCAACGGTCGTTGCGTTCCTTCCAATGCCGCAGGACATCCATCTGCTCGCCGGTCGGCGACGAGCGATCGCCGTTAGGTACCGTCGGGGACGATTGCGCAGCGCCGGCCTCCCAGCCGGCCAGAACTTCACCGACCGTGCCCCAGGCCTGCGACAGCGTCACCAGAAAGCGCATGCGCATTTCGACCGGAGTGGCCAGCTTGTCGAGCTGCGTCTCGAACTGCAGCGCCCCATCATCGACCGTATCCCCCAGATGTCCATCCTGCGCACTGTCGCGAAAGACAACGTTTTCATACGCCGCACCGTAGAGCGTATCTTCCTTGTCGTCGGGCTCTTCACGGGATGCGAACAGGTCGTCATCGGGCGTGAAGGCTTCGGGACCACCATCGTCATCTGCCGGCGCCGATTGAACGCGCTGCTCTGCCCCGCCGCCGTCGAGCTTCAAATTGCCGTCGGCACCATTCCGCAGAATCGGCACGGTTCCCCAGTCTCCGGCGTTGACTTCGATGTAGTCGAAGAACTTGCGGACCAATGGCCAGGTCGCGGGATCGGTGCGGGCCAGCACCAGGTTGAGCCAGTTCCCCAGCAGCGGAAAGAATGAATAGACACCTTCTTCGAGGGGCACCGTCTGACTCTCACTCAGCCATTGAATCAGCAAGTTCATGGCGGCCAGAGTGTCTCCCTTTCGCAGCAGCAGATCGACGACGATGGCATAAGCCCGGGGTGATCGAAATTCATCGACGTGCCGCTTCCAGAAGGCAACGTCCCCCGCCGCTTCACCAGCCTGATGCCAGGCCTTGAGTGCCTGCGTGACGCGGGTCGCCGACTCGTGGCTTTCTGCCCCGCGCACCGGCACCAGATCGGCCACTGTGGTCGTTGCGAATTTGTCCCAGAAGTCAGCCAGGCGACGAAAGCGGTCGGCCACAGTCTGACAGAGCCTGTCGTCGCCCGCCGCGGCCGCCTCGCATAACAGCCGGGAGTACCCGTTGAAGATCTGCTCCATCAAGGCCAGCAATCGGTCAACTCGCGGATCGGCGACGCTGTCTTCACGTGCAATGAACAACGGAAACTGTCCCTGGAATCCGAGAATGTTCCAGGGATCGACGAGTGCTCCGCAGTCGATCCCGCGGTACAGCAAATCTTCGATCTCCACGATCCGGCTGTCGGCCCCCGCGACCTGACCCCGATCGAGATCGAACTGCGCCAGCGTCAGCCGCAATTGAATTTCGGTTTCGAACCGCGTTGCCGCCGCCGGGATGATCGAGGCCTGCTCGCGGGCAGCGCCGGCATACCCCATCCGCGCATAGAGATACGCCAGATGCGACCGCTGCATCTGCCGGCAACCAAAGTGGGCCAGATACAGATTCAGGTGCTGGCGGATTTTTCCGAAGGGTTGCTGCACCTGCTGGGCTTCGCGCCGCAGCCGATCGGCGTGCTTGCCTTTCATGGTCTGTAAGAGGCGCGTGTAAAACGCGTCGCGCTGCCGCGCAATCTTCGGCAACAGGGAGGTCAGGCTCACGTTGGAATCGTGAGTATCTGGTCCCGAGCCGCTCACGGAAGAGGCCATCAGCATCGTCCCGGCCAGCACCGCAGACGCCTCGCGCACGCGCTCGTCAGCAGGCACGTCTTCGGCCTGCGCCATCCAGTCGCGGAGCGCGTCCAGGATCACCGCCCGCACGACAAACCGGCGGTAGCGCCCCGAAACATCCAGGCAATGCGGATCCCATTCGCCAAACGTGTAATTGGTGCGCTTATAGACCGGGTGAGCATGGTCGTACGCCCGCAGGTCGAGTGCCAGCTCATCCATCAGGGCTGGATCGAAATACGCCCCCGCCAGAATGTCAGCCGGCATCTCTCCCAGGATCTCCAGGGCCGAGAACACCAGGTCGTGGTATTTCCCGGCGGCAGCGCCGGCTCCCTTAATGAACAGGGGGACCGGTCGAAACCGCTCATGCGGATAGGGCTGCATCTGCTGCCCCGTTTCGAGGACCGCCACGGGCCGATGCCCGAGAAAATCGTTGAGCTGGGTCAAAGCGCCGGCCGTTATGCGGTCGCTCTCATTCCAGGGCGCCCCCTGCGAAAGGGTCGCTTCGACGACCCGCGCCACGAAGAACGGTTGATAGAAGTCTTCGAGCGGAAGGTGATGCAACAGATCGGCGTGGTGCCGCTGGTAAGCCGGCAGCACGACGTCGAAGACCAGCTTCAGCACGGCGCGAGCCTGCTCGCTGTCGCGAAAGGCAGGCGAATCGGCGGCCAGAAGATCCAGCCGCCCCTGCAACGCCAGCTGCAGCGGCAGGCGGCCATCGACGGGCGTGAGCAGCCGGTGCAGGCGGTCGAGGTTCCGTTGAAACCGCGTATCCCCCGCGCCGCTCGAAAAGTTCAGATATCCCAGAATCTCGGTAAGTGCCGTTTCATCTTCCGGCGTCAGGGACGGCTGAACGCTAGCGTCGATTACAGCCATTGTGCAGACAGCGGACTATTTGGCGTTCTTCTCCAGCACGGCGGCCTGCGCGGCAGCCAGGCGGGCGATCGGCACGCGATAGGGAGAGCAGCTCACGTAATCGAGCCCGATCTGGTGACAGAACATCACGCTGGCCGGATCGCCACCGTGCTCACCGCAGATTCCGATCTTCAACTTTGCCCGGGTCTTGCGCCCCCCGGCCACGCCGACTTTCATCAGGCCGCCGATCCCGTCCTGATCGATCGTCTGGAAGGGATCACTGCCGATGACGTCGTTCTCGCGGTAGTAACCGATGAACGTACCGTAATCGTCGCGGCTGATGCCGAGCCCCGTCTGCGTCAGATCGTTCGTACCGAAACTGAAGAACTCGGCACTCTGGGCGATCTGGTCGGCACACATGGCGGCGCGAGGCACTTCGATCATCGTGCCCACCATGTATTCCACCCGCGTCCCCTGCTCTTTGAAGACGGCTTCCGCCTGTTCGCGGATGATCTTTTCCTGGTGCTTGAACTCCGCCAGGAAACCGACGAGCGGAATCATGACTTCAGGGTGAACCTTAACTCCCGACTTCTGCACTTCGACAGCGGCCTCGAAGATGGCCCGCGCCTGCATCGCCGTGATCTCAGGATAGACGATTCCCAGGCGGCAACCACGATGCCCCAGCATCGGGTTGCTTTCGTGCAGCTTGGCGACGCGTTCGGCGACGACATCCGGCTTGAGACCAAGCTTGGCCGCCAGGTCCTTCTGGGCCGCCGGTTCATGCGGCAGGAATTCATGCAGCGGCGGATCGAGCAGCCGGATCGTCACCGGATTGCCGGCCATTTCGCGGAACAGGCCGGCGAAGTCTTTGCGCTGGAACGGCAGCAGCTTCTTGAGGGCCGCCTGCCGGGCTTTGACGTCGGACGCCAGAATCATTTCCCGGAATTCGTCGATGTGATCGAAGAACATATGCTCGGTGCGGCACAGGCCGATCCCTTCGGCGCCGAACGCAATGGCTTCGGCCGCCTGATCGGGCTGGTCGGCGTTGGTCCGCACGCGCAGCCGCCGGGCGCCATCCACCCACTTCATGAGCTGCGCGTACCGCTGATAAGTTTCCGACTGCTCGGGCTTGAGCGTTTTCTGCAGCACCACCTGAATGACTTCGCTGGGCTGCGTTTTCACCTTGCCGGCGAACACCTCGCCCGTGAAGCCGTCGATGCTGATGTAGTCCCCCTCCTTGAAGACTTTGCCCGCACAGAAGAGCGTCGCGGCGTGGTAGTCGATCACCAGTTCCTTGCAGCCGACGATGCAAACCTTACCCATCTGGCGGCTGACAAGTGCCGCGTGCGAGCTGGCGCCCCCTTGCGCGGTCAGAATCCCCTTGGCCACCTTCATGCCGCGCAGGTCTTCCGGACTGGTTTCGCTGCGGACCAGGATCAGCTCGACATTGGGGTCTGCCTGCCAGAGTGCCTCGGCGTCGAGCGCATGGAAGCAGATTTTTCCCGTCGCTGCTCCAGGGCCGGCAGCAATCCCCTTCGCCAGAAACTGCCCTTCGGTCTGGGCGGCTTTCTTGCCTTTCGGATCGAAGATCGGTTGCAACAGCTGATTGAGGTCGTCGGCGGGGATCCGCCTGGCGCTGAGCGCTTCATCCGAAGTGATCAGCCCCTCGTTGACGAGGTCCACCGCGATGCGGACTGCGGCAAAGCCCGTCCGCTTGGCGTTGCGGGTCTGCAGCATCCAGACTTTGCCCTTCTGCACCGTGAACTCGATGTCCTGCACTTCCTTGTAGTGCTTTTCGAGGATCTTGCCGATGTCGTTGAGCTGATCGAACGCCGCGGGCATGTCTTTCCGCAGCGTGACTTCGATCCGTTGCGGCGTACGAATACCCGCCACGACGTCTTCCCCCTGAGCGTTGATCAGGTAGTCGCCGCAGAAGCCCGGTAAGCCCAGCGCACAATCGCGGGTGAGGCCCACTCCTGTGGCACAATCCTCTCCCAGATTGCCGAACACCATCGCCTGCACGTTGACGGCAGTCCCCCATTCGTGGGGAATTCCGTAAGTCCGGCGATAGACGATGGCGCGATCGTTCATCCAGCTTCGGAACACGGCGCCGATCGCGCCCCACACCTGTTCGAGCGGGTCGGTGGGAAAGTCGTGGCCCGTCCGATCCTTGATCGCCTTTTTGAACTCGGCGACGAGTTCCTTGAGGTGGGCGGCGGTCAGCTCAGAATCAAATTTTACCTTTGCCTTCTCTTTCTTGTGGTGCAGCAGTTCTTCAAATGGATCGGCGTCCTTCTTGTCTTTCGGTTTGAGGTCGAGCACGACGTCGCCGTACATCTGCACGAAGCGGCGGTAGCTGTCCCAGGCGAATCGCTCATTGCCAGTTTGTCTGGTGAGCGCCTCGACAGTCTGGTCGTTGAGACCGATGTTGAGCACCGTGTCCATCATGCCGGGCATCGAATCGCGAGCCCCCGACCGACACGAAACGAGCAGCGGATTCGTTGTGGCGCCAAATTTGGCGCCCATCACACTTTCCACCCCGGCCAGGGCCTTGAGGACCTGATCTTTCAGTTCGGGAGGATACTGGCGGTTGTTGGCGTAATAGTAGTTGCAGACTTCTGTCGTGATCGTGAATCCGGCGGGAACCGGCAGGGCGATATTCGTCATTTCGGCCAGGTTCGCCCCTTTGCCCCCCAGAAGCGCCCGCATCTCAGATTTGCCATCGGCCTTACCCTGACCGAAGAAGTACACATACTTTGCTGCCGCATCTGCCATGTTGATTTCCTTCGGCCTCGATTCGCGCCTGTCGACCGGCGCCGGCCGTCTCGAAAGAGTTTATTCTGCCCGACAATTCCACCGGGCTGGCCAGACGTAACCCAATGTTACGTAAGGCTTTTTGACGTTTCTGACGGCCGCAGCGCAGACCGACTCCTGCACGGCGACCGAAAACGCAGTACGGAAGCTACCACCCCCACAAGTGACCGTCAAGTGACCGCTAAACCACCGATTCACCGGCCACTGAGCCGCCTGATTCGCCCGGCGATTGACGCCTCCCCGCCTCGGTCGCCAATCGCCAGGCCAGAGGCCGCGTCACTCTCCCGGTTTTGCTTCAGGTGCTTCCTTTTTCTCGCGACCTTCTTCCAGCAGCGCCACAACTGCCGCATCGACGTCGTCCAGCGAGAACTGCTTGTCGGCCGTCGGATCCGCCGCGAAGGTCCGCCGCAGTTTTCCCTTGCGGTCGTACAGCTTGTAATGCGGCAGGGCCCCGCCGTCGATTTCAAAATCGTCGAATGTCTTCTCGTCGGAACCGTGAGCGCTCCGCAGATTCTGAAACGTCGCATTCTCCTGCCGCAAGACGGCCAGCACTTCTTCGCTCTTGTTCTTGTCGTCGCACGCCAGAGAAATGACGATCAGGCCGTCAGGTCCAAACTTTCGGCTCAGCTCCACGGTATGGGCAAGTTGTTTGCGGCAGGCAGGACACCACGTTGCCCAGAAATCGACCAGTACGACCTTCCCCGGCATGTGGCCGACAACCGCCGACAGACCGGCCTTGTCGATCTGCTGGAGCTGAATTCCGTCGGCCGGGGCTGCCGGCGATGCGGGAGCGACGGGCGCAACCACAGTCCTCGTAGCCTGCGGCTCACCTTCGCAACCTGCCGAGCCGCACTGCGCTGCCACGAACAGCAACCCCAGTCGGATCCCAGCTGACATTCGAATTGCAGAATTCAAAATCACAGTCACGCGACTACGCCAGCATTTCGGGGACGACATCAGCCGATTCGGGGACGATCGGAATCAGCGAACCGCCGCGGTCCGGAATCCGCGTCTGCGGATCGATTCCCAGCAGGTGATACATCGTCGCGAGGACATCTTTGGGAGAAACAGGCCGATCGGTCGGGGCCCCGGCCTCGCGGTCGGTCGCTCCGACGACCTTGCCGCGTGCGATTCCACCACCGGCGAACGCCAGCGAATAGGCCAGCGACCAGTGATCGCGGCCGCCGCCCGCTGCGTTGTTGAGCTTGGGGGTGCGTCCATGATCGCTGAGGACGACCACCAGAGTTTCGTCGAGGATTCCGCGCCGCTCGAGATCGAGGACGAGCCCCGAGAAGGCCTTGTCGAATGGTGGCAGAAGCTGGTCGAGCATCCGCGGGTAATGATTCCAGTGCGTGTCCCACGCATCGCCCGCCAGGCCATACTCATCCCAGAAGACGCTGACCAGCCGCGTCCCCGCTTCGATCATCCGCCGCGCTGCCAGGCACGACTGACCAAACAGCGTCATTCCGTACAGATCGCGCGTCGCCTGCGGTTCGCGGCGCACGTCGAGCGCCTCGGCAACCCGGGGGGAGGTGACCATCGAAAACGCCAGGTCCTGATAGCGCGACAGCGATCGGCCGTCAGCGGTCAGCTCCAGTTCTCGGCGAGTCTGGTCGAACTGCTCGAGCAGGGTTCGCCGCCGGTTGAGCCGGTCGATCGTTACGTCCGGCAGCGGAGCCGTCGTCGAAAAACGAAAATGGCTGTCGCGATCGCAGGCGACGTACGGATCGGGGACGTCAACTTTCATCTCGCGCAGCGTCTTCTGCACGGTCCCGACCGATTTCCCCTGGTATTCGGTCCAGGTCGGGTTGTACGTCGAACCGAGAAAAGCCGCATACGGTCCGGCGCGCGGGACTTCTCCCACACGCTGGCTGCTGAACGGAAACGGGAGCGCCACATTCTGTGGAATGTCTGCCGGCCGGCCGGCGGTGATGTGGCGTTCGATGTACTGCACAACCGACCCGAAATACGGATGGTGGCGTACGTCGTAGGGGGCCAATTCCATGGCGACGTCAATCGCCGGAATCCCCGTTGTGGCGAACGCGACGCCATGGATCGGGTAGGGGTGCGTCACCGACCTCACAACTGTGATCCGATCGGTCATGCCGGCGATGTGGGGCAAATGTTCGCAGACATCGAGCCCTGGCAGCACCGACGGAATGGGTTTCATCGTGCCGCGAATTTCGACAGGCGCATCGGGCTTCATGTCGAACGTTTCGAGCTGGCTCGGCGCGCCGTACAGATACAGCAGAATGCAGTGCTTGGCTTTGCCGAAACTCGACATTCCTCGACCGGGCGACGCGGATTCAGCCGACAGCGCATGCAGATTGAGAAACTGGCTCAGCGACAACCCGCAAGCGCCCAACCCTCCCGCGTGGAGCAGGTCGCGTCGCGACACGCCGTCGCACAACTTCTTTTCAGAGCCCAGGATACGGAGCATCAGCCGGGATTCCTGCGACGACCCCCAAATGCGCAAACTCTTCTGGATATGTTATCGACCTGTCGGACAGCCTGCAAGAACGACCGTCCGCTGGTTGCGTCGGGGTTTGCGGTGCCTTCCGGCCGCGAAATCCGGTTGCGTCGATTCTGAACCGGCGCTGCCGATTCTCCGCCTTGACCGATCGCCGAAAACCCCTATACTTTGCAATACAAAGCATGACCGCCGCTCCGGTCGCCCGAGTAGCGCGATCAATCTTTGACGACTGATTCCACGCTGAGCAGGTGCATGGACCATCCGCCATCGCCCGGAGAACCGATCTTTCTCGCGGAAGATCCGCCACAAACGCTTCCGTCCGCTGATCGGCGTGACGAACCGGTCCGATCGCGTGAACTTGCCGCCGTCGCAGCGTTTGTGATTCTGGCGGACATCACGATTTATCGCGGCTACGGATTTGCCGGGTTGGCGGCTCTGTGCGCCGCGGCTCCGGTCCTGTTGCTAATAGGTGCTCCGCGGGTCTGTCGAAGATTCGACTCGTGGGTCGCAGGTGTGATGCTGCTGATCCTGGCGGCGGCCCTGTTCTGGTGCGGAACGCCCTGGCAGGTCCCCCTCGGAGCCGCACTCGTCGTCGCCTGTGCCATGGCGGTCGTCGGCATGAGACCTTACATCTTCGACCTTGTGATCTTCGCGATCGTGGCGATCGTCACGGGGTGTGCCGCGCTGGCACGGTATCTGAAATCGCTCAACCGCGTCGCGCTGGTCGTTCCACGGGCGACGTGGTTGAAAGTTGTATTACCAGCAGCAGCCGTTGCGGGCTTCGGCACACTATTCGTCTTCGCGAATCCCGATGAGGCAACGACAGTGGGGCGCTGGCTCACGAGCGCCTGGAATGCGATTCGGGATCATCTCGGCTCGTTTGTTCCCAGCCTGGGTGAGCTGCTGTTCTGGTTCGGCGCCGCGTGGATCGCCGGCGGACTGATACGGCCCTTGATCAAGACTTCGCCGTTCGCGGCAGGTGCAGAGACAAACGGAGATCGACTGGCGGCCGCTCAGGGGGTCGGCGTAACGACGGCTGGTGAAATCAGCCTCTTCCCCGCTTTGCGCAACACTCTGATCGCGGTGATTGTGCTGTTTGCCGCGTACCTGGTCTTTGAATTCCAGACGCTGTGGTTTCGAGTCTTTCCCAAAGGGTTCTACTATTCCGGCTATGCTCACGAAGGGGCGGCCTGGCTGACGGCGGTCCTGGCGCTGGCCACGGCCGTGTTGTCGGCGATTTTTCGCGCTTCGCTGTTGAACGATCCGCGGGTCCCGCGCCTGCGCAGGCTGGCCTGGATCTGGTCGTTCGAAAATCTGTTGCTCGCGGTGGCCGTGTATCATCGCCTGTCGATCTATATTGGTTTCAACGGCATGACTCGCATGCGGACGGTGGGATTTCTGGGAATCACGGCCGTCGTCGCTGGGTTTTGTCTCGTGATCTGGAAGATTACGCATGGCCGCGGTTTCGTCTGGCTGATCAACCGACAACTCTGGACGCTGGCGGCGGCGATCTACCTGTACGCGGTGCTCCCCGTCGATGCGCTCGTGCATCGTTACAACGTCGGACGCATTCTCGCAGGAGATCTCGCGCCGTCGGTGCAGATCAGCGTGCATCCGATCGACTCGGGCGGAATCCTCCAATTACACCCGCTGCTGAACTGTGAGAACGAGCCCATTCGCGAAGGAGTTCGTGCTCTCCTGGCTGAGCGCGGCCTGCGTGCCGAAGAGACCGAACGGCAACGAGCCCTTGAAAACTGGACCAGCTTTCAACTGGCCGACAGGCTACTTTTCAATCAACTCCAGCAACTGAAACCCGACTGGACGGCGTATGCCGACCCGGCCGCACGTGCAGCCGCCTGGGAGCAGTTCCGCGCATTCGCGTATCAGTGGTATTGAGCGATCGCTGAAACCCGCCAGGCAGAAGCGCCGCCTGCCCTGATTCGTTGCCCGACTATCATTTCGCATTCCGTTTTGCAGTTGCGATGTCGGTCCGGTACGATAACGCGAGTGCGGGCCCATGACCGACCATTCCTGGTCTCCTTGCTCAAAAGGATCGCCCATGCTGCCCCCAAATGCCTCCATCCGCTCCTCCAGCGAAGGGGAGAAGTTCGTTGCCGGTCCATTTACGATCATGACCCGGGTTGCCGGCTCGCAGACGGGCGGTACGTTTGAGCTCTATGACTTGGCGCTTGGAGCAGCGACGATCGACTATCACGTCCATCACAAAATGGATGAAACACTCTGCGTCGTGGAGGGGTCAATCGAATTCATCGTCGCAGGCGAAAAATTCTTGCGTCCTGCCGGATCGGTGGCATTTGTTCCCCGCGGCGTCCACCACGGTTTTACGAACCACGGCCCGGCGCGGGCGCGAGTTCTGATCATCTTCAATCCCGCACGCGACCAGCAGATCTATTTTCGCGAATTGCAAAGACTCTTCGCCGCCGCCAGCCTCGACACGGCGGCGCTCGCCGCGTTGCAAAAAGTGTACGATCAGGAACTGGTCGCCCTGAATTAAGGCGGAGCGATCCCAGCGCTTTGATCCCCGGTCGGCTCGCGGCCGGACCACGGTCTGTGGTTGTTGCAATTGCTGGCCGCTCGGGTGGCGCCGCAGATGTTCGCGTGCCAAATACAGCACCTGGATTCGGAAAGCTACCCGACGACGGCAGATGCCTGTACACTCGGAAGGTGCCTCGCCTTCAGTTCCTTCACGAATTCTCTGCCGAGACAGCATGCCCCAACCAGCGAAATCGTCGATCAACCGGAATCAGACGCCAATGATGGGATCAGTTCGGAGAGCCGGCCCGCGCATCGCGGCAGCGATCTGGCTGATCGCCGTGTGCCTGGGGGACATCACCACCGACGTCTCTGCCGGACCACCGGTCGCGCCGACCGACCCGCTCACTCCCCAGGAGCAGATCGCGAAATTTCACCTTCCGCCGGGCTTCGAAATCCAGCTCGTCGCCAGCGAGCCCGATATCCAGAAGCCGATGAATCTCAATTTCGATTCACGCGGCCGCCTGTGGGTGTCGCATTCCATCGAATACCCCTTCCCGGCAGACGGCTCGGCTCCGCCACGCGACGCAGTGACAATTCTGGATGGGATCGGGGCCGATGGCAAAGCGACCCGGATTTCGAAGTTCGCCGATCAACTCAACATCCCGATTGGCGTTCTCCCGCTCAACGACGGGAAAGAAGCGATCCTCTGGTCCATCCCGTATCTCTGGAAAATGCGCGACACCGATGGCGACGGAAAGGCCGACCAGCGCGAGATCCTGTTTGGCCCCTATGACTACGTCGATACGCACGGCAATCAGAATTCGCTCAAGGTGGGGCTCGACGGCTGGGTCTATGCCTGCCATGGATTCCGCAACGACTCGAAGATCCGCCGCAAAGGGGAGGGACCGGTCGTTCTCGAATTGCAATCGGGCAATACCTATCGCTTCAAACCCGACGGGTCGGCGATTGAATACTTCGGCTGGGGGCAGGTCAATCCATTCGGCAGTTGCTTCGATCGCTATGGCAATTTCTTTACGGCCGATTGCCACTCGAAACCGGTGTCGCTCGTTCTGCGCGGTGGTTACATCGAAAGCTTTGGCAAGCCGCACGACGGCCCGGGATTCACGCCGCCGATCACCGGTGACGATCACGGCTCAACCGGTATTGCCGGGGTCGTCTTCTACGACGCGCCGCAGTTTCCGGCCGAGTACCGGCACAATCTGTTCGTGGGAAACGTCGTCACCAATCGAGTGCATCGCGACGTTTTGCAATGGCGCGGATCGACTCCCTGGATTGAAAAGCCCGAGGACTTTCTGGTTTGCGACGACTGGTGGTTCCACCCGGTCGATCTGCAACTTGGACCGGACGGAGCCCTCTACATCGCCGACTTTTACAACTGCATCATCGGCCACTATGAGGTCGATCTGAAGCATCCGCGCCGCGATCGATTTCGCGGCCGCGTGTGGAGGGTGATCTGGAAAGGACTCAATCAGGACCAAGTTGCATCGGTCCAGGCACCCGACCTGGCAAACTTGCTGACGCCAAAGCTCTTTGATCGCCTCAGCGATCCGGATCTGGTCGTGAGGACCGCGGCCACGAATGAATTGACCCTGCGGGACGATTTCCTCCCCGAATTGCGGAAGCATCTGCAACAGGGCGCCCAAACACCCGCTGAGGGGGTGCATCTGGCGTGGGCCGCGCTGCGCGGAGGTGAGCTGCGGAGCGCCGAATTTCTGAAACCTGTCTGGCGCGACGGCGTCGTGCGGGCCAACTGGCTGCGGGCAATTGCCGAGATTCCCGATTGGAATCAACCACTGGCTGAACAGGTTCGCAACCTGCTGGGAGACGACGATCCCCAGGTGCGGCGGATTGCGGCCGAGGCCCTGGGGCGTCATCCCGAACCCGCCAACATTGCCCCGCTCGCCCATCTGTGGAGCGCTACGACACCCGATGACACGCTGCTCATCCACACCGTCAAAATTGCCCTGCGGAATCAGTTACGTTCCGACCAGGGAGTCGAAGGACTTGCGGGCCTGGATCTGCCGGCGGCAGATCTAGCGCACGTTGCAGAAATCGGGCTGGCCGTTCCGAGTGAGCCGGCGGCCTGGTTCACCTTTGAATACGTTTGCCACCACGACGTTTCGGAAAGCATGCTGGCGCAATGCCTCTCACATACCGCACGCCATGTCGGGACAGGTCGGCTTAATGACGTCGCAAAGTTTGTGCAGGCGAGATATCGAGGGGATCTCGCCCGGCAGCTGCCGCTGTTTCAGGCGATCTACGCCGGTCTTTCGCAGAAAGGGACCACGCTCGACAACAACTCGGTGCTCGGAAGATGGGGGACCGAACTGGCGGCTGCCGTGCTCGACCCCGGCAGCCGCCTGGTTTCCCCCTGGAGCGTGCATCCGGTCAACCCGGGCGCGCTGACACGGCCCTTTCAAAACCCCTGGGGAGTCAGCAAACGGAACTGTGCCGACGGCCGTAACGGAGTTCTGTTTTTCGACAGCCTCGTACATGGAGAGCAATTAACGGGAATTCTGCGGTCGCGCCCATTCGTGATTCCTGAGACATTCAGCTTCTGGATGTGCGGTCATAACGGCCTTCCTGGCACGAATCCGGAACCAGTCAATCAGTCGCGCCTGAAACTGGCCGCCAGCGGTGAAGTCGTTGCCACGCAGGTTCCACCGCGTAATGACGTGGCACAGCAGGTGACGTGGGATCTGCGGAAGTGGGCCGGGCAGATGGGAGTGCTGGAAATCGTCGATGCCGATGCCGGCCCGGCGTATGCCTGGCTGGGGGTCAGCCGCTTCGAGCCGGCGATCGTGGCCGAGCCCTCCCCTGATTTTACGACGGGAGACTCGCAACTGGCCCTGGCAGTGAAGGTCGTCGAGCAGTTAAAGCTCACCGCACAACTGCCACGGGTCGTTGCACTGCTGTCTGATCGAAACGCAGGACTGCCGGTGCGCAGCGCCGCCCTCCAGGCGGTGCCGCGCGTTGACGCCGAAGTGGGCGCCGCAGTGCTCGCCACGCTGGTGGTCGATCCGACCGAGCCTGCCAGCCTGCGATCTGGAGCCGCACAGGCGCTCGGTGCAGTGAATTCGCCTGCCACACGAGGAGCGCTGACAGCGGCCTTTACGGGGGCGCCGAGTTCGCTCGAACAGAGCCTGGCGCTGGCCCTGGCGGCGACGCCCGAGGGGGTTGACTCGCTGCTCGAGATCATGTCGAACGGCAAGGCGCCGCCGCGACTGCTCCAGGATCCGCCGGTGATCGAGCGTCTGAAGCCGCGGCTGACTCCGGAGCGGACCGCGCGGATCTCCGACCTGACTGCCAGACTGCCGCCGGCGGATCAGCGCATCCGCGAACTGATCGTCCAGCGGCAGGCGAAGTACTCGTCGAGCGGCGCCCTGCCCGAAAAGGGCGCGGCCCTCTTCAAAACGCATTGTGCCGCCTGCCACAAGATCGGCGAGGTGGGGCAGAAGGTCGGTCCTCAACTCGACGGCATCGGCCAGCGCGGGATCGAGCGGCTGTTGGAAGATATCCTCGACCCGAATCGCAATATCGACGGTGCTTTTCGGGCCACGGCGATTGTCACCAAGGAGGGACTCGTCATCACGGGCCTGAAACTGCGGGAAGAAGGACAAATCACTGTGATTGTCGATACTCAAGGAAAAGAGCAGCGGATTTCGGCCGCCGACATCGATGAATCGCAGATTTCAGCCGTTTCTCCCATGCCCTCAAATCTCGCCGAAACCATTCCGGAGGCCGATTTTCAGCAACTGCTGGCGTTTCTGCTGTCGCAGAAGCAGGCGGCAGCACCTTCCACCGACGGCAAGTAGGCCGATGATTGCCGACTGATGTCATGCGTCGTCGGAATTAGAGCGTCGGGTGGACTTCAGTCCACCCGGTCGAATCGAACGCACATCGTGCCGCGTTTGTCTCAGTTCGCTCAAACGACGTTGTTGACGGTTGGACTGAAGTCCACCCTACGAGTTACCTGCCTGCTGCGGCTGGAGAGACTTCTCGAGCAGGCCCAGCCGGTGCTCGATTTCGGCGGTAGCGGCCAGCGGCAACGGTGCTTCGCCAAAGCGAACACGGTAAAACAATTCGACGAGTTCCGAGGGAAAGCGGGCGATGCCCGCCGCAGCCAGGCGTCCGGCGAGCGCCTGTTCGACCTGCCAGGCGAACTCGCGCTGCGTCTGGTGCGGCAGACGAACCAGCCCCAGCGGGTTGACCAGCGCCACGAATTGCTCATAGAACGCAACGATGATTCGCGACGGTTCAGGTCCTCTTCCGGTCAATTTCGCAGCCAGCCAGGCCAGAGTCTGACTGATCCATGAGCGACGTCCGAACCTGTGCAATCGCACACGCTGCTTCCACCAGCTCCGCCGCACAAGCCTGAACAGCAATGCGATCACAGCGACAATGCTGACGCTGGCGACTACCCCGCTGGGACTGAGGACCTGCTGCGAGGAGGTCACAAACTCCTTGATCCAATTGATGGCACCCGAAACACGCTGCAGGATCCCGCGCGCTGAACCGAGGCTGCCCGACATCGATCCCTGGAGTGGATCATACAGCGACTCGCGCTGTCGGTTGAGCGACAGCGAAACGACGTAAGTCGACCACAACGACGAGAGCGACGAACGGGCATTGCTCCAGAAACCCGCCTGTTCGGCCACTCGGCGGACCACCTCTTCGCGTCCATCAGGTGTCGGATCGAGAACCAGCCACTGATCGTCGATCCAGGCCTCGACCCAGGCATGACCATGGCGCTGCTGCACTTCGTAATAGTGCCCGTCGGTATGAAAATCGGCCCCCTTGTAGCCCACGATCATCCGGGATGGAATATGCAGCGAGCGCAACATCAATGCCAGTGCCGATGCAAAGTATTCGCAGTGCCCCTTCTTGCGGTCCATGAGGAATTCATCGACGGGATCGCGGCTGGGGTCGTCGACAGCCATGTTCAGAGAGTATTCGAATTGACGAGATTCGCGCAGGTACGCTTCGAGCGTCAGTGCCTGCCGAAGTGGAAGTGAAGCCGCTTCGCGGACGATCAGATTGTCAGTGGCCGTCAGGTCGGCGGCCAACCTGGTGAGCCGCTCGAGTCCATGCGCCGGCATTTGCATGCAGCGCTGTGCCGCCAGTGTGGTCAGCAATTTCGACCCCGGCAGTCTCCCGAAGCGATCCTGTTCGGCACTCAAATCGCCTGGCCGACGTTTCCGCGAATAAACGTAATATTTCAGCGACCCGCGTCCTTCGGCCGGACCGCCCAACACGCCGGTTTCGGGGTTCACTATGATCCCCGATCCATAGGGATCAAACGTCGCCAGGTGGATCGGCCGCATCGCAAACATCACGTCGGCGACGCTTTCATCCAGAGTGTACTCCTGTCGGATCATCTCAGACGTTCTCGGATGCGATTGCATGATCGCATACAGTTCGGTGGGGACAGAATTCCAGCGTCCATTCTCATAGCGTTCGAGCACCGAGCCGCGGAACAGAGGCGCCGCCAAATTGTACTGGGCGGCAAATGCTTCAATGGAAACCGGTTGTTCGGTGGCCCGATCGAATAACTCGACGCGCATGACCCTTTCCGTGCTCTCGAGAATCTGGCCGATCTGCCCGAGTCGCACTTCGGTCGAAAAGCCCATGACGGCTTGCGCTCCCGGAGTATTCCCCTGCGACCGGACTCCTCCACCGACCCCAAATGAAATCCGGGGGATGAACAAAAACAGCATGAGGCCGAGCGTCAATCCGGCCACAGCCAGTCCGGCCACGCCCAGGATAAAGCGGGGCACGATCCAGTGCCCGGGTCGATCCTGCTGGATGGCGTTTCGGACGCCGGCGCGGCGCGGCGTCACCAGAGCGGTCACCTTGTCGATCGGAGACCACGGTGCCTGTGCCGAGAATTCTTCGGTTGCCGCGACGGTCCGGGGCTGCACCAGTTCACCGATCCCCCCGAACTGCACAGCCCCCTGGTAAAGAGTAAAGACCGAAAGGGTCCACAGCGCCAGGAGCAGGTAAATCAGCAGCCAGAATCCGTACCAGCCGGTAGCCAGAGTCAGGACCGACCCCAGTGAAACCTGCAGCAGCGACAACGCACACAACCACCAGTACTGGCGGATTCCTTTGACCTGCCAGAGCACGATCCAGGTGATATAGACGAGAAAATGGGCACCGGCCAGTAAGCGGGCATCGGCCTGCTCCCCGAAGAATTCGAAACCGCTGGTTCCCAGCGCAGCCACGCCCAGCAAATTGCCGACCAATGGGCCCATTTGCCATCGGCCCCGCTCGTTGAGATACAAGGCGAGCATGGCCAGCGGAACAGTCAGCCCCGACGGGAAGAGCGACTCTTCACCGTAGGCCAGCATCGCACCCGCCAGAGCGACCAGCGAGTACAGACTGATTTGAAAAACCGACGCGAGTTGCATAAGAACTCTGAAAGGGTTACCGGCCTTGCGGCCAGAATCCGGACGAGTGTACTCCAGAACCGCTGCCCGACGACGCCCGTGACAGGCTGTCGTCATACGTCACGTAATTGGCGATCAACGCCGGTTCGCATTCGATGATTTCAAACCCGTCTGAATCCGGCGGGAGCGTCGATTCGACGAGTTTCCGCCGACGGGTTGTGAGCAGGATCTTGCGCATCCGGTCCCGGTCTGCGGATAACGCAGCCCGAAGTTCAGTGGCGAGCGTCAATGCCGGGCCGGCATGCACCAGGGCCAGCGTTTCCAGCAGTCCGTCAAGCGAAGCGACCTGCGAACCAGCAGCGGCCCGCGAGACCTGCTCGCCGCAGACGATCAGATCGACGGCTGAGTCTGTCGCAGCCTGCAGATGATCCACGCAAATTGAAGCGGCGAAGCTGACGGCCAATTCAACCCGCTCGTGGTCGCGGGCTTGAGGCCGCGGCGCGAGCCAGAGGTCGATCACCAGGAAGAGGTCGCGCCGGCGGCTGTGTTCGTACTCCCTGACCATCAATTCGTTGCGCCGGGCTGTCGTTCGCCAGTGAATGTCGCGCGGGCTGTCCCCACCGCGGTACTCGCGGAGCCGTTGAAATTCATCGTCGCCGGCGCCGGCGCGGGCGACCACCTGACTCGATACGCTCGGGCCGGAGTCGGCCAGCCGGTGCCAGCCCGCTTCCAGACGGCCGACCCGCGGATAAACCACAAGTTGTTCGACCGAACCCAGCTCGAATGAGCGTTCGACCAGCCCGAGGGGGAAGCGCGACATGACCCGCACTGGACCGAAGTCATACAAACCACGCCGCACCGGCAGAATCTGGTACGCCGCTTCCCGCTGGCAGCGCGGCGGGACACAGGCGAAGAGCACGGCCGGCTGCAAGGGCTCGAGGGGCGTCTGAACCAGGTCTTCGGCCGCCACCATCCAGGATGACAGCACGCGTTTGCGATTCGTGAGCGCCAGCTTCACCGAAAAACTCTCTCCGCAAACGGCGCGCGCCGGCAGGGTGCGCGTGACATTCAGCCGGTTGACGATGAGCAATGTCACCTGCCCGTTGAGAATGAAAGGGCCGGCCATCAGGCCGAACACCAGCATCAGCATGTTCGAGCGTCCCATCAGCGCTCCGGCGCACAGCACGAGCAGGATCAGAAAATAGATCACCGCCTCTCGCGGCATGCGAACCTGGTAACGGTGCGAGGGCTGATTGCGGAGATTGCCGAAGAATCCGATCGCGTCCCGCAGCAGGGATGCGACCCCCCACAGAATCAGGATCACGCCTGTTCCCAGATAGACGGCGGTGACGATCCCGGTCGGCTCTTTGGCGAGGTTCGGATGATTGAAGTAGAGCCAGACGAGCGTCAGCCCGCCGACGATTGCCGCCAGCCCGAGCCACGACAGTCGCCACCGCCCGCGACGACGCACAAACGGGGATTCCGGAATTACTGACTGCGGATTCCGTCCGGAAGAGGGATCGCCAGAACCGGTCCCCTTACCATTCGAGGGCGAACGATCAGCTCCCGATTGAGGCACAGACATGCTCGAGAAATCGGCGGAGTTTTTCAGCCGGGTAGAGACACGACGCATACTCGCGATCATGCCACAGTCCGTTGGCGGCCAGCTGGTGCCGTGTGCGGGACAACTCGTCTTCGATCCGACGGCGGTCGGGCAACGTCCAGGCGGCGAGTTGACGGTTTAGCTGCTGCAGGCGGCGAAACCGCTCGTAGCCCGTCCCCGATCCGCGGCACGGCGCCTTGCCACAAGGGCTGGTCCGCACCTGTCGCTGCTCGGCGATCAGGCGCTCCTTTTCGGAAACGAGCGGCGCTGCCTGGCTGGCCGCCTCAGGCGAAAGGTGGCGATCAGAATTGTAATCGAGCTCGCGCAGCAGACGCCGCAGACGTGCTTCGTCGGCCGGGTGCACCGTCCGCTCGGCGGCGGGCAGGCGCAGCGTCCCCGACAGACTCAGAAATTCGGGCGCCGCCAGCTTGAAGAACCGTGCCGTGATCCGATCGGTCATCTGATCGTACTTGGCACCGCCGATTCCATGCACGAACAAATCGCCGACGCACAAGCGGGCGAACAGGGTCGTTGTCAGGGCCCGCGTGCGCAGCCGAATTCCCTGCGCGGGGAGCTTCTGCAATTCTTTCACCGCACAACACGCTTCCCCTTCGGGTGTCAGCGGCAGGACGGCAAAAACGTTCTCGCCGTCCGACAGGTGGATCTCGCCGGCGAATTGCCTCGCATAGACCGGTTTGCGGATCTGGTCGCCGGCCCGCCACACGCGGAACGGCGCTTCGAGCCAGCCGTCACGGGTGCGCAAATCGGGGACGGGATGCGTTCGGCTGCGGACGCGATTGACGCCGCGGTATTCGCGCAACACCGAATTGTAAACGTCCTGAAAACGCGGGAGCTGGGCCAGAATGTGCGCGGCAAACCAGGAAAACGGCTCCAGCGTGCAGAGCCGGCTGACCGGCAATTCGAGATTGTCGAGCCCCCACGAACGCTCCCAGGACCAGCGCGCGGCTGTCAGGCACTCTGCCAGGGCTGTGCTGCGCTGCGAATACTGCACAGCGGCGGGCCAGAAATCACCCACGATCGGACGGAACCGCCCGTCGCCCAGGGCTGCCAGAACTCGCCCTGGAAACGTCGCGAACAACTCGCGGTTAAGAATCCGGGCTTCCTCCCACGGTTGGCGCGCTCGGGGCTCATCAAACGCGACGTTCAGCAGCTCCGGCTCGTCGTCCGAACCTCCCGGGACCCGAATCGTCGTTCCCGACAGCGTGTCGGTGTCTACCACAAGATTGAGACCAAGGGCGCGATCCCGGCGGGCCAGTCCACCGATCACGAAGTTCTTGACCCAGACCCCGGGGTGGAACAACGTCGGTTGATGGCCGCCGACGTAAAATGCGGTGGCGTCGAGTTCGGCATCCGACAGCGCGGGCCGATCATTCCGGCCGAGAAGCTGTGCGGTAAATTCGCAAGCGGCTCTGTAGACCTCGCGCCGAGCCCAGCGGCGCAGCATCGAGAGCTCCCTCCCCTGAATATCGACACGCGACGCGCCGAGCCGCTCGTGATTGCGATGGGCCGCGTCGATCGCCTCGTTCAGCGCCGGCACGGCGACGTACGTCTCGTCGCCATGCGGAGCATGCACGTGGGAGCGGCTCCAGGGGGATTCGAGGGGAGGCACAGGTTCAATCAGACAGGTAATCTCGGACATGAACGATTTCAACACAGCGGCAAGCGGCTTGAGAATCATTGGATCAGGCCCCGCAGGTCCCTGCGGCGCATGTGTACCTGAAGTCTCGTGGCTGTACGTCTCGTAACGGTCGGCTCGATGGCGTTCGACTCCCTCACGGAATCGACTATCTGCGGCCGGCATCAAACGTCGCGACGGCTCTCCCCTCTTTCCACCCACTCGACGGTTTCTGACACACTCTGGCCGCCGCGTACCGGAAACCGCTCGAGTTCTCGCTCCAGTACCTGATGATAATGCGCCAGCCGATATTGCGCGTCGTCGAGCGCGCCGCCGAACGATCGCTCTTCTTCCAGATAGATCAATGGAACCGGAAACTCGGCAATCTTCAATCCCAGTGCCACCGCCTGCACCCAGATCTGGAGCGGCATCGCGTATCCCGGCTCGGTAATGTCGAATTTGCCGAGCTGGCTGACGCGGTACGCCTTGAACCCGCAGAAGGCGTCGGTCAGCGACAGACCCAGCCGCTCGTTCAGTTCGCGGGTCAGTTGCATGTTAATCCGCCGGCGGTCAACCGGGGGAAGGCTGTCCCCCGCCTGCGGCGCGAGATACCGGCTCCCCGAAACGATATCAACGTCGGGGGTCAGCGCTGCCGCCAGGGAAGGGATCAATCGCGGTTCGTGCTGGCCGTCGCAGTCGATCGTCACCAGGACGTCGAAATCGGACTTCGCGGCATATTCGAAAGCACTCTTGAGCGCCGCGCCGTAGCCCCGGTTTTTCTCGTGCCTGATCGTCTGCACCAGCGGAAAACGGGCCAATGCCCGGGGGGTCGCGTCTTTCGAGCCGTCGTCGATCACCAGCACGTCGGCGCTGAATTGGCTGACGCGTTCGAGCACTTCGGCAATATGCCCTGCCTCGTTGTAGACAGGGAGTGCGGTCAGAATTTTCGTCATAATTGGCGTCTCGCTGGAATGACGCTCCATTGTAGGCAGGGGGCTGTCTGGAGGAAAGGAGGCTGGTCCCGACGCGGAATACGCATGCGGAATTTCTCATTTATTCCGGTGCGATTGCGTACGCCGTTTGCTGGATATTAGCGCCAGCGGCCGTCGGCGGCGCAAAACCATAGGTATGTACACAACTCAAAAGCGGAGCTACCGAAATTGATTCCTTCTCCCTCGATGGGGGAAGGTTAGGATGGGGGTGGCGAGCGTCAATCGACATTCGCCCCCCCTGGCTTTGCAGGAGAACTACCGCCGTCGGCCTTATTCCTCGCTCGCTCGGCGGCCTCCGTTGCTTCCCACAACGGGGGGAGGGAGAATGTTTGAAGTCGGCTCAAAATGCGATGTGTCGATCCCGATGGCGCAAAATCGGTGGCCGCCGATTGACGGTCCGGCGAGCGTTTCGCCCGTCAGCGGCGGGACCTTTGCATCGCTGGTCCGACGCATGTATAACGATGAGCGTTACCGATTGTTTGACATCAGGCTGTGCGACCGGGATGGTTCCGATTCGCGCGACCGTCGATTGCTGCCCCATTGGCCTCTGGATTAAGGAACGACACCATGGCTTACACCCTGCCAGCGCTCCCTTATGCGACGAACGCGCTCGAACCGCACATCGACGCGAAAACGATGGAAATTCACCACACCAAGCACCATCAGGCGTACATTAATAATGTGAATACGGCCCTCGAAGCGCACCCGACACTCGCGGCGAAGTCGGTTGAAGACCTGATTCGCGATCTGGCGGCCGTTCCTGAAGCGATTCGAACCGTGGTCCGCAACAACGGCGGCGGACACGCCAACCACTCGCTGTTCTGGACGATTATGGGCCCCGGCTGCGGCGGTGAACCGACCGGAACAATCGGCGAGGCGATCAAGAGCACATTTGGCAGCTTTGCCACGTTCAAAGAACAGTTTTCCAAGGCGGCGACGACCCGCTTCGGCAGCGGCTGGGCCTGGCTCTCGGTCGACAAGGGCAAGCTCGTCATCGAAAGCACTGCCAACCAGGACAGTCCGATCTCCGAAGGGCGCACTCCAATCCTCGGACTCGACGTCTGGGAACACGCCTACTACCTGAACTATCAGAACCGCCGTCCCGATTACATCGGCGCCTTCTACAACGTCATCAACTGGACTGAAGTCACCCGCCGACTGGCGGCGGCGAAGTAACGCGAGCGGACTCGACGCCCACTGAGAACAACAGCCCGGCTGCGCGTGCAGCCGGGCTTAATCGTTTAACCCGGAGCCAGCGGCGACGCGCTGTCAAGCTGAGCCTCGCCCAAGTTGAACGATTCGGCTCAAGGCTAACCAAGGTTTCACTCTGCCCATCAGTTTCTACGCACGTCAAAACTCGCGTCGGCGAAATTGTTTCGTGCGACGCGAGTTTTGACGTGTGCCGGGATTCAATGCGTGAGCCCCAACCGGGGCGAGATTCGATAGCCCAGGGCGCAGCCCTGGGTGGATGCGGCAAATCGAAGGCAGCCCCAACGTGGGCGAGATTCCATGGTAAAAGTCCAGATCAACAAGCACGCTGGAATCTCGCCCCTTCAGGGCTTTCGCGATTCGTATCGTCGGAACCCCGGGCTGCGCCCGGGGCTATCGAATCTCGCCCCCTTGGGGCTGACGTGATTGATGGGGCCGACTTGAATGCGTCCCCTCGCCAGCAAAATCGGGGGTGGCAATACTTTCCAGCGTCGAAAGCTTGAGCGTCAAAAAGGACTTCCTTCCCCCTCGATGGGAAGCTAGGAGGCCGCCGAGCGAGCGAGGATTAAGGCCGACGGCGGTAGCTGTCTTGTAAAACCTACGTGGGGGTGGAAGCGTCACAGACCTTCGTCAAACAGCCGGCGCAATTGACACTCGGACTCATGACAAGACGCATCGTTTAACCCCGAGCCGGGCACCGCGGCGAAGAGCGGTGGTCCGAGGCCCCTGCGCGACACGCCGTCGCCACACTTGAACGACGCGGCTCGGGACTAAACAAGCTCTCGCCGGCCGCTATGAACAGGCTGCCGGATCGACGGCGAACAGCAGCTTGAGCAGCGGTTCGGTTCGGGCCCGCTGGAAAGCCCGTTCCGCTTCCTCGAGCGGGTACATCCCGTCAATCAGCGATCGGACGTCAATCGTCTGATCGCGCAGCGCCACAAGCGCCGTCGAAAATGGTCCGCAGCGAGAACCGACGATCGTCACTTCATCGATGACGACCGGGGCGAGCCTCAGGGTTTGTTCGCCGGCGACGGTTGTCTTCAAAACGACTGTCCCCCGGGGAACGACCAGTTGTAAGGCTGTTGCCAGGCCGGTCGGGTGCCCCGTGCAATCCACGACGACATCGGCAAACTGCTTCCGCTGGAGCGCTTCGAGGCGCACCGTCTTGATTCCCAGCCGCTTGAGCAGGTCCAGTTTGCGATCGTGCTTGCCGACGACCGTCACCGCACAGCCACACTTTGTCAGAACCTGGGCGCAGAGATTTCCAAGCCGCCCGTCTCCCAGAACGACCACCGGTTGACCCCGCTCCAGGGGAATCTGCGCCGGGATCTGAAAGGCCGCCGCGAGCGGCTCTGTGAATACGGCCTCCCGCGTCTCAATCTCGTCGGGTACAGGGTGCAAGTTGTCCTGTGGAACAAACACGCTGTCGGCAAACGCCCCGTCGTGATTCAGGATTCCGATCACGCTGCGTCTCGGGCAATGATTGCCCAGGCCCCGCCGGCACCAGTCGCAGGCACCGCAGCCGCAGTTGATTTCGCCGACAACCCGCCGCCCGCGAAATGGTCCGCTTTCGGCGATGCCGACGAACTCGTGTCCGAGCACTCCGCGAAATCCCATGTAACCTGCGACGAGCGCTAGATCGGTCTCGCAGATTCCAGCGCACAAAACCCGCACACAGACGTCACCGTCTGCCGGCCTGGGAACCGGGTAATCCGACTGAAAACGCAGCCCCTCTGCCCCGAGAACGACGGCACGCATCAGGCGACTTTCCACCCGTAAAGACCCATCCGACTGGCCACCCTCCGCCGGCGTTCGGCTTTCGGGAAAGATCCGGGAGAAACCGACGAAATGGGGGAAACGGACGGCCGGACTATTGAAGATTTACCCCGCGGATGTGAAAATCCCCGATTCGCGAAGTGTCGTCAAGTGACGGCTCAAAATTGCAATGCTTCTTTTGGAAAGTCACGCCGAACATGGGAACCAGTCGCCGGATTACTGAAACTCAACTGGAACACGCCAAGGCCGCGCTCGCCGTGCGGACCAAGGCGCTGACCGAAAAGAAGATGGAAGCCAAGAGCTTCAAGTCCGACCCGCAATGGCGCCGGCTCAACGCCCGCGTCCGCCAGATCAACGCCCGGTTGCGAAAAGTCGCCGAGATCGAAACCAATAACGCCGAGGTGACCAGGCTGAAAGAGGAACGGAAGGTCCGCATCGCGACCGAGAAGGCCGAACGCAAAGCGGGTAAGAAGGCCAAGCCCGAAAAGGAAAAGGCCCCGGCCAAGGCCGCCAAGAAAGACAAGCCCCCCAAAGAGGCCAAAGAGAAGAAGGCCAAAGAAGACAAGAAGGGCTGATCTCGCCTTCGCAGCAGCCAGTCGGCCGGCCCCGCGGAGAGTCGATTTTGCATCCGGAGAGGTGACAGAGTGGTCGATTGTGCAGCACTGGAAATGCTGTGTCTTCCGAAAGGGGGACCCAGGGTTCGAATCCCTGCCTCTCCGCATTGACCCGTCGGTCGGCGTTTTTCGCCGACCGATTTTTTTTCGACTGAATTACGCCTGGGGCGGTCGCGTATTCGTGAACTTCAGGCATTCGCGAAGGACGCTCGAGTACCCGCTCGTGATATGGCTCTGTTCGCGGAAATCCGCCTGATCCATCAGCGCATTGTGCAGCGAGGCCAGCTGGAAGAAGGGAACGCTGGGATACTGGTGGTGTTCCAGGTGCAGCGCGATACTCTTGGGGGCGATGAACAGCTTCTCCAGAAACGTCGGCAGGACCGATCGCGTGAAATTCAGGACGCGGTCGTGCGGCAGCGCATAATGCTCGGCGATACTGCGAATTCTCAGGATCAGCGTCAGCCAGGTGGCGATCGGCACAACCCAGTACAGTGCGAACGGCACCCAGGTTCCCGTGACTGCCACCGCCGTGATGATGGCAATCGTCAGGAGCGGCTGTAACGCGATCAGCCACAGGCTGGCTCCGTGTTCAAGCAACCGCTTCTGGAGAACCAGGACGTAGCGGACCGTGGCGTACGATCCCAGACCGAACAGATCGCCGATCAACAGCGCGGCCAATCCCTTGCGAGACTTGGGAAAGACCCATTCCGGACCATCCCGATCGACCCATTGCGGATCGTCATCGGTATTGACGTGCCGGTGATGGGCAAAGTGCTCGTGCCGATAGGCTTGCAGCGAAATGAACAGCGGCGTGCCGGCGATGAGGCCCAGCACGTCGTTCAGCTTGCGATTGTTGGCAGCACGATAATGGGCGGCGTCGTGCATGAGAATCATCAACGCATGCTGGCGGGCGCCGATCCAGATGACGGTCAGAATGTACAACGCCGGATGCCAGAACATCTCGCACAGCCAGATCGCTCCGGCAATCAATCCGAACTCCAGCAGCAGGTGCGCGACGAAGCGAGCCGTGGAAATGCGGGAGAACTCTCGAATCAACTCGGCCGGGAGCCGCGCCGGCGGTTCCGCCACATACACATCCGAGGGAACGCCTGGCAACTCGACTGTCGCCGCGGGTTCCGCGATTTCTAAGGTCATCATAGGCAAGTCACTCTGGTTCGCGCGGAATTCAGATGGCAGGGCAGTATCAGCCCAAGTCTGTGGCCCAAACTATCCAGTCGAGCACTGCCAGCCGGGGTCCCGCGAAGGACCAGGGATTGCTTCCCCGCGACGCACACTGATTGGCGTTCGCGCTGCTCAAGATGATTGGTTTACTGTAGCCAAAAACCGGCTGAAACACAACGGGATTCAGCAATTGGCTGCGGGATTTGCCGTTCCAGAAGGAGATCCGGCCTGATAATCCTGCAAAATCAGAAGACTTTAAATCGCTTCAAAACTTCGTCAACTATCCTGTCGTCGATCGAGTCGCTGTGACACGAGAGCATTCAAATCAAGACGGGCTTTCGGAAGAAACGGCATAGTTTCTAACCGGGATTTTAGGTGCGCCGAGCTTCGAGCCCTGCTTCCGGTATAGCTTCGCAAGGTTGTTGGCGTTACGATACGCGCGCGCTGCGATTCACGTGCTCTGCCTGCATGTTGGCGACCGACCTGGGGTATGGGGTCGGCCGCGACGATCCGTCGATCAAATTCGCGGCATGTCGCCGACCAGAAACGCAGTCGGCCGACCTGCCGCATCGTGTTGCGAGACTTTGAAGCACCCTGGACGAATTACCACGTTCCGGGTGCGGGCCCTTTTTTTCTCCGCCACCTCTCGATCGGTTTTTTATGCCACCACAGTTGCTCTACGATCTCGAGACGATTGATTTCAGCCGTGTGGAATTCGATATCGAAGCGATCCGCCGAGTCAATCCGCAGCGGAACCAGATGGAGCAGTTGACTTGTGTCGTGCATGTCGACACGGTGCATCACGGCCTGGTGGGATACAAGGACATCACTGAGGATGAATTCTGGGTTCCGGGACACATGCCGGGTTTTCCGCTGATGCCGGGTGTGGTCATGTGCGAGGCTGCGGCCCAGCTGGCCGCCTTTTACGCCTGCAAGTACAAGCTGCTCGGCGGTGATTTCGTGGGGATCGGCGGGATGGACGAAATTCGGTTTCGGGCGCCCGTTTTTCCCAATTGCCGGCTGGTGCTCATGGTTCGCACGACCGAACTGCGCCCCAAGCGTCGCGTCAAGTTTGATTTTCAAGGAGTCGTCGACGGCGAATTGGTGTTCCACGGCTGCATGACTGGCGTCCCGATCCATCGGAACCCGATCGCAGCGCCTGCGGCTGCCGCCGCCGCTTCCTGAGATTTGCCAATGGCCTTTCGGCCAGATGCCCGGGCTTCTCTCGGCCGGGCTGCCGAGCGAACGAGGATTAAGGCCGACGGTGGGAGCTCTCCAGCAAAGCCAATTGGGGGGGCGAACGTCGATTGACGCTCTCCACCCCCATCCTAGCCTTCCCCCATCAAGGGGGAAGGAATCAGTTTCGTGCGACGCGAGTTTTGATTTGTGCCGGGATTCAGTGCGCGAGCCCCAACCGGGGCGAGATTCGATAGCCCAGGGCGCTTAGCCCTGGGTGGATGCGGCAAATCGAAAGAAGCCCCAACGTGGGCGAGATTCCATGGCAAATGTCCAGATCAACCCGCACGCTGGAATCTCGCCCCTTCAGGGCTTTCGCGATTCGTATCGTCGGAACCCCGGGCTGCGCCCGGGGCTATCGAATCTCGCCCCCTCGGGGCTGACGTGATTGACAGGGCCGAATCGAATGCGTCCTCTCGCCGGCAAAATCGGGGGCGCCAATTCTTTCCAGCGTCTAAAACTTGATCGTCAAAAAGCACTTCCTTCCCCCTCGATGGGGGAAGCAATCAATTTCGGCATCTCAAGATTTGACTTGTGCTGAATCTTATGGCCTCATCGCGGAGGGTGTCGGCGGAGCGCCAGGACTGACAGCATTTCGAAGATCAGATTGGCTGCGAGGATCGACGTAATCTGAGCGTGATCGTACGGCGGAGCGACCTCCACCAGATCGGCACCGACGATCGCCAGTCCAACCGTGCCCCGCACGAGTTGCAGCATCTGATAACTCGTCAATCCTCCCGGTTCCGGTGTTCCGGTTCCGGGCGCGAAAGCCGGATCGACGGCGTCAATATCGAGTGAGAGGTAGGTCGGTTTCGTGCCGATGACCCGTGCGATTTCTTCGGCAACCGCCGGCATTCCGCGTGACATCGCCTCGTCGATCGTGATCATCCGGGCGCCGAGCCGGCGGGCGTCGGCGTAGTCTTCGGGGCCGGCGGTCGGACCGCGAATCCCCACCTGGAAATAGGCCGACGTGTCGATCAGCCCTTCTTCAATGGCCCGTCGAAACGTCGTGCCGTGGCTGTATCGCTGTCCGCCGAATTCGGCGTCCCAGGTGTCAGGATGGGAATCGAAATGAACGACGGCCAAGGGTCCGTTGAGCGCGGCCTGGGCGCGCAAGAGCGGGAGCGTCACAGAATGATCACCTCCCAGCGCGATGACTTTTGCCCCGGCATCGAGGATGCGGCGCGCTGCGACCGCGATTGCATCTTGTGTCGCCTGTTGATCGGGTGGCACGACGTCAACGTCGCCAGCATCGATGATTCGGAGTGCGTCGAAGGGAGCCACCTGCAAGACATTGTTGTAACCCCACAACAGGAGCGACGCCTCGCGGATCGACCTCGGCCCGAACCGCGCGCCGCTGCGGTAGCTGGTGGCCCCGTCGTAAGGAATGCCCAGAATCGCGACGTCGCTGTCCCGCGCGTCGGAGCTGAGAGGCCGGCGCCCGAACGTGGGAATTCCCTGATAAGGTTGCATGGCAAATGGAGATTCTGCCATGTCAGGCACCTGCATCTTTCCAGTTGCGGTACGAATGAAACCCGTCCGCCTCGTCATTCGAGATAGGTCTGCTGTCCGGCTGCTGCTGCGTACGCCGCCGTAATTTTCTCGCCCGCTTCGCGCGCGAGCTGTCCCGAAGCCACCTGTGCGGCCACGCGGCGTTCAAATCGTTCCCGCAGTTGAACCGGATCATACCGCGCGAACTGGAGCATTTCGGCAACGCTGCTGCCGGGCACGATCTTGGTCACGTGAAACTTCCCGTTGTCGTCAATCACAATCTGGGCTTCATTCGTCTGTCCGAACAAATTGTGATAACTCCCCATGACCTCCTGATACGCCCCCAGCAGGAACATTGCCAGGTAATACGGCTCATGGCGAAAGGGGTGCAGCTCGAGCACGTCCTTGACATCTTTGATGTCGACAAAGCGGTCGATTTTGCCGTCCGAGTCGCACGTCACGTCGACCAGCGTGGCGAATTCCGAGGGAAACTCGTCCAGGCGGTGGATCGGCATGATGGGGAACAACTGGGAGATCGCCCAACTGTCGGGAGCCGAACGGAAAACCGAAAAATTACAGAGGTATTTCGACGCCAGAATCCGCCGCAGCCCCTCAAATTCTTCCTCGGGGGCTTTTGCCGAGCGCGACAGCTTGTAGGCCCGGGCGCACGTTTCCCAGAACAGCACTTCCCCTTTGGCGCGGTCTTCGAGGCTGACCAGACCCAGGTCGAACTGGGTATGCAGCGTATCTTTGTGCTCGAGCGCATCGTGGTAGTATTCGCGATAGTTCTTGCTGTTCACTTTGTCGTAGAGTTCCTTCAACTCGGTAATCACCTGCGGATCGTCGGCGTCGACGGTGACCTGCGGCTGATCGTCGGCGAAGGTCTCGATTTCATCGCGGATCGAAAGCACGAGGACGGCATGGTAGGCCGTCATCACCCGCCCGCTTTCGGTGACCAGGTGCGGATGGGGCACTCCTTCGTCATCGCACACCGAGCGAATCACATAGACGGCGTTATTGGCGAATTCCTGCATCGAGTAGTTGACCGAGGCCTCGAACATCGTCTTGGAGCCGTCGTAATCGACCCCCATGCCCCCGCCGATGTCGAGGTATTCCACACCGACCCCGAGCTGGCGAACCTTGCAATAGACGCGGGCCGCCTCCTTGATGGCATTCTTGACCCGCTTGATGTCGGTGATCTGCGAGCCAATGTGAAAGTGCAGGAGCTTCAGGGCGTCGATCATCCCGGCGTCCCTGAGAATTCGCAGGCACTCCAGGATTTCGGAAGTGGTCAGCCCGAATTTGGCCGCTTCCCCTCCCGACGCCGCCCATTTGCCGGAACCGCGCGAATAGAGTTTGGCCCGCAACCCGATCCACGGCGTGACGCCGGTTTCCCGTGCGCGGCGCATGACGATTTCGAGTTCGTTCAGCTTCTCGACGACGACGACGACGCGCTGCCCTGACTGCACTCCCAGGAGGGCCAGATTGATGAACGCTTCATCCTTGAAGCCGTTGCACACCAGGAGCGACTCGGCGGGGCGCTCGAGTGCCAGGGCGGCGATCAACTCGGCCTTCGATCCGCATTCCAGGCCGCACGGAATCTTCTGGCCGGCGCGCAGGAATTCTTCGACGACTTCGCGCCGCGGATTGACCTTCAGGGGAAAGACCGGGACGTGCCGCCCGCCGTAATTGAATTCACGCGACGCCTGGCCGTACGCATCGTTGAGCCGGCGTAATTGCGCACCCAGCAATTGAGGAAAGCGCAGCAGTACGGGGGGCTTCACCTGGCGGCCTTCGAGCGAGTCGACAATCTCCTTGAGGTCGGCGTAGCGCTGATCCCCGCGCTCCGGACGCACCAGCAGTGTGCCGCGCGGGCCGATCTCGAAATAGCCGGCGCCCCACGCGCCGACTTCGTAGATATCCGCGATGTCATCTTGCCTGGAATTGCTCATCGTCTCCCCCTGGTAGCGGCACTGGCAGTCGCTCAAATTCCTCGCGGTTGATTCGATCGCATTTGCTGGCGTATTCTCGCCGAATCCGATGTCGGCAGGGAACGCGGCGGCCCAGGCGCTTTCAGGAACCTGCGTCTTTCGCTGACGGAGGAGTACGCAGCAAACCATAGAGAGTCAGCAGCAAGGCCAGCACGATGGTCAGGCCGCATGTCTGCAAGAGGCCCGTCACGACCGAATTCTCGACGCCATGCGGCGGCGGAAATTTTTCATTCAGCGTCGGCATGAGCTTCGAAGTGGCCCCGATCAGCGCGGCGGCAACGCCGGCTGCGCCGTTGGTCCATGTGCCGATTTGCAGTAATGCAAACCAGATCTTGAGAGCCCCCCTGCTCAGCTTGAGTTCCGGAACCAGGAACCCGAACGCGACCATCAGGATGCCGTTTACCGTGAATTCGATATGCGCCATCACGATGCCCCGAAACCACTGCACGGCGGGAGGGGGGATCAACCCGACAATGCATCCGACCGTGATTTGCAGCACACCCAGGAACAAAGTCCAGCGTTTCACTTGTGCTTTCAATCCGTCGATGTCGGGTGCCATGCCTGCCTCCAGCAAAGGTATCGCCACGAGTCAAAACGCTCGCCGCAAAAACTGATACCTTCCCCCTCGATGGGGGAAGGTTAGGATGGGGGTGCGAGCGTCAATCGGCACTCGCCCCCCCCACCCCGGCCCTCCCCCACAAAGGGGGGAGGGAGTGATTGTCGTTTCGCTCAGAACTAAGATGTGTAGAATCTCCGGCCTGCGCTTCGAACGAAAACTGGCCACAGCCCGTTGAATAACGGTGGCGCGCGCCACCGCACACCGCCAAATAGCAGCAGAGCTGCATGCCGCGATTACTTGACCCTCACGAGCTTCATGATGCGGCCGGAGACGTTCCAGTCCTGAACGTAGAGGTTCCCCTCTTTGTCCCAATAGGAACCGTGAGTGCCGCTGAAGACTCCTTCGACCCACTGGTCCTGCGGGACGTTAAAGTTCACTCGCTTGGAAGCGTCTGCATTGTGGCCGAGGACCGCGATGATGGTGTTACTCTTGTCGAGAATCACCAGTCGCCCGTGCAGATCGGGGACCGAAACGTAGTCCCCCTGAACGGCTGCCGAGGTAGGCATCCCCAGTCCGGTCACGATTTCGTCGATGAAATTTCCATCGAGATCGTAATGCAGCAGGCGCCCTTTCGGCTCGTGGTTGCGGTCGCAGATCAACAGGCGCGGCGGGTCATAGCGCGTGTCCAGAGTCATGCCGTGCGCCGTATTGAACTCCTTGAGGCCGTTCCCTTTGGCGCCGAAATGCATCAGGTATTTCCCTGCCTTGTCAAATCTGAAAATGTAGTTGCTCGCATAACCGTCGGCCAGAAAGATATCGCCGTTCGGAGCGATCGTGATCGCCGTGGGATTGAATTTATCGAGCTTCAGTCCCGATTCCTCAGGAAACGGCAGCCTGAGCACAATGTCCCCGGTCTCGGGATTGAACTTGATCCCCTCGGCATTGGCATTGCGGGCGCCGTAAATGAATTCACCCTCGGCTTCGTCGCGGATCTCCATGTCGTGGATATTCGAATACTTGTCCCCCAGGAAGCGGCGAATCACTTTGCCGTCCGGCGAAAAGACGAAGACCCCCATCTGCGCGCTCGTGTAGATGTTCCCCGCCTTGTCGATCACCACGCTGCCGTGAGTTGGCCCGATGACCGATTTCCCGTCGGGTCCCAGCCCCCAGCCCGGAACGGTGTCGAAGGTCATGATTCCGCAGCCCATCCGCACCGGCTGGACTTTGTCCGCCGCGAACGCCGGCAAGGCCAGGCTGACTGCAACCGCGAAAGCAGTGAGAAGCAAACGGCTCTTCATAATGGGGATTCCTCGTTGTTGATTGCCGGCTGTCGATCGGCGGTTATGGAATTGCCGAACTGGCTCGGTCGCCTGCCCGGCTGGAATTGGACTGGGCCCCGGACCACCAGTCTATCAAATCCTGCGGCTCGGCCAACTCCCCATAGGGATCTACACATCGCAGTTTGAGCCGAATTCCAACATTTTCTCTCGCACCCCAAAGTGGGGCACCGGGTGGCACGCCCTGAGCCGTGCGAAGGGCGTGGTCGAGCATCTCTGCGGAATTCGCATGCGAAATCAGTGAACGTCGAGCGGCCACTCGCCACGCCCTTCCTGACGTCAGGGCGTGCCACCCAACGTCGAATCGATTTGTGTAGATACCTATGGCCAACTCCCCGACGTTCAGTCACCGTTTGCCGCAATCGTCAAACCAAACTGACGCAGTTCAGTTGAATCCACGAGCAGGCGGGGTCATGCTCAACGGGTCGCGTCGATTTCGTGGATCCTGAGAATCGCAATGGCCAATTGTTTGCTGATTTCCGTCATGGGTTGCGCCCTGATCGCGCTCGGAGTGGCCCAACGCGATGCCCTGGCTGGTCTCGTCTGGTTGGGAGGGAATTTTCTCGTTTTGGGAATCGCCCACGGCTTCAGTTACCACGGCGTGTTTGGAAAGCGTTCGGACGGAACGATTCCGACGGCGAGATCGCTGTTCTTCCTCCCACTCCTGGCGATCACGACCGCAGTCTGGCATCTCGCGCGGCTGTTCAGCCGCGGGCCAGCGACCAATCGGGTGACGCCCGATCTGGTCGTCGGGCGCCGCCTGCTGGCGTCCGAAATCGATCAGGAATTCGACAACTGTTTCGACAACTGTTTCGACAACTATGTCGACCTGACGGCTGAATTTTCGGAGCCCTCGCCCATCCGACAAAGGGCAGGCTACGTCTGTTTTCCGATCCTCGACGGCGCGGCGCCCGATCCGGAAGCGTTGCGAGCGATGATCAGCCGGCTCCGACCGGGCAAAACGTTCGTCCATTGCGCTCAAGGATATGGCAGAACAGGGCTGTTCGCATCGGCTCTGCTCATCACGCAGAGCGCCGCAGTGAGCGCCGAAGACGCTCTGCAAATCCTCCAGGCGGCGCGGCCGGGCATCCGCCTCAACCGACAGCAACTGAGTTGTGCTACGGAGCTGGCAAAACTCGTATCGCAAACCGCGCCGCGCCCATCTGAACAGCCGACTTCCCGTCAATAATTTCCAAATCATCCGCCAGTCGCCAAACCTGGCCAGGAATGCCACCCATCCCGCCGGGAATATCCACGCAGTTCGCGGCGGCAATTGCTACGATCCCGCTTCCTATTCGCGCAGCGCGTATCGCTGCCTCATCTTCATTCCCCCGTACCGCAGCAATATCGTCGGTTTTCGGGTCGTGCGTGGTGGGTGACGTTGCGTCTTGCCAGTCGGCTGTAAGGCGGCGGCGTGGGCGATCGTCCAGCAGCGACAGGCCCCGCCTACCACCGGCGATGCCTTCCGATTCCCAGCAGGCGCGGCCACCGCAATGCGCTGCGGCCCCCTTAAGTTAACCGAGATCGGATCGATTTTATTCCCGCCTGCAAATATTTTGATTCGGCAGGAATAGATTCGGCATGCGGGAAGTCTTGTACGGCGTCGACCGATTCACCATCGGAGCAGACAAAGCGGATGTCTGCCATGACCGAACGTGATTTGTGTCCCCTACTCTCCCCCGCAACAAAGGAGTCCAGACGTGATTGACGAAGCTTCCTCTCAAAACGACGGCATTGATCGGCGCGGCTTTCTGGAATGCATGGCCTGGGCCGGAACAGGTCTGGTCTGGACTCTGAATGGTGGCCTGCCCGGCGCCCAGGCCCTGGGCCAGGATCGCAAAAAGACCGCGACCAGCGACTTTTCCTTCGTTCAAATCAGCGACAGCCACATTGGCTTCGGCAAGGACCCGAATAAGGACGTGGTGGGAACGTTGCAGGCGGCCGTCGACAAAATCAACGGCCTGCCGCAAGCACCTGCGTTTGTCTTGCATACCGGCGATCTGACGCACCTGGCCAAGCCCGAGGAGTTCGACACCGTTGCCGAGGTGCTGAAAGGCATCAAGGCGAAGGTCTTGTATGTTCCCGGTGAGCACGACTTCGACGGCGACGACAATAAGCAGTACCTGGAACGCTACGGCAAAGGGACCATGGGGACCGGCTGGCATAGCTTCGACCACAACGGCGTGCACTTCATCGGGCTGGTCAACGTGGCCAACGCCAAATCGGGGAGCGCGGCCGGGTTGGGTCAACTCGGTGCCGAGCAACTGGACTGGCTCTCCAAAGACCTGGCAGGCATGGCCGCCAGCAAGCCGGTGGTTGTGTTCGCTCACGTTCCGCTGTGGGCTGTCTACGAAAAATGGGGCTGGGCCACTCAGGACGCCGAGCAGGCACTGAGACTGCTCAAGCGCTTCGGTTCGGTCACCGTGCTCAACGGGCACATCCATCAGACCATGCAAAAGGTCGAAGGGAAGGTTGTCTTCCACACCGCTCGCTCGACCGCGTTTCCGCAGAATGAGCCGGGCAAGGGGTCGCCGGGGCCGATCCGGGACTTGCCGGCCGACAGACTGCGCGGCGCGCTCGGCGTGACCTCGGTCGGTTACACCGAAAACAAGGGCTCCCTGGCAATTGTTGATCCAACCCTCGGCTGATCGTGGCGTACCGACCCGGCCCCCCCGAGCGAAATGACCGGCGCGGCGGGGGGGCCGGCCACGCGGTCCGTCGGCCCGGGAGTTGATCTGAAATCGTGGGCGCGGGGCGACGGCACCGCCTGGTGCTGCTGCTCGGCGTCTTTCGCATCGCGGGCCGCGGGATCATGAGAGGAGAGCATGATGGACATCTGCGAATTCATCCGACAGTTATTTCGTGCTCCCGAAGGCGAAGATGCGTCGAAGCTGGTGATCGTATTGGCTTTCGGGTTGACAAGGGTCGTGGGGTTCGTGTTCGGGCTTCTGCGCGCTCGTGCGATCAGACGAGTGCAGGCCGCCGCGGCTGCCTGCGCCGAACGGGAGCTGGCTCAGCACCGACGGTTTGATGAGCCCAGTTCGGTGCGTCTCCTGTCCCAGCCTGACTGCGCGTCGTTTCACATTTCCTTTATCGATTCGAACCTCAGAGCTCATCTTGTTGAATGAGATCAGAGGGTGGCTTCCGTCAGGCTCGAAAGCGGTGCCGCCGCGTATCGAAAAGGAGCATTCACAGGGAAATCAAATGGATCGAATCATTCTCAGTGCGTGCTGCACTCTGACAGTGAGCGTCTGCTGCGCTCCGGCAGCGGTGAACGCCGCGGACGCACAGCGAAACCTGGCCGCCGACGCGCGTTCGGTATTCGCCGCCAAGTGTGCCGGTTGTCACGGACCGAACCTGGCCAAGCCCAGGGGGCGATTCGGCTACGTGCTCGACCTGGCGCGAGTTGCCGCCAATCGCGAAATGGTCGTGCCGTCGTTTCCGGACGAGTCGGAACTGTGGGAGCTCGTCCACCGGGGAGAAATGCCTCCAGAAGACTCGCCAACCGGACCATTGTCCGCAGCAGAAAAGGAGATCATCCATGCCTGGATTGCAGCCGGCGCACCGGCAGAGTCCATTGTCTCCGTGTCAGCGGATCCGCCACAAACCATTCCGACCGCCTCGCCACCCTTGCTGAATAAGAGCATTTTGCGCCTGTTGGGTCCGTTTCACCTGATCGCCCTGCACTTTCCCATCGCGCTGTTGATCGCCGCGGCCGTAGCGGAGTTCCGCAGCATCGCCCAGGGCTATTCAGCCCCGACGCCTGCAGTCCGGTTTTGTGTCCTGCTGGGAGCGGTCTGTGCGGTGATCACCGCGTCTCTCGGCTGGATTCACGCGGCGAACGGGCACGGCGCGGGTGCGCCGCAGATCCTCACGCTGCACCGCTGGATCGGGACGACTGCCGCTATGTGGGCAGTCGGCACCGTCCTGCTTTCGGCCTGGGATCAGCAGCGCGGCGTGCGCAGCAATTGGTTCCGCGTCTGGGTCTTCCTGGGAGCGCTCCTCGTCGCGGCGGCGGGTCATTTCGGAGGGATGCTGGTCCACGGAAACGATTTTCTCTCTGGCGGATAGTTGGAGCCCGGTCATGTTGCATCGTTTCAAGTCTGCGGTCTGGTTTCTGACGGTGTCGGGGCTCGCCACGTGGTCCGGTTGGGCGGCGGCGGGGCGCCCTCGGGGCCCGTTCGAGCAAAACGCACAACTGATTCGCCATGATGTCCTCGGCGGAACGAGTTTCTTCGCTTTGTCGCTGCAGGCCGATTCGTTGCCTGCTCCCGCGGAACACGATCACGTGGTCCTGATTGACACTTCGGCCAGCCAGGCTGGCGGCCATCGCCAGCAATCCTTCGCGGTGCTGGACGCCTGTCTGGGCGCGATGTCCAGATCCGACCGCTTGCGATTGATCGCCGTCGACGTGCAGATCCAGCCGCTTTCAGACGGCTTTTACGCCCCGCAGTCAGTCGAAACTCAGCAAGCTCTCGCGCGGTTGCACCAGCGCGTACCGCTGGGGGCAACGAATTTGCAGGCGGCTTTCGAAGCGGCGCTCGACTCGTTCGCGGGCGATCGTGATCGTTCAATCATCTACATCGGCGATGGAATGAGCACGGCCAAACTGATCGAGCCGGTCCAATTGCGCCGGCGCGTTTCCAATTTGCGAAACCGGCGCGTGCCGGTGAGCAGTTATGCTGTCGGGCCTCGGACCGACCTGCAACTACTGGGGATCCTGGCCGAGCAGACTGGCGGCGTATTATTTGTCGACCAGCTCATCGACGAGACAAAGACCCCGGCAGAACAACTGGGGCGGAAACTGTCTCGAGCCGCGTGCGCCGGGGTGTTTTATGGCGACCGGCTCAAGTTGTCGGCGGAAGTCGATGGGCTCTTGCCTGGTCTTGTTCCCCCGATTCGCGCCGACCGGAGCACGATCATCCTGGGGCGAGGGCGGATCGGCGAAACACTGAAAGTCTCGGTGCAGGAAGCAGGCAACGTGCTGCGCTGGTCGGTGCAGCCGCCGGCGACCCAGCCGGGCAATGCCTTCCTGGCGACGCTGTGGAAACAGGCCGAACAAAGCGACGGGCTGCTCGTCTCGATCGCGGGCAACGAATTGCTCGATCTGGCTCGCGAAGAATTTGAAGACCAGGTGCAGCAGCTTCTGGTCGTGGGACGCCAGGCCGTGGCCGGCCGAAATCTGACGCAGGCAGAACGGGTCGTTCAAACCGTGCGACAGTTGGACCCGGACAATCTCGAAGCCGAAATCATTCTCAAGGCCTCGCAGCAGATCAAGGGGAGAACCAGCGCCAAACCCGCGGTGCAGACGCGGCTGAATGGAGCCCCTGCCGTTGCCGAGCCTCCCATCGCCGTGACCGATTCAGCCGCCGATCAACCCGGCACTGCGAAAACCAGCAACCTGCTCGATGAGCATCGGGAACTTCAGACGATCCGCGGCGAAAAGCTGGCCAGAGAAGTCTCCCGGACGATCGACATCGACAACAAGGTGGGCTCATCCGATCCGCGATCGGCAGTGCGGGAATTGAAACGAACGCTGACGACGGTGAATTCGTCGACCAATATTGATCCCGATGTCCGCGAGTCGCTGCGGGCCAGAGTTCAGGCGTCGATCGATCGGCAAATGGTCGCGTTGTCCAGGGTCGAACTGGATCAGATCGCCGCCCTGGAGCGGAAATCGGCCGCCCAGGCCCGTGCGCTGGCAGTCGAGCAACTGGGGCAGCGAGACGAACAGCTCGAACAGTTGATTGAAAAGGTCAGCGCGCTGATGCACGAAGGATACATCGGCAGCGCCGACGCCTTCGAACGGGCCGAAGAAGTCGCGCGGGCGGCATTCGAATTGGCCCCTTACAGCGGAGTCAGCTCGGCGGCCATCTTCGACACCGAAGCGGCCGGCCAGCTCGACAAAGCGCAGCGCCTCAAGTACCGCCGTTACGACCAGTTCCTGGCGACGCTGCACCAGGTGGAACTGGCGCACATTCCCTTCCCCGACGAACCGCCGATCACCTATCCCGCACCTGAAGTCTGGAAATCGTTGACCGAGCGGCGGCAGAAGTGGGCCTCGGTCGACCTGCTGCGATGGAACCCCACGGAAGAAATGATTCGCCGCTCTCTCGACAAACCGACCAACGTCGATTGGCGCGAATTGCCTCTGGAAGACTGCATCACCTACCTGCGGGATTTCCATCGGATCAATATTTATCTCGACCGGCAGAGGCTGAACGACGAAGGCATCGCCCTGGACCAGCCGGTCACCCTTTCGCTGCAGGGCATTTCGCTGCGCAGCATCCTGAAGCTGCTCCTGCAACCGCTCCAACTTTCCTACGTGATCGAGGACGAGCTCATGAAGATTACGAGCTCCGCCGCGGCTGCCGAGAAGGTCAGCCCCCGCGTGTACCCGGTTGGCGATCTGGTGATTCGAGTCGTCACCCCCAACATTGGCGGTTTGGGAGCAGGGATCGGCGGCGGCAATGCCGCCGGTGCGATTGGGGGCGGAGGGGGTATCGGAGGAGGTGGCGGTTTCGGTGGTGGCGGAATCGGCGGTGGTGGCGGTGGAGGTTTCTTCTAATGTTTCCGAGACGCAGGCGGCCTCTTTCAATCGTCGTGTTCCGACTCCAGACACTCCGGTGGAAGGGTGGGAGGATCGGCCAGTATCAGACTTTCTGAGGATACGCCACTTTTCAGGCAGGCCCCGTGGCGACAATCTTAGCTGGAGCGAAGCGGACGATCTGCCGATCGAATTTATTCGTCGTCGTGATCAGTCTGTTCCCGCGTAATTTGAGCCTGCAGCAGATCGGACTCGGCCTTGAGTTCGTCGAGTCGTGAAAAGACCATGGCCGCCGCTCCCTCCTTGACGATCTTCTGCCAGTCTCTCGCGTCCTTGACCGCCTCGTCGCAGATCTTGATCCGTTCCTGCCTGGTCTCGGCGTAATCAAGCTTTGCGGAAAGCAAGTCGGCCTTCGCGGCCCGTAACTGTTCATGGGAAATCAACCCGTCCAGGAAGCCCTTTTTTGCCAGATCATGGATCTTTTCCAGTACGGCGACCCGTTTCAGTCCCAGTTCCTGAATCTTGCTGTTCCTGGCGTCCTTCTCGTCGGATACGACGGGGTTGCAGAATATGAGCAGAACACCCAGGAAGCAGCCGGTGAAACCCAGCAGGCAAGCCACAGAGAATGGGGTTCGCAGCATGATGTTTCTCCAGAGCATGTTTGGGCGGTGAGACAAAACCGACTTCGATGCTAGATATCGGGCCACAGGCATGCAACGGCAGCCGATATTCGCATGCCCCTGCCACTGGGCGCAGTCGATTTCCGCCGGGAGTTCACCTCCAGGTCATTTCGCACCCTTGTGCCGGATTTCGCTCCAGTCGTGTTCCGGCCGCGCCAGAATTTCGTCGATCACGGCATTAACGGCCTTGGCTGCGTCGGGATTTCCATCGGTTTCAGCATGCCTGGTGAGCTCGCGGGCCTGCGGGATGAGCTGCATGTAAAACCGTTCGGCCACCTCGAACATGCCGTGCCAGTGAGCGTAGTCGGGTGCCATCATCGAAGCGCCGTGACGTGCCCGGCGGCCTTCGTGATGCCAGAGGTAGAACCAGGTCCATTCGATTTCTTCGTCGAAATCCTGTTTCGTCAGCAATCCATTCGATTTGAGGGCCGTCATGATCGCCTGCCCGGGCTTGCCGAATTTCTCGTTATAGAGTGCCACGAAGTCGTCGTACTGCTGGTAGAAGCCATTGACGTAATCGGGAGTGTGGCAATGCAGGCAGACCTGCTTCATGTTGTTTCGCTTTTCGACCGCCGAGAAAGTGGTGAGCATCCGGCGTTCTTCGGGATCGGTCGCGGTGACGAGTTTCCCCTCGGCGTCGGTGTCGAGCACGGCGCTGATGGGGGGCCGATTCGTCCACGAGATGCGCTCGCCGGGATTGTGCGTGACCTTGCCGTTGTTCTTGGAATGGGCCGACATGTGGCACGTCGCGCAGGTCGGCGCCTGCGAATAATCGACCCCCAGCACCCATTTCCTGGAATCGAGATTCATGTGCTGGAGCAGGTCGCGGAAGGCGACGCCGTGCTTCGATTCTTCGTAGATCTCCTTCTGCGGGTGATCGGGCCCCAGGTGGCATTTGCCGCAGTTCTCGGGCTGCCGTGCGCGGCGGGGCGAAAAATCGTGCCGGCTGTGGCAGGCCGAGCAGGATCCCAAAGAACCGTCGAGGTTGATGCGGCCGATGCCCGTGTTGGGCCAGGTGTCGGCGTGGAACTGGGGTTTCCCTTCGTCGTTGCGGACGAGCTGATCGACGAGGGCCAGTTTGGTCGGCTTTCCGTCGGGTCCGGGCGCAAAGTCATCCACCGTGGCCATCCCGCCGTCTTTGGTCCGCAGGCCCACTTTCCCGCCGTGGCACTGCTGGCAGCCCACCACGGCGCTCGCCATGCCGTTCACCATATCAACCGATTTGCCTGGGGTGGGCGAATGCGGATTGAACGGAACGCGCGAACCTTCGACTGTTTCGGCGAGAAAATTGTCGAGCGACGCAAGAATGTTCCCCGCCCTGGCGTGGTGGCTGTGCTCGAACTCGTTGAATTCCTTTTCGTGACACTTCGAACAGTCGCGGGGGGTCACGACGGTGGCGATGAACTCTCCGTAATGGCTGAAGCCGTCCACGTCCCCCTTGTCGGCCAGATGGCATTCGACACACCCGACTCCCTTTTCGGCGTGCGTGCTCCCTTTCCAGTGATCGACGATCCCGGGCGACTGCTTGCCGTGACACTCGATGCAGGTCCGCGACCGGGCGGGGATGGGAACATGCCCCGAGGCCTTCCCCACTTCAGCCTGCTTCCGCGCGACCTCCATCCACTGCACGAAGACCAGCGACCCGAGGAACGTCATCCCCAACAGGCCGATGATGTATTGTTTGGCTTTGAGTGTCATTGATTACGCTCCGTCAGTGTTGTACGGCGGCTTCCCAGACAGTCAGCCCGATGATTAATGAAGCGCCGACGATCCCGATCCAGACGCTGGCCTCGGCGAACCGCGTATACCGGCGAATCCAGCCGTCGATGAACGGCCAGACGAACATAATGAAGACGATGAGGCCCATGCTCAGCACGGCGAACGTCCCGGAAAAGAGCTTGAGCCACCGAAACGTGGCATAGAAGAACCATTCGGGCTTGATCACGTCGGGGGTCACCAGCGGATCGGCCCGCGGCCCCATCGTCACCGGCAGGACCGTCGCCAGGACGCTGAGCAGGATCATCAGCACCAGCCCCATGATCAGTTCGGTGTAGAAGTGGTCGGGAAAAAACGGAAAGTGCTGCTTGTCCTGCACCGGCTCGTCCTCAAACCGGAACTCAGTAATCCCCTGCATGCGAATCAGGCCGATGTGGATGGCCAGGAGGAAGATCATGGACGCCGGCAGGACGGCGGCGTGCAGAATGAAGAAGCGCGAGACCGTTTCGGTGTTGTACGCGTCGCCCGCCAGCAGCATCCGTTTTGCCAGCCCTCCGACGACCGGCACCGTGTCACAGATATTGGCCGCCACGGTCGCGCCCCAGTAGCTCAATTGTTCGTAGACGAGGCTGTACCCGGTGAACCCGATCACCAGTGTGCACAGGAGCAGGCACATGCCGATCATCCAGTTGAGCTCGCGCGGCTTGCGGTACGCCCCGGTGAAGTACACCCGCATCTGATGCAGCACAACGGAGGCGATCATCAGCGTGGCGGCCCACTTGTGGACGCCGCGGAAATACCACCCATAGGCCGCCTCGGTCGTGATGAACCGAACCGATTCATAGGCTGTCGTCTGCGCCGGCTGATAATAAAAGGCCAGCAGAATCCCGGTGAAGATCTGAACGACAAACAGATACGCGGGAGTGCCTCCCAGGCAGAACCACCACCGCTTGAGGTGGTTCGGCACAGGTTCGTCGAGCACCTCCAGGACCTGATCGGGCGAGATCGGCAAACGCTCGCCAAACCACTGCCTGATCGCGTTCATCACGGTGAGATCCTGAAATTCGTTGGCGACAGGGACTGATCAGGCAACTGCGACTTCGATGAACAGGTTGCCGTTTTCGACCTTCAGCGGAAACCGGGCGAGGTTCTGCTTCGCGTCGAACGGTGGCCCCGCGGTCGAGATCCCTTCGACGTTGAACGCACCGTTGTGACAGGGACAGAAGAACCGCTTGTTTTGTGTCTCCCAGTGGACTTTACAGCCCAGATGGGGACAAATGCTCGACAGAGCGATGAAGTCTTCGACCGTGCCATTCGCGGTCAGCCGGGTAACCGAGATCGCCTGGCCGTTCGGCGCCGAAAACAGAACTCCTCCGCCGTGCGCGAATTCGGTCACACTCGCCACATACATCCAGCGCCGGTCGGGAGGTTTAGCCGGGTACAGAAACCGGGCAGCCATGGCGGCAAACGTGCCGTAGGCTCCCGTCAGTCCCAGGCCCATTGCGACCAGAGAAAAGAACGACCGGCGGTCGCCCGCGGCAGTGCCGGTCGTTGAATCGCCTGCGGCAGCTCTTTCGCTGGAATTCATACCGGGGAGATCCGCCAGTTGTTCGCTTGCATCCCCAGTGCGCACAGACAGGTCCGGGGGGCTGCCATAGCCGCAATTTCGAACAGCCCGAACGGGACTGTTCGCCCGTGACACTATTTTGAGCCCAAAATTAAGTCAAGGAACCGGGTTCGCAAACCGACGCGTTTGGCAAAATATGCCGGTCAGGCTGGCTCTCGGGCTGCCAGATCCCTGAATTTGCGCAGGGCCCAGGTTCACAAGGTGAGCACTGGCCCCTGAATTGGTGATTCGCCGATGACAATCGTTACAACCGTCACCCTGTTTGAGCCGCCAGCCGGGGGGATCTGCGCCGACGGACATTATTTCAGTGAGATGGGCTCCCCCCGTGATTCAACTTTCGCTGCCGATCAAACTCCGCCTGCGCCGTTTGCTGAGCGCGGCATTGCTTCTCGCCTGGTTATTGAGCCAAGGCTTCAACAGTCGGGCTGGTGCCGAGGAACGCCCGGCCGCTCCCGAAGAGGAATCGGCGATCGAGGAAGCTTCTTCCGCCCAGATCGTCGAGCCAGTCCAGTACCCTGCTCCCGCGGCGACAACGCCGGCGGCGCCAGCGACTGTGCCACCAGCGACCGGAACCGGCACACCCGCAAAAAAACCTCCGCCGCAACCCTGGAAGCTGCAATTCTTCGACAACGATTTCAGCTACAAGAAGGCCCCCGACCACCAATACATCCCGGGGGAAGAGCTCAAAGACATTCCGCTCGATTCGTTCGACCTCTTCAGTTTCCTTCCCGAGCCGACGACCCTATCGGGTGGCGGCGAACTCCGCTTTCGGCAGATGGACGAGGCCAATCGTCTGCGGCCCGGCCCGCCGGCCCGCGGCGACTATCAGCTCTGGCGCTGGCGGCAGTACGTCGACCTGAAGGTGGACGACTGGTTCCGCGTCTACGCCGAAATGATCGACGCCTCAATGGACAACAATCCGCTCCCCGTGACCGGGATCGACATCAACCGCTGGGATGCGCTGAACCTGTTTATCGACGTCAAGCTCGTGGAAATCGGCGACCGGCCGGTCTGGTTCCGCGGCGGACGGCAGGAATTGTCGTATGGCTCGCAGCGATTGGTTTCGGCTCTCGACTGGGCCAACACCCGGCGGAACTTCGAAGGGTTCAAATTCTTTACTAAGGGAGCCGACTGGGACTTCGACCTGTGGTTCACGCGCCCGGCGAACACCGCCACGCCCGGCGACGGGCCGATTCCGCAGTTCGCTTCGCACTTCGACTCGCCGAATATGAACCACACCTTCAGCGGCGCCTGGTTCGCGTACAAAGCGGTGAAGGAGCAGATCATTGACCTGAACTGGCTGTGGGACTGGAACACCGAGTTCATGGCGCCGAACTTTACCGGAGGCAACCGGCACACCCTGGCTTCGCGCTGGATCCGTCACTTTCCCGTGCTCGACGGCAACGACGCCCTGCGCACCTGGCACGGTGAAGTCGAAGGGGGCTATCAGTTCGGCGACGACTTCGGCAAGAACGTCAACGCCGGGTTCGTCACGGCCGGCGCGGGGCACACCTGGAACAAGCTCCCCTGGCAGCCCGATTTCTGGGCCTACTTCGATTACGCGTCAGGGAGCGGCAACCCCAGTGGTGGAACGACCAACACGTTCGCTCAGCAATACGGACTCACGCACGCGTTTCTGGGGCAGATCGACAACGTCGCCCGGCAGAACATCATCGACTACAACTGCAAGTTTACCGTCAAACCGCTGACGCAATTCACGTTTCAGACGCAGTACCACTACTTCAACCTGGCGACGCCACACGACACGCTATACACGATTACCGGGGCGCCGTTTGGAAAGCCCAACCGCGGCACGCACGTCGCCGAAGAAATCGACCTGGTCGGCACGTACGACTTCACCCCCAACTTCAGCGTGCAACTGGGCTACTTCTGGTTCTGGAACGGGCCGGTCGTCGAGAACAATTCCCCCCGCGGCACCGGCGAACAGTTCTACGTGCAGACGACGCTGAGATATTGACCGGCCGCAAACGACACCAAACATGTTCTCCCGCGCATGGGGAGAGAGTCAGGGTGAGGGCGAAGGATGGAAATCTCGCAGTCACCAGCGCGATTCGAAGAATTCCCCGCGTGGAATTCCCGGATGTTCCCGTGATCATTCCCGCAAGTCACCACGGGATCGGTAAGAGCAACGCGTGGTGCTCGTTGAACCAATGACGGCCCAGCTCCGCCGTCAGGCTCGACAGGAACAGCAGGTACACGTAGCCGGCCAGCAGCGCTGCCAGCAGCAGGCGCATGGCCCACGACCAGATCAGCGGGCTGGGCGCTCGCTGCACCGCCCGCGAGTAAACCCATCCGAGCAGAACTCGCGCCGGAAACGTCGTCGCCAGCGAAATCAGCGTCAGGTCGAGGATTTCCCGATGCGACTGCACCATCATTTTCAGACGCCCGCTCCACAGAAACATCGGAATCGCCGACGCATACAGCAGCGAGATCGCCAGCACCCACCGCAGAGGGGCCTGCCGAAACATCGTACGCACGGCGCCGAGATCGAACAGGGCTCGGAAACGCTCCCGCGCGGCAAACTGCACCTGGATTAACGGCGCCCACGCGAGAACGACGACGAGTCCACCGGCTCCGATGACCGCCAGCCATCGTTGCCAGATGATCGACGGATCGAGGGGCAGTGCAAACAGGAGTGAGGGAACTGCCAGCCAGACCGCCGTCCCCACGAAACCGCACAATCCAAGCCACGCCAGGTGCGGCAATCGGAGATCATCGACAAAGCGGCGCAGGGAGCGCTCGGCAGAATCCCCGAAACCGCCGCGGCGGAGCTGGCGCCGCAACCACAGGACATTTCCGACCGGCCACAGAAAGCGGTCGAACCGGCCGCCGCGCGCCACGGCCAACACGAGGTGCACGGCCACCACCGACGCCGCGGCGACCAGAATCGCCCACTGCCAGCGCGACGACGACGACGACGGGGCGATTAACTGCGCATCGCGAGCCAAATCGGCGAGATACCAGATCGGCGCCAGCCAGAGGCACGCTCCCAGCACGACGCTCCCCAGCCGCGCCGCTGCGGGAACCAGCGGCAATCCGTCGCGCAACTTTCCGGAACGGGCGACTTGTCCTTCCGCATACAACACATAGCCCAGGGCGATCAGATTCAGTCCGGGAATCGTGGCTGCGACGGCCAGCAGCAACAACAGGCTCACGATTCCGAATACCAGTTCCGACAGCCAGATCGAGGCTTGAAGTGGATGCCAGAAGACATGCGGGATGCGCCCGAGCGCGTGAAAATTCCTCTCCTGAGGGAGAGGCGAATCGATCCCGCCCGGATCAGACGCTGCGATCGCGGCGCAGAGAGCGATTCCGGCCGACGAATCGTCCGCGGCGACCCCCTTCACATTTTCGACCACATTCTCCACGGCAGGCAGGCCCCCAGCGAAACTCACAATACATAATGGGCGTCGATAGAGTATACTCGAACAGCGGCAAACAGGTTTCGGCGTAACCTCGACGCATGAAAGCACTCACCCACGCTCCGCTGTCGTGCCTGGTCGGATTGGCGATCTGCGGGCTGGTCTCCTGGACGGCCGCCAGACCCCAGGCCTTATTCCGGGCGACCGACAGCCCCGCGGCCGGACCGAGCGGCTTTGCCGATGGTCTCGTGCCGATGGTCCGGCAGGTCGATCAGAGCTTTGAACGACGGTGGAGCGAAGCCGGGCTCGTTCCGGCCGAACTGGCCGCCGAGGTGCAGGTCTTCCGGCGTTTGTCGCTGGCGCTGTTCGGTGCGATTCCCGCGCTCGAAGACCTCCGCGAGTTCGAAGCAGATGGCGAGCCAGACCGCCTGGACCGCTGGACTGTGCGGATGCTGTCGGACGATCGCAGCGCCGACTACCTGGCCGAGCGGCTGTCGGTGGCCTTCATCGGCGATCGCGAGAACGACGCACCCGGCTTTCGGCGCGAGCGGTTTACGGCGTGGCTCGCCGGTGAGTTGCGAGCCGGTACGCCGTACGATGAGCTGGTCCGGCAATCGATCGCCGC
>Ga0137463_1000028_pt1 | contig 62589 bp, 52 predicted proteins | sample EasRivERMGT800_2_FD_102333 | JGI IMG/M metagenome (GOLD analysis project Ga0137463, IMG submission 102333) | Soil microbial communities from meander-bound floodplain in the East River, Colorado, USA - East River MetaG ERMGT800_2 | ecosystem: Environmental > Terrestrial > Soil > Floodplain ...
TGAAAATACCACAAAACAAGAACCATCCGGTTCCTCTTTCCAGGCGCAAATGGCATGCCGAGAGTGGCGAAAATGTAAGGGACTTGTGTGTAAGGATGAGAGCGGGAGCTTGGGAACGAGAGATACCTACTTCTTCCCCAGGGCGCGTTGCCGGGCGAAGAATTCCTGGAGGATCCCGCCGCATTCGCGGGCCAGCACTCCTCCCAGAACCGTTGCCTGGTGATTGAGTCGCGCATCGGCCGTGATCTGGTACAGCGAATGACAGGCCCCGGCTTTCGGGTCGGTCGCACCGTAGACGACCGTGGGGAGCCGGGCCTGCACGATCGCGCCAGCGCACATCGGGCAGGGCTCGAGCGTCACGTACAGCGTGCAATCGAGCAGGCGCCACGAGCCGAGCGCCTCGGCCGCCTGAGTGATGGCAATCATTTCGGCGTGCGCGGTGGGATCGTTCAGCGTTTCGCGCTGGTTATGCGCCGCGGCGATCACCCGCTCCTGATGGACGACAATGGCCCCGACCGGAACCTCGTCTTCGTCGAAAGCTCGTTGCGCTTCTGCCAGCGCGAACCGCATCCAGGCGTCGTGAGGGGACAGCGGGTTTTCGGAATCGATCGAAAAGTGTTGAATCGGCGCACCTTACTCGGCCAGCAGGCGATACTTCCCTGAAAAATACAACAGCGGCAATGCGTCGTCACGCGCGTCGCCGGCCACGATTTCGCCGATGAAGATGTCGTGATCTCCCCCCGGTAGAATCTCGCGCAAGCGACAATCGACGTAGCCGACGGCACCTTCCAGGATCGGCGCCCCCGTGACACCGGCGTGCCACTTGAGGTCCGAATAGTCCTTGGGGCCGGGGGTCGCAAAGCGTTTCGACAGTTCTTCCTGGTCGGAAGCCAGGATATTCATGGCGTAGCAGCCATTGGCCTTGATCTCAGCGTGGCTCCCGGCCTTTTTGTCGACGGCGACAAGGACCAGCGGCGGGTCGAGCGAGAGGGACGTCACGGCGTTGGCGGTCAGCCCTCCCAGGCCCCCCTTCCCGGCCGTCGTGACCACGGTCACTCCGGTCGCGAACCGTCCCATAATCCGGCGCTGCAGCTTCGAATCAAATGCCATTGCGAAATACCCTGTGAGAATCGCGAAGTGTCTGGATCGGCAAACGACCTGTTACCGTCCACAGTATCCGATTCTTGCCGCACTGAAAACCGCTCTGTGGCCGATCGTGCCGGGCGCACCCTTTGACCTCGCCGCTCGCGTTGCATAGGGTTAGTCATCATGTCGCATGCAGACAGCCACGACCATTTGCCGATCAGCACCGGTCCGACCGCGCCACAAATCGATCCGGTCTGCGGGATGACGGTTGACCCGGCCCGCGCCGCCGGGACCGTCGACCACGCCGGCACGACGTATTATTTCTGCAGCCGCCACTGCGTCGAGAAATTTCGTGCCGACCCGCAGCGCTATCTGCGACCTGTGCCACCCGCGCTCGTCCAGATCGGTCCTTCGACCGGGCACGCCGCTGCTGTTCACGAACATCCTGATGAACGCCCGGCGGGCCACCACATGCCGCCGGCTGAGGTCGTTCCTCCCGGCGCGAAAGTCGAGTACGTCTGCCCGATGCATCCCGAGGTCGTCAGCGACCGCTCTGGTCCGTGTCCGAAATGTGGGATGGCACTCGAACCGCGGACGATCACTCTCGACGACGGCCCCAACCCCGAACTCGTCGACATGTCGCGGCGGTTCTGGATCGGAGTGGTCCTCGGTGCGCCGGTGTTTATCGTCGCGATGGCCGACATGCTCCCGCACAATCCACTGCAGGTCTATGCCGGCACGCTGAACTGGATGCAACTGGTGCTGGCCAGCGCCATCGTATTCTGGTGCGGACTCCCCTTCTTCGAACGTGCCTGGACCTCGGTCCGCACTGCCAATCCCAACATGTTCACGCTGATTGCGCTCGGGATCGGTGCGGCGTATCTCTACAGCCTGGCCGCGACTGTCGTCCCACAGGCATTTCCCGCCGGTTTCCGCGATCACGGTGGATCGGTGATGCCCTATTTCGACACGGCGGTCGTGGTCACCGTGCTGGTGCTGCTCGGGCAGGTGCTCGAACTGAAAGCCCGCGGCCGGACGAGCGCGGCTCTCAAGGCGCTGCTGCAACTGGCTCCGAAGACTGCCCGGCGCGTGCGAGAAGGGGGTGTTGAAGAAGACGTGCCTCTCGAACAGATTCACGTGGGCGACCTGCTCCGCGTCCGGCCGGGAGAAAAAGTAGGGGCTGACGGAGTCGTCGTGGAGGGTCAGAGCGCCGTGGACGAATCGATGATCTCGGGCGAGCCGGTTCCGGTCGAGAAAGAGCCGGGGAGCAAAGTCGTCGCGGCGACGATCAACGGCACCGGCGCTCTCCTGATACGCGCCGAGCGGGTGGGGGCCGAAACGCTCCTCGCGAAGATCACCCAGCTCGTGGGGGAAGCGCAGCGCAGTCGGGCGCCGATCGAACGGACCGTCGACCTTATCGCCCGCTATTTCGTGCCGGCGGTCGTCGCAATCAGTCTGATCGCATTCGCGGCCTGGGCCGTCTGGGGACCCGATCCGAAACTCGTGTATGCGCTGGTGAGCGCCGTCTCGGTGCTGATCATTGCCTGTCCGTGTGCGCTGGGACTTGCAACTCCGATGGCGGTGATGGTGGGAATCGGCCGGGGGGCTGAAGCCGGCGTCCTGTTCAAGTCCGCCGAAGCGCTCGAAGTCCTGCACTCGGCCGACACGCTGGTGGTCGATAAAACCGGCACGCTCACCGCGGGGAAACCGCAGCTCGCGTCGCTCGAGCCGGCCGCGGGTTTTTCTGCCGACGACCTCCTGCGGCTGGCCGCCAGCCTGGAGGCCGCGAGCGAGCATCCACTGGCAGCGGCGATCGTCAAGGCCGCCGCCGAACGGGGTTTGCAGGCCGAGTCGGCCCAGGCGTTTCAATCGCAGACCGGTCGCGGCGTGACGGGAACTGTCGAGGGGCGCCCGGTCGCCGTCGGAAGTCCGGCGCTGATGGCCAGCCTCAACATCGATTTCGCCTCGCTGCACAGCCGGCACGATGCACTGCGCGAGCAGGGTCAGTCGGTCCTGCTGGTCGCCATCGATGGCCGGTTCGCCGGCGTGATCGGCGTCGCCGACCCGATCAAGGCGTCAACCCCCGCAGCCATCCGCGCGCTGCATGACGACGGAATGCGGATCATCATGCTCACCGGCGACAACCGCCGCACGGCCGATGCGATTGCGCGCCAACTGGGGATCGACGAAGTGATTGCCGACGTCCTCCCCGACCAGAAGCGCGACGTCGTCCGCAGACTCGAACTCGAGGGCCGCGTCGTCGCGATGGCCGGCGACGGCGTCAACGACGCGCCGGCGCTGGCCCAGGCGCAGGTTGGAATCGCGATGGGCACGGGGACCGACGTGGCGCTTGAAAGCGCTGGCATCGCACTCGTGCAGGGAGACCTGCGCGGAATTGCCCGGGCCCGCGCGCTGAGCCGGGCCACAGTCGCCAACATCCGCCAGAATCTGTTCCTGGCGTTCATCTACAACCTGGCCACGGTGCCTGTCGCCGCGGGCGTGTTGTACCCCCTCTGGGGCCTGACGATCTCGCCGATCTGGGCCAGCGCGGCAATGACCTTCAGCTCCCTCTCGGTCGTCACAAATGCGCTGCGACTCCGCAATACGAAGCTGTAGCGCCTGCTATGAGAATTAACCGCGCCCGGTGATACACCGGCTCGAACTGTATTCAGGATTGGTCAACCGGTTCAAGCTCTTAATCTAAGTAGTTGGGTGGCCCGGCCGTCCCAACGGGCGGCCGGGTCGCGCAGCGACAAGATTCGGCGCCATGCGGATTCAAACGGAATTGCCGGTGAAGCATTGCGAGGACCGTTTGCTCAGTTCTGATTTTCCTGGGTTCCTGCTTTCCTGAGATTTTCCTCGAAATCTTTCGCTACGGATCGGTGTCGATTGGAGTTCGCGACAGACGCCCCCGTCGGATTCCGAAAGGAATGCCCGACATGAACGTCCCCTTCCCGCACATTGCCGTCCCTCGATTCCCAGGGACGATGAGGAACGCAGGAACCCAGGAAACGGACGGGCTGCCGAGAGGCCTGAGTTTCCCAAGTTCCGGCAGCCGGCGGCCTGCGGTATAATCTCATTACCAACGCTGACTCGCAGCGCGAACGCGGGTCGGCGCGAACGCGAACGCCGCTGAAGTTAAGAAAGGATCGCAATGGCAGACTGGTTGCACCGGTGCGGCGGTATCTCGCGCCTGATCCTCAGTGCCACTCTCTGCTCCATCCTTGGCGCATCGCACCGCCTCGCGGCCGACGACCAGGCGCAAAAACCGCCCGACGCCGCCAACAAGTCCGACGAGTCGGCAGCGGACGCAGACTCAAAACAGAATTCCAGGTCGGGCAAATTGCGCGGCGTCATCACGCTGGAGGGGCTGCTCCCCGTCTCGGACGAAACATTCGAAGTCGATCCGAAAACGTCGGGCATCAAGAACGTGATCGTGTACATCCAGAAGGCGCCGGCCGGAGTCGTTGTCCCTGCCGTTCCGAAGACCGAAGTGGAATTGGCGATCCGGAATGGCGGCCTCGATCCGCGCATTCTGATCGTTCCTGTGAATCAGCCGATCGTCATCCAGAACACCGATAAAACTGTCAACAATTTCCACAATTCGCCGATCCTCAATCCGGCGACCAATCGCGTGGTGGCGCCGGGGCAGACCTTCAAATTCGTCTACGCGAGGCCTGAGAAGATCCCCCTTGTCGTCACGAACGACATCAAGCCAGGCACGCGGGCGTGGCATCTCCCCCTCGACCATCCCTGGTTTGCCGTCACCGACGCCGGCGGAGCGTTCACGATTGCCGACTTGCCCGCCGGCACCTATGAGTTCATCGTCTGGCACGAGCGGGCGGGCTACCTCGACCGCAAACTGCTGGTGCCGATCATCGCCGGAGAGACGACCAAACTCACCCCTCTCTACGCGCGGGAGAAATTCAAAATCGCCGAGTGACTCTCGCGATTCCGGCTGCGCCGATCTCGTTTAACCCCGAGCCAGCGGCGAGGCGCCTGACAGTTTGACGCCCGGCTCGTGGTACCACCTCGTTTCGAGTAAGACGAACGAGTATCGCAATCGTCGACGTCATCCTCGAATCAAGGGAACACGCGCCACCGCGAAGCGCCGAATGGGCTGCGATTGAGTCGATGGACGGCGGGCGGCCAAGCCCTTGGGACGTCGGCGTGGGTGTGGCCTCGCCGTTGGCTCGGGGTTAAACGATGCGCAGGCCACTGCTCAGACTCAGGGCCGCTCACCAGCCCTGCCGGCGAATGTAACCCTGGTCCCATCGCGACAGCACCACTTTTTGGCGCGTGAAGAACTGCACCCCCTCCATTCCCTGGACGTGCAGGTCGCCGAAGAACGAATCGCCCCAGCCGCAGAAGGGAAACACGGCCATCGGCGCCGGGACCCCGACGTTGATCCCAACCATGCCGCAGCCGATCCGCCGGGCGAATTCGCGGGCCGCCGCGCCGCTCCCGGTAAAGATCGTGGCGCCGTTGCCGTAGGGAAGTTTGTTGAGCCAGTCGAGCGCTTCGGCCAGCGACTTCGGTGCGGCCAGTGCGACGACCGGCCCGAACAGTTCTTCGCCAAACAGCGGTTGGCCGGGGGTCACGCCGTCGAACAGGGTCGGCCCGACGAAGAATCCCCGGGCGGGAAGCTGCGACCGACCGTCGCGCACGAGTCTCACTCCCGATTGACCGGCGCGGCTGATCGCACCGAACAAACGATCGCGCGCCGCGCCGTCGATGACTGGCCCCATGCCGATCGTCTGGTCTTCCAGCGGGTTCCCCAACTTCAAGGCGTCGGCCGCAGCGTGCACCCGCTCGCGCAATGGCGCCGCGGCCGAGCCCACCCCCATCAGGAGTGACCCGGCCATGCAGCGCTGACCGGCACAGCCGAAGGCCGAACCCATAATCGCGCGAATCGCCGAATCCCAGTCGGCATCGGGCATCACCAGCAGGACGTTCTTGGCCCCGCCGGCAGACTGCACGCGCTTGCCGTGCCGCGCTGCCGTCTCATACACCCACCGCGCCGTGCTCGTGGCACCGACAAAACTCACCGCCCGTACGTCGGGATGTTCGCATAGAGCTGTCGTCGCTTCCCGCCCGCCATGCACCACATTCAAAACGCCCGCAGGCAGCCCTCCCTCCAGAAAGATTTCGGCCAGCCGGTTGGCCGAGAGGGGGACTTTGGGGCTCGGCTTCAGCACGAACGTGTTGCCGCACGCCAGCGCCACCGGGATCATCCACATCGGAACCATCACGGGAAAGTTAAACGGAGTGATTCCGGCGCAGACGCCGAGCGGCTCGCGACTGGTGAGGCCGTCGAGCTGTTCGGCGACGTCCGACAGGCTCTCTCCTTTGAGCAGGTGCGGCGCGTGGCAGGCAAAGTCGAGCACATCCAGCCCGCGGGCTACGTCACCCCGCGCTTCATCGAGCGTCTTCCCGTTTTCAAGTGAGACGAGCCGGGCCAGTTCTTCCGACTGTTCACTCAGCACCTGCCGGCAACGAATGAGAATCTTCGACCGCTGCGTGACGGGTGTCGCCGACCAGGCCGGGTACGCCGCACTGGCGGCGGCGACGGCGGCGGAGACCTCGGCCAGCCCGCCGGCGGGGGTCCGCCCCAGCACTTCGCCTGTCGCCGGATTGCACACGTCGGTCGTCAGAGTCGCAGCGGCTCTCTGCGACCGCCCGCCGATGAAATTCTCAACCTGCGGCACGGCGTCGGCACTGGCGGGCGACATCGATCGGACCTCGACTGGAATGGACTTGGTGACGAAACGGTCAAGTAACGTAGGGTGCACTTCAGTCCACCCGCCATGAAATCTCGGGTGGACTGAAGTCCACCCTACATTTTGTCGCCGGCAAGTCCCCTGCTCAATCCATTCACAGACTCTACGAGATCTCCAGGACCGGCTTCCCGAGGATCTCGAACCGCGGCGTCACCCCCAGCCCCGGCACGGTACCGGCCGACAACCGGCCGTTGCGACGTTGCGGCGCCCCTTCGGCATTGCTGACCGTCACGTAGCTGTTGAAATCGGTGGTCGTAAAGAGGAGTTCGGTTGGGGTGCTGTGCGCGAGATGGGCAATCGCCGCCGTCACAATGTCGCCTCCCCAACTGTCTTCGATCGTCATGGCGATCCCCAGCGCGGCGCACAGGTCGCGCGCCTGGCGGGCTTTCGTCAGGCCGCCGAACTTGCTGATCTTGATGTTCACTACGTCCATGGCCCGGTCGGCGTGCCCCCGCAGCAGCACGTCGAGGGAGTCAATATTTTCATCGAGCACGAACGGGTGGTCGCAGTGCCGCCGGATCGTGAGGCACTCTTCGTACGTCCGGCACGGCTGTTCGATATAGACGTCAACGTCGCGCACCGCGCGAACCACACGCAGCGCATCGTGCATCAGCCAGCCGGTGTTGGCGTCGGCAATCAAGCGCTCATCCGGCTTGAGTTCGGCGGCGACGGCGCGAATCCGCTCAATATCGACGTGCGGATCGCCGCCGACTTTCAGTTGAAAGCGCTTGTATCCCTCGGCGCGATACCCGGCGACGCGCTGCGCCATCAGGTGCGGTGCCTCCTGCGAGATGGCGCGGTACAGGCCGAAGTCGTCGCCGTAACGGCCGCCGAGCAGAATGCACACCGGCTGGCCGGCCGTTTTCCCCAGGATGTCCCAGCAGGCGATGTCGAGCGCGCTCTTCACGTACGGATGCCCCTGCAGGGCCGCATCCATCCGGCGATTGAGCCTCGCCAGTTGCGTCGGGTCTTCCCCGATCAGGTGCGGCCCCAGTTCGGCGATCCCCGTGCGGGCGCCGGCGGCATACGCCGGCAGGTAGAAGGGACCGAGCGGGCAGACTTCGCCGTAGCCGGTGATCCCGGAATCGGTATCGATCGCGACGACGGTGCTGTCGAAGACCGACACCGATTTTCCCCCCGACCACTTGTAACTGCCTTCGTGCAGAGGCAACTCGACGCGCCAGGCGCGAATCCGCGTGATCTTCATGGGTGCCACTGCTGTCCAGGTTCGTGAGCTGCTAAAATCCTAGCGCGGCCCGAGCGGCGCGCCTGGCGCCCAGAATACCACCCGGCACCAAAAAACCAAGGAACGCAGCGCCGTGTTGATTCTCAACGCCTCCGACGTCCGGCGGGCCCTGCCGATGCCATTGGCGATCGACGCCATGAAAGAAGCGTTCGCGGCCTTCAGCGGCGGCCGGGCGCTCGTCCCGCATCGAACGCATCTTGCGATCGCGCCGCACGCCGGAACGACTCTGATCATGCCCGGTTTCATCGACGCGGCCGATCCTGCGCAGCAGGCGCTGGCGGTCAAGGTGGTGTCGGTCTTCGATCGGAATCCCGAGCAGGGTCTGGCCCGCATTCAGGCCGCCGTCCTCGTGATCGATCCCGAAACCGGTCAGCCGACGGCCCTGCTCGAAGGGGCCACACTGACTGCCATCCGCACCGCCGCCGCCTCGGGCGCCGCCACCGATCTCCTCGCGCGGCGTGACTGCCGCGTGCTGGCGATCCTCGGCGCCGGCGTGCAGGCCCGCACCCATCTGGCAGCCATCTGCGCCGTTCAGCCCATCAAAGAGGTTCGCATCTACAGCCCCGCTCCCGATCAGATTGCAGCGATGATCGGCGAAGTCTCGCGAAATGAAAGTCTCACGGCTCGGCTCGTCGCAGCCCCGTCAGCACGTGCCGCACTGCACGGAGCCGACATCGTCTGCACGACGACGACGTCGAAAGAACCGGTCTTCGACGATGCCGATATTGCCGCCGGCACGCACATCAACGCCGTGGGGTCCTATACACCCGACGCGCGCGAAGGCCCGGGAAAGACGGTCGCCCGCGCGATGGTCTTCGTCGACAGCCGCAGTGCCGCCTCCGAAGAAGCGGGGGACCTGATTCAGCCATTGCTGGCCGGTCTGATCGATCAGGATCATATCCGCGCCGAGTTGGGCGAAGTGGTGCTCGGCTGCGCGCTGGGGCGCACCGACGACCGCCAGATCACTCTTTTCAAATCGGTCGGGCTGGCAGTGCAGGACGCCGCCGCGGCAGCGCGGGCCGTCGCCAACGCGCGACGGTTGCACCTGGGACAGGAAGTCGCCTGGTTGTAGGGCCGGGCGGCTCTCCACCGACCCCGCGTCGGTGGAAGCACGAGTGATAGCTAAGGCGGGCAGCAATGGTGGTCGGAAGGAGCTCTCGACACGACACAAGCAACTATCCTCCTCGTCCATCGTGTACGCTGAAAGCGTACTGCAGCGCAGGCCAGGGTTGCCGACGAAAGTCGGCTACCCTGGATTACGATCAGAAGATTGATCCCAATCCCGGCGCGCCGGGATTGTGCAGACCGTTCACGATGTGTCGGCCAACACAGGGGACTCACGGTGTCGCAGTTGCTCAGGTCGGATTGACGCTCTGCAGAATCCTTACAGGATTCGGTGTTTCGTTGAACGGATACCCGGGGTAGGCCTCCTGCGTCGGCCAACCCCGGGCTGCGCTGCACAATCCCTTCGGGATAGACCCACGTGTGCCTGGATGTATCCGCTCATTAACGGTCGGAGCAAGGTCTCGACACAGCACGAGTACCCATCGCTGTCCGACATTGAAGGGAGGGATTTGAAATTGGCCACCGCAAAATCAATGAAGAGAGACACCTCATCCTTTCTGGCGACGCAACTCGCCGTTGTGTACCCATCAACTGTCTGTTATAGATGAAGGGACCGAAGACGAAACGATTATCACCTTGGTGAAAACTGATTTCCCTCCTGTTCCATTCATGCCGTCACCCCACGCCGATCGCCGAACGTCTCTCTGGAACGGTACGGCCTTTTCCCGCCGGCAAATTTTGCAGGCCGGCGCCTTGGGGCTGGCCGGCGCGGGGATCTCCCTTCCGCACTTGCTGGCTGCCGAAGAGAAACCGGCGGCGATTCGTGCAACGGCTGACGCCTGCATCCTGATCTTCCTCGATGGCGGACCCAGCCATCTCGACATGTGGGATCTCAAACCCGACGCGCCCGACGGCATTCGGGGAGAGTTCAAGCCGATCCCCACGTCGCTCAACGGTTATTTCCTGTCCGAACATCTGCCGCGACTCGCGCAGCAGATGCATCGGGCGACGGTCGTCCGGTCGATGCACCACGGCGTGAACAATTCGCATGCCGCGGCGGTGTACGCAGCTCTCACCGGCCACGATCGGGGCGAACTGGGGGGTGGGACACGTCCCACCGACAATCCCAGCCCCGGCGCGATGCTCCAGAAGTTCCGTCCCACGACGGCCGACGCCCTGCCCCAGGTGCACCTTCCGTACATCACCAAGGAAGGCGCTGGCGGCCCGCCGCAGCCCGGTTTCTTCGGGGGCATTCTTGGTCACTCGTATGATCCGCTGTTCGTTCTCAAGGATCCGAACGCAACCGACTTCGGCGTTCCCGACCTGACGCTCCAGGCCGACGTCCCGGCGCGCCGCCTCGAAGCGCGGCAGTCGCTGTTCAGGCAGATCGCCGCCGAGTCGGCCGGAGTTGCCGGGATTGCCGCGACGGCTGAAATGGACCGCATGCAGGCGCGGGCCCTCGACCTCTTGACGTCGCAGCGCACTCAGGCTGCGTTCCGTCTCACGGACGAGTCACCCGCCGTCCGCGACTCATATGGCCGCAATATCTACGGCCAGAGTACACTTCTCGCGCGTCGCCTGATCGAAGCCGGAACGCGCTTCGCGACCGTCTCGTGGGCCCCCGACGCGAACGCGACGTGGGATACGCATGGGAGCAACTTCGCCAGTCTCAAATCGACCCTGCTCCCGCAGCTCGACGCCGCCTGCGCCAGCCTGATCGCCGACCTGGCCGATCGCGGCATGCTCGAACGGACTCTCGTGGCGGTGATTGGAGATTTCGGCCGCACGCCAAAGATCAACGCCAACAACGCCGGCCGCGACCACTGGAACTTCTGCTACAGCCTGATGATGGTGGGAGGCGGTTTCAAACCGGGGCTGATCTACGGTTCCAGCGACAAAATCGGCGCCTTCCCGGCCGCCAATCCGCTGACCCCCGGCGATATCATCTCGACGATGTATCACGCCCTGGGGATCCCGCACGACGCCGAGATCCGCGACTCGCTCAATCGCCCCTACCGCGTCGTCCCCACCGGCGACGTCGTCGCCGATCTGCTCGCCTAGGCAGCGCAGCAGCGTCGTGCCGTGAAACCCGTGTCATCCCAAGCCGCCAGCTATGCTGGCCGGCCGATGCCGCACCCCACCCTCCCCCGCGCACGCAAACAGCCGCGACCCGCAGAGCGGATCGCGGCTGTTTCAGAGCCGCCACGGGGACTCGAACCCTGGACCTACGCTTTACGAAAGCGTCGCTCTACCAACTGAGCTATGGCGGCAAAATGATGGCCGAAAAGGCAGCGACAGGATAGCAGAATACGCCATCAGTACAAGGCCGGCTCCCCATGCCGGAGCCCCCGATCTGGCGGTGAATTGACCGCGATCGGAAGCCTTCGGCCAAGTGACTCCTCGTCCCCCTCATCCGTCATGGGACGGGTCAGGAGCGGCACCATAACGCCGGCGCGCTGGAGCGGCTCCAGCATTTCGCGATTCAGCACAAACTGCTCGACACGCCGGTATTCGGTGTGGCTGGGGCAGGCCCCCAGTCTGCGCGCTCAATCTGCCGAATCAATCGTTCACGAAGTGTCAGGGTATGCTCGGAGAGTTGATCGATACCCCGGATTCGGTCGTACAAACTCGCGCGGAGATTTTCGTTCTGGCCGAACTTCGCCAAGTTGCCCTCGGTCACGCGTCGTCGGCAGTTTATCCGACAGCTATCGGCTCGTGACGGCCGTATTATACTTACTGAACAAGTCCCACTGTGCGGCCGGAACCACTTTTACGAACTTGCCCTCAGGCACGCTGCCCCGTTCTACCACGGCCTGGGCGACGAAATCGCTGCGGATCGACCACCAGAGGAAGACGGCAAACGGAACACTGAAACAAAGTGCACCCACGACGATTCCTTCGAGCGTGAGTTGTGCGCCGACACCGGCGGGACCGACGCCGACGGCGCCCTGGTCCGGTCCTCCGGGAACCAAATGTATCGACACCAGGCGGCAGGCAATAAACAAGCCCGTCCCCGCCAACGCGTACAGAAAAGAAATACCCCAATTGGTGGGAGAGAATAAAAGCCGGAGCGGGCGGTATTTCACCACGTGATCGCGGACGCTATCGCCCAGATAGAAATACTCGACCATGCCAAATTGTTCGAAATAGGCATGGTCCAACGCCTTGCCAAACCTCCAACCAAAAAACACTTTCAAAACAAGCCAAAGTGCTCCGACCACCCCGCGCATCCCCAAACTCAAAGGACCGGTCACCATTGCGGCGTCGTGACCCGTGGGAGTTCGATCTTTGACTTCGACGACTAGAATACCCTTCATTGGAATCCGCATCCCCGCTCCCTTTCGCAGCGAACAAGTTACTTAGCCAATTCCATAAATTGTGTCCCGAGCGTTTGCGCGGTTCGACCGAGAAAACAGGTTGGCTGGTTCAGCAATGCTTCAACCTCCGGATGCGATTTCACGTCGCCCGCGGCCTGCGACCCTTTCAACAACTCCTTCCTGCGGATCCATCGCGGAAGGTAGATTTTCCAAGTGAGAAAGATACCCACCGCCAGCAAGGCGAGTCCAATCAACAGATTATCCAAGACAAACAACTCCTGTTCAGCGAACCCGGCCTTCACGAGCGCGAGGATCCCGCGTCCAATCAAGACACTTCCAAACAGCGACCCACCCACGATCCCGCCGGCGACCAAGACCCCCGTCATGCTATCTCCTAAACTGCTGCTTCCAAAGAATCTGTCGAGCTGATGGGCTTCGCAACATTCGTCGCAGACGGGAATCGCGACTTCCAGCGATTCGTAAGTCGTCGAATATCCAGTAGCGGCAGTCATCTGAAGCAAGTGGCATTTGTGGACCTTCGTGCTGTGCTGCTTGCGGCAATACCAGCATTGCGGGTCTCCTGCCCAGCGAGGTATCTGGAATTCATGACGACATTTCGAGCAAGTCACGGTTCTGTCCGGCTGCCCCTCGGCCAATTGCCGACAGCACGTGGGACAATGAAACCGTTCTAAATCCATGATGCAACCATCGTGGTCGATTGCCCCACGCGTCGCCAATTGCCTCGCGCCGCCTGGCGTGAATTGGGCCCAGACCTGTGCCGGGTATTATCAGTTATGGAAAACGGTATTTCAATCTAGTTCAAGCGCGGCCTGCAACCGCAACCAAATGAAAGGCGTTGAACCCCTGGGTACAGTGGCGGGTAGATTCCAGTCCACGCTGTCCCCAACGAGCAAGGCAAAGCAACGGCTTATCCAGCAACACGCCGATCAAATCAGTGGAGTGCTGAGTGGTTTTGATCGACTGCCGTTTCGGGCCGAGTATCGGGGGCGCTCTGGAAGCGCCTGAGCCCAGCCTGTGAAATCGACAATCTCGCGCGTGATCGTCCTGCACTTTGAACTCGACGGAATACCTGGAGTGCCGACGTCAGCGCGACTACCGTCCGCCGGCCCAATGTGTGCCAGACGCTTCGTTTGGCAGGCCGACAGCACTCTCGGCGCCGATTGCCGCATACCAGTAAATGGCATCGCTGACAGATTTTGGTCCGTGCGATGCCAGCCATTGCTCTCCCGGAAACACTCTCTGTCCGATTGGAAATTGTGGCACCGAGACGCTGATCCGCCCCAGCCACGAAGATTCTCCGCAAATTCACGCTGCGACAAAATGGCCGCCTAGCGATTTTCGCCATGTCTGGGGGGCTGGGCAAGTGCCGATGGAATTACGGCACGGCCCGCCTGCCAAGTGTCGCTGGCCCGCGCACGGGCAGGTGGTGCCCGTGCTTTCCCGTTCCCTCGCCGCGGGCGGTGCGGGCAAGTCGTGCGATCATTTCTGTGGCCTGGTTTCAATCGGACGAAGTGGAGTCACCAACGAGAACCGCAAGGGGGCTGCCGTGTCGGTTCAATCAGCGCTGATTGCCGCCATTCGAAATCGAAAGGTGGTCGAATTCAAAGATGCCGGCGGCTACGCGCGAATCGGCGAGCCTCACCTGCTCGGCGTGTGTGCCGAAACCGGTACGACCCGGCTGGAAGTGTTCCAGACTGACGGCGATAAATCCCGTTCGGGATCGCACCTGCCCCAATGGCGACAATTTGCCATTGCTGACATCTGGAACCTGCAAACGACGGCGATCGAGTTCACGCCGCGAGCCGATTTCGACCCTCGTTCGGCCCGCTGGTCGCGTGTGATTGCTTCGGTTTGTGAGTGATCTGATTGACGTCACCGCCCTGCGGTAAACATCCGCGATCCGGCGCATGGCTCAGCGTTCATCCGGCTCAACGACTTCCGCCATCCACTCAATTGCCGTCTCGATGCAGTCCGGTCCGTTTTTCATCGCCTCTTCGACCGGCGTCACGTAAAACTTGACGATGGCCCCACCGATGCCGCCGCTCGGAAGCGAATTGCGTGTCGCCAGCCACAGAATCGGAAACAGGCTCAAGGGATAGCCAACGAACGTCGTGAGCAAGATTCCGATTGCCGTCCATCTGGCCCACTCCTCTCGTCGGTTGATGATCCGCACGGTCAACCAGAGACAGAATGCGCCGAGCACCACCCCCAGAGAGAGTGCGATGATCTGAGGCGTTTCGAGGTCGTCGCTCATGCCGGCATTTTACATCGGGTAACGTGAGGCCGGCGAGCCTGGCGAACGAAAACGCAACACCCGACAATCTGCCGCGTGTCCCCACGACCACAACCCGGCAATCACGCAGATTCCTGCGACGGGCCTGAAGGAGAAATCGCGATGGGTGTCCACGCGGATTTCTTCGTTGGCCGCGATGCCATCGCGCATCAATACGTCACGAATGGCGGCGTCGCCAGGGAATGCCCCACCGCGACTCCGAAGACCGGGCCACCGAATCTGCCGATGTTCGGGGTGTCGCAGCACTCAGGCCGGCCCCGGGGTGCGGCGAACAGGCCCGCTTGAGAGGCTGCTCCCACCGTGGCCGAGATTGGTTCCGTTGCTCAGGCAGGCTTCGCGGCTTTCGTCTCAGCATCAGAGGCAGGAGTTCGCCATTTGCTCTCCTCTTTCGCCTGTGACCCATACAACGGTTTCTTCTTGCACTTCGGGCACAAGACGGTTTTCTCCCCTTTGATGTTCTGATTGATCAGGTCAGTCAATTCGATCGGTGCAGTCCACTTGTGGCCGCACTCGCACTCCCAGTCTCTGGTTCTCACAGCCATTCCATCCTCCAATACGCTAAAGCCGACCGACGGCCGGCAACGCGACAAGCGCCGACCGACCGTGCGAGGCCATTCGGCTGCTACTTCCTGGATTGTGTGGCCCCCTTTTTGGCAGCATCCTTCTTCGGTTTTTTGGTCTCTCTCTTCTGGCTGTTGTTGCCTTTACCCATGATTGCCTCCTCGTATTCGCGTTCAGTAAGTGGATGACGGCACGACTGGACGCTGAGCTCCGATTGAGTGCGGCAGCTTTTCAACAGTATCCTGATGCATTGCGCAGCATAACGCGCCCGTGTCACGGCAGCTAGTGCTGTCCCTGGCGCAGCACGAATGCAGGACAAAGACTTGCCGCAAGATGAGGATCGAATACGCCCGCCGCCTGCCGGGCCATTCGAACGTCAGCGCGACCCGGCGCCCCGTACATGATCATGCTGGGCGACCGAACGTTGGAACGCGCGGCACCTGGCCAATCGGAAGCTGTTCGACTCGCAGGACGTGATAGAATGCAAGGCCGGGTTCGAGCCCTTGAATACCCGGCCTTTGTTCGGGAAAAGCTAAGGCAAGTTTAATTGGCAGGCGCGCCGCCGCTGGGCACTCAATGAATTCGCAAGCACCGGGAAGAAACTGGAGTGATCCATGACGATGTCGATCATTGGTGGCCGAGCCTTCCGGCTCTTGTCTGCTCCCCTGGCGGTCATCGTATCGATGGCCGCCGGGCCATTCGCCTCGGCGCAGGTCTCGCCGGTGGCGGCTGCCAGGCCGGCTGAGGCGGACCCCGGCGATTTCTACCGGGCCGACGAAGTCCAGTCGATTCATATGCGCGTCGCCGAAGCAGATCTGAAGCGCATGCTGGCGGCCTTGCCCGAGCGAATCTACGTGCAGGCCTCCTTTCAGTGGCGGGATATTTCGGTTGACAACGTGGCGATCCGTTTCAAGGGAAACAGCTCCTCGGCACCGTCACAGCAGCACAAGCGGAGTTTCCTGATCAAATTCGACGAATACGCCAACGACCAGCGATTCCTCGGACTCCAGAAAGTTTCCTTTGACAACGGCGTGCAGTTCGGCAGCCTCTTCAGCGAGCCGATCGTGACGCAGATTCTTGGTGACCTGGGAATCAAAACGCATCGCTGCAACTACGCCCGGCTGTTTCTGAACGACAAGTACTCCGGAGTCTATGTGAATGTGGAGCGGATCGATCAGTCGTTCATCGAGCGCCAGCTTCCCGATCCGAAGGGCCTGTTGTTCAAAGTCGACGAAGGTGGTCCCGGCGCCAATCTTCAATTCCTGGGCGACGATCCGTCTGCCTACGAGCGGGCCTTCGAAGCCGACACCAAATCCGCAAAACAAAACGGACGGCATCGACTGGTGGAATTCATCAGGATGATCGATCAGTCGCCCGCGAAGGATTTCGCGGCGAACTTGGACGCGAAAATGGAAGTGGATGACTTCCTGGGGGTGACAGCCGTGATGCTGTTTGCGGGTGCGTTCGACCAACTGACCGGCTGGCACCCGCACAACTATTACCTGTATTACGACGGGAAGCACGACCGCTGGCGCTATCTGCCCTGGGACCTCGACGTCGGGTTCTGCGAAGTCGCCTTCGGGCGAATCCAGGTCCTCGCCGACTGGAACGCCGCCTGGCCGGTCGCCGGTCAAATGCCGAATCCGCTGCTCGATCGCATCGTTGCCGATCCCGCGTTGTTGCAAAGATACCGCGACACGGCACGCGTCATTCTCGACAAATACTTCGAACCGCAACGACTCTGCGCGCTGATCGATGCCAAGTATGCGTTGGTCAAAGACGATCTCCTGACAGATCCCTTTCCGCATCGACGCGTCACCAACCCTGAAGACCGAAGCTTCGACGACATCGTCGCGTCGATGAAGAAATTCGTTCGCAATCGCTACGCCCTGGCGCGCCAGCAGTTGGAGAATCCCGGGAAGCGGCCCGAGATGGTCCGGCGGCCCGACGGCCCGACGCCGCAGATCGTCCGAAACATTGAGCGCATCCAGCGGGCCGCCCAGGAAATGCAGCGGAAAGGTCAGGACGTGCTCCCGATCCAGAAAGTGATGCAGAAAGTCGGTCCGCTGCTGCAACAGGGGCGGATGCACGAGGCCGAGAAGCTGGTGCTCGAAGCGCTCAAGCTGGCCGGCGTTGATCCGGTCCGCGATAACGAGTAGTCCCCGGGCGGCCAGCGGAGGAAACGGTAACTTGCCGAAACCGGCGATGTTCGACACCGATGTCGCCGATTCAGTGCTGCAGCACTTTCAGCAGCCTCCTGGTGCCTTAAGCAGCTTAACGCCGACATGTCACAACAGCGAGTGCTGCGCTCGGCAGGCCATGAATCCGGGACGACGATTTACCGCAAAAACTGAACCGAACAGGGCCGCTGGCAGACGATACCGCAAAATTACTTTCCCATTGTCGGCTCGTGCCGGTAGAATCCCGGCATGACGACCCGTTCGGTGAATCTGGGATGGATGATCGCTGGTGCGGCGATCGCGGGGTTGGCGTCGTCGACGGTTTCGCCGGCCGACGATGAACCACCGCCGCAGGAGCGCACGGCCAGTCCGTCGGCACGAACCGTTACCAATGACCAGTACGCACGTTTCGCAGGCGGGAGAGCCGGCCAGGAGCGTGACGACAACGGGTTGCAATTGAAGCTGAGGTGGTGTCCTCCTGGATCGTTCACCATGGAATATCGGATCGTCACGGTCGGGAAGTACCGCGCTCGCATAGCGAGCGAGAAGCCCGACAATGACGACGCGCCGATTGACGAAGCGCCTGCCGAATTCGTGATTGCTGAACTCGCCCGGACCGTTCCGGTCGAAGTCGTTCTGAGCCGTGGCTTCTGGATTGGAAAGTTCGAAGTCACGCGATCCAATTGGCAGCGAATCATGGCGACGGAGCCCTGGGCGAATCGAAAGGTGGTCGTGGAAGGGGACGATTATCCAGCCACCTACGTCAGTTGGAACGACGCGACTGAGTTCTGCCGCAAATTCACCGAACAGGAACGAACCGCGGGCCGACTGCCGGTTGGGTGGGAATACACATTGCCCACCGACGCACAATGGGAACGGGCCTGTCGAGCCGACGTCCAGGACGCGTACGGTTTTGGTGACGACGAATCGCAGCTCGGCAAATACGCCTGGATCAGAGCGAATACGCACGATCGCAATGAGCCGTATCCACACCGAGTGGGACAGAAGCGACCAAATTCGTGGGGCCTGCACGATATGCACGGAAACGTCCTGGAGTGGTGCCGCGACTGGTGGGACATACCTCAGGGCGGCCGCGATCCGGAAATCGTCGCACCCCGGTCCAATTCGCGATCGGAAAAAGTGCAACGCGGCGGTGACTGGGCTCAAAGCGAGTCAGGCTGCCAATCGAGTGCCCGCTTCATGGCTCCGCCCGAAGTGCGAAACCTGGGTTACGGCTTTCGCGTCGCCCTCAGCACAGCCCCTTGAATTCGGACGGCGTGGATCAGTTAAGTCATCAACAAACCCAGGCGATCAGCCAGCGCGGCCTGCGGCCGCAACCAAAATAATGAGCCACAGATAGACACCGATGAACACAGATCAACACAAGACAGGGATCGGCGTCGTATCCGTGTTCATCGGTGTCCATCTGTGGCCATTCCCTTTTCCAAACTGAGAATTTGCTCGACACGCGAAGAAAATGAAACGTTTGTAATACAGATTCCTGCGGCCGGCCGGAAGGAGAAATCACGATGGGCGTCCATGCGAATTTCTTCGTTGCCCGCGATGCCGTCGCACATCAGTACGTCGAGAACCCGACGATGTTCGACCCGGATTCCGCCGACTACAAGGGGATGACGACCTCCGAACTGTCGGGCCTGTGGGCGCTCTTGCAGGGGGTCGAATGGGAAATGGGCCTGCTGGATGAGTTTGAAATTGTGGTTAACGAGGATGAAGGGGAATGCACGATCGAGCGTTTTCCGGGACCGATGGTCTCGGCTCTGGCTGATCTTTCGGCCCAGCAGGCTCAACTCATCGCGCAAAAATGGTATGAGGCCGACGAATTTGAATCGCCGGAGTTGTGCGCGGAAATTCTCGCCGATCTCGTGCGACTCGCACGGAGGGCATTGGAAACGCGGCAGAACGTGTATCTGTTCAATCTGGTCTGACCGATGGCACGCCGCAACTTGCGCGCCGATGGATCGGTCCGTGTCAGGCTAATCCGATATCGTGGAGGTCCGGCATGTCTCTGACGCACATTCCCAAAGCACACGATCAGTGTTACACGCCGCCACGCGGTCCCGTGCTGCTCTTGAGTTGCATGGACCCGCGCCTGCTGGACGATACCGTTGACTTCATGAATCACGACAATCTGGAAAACCGATACGACCAGGTGATTCTGGCAGGGGCGGCGCTCGGTGCGCTCGGCGGGTGCCTCGATCAATACGCACATTGGCGTCAAGTCTTTTTTGACCACCTGGCGGCCGCGTACGAACTGCACGGCATCCAGGATGTCTACATCCTCGAGCACCGCAATTGTGGTGCGTACCACAAGGTCTTCAAAGTGGCGCCGGACTTCGGCGACTCGCAGGCGGAGCTCGACAAAGAAGCAGCCTGCCATCGCAAGTACGCCAAGCTGCTGGAAGACGAAATCGATGCCTGGACCAGGAAAAGAAAGATCACTTTGCGGGTCACGTCGTTCCTGATGGGCGTCCGCGGGGACGTCTCGATGCTCGCCGATCCACCGGCCAAACGCCGCACAAGGTAGAAATGAGGCCAGGTTTCCGAAGTTGAGAACCGGATTGCTGCGACATGCGGAAATTCTCGAGACTCGCCGACGCCGTGCGATTCCTCGCCAGGGCCATCGAGGCCGGCGACCACAGCGCCCTGGCCGAGGCGAGCCGCGACGATTTGCCGGCCGACTGGGTCCTGGACCGGCTGCGAAAACAGAACGACGCCACGCCCCTCGTCAAACTGTACGCCGGGCGGAAGTTCCCCGCCGCGGCGCGGGAGTTCAAGCTCGGGGGGCACGACCGGGAACTCGGCCACATTCACATCGATTTCGTGCGGTCGGGCTCCCGATGGGAAATCCAGAAGATCTGGATGTGCCGGTGACCACGAGATCGATTAAAATGTGAGTCAGGGAATCAGATCCGGCTCGATCAGTTGAAACGCGACTGGTGATCCCATGAAGGTCAGGTCCGCGCTGCAGCAATCAATCGCCGGCGCCTGGTTCGCGGCAGTTTTCTTCCTGATCGCTCTGGGGCTGGTCATCGCGTTTCCCAATTGGGTCACCTGCCTCGGTCTGGCGATTGCAGCGTTCATGCTGGTGGGAGATGTCGTGAACATCATCCACATCAAACGAAAGGCGGCACAGGATCCCCGCTTTCTCGATGAAAAGATCCGGTGAAGTGTGGCAGGATTCCGGAATGGCAGCATCGCCCGTCGCAAAGAGCGGCCGCGTCACATCGACAAAGGTGCTCGAAGAGCTGGCGGCGATCACGGGCGCACTGGTCACTTCCGTCTCCCAACGGACTTGAGTACGAACCCTGTTGACGCCCGGTTAGAATCAGGTCGCGGGCCTCCCTGACGATTTGCAGACTGCGTGCTTTTCGCGGCACGGGGAGCGCTCACGATGGGGTTGCGATCACAGCCGGAATCAATCCTGATGCCCGACGGAGGAACTCTGGAGCTGTCCGACGGCGGCGACGCCGACACGGCCAGGATCGTCCTCGAGCGGCTGACCGCCGAATTCCGAGGCACTATCATGGAGCAGGTCTACCGGAACCTGATGGGCGACATGGAGCGGGAGCGCGAGTACTGGTTCCTCGAGATTCAGGGACGTCAGTATATCCTGATGCGCTGCACGGCCCCTGAAGCACCGCCCGGCGTGTGCGTTATGGGACCGACGAAAACGCCCGACGATCTGGCGCTATTTCGCTCAATCGCCGGCAGCTTCGGTGCGGTGGAGCAGGATCGCCGTCCACCGGTCCCCCCGCCGTGGTGGCGCTTCTGGGGAAAATGACCGTGAACCATCAGAGTCGCAGTGCCAATGGCATCCTGAATTTTCCGGCAGTAACATGATCGTTTGAGGCGTGATCAATGATGTCGTCGATCGTCATATTCATCGTGGTGGTCACACTCATCGGCTATGTCGTCGTGCTGAACGCCCGGCCAACCCGGTGCGGCTCCGAAAGCCTGATCCGCGTTGCGTGGCACGGCCAACCGGGTCTCCCGGTGCCAGCGCTCGGGATGTTATTTCGCTCCGCCACCCTGGCTGGAAGATCCAGCTCCCACACCAGCGCCGTGCCATCGCGGCATCCGCAGGCCAGGCGATTTCCATCCGGCGCGAAGCGCAGTGATGTTGATCCCGGCGACAGGTTGGAGATCGTGTGGGTACGCATGTGACTGGGATTCCAATTTGCCGTTCCGCGACGGTAAACTGAGCACGAGACAAACCCCACGAAATCAGAAACTATGGCTTCCCAACCTGCGAATACTCCAGCTGGAGGGCTCGTGGGGCGCCAATGCGGGGGGCTGGCCGGGGTGAACGAACTCCTCGACCTGCAACGATTGGAACTGCACAACGCATCGCTCACTGATGCGGGGCTGATGCATCTGGCCGGACTGTCGAAGCTGGAATGGCTGTCGCTCGACAATACGCAAGGAACCGATACGGGACTGTCGCATCTGAGTGGGCCGACCAGTCTGAAATACCTCTCGCTTTCCGGGACCCAGGTAACGGATGCGGGGCTGGTGCACCTGAAGGGGATGGACAGGCTGAAACGGCTGCAACTCCGCGACACGACGGTGACTGATGCGGGGTCAGGCCAGTTGACAGGGCTTACCGAGCTGGAATTTCTCGGTCTCACGAAGACTCAGGTCACCGCAGCCGGAATTGCCGAATTGAAGCGTGCTTTGCCGGGTTTGGCTGTTGATTGGTAGTGCACAGGGACTATGCAGGAATGGTGAGCCCTGCTCAGAAGCGGGCATTCACGAGGCCACTTGCCAGCGGTAAAATCACGGTATAATCGCGTTCGCGCAATCAACCAGTGTCCCCGGGGTACCGATGATACGGAACGCGATGCACGCCACAGAATGGCAGCGCCTGACAGTGGTGTCTCTGGCGGCGGGCATCTTGTGTGCATCGTGGATTGTGCAGTCGGTCCCGGCCGGGGAATTCCGCCAGCAGAATGCCGACATACAAAGGCAGCGGATCGGGCGGATCGGGCGCCTGCCCATCAAGCCAGACCCGCCGGCGCCGCTGGCCGGTTTTGTTGTCGATGACGATCCGGTTGACGATGACGTCGGCAACAAGCCTCCGGACCCGCCGCCGGTCGTGCAGCAGGAATTCATTTTTTCCGACGAAGCCTTCAATGGGCTGGTCTTTGGCAACGCGGCGGCCGCCAACGAGCCTCTCTCCCGGCTCGAAGTGATCTTGCGAGACAAAATCGAAGCCATCGATCGCGTCTGCCAATTGGACGACACCCAGAAGGCGAAGCTCCGCCTGGCGGGGCACGGCAGCATCCAACGCTGTTTTGATCGCGTCGAAGAGCTGAGAATGCGTTATCGCTCGGCGACCGACTACAGCACTGTGCGCGAACTGAACGTGGATGCCACTCCGCTCCGCTTTCTGCTGACGTTCGGTCCCTTCGGTGAAAGATCGCTGTTCGGAAAGACGCTGCGAAGAGTCCTGACGGCAGAGCAGGCCGCGAAATTCGAACGGGTGAAGTAAAGTCATCGTCGAATACACGGTCGGCGATTCATTCGAAAGCGTGCTGATGATTGACACTGGCCAACCCCTGGCGCCCTATGTGTTCGCGGCCGCCCGCCACCAGGATCAGATTCTCAACTCTTGCAAGAAGATCACGCTGGCCGATGCGGCAAACCGCCGGTTCATGCGGGACATCATGCGGACGGATTTTGTGTCGCTGCGCTGGCTCAACCGTGAAAAGTTCGGCGACTCGCCGGAGATCGCTGCGGGAATCGACCAACTCGAGCAGGAGGTCCAGGCACTGGTTGACCTGCCCATTCCACCTACTGCGACTATCGACCGGTGGACGGCAGGCTTTCTGCTCTGCCCGGTGTGCGGTGGCGAGCCCAATCCTCCGATCCCCAGATACGATCCGACGCCGTATTGGTCCAGATGCCTCGATCTCGTCATGCCGGGTTTGAGTCGCCTGCGATCCCTCGAGACAGGTTTTGGAATGGAAGCCATTTGACGCCCTGCTGCATCCAGTTGGATTTCGTTTTTGTGATTTACGGCGACTCGCGGCGAAGCGGTGCGGCGAGTAAACGCGGACTTACGTCGAAGTCGAGGCTGAAAGGGTGTCGCAGGCGGTCCGCCGACGCTGTTTCGAAATGTGTTAGAAAAGGCCGGAAAATGACCTGTTTTTTGCTTGCCCAGTTTAACTTTTTTTCGCAACAAGCTCGCCGGCAAATGGTTGCGCCACACATCAGCGAAACCGAATGAATAAGAGTTTTGGCGGAATGAATAAGACTGTGTGAGACGTTTCTTAAAGAGCAGCATCGGGTTGCGTCACTATGGGCCACCAGAGTGCCCAACTCGCGAGGTCTGATCGCAGTCGCCATTTCGAGCGCGGGAGTTGCCGGAAGTTGTTCCGCTCCGGCCTCTTACCGCAACTCAGTTTTCCAAAGTTCCGATGCGCGCGTTCCCGAGAATTATTCACACTGAGATTATTCATCTTTGGTCCCCCCGATCGATGTTTGCTGATGCGACGGCACGTAAGCCCGCCGGGACGTAAATCACGTTGGGATGCACGAAGGAGTCCGGCGCCAATTGTCGTAAATGGGGCCGCGTGCAGCCTGCATCAAATGCAACCGGTGCCGATTTGGAGTGATTCGGCGCGAGTCTTGCGCACCCTGCAACCCGCTCGTCAGTTTCCAGGTGTCAGACACCGATTCTTCTCGAACGCAGGTGCACCATTCGATCCGCAGCTCACCAGCGGAAGTCTTGTCGCCGTCGCGGATTCCACGACCGTGTTGATCCGCAGCCGAGTATCCCGCGTTGTGTGTGTCAGGCAGCACCCACGCGGCGCGCGCCCTGCCACACCCGGTAGCCCGGCTGGATGGGCTGTGTTATCGTGGGTGCGCTCTTGAACAGCCGTTCTCCCGCGGATTCGCATCCATGACCCTGGCCATCGAAACGCGTCAGTTGACGCGATTCTTCAACGACTTTCGCGCCGTCGCCGGCATCGACCTGGCGGTCGAGCGCGGCACGTTTTACGGCTTTCTTGGCCCCAACGGGGCAGGCAAATCGACCACGATCAAGATGCTCACCGGGCTCCTGGCACCCTCCGGCGGCGAAGTGCTCGTCCTCGGGCGGAACATGCTCGATGCCAAACAGTCGCTCGAAGCCAAACATCGGCTGGGAGTAATCCCCGAGGACCTGGCGCTGTTCGACAATCTGACGGCGCGCGAGTATCTGACATTTGTGGGGCGGATTCACCTGATGCCGCGCGATACGATTCGCAGCCGCTGCGACGAACTGCTGACACTCCTGGCACTTCAGGATGAAGAAAAAAAGCTGACGCTCGAATACTCGCACGGCATGAAGAAGAAGCTGGCGATGGCCGCGGCGCTGCTCCCCAATCCCGATCTCTTGTTTCTCGACGAGCCGTTTGAAGGAGTTGACGCCGTCACCTCGCGGGTGATCCGAGACGTGCTGGCAGGGTTCGTCTCCCGCGGTTCGACGATTTTCCTGACGTCGCACGTGCTCGAGATCGTCGAGCGGCTCTGCACGCACGTGGGGATCATCGTCAAGGGGCAACTCGTGGAGCAGGCCGCGATCGCGACGATCCGTGAGGCGGGTTCGCTCGAAGACCGCTTTCTGCAGCACGCCGGAGCCGATCACGAGGCCAGTCACAAGCTCAACTGGCTCGAGGAGGCCGCCTCTTGAACTGGCAGCACTTGCGGGCCTTTCTGTGGCTGCGGTGGCGCTTGTCGGCCAACCAGTGGCGCCGCGGCGGCCCCATCAACGCCGCGCTGATGACGCTGATTGTCGTCGGCGCGCTGGCGATGACGATTCCCATGTTCATCGGCAGTCTGGTGCTGGGGATGCACATTTTTCCCCAGGCGGCGCCGTTGCACCTCATGTACGGCTGCGACGGCCTGGCCCTGGCGTTCGTATTTGTCTGGATGATCGGTCTGATCACCGAGCTGCAGCGAACCGAGCCATTGTCTCTGTCGAAATTCATGCACCTGCCGGTCTCGGTTAATGGGGCGTTTTTGATCAATTACGTGGCGTCGCTGCTGCGGGTGAGCCTGATCGTTTTTGTGCCGATGATCTGCGGGTTTGCCGTGGCGCTGATGGCATCGCGTGGCCCGGCGCTGCTCCCCGTGTTGCCGCTCGCGGCGGCGTTTCTGCTGATGATCACGGCACTCAGCTATCAGTTTCAGGGGTGGCTGGCGTCGCTGATGAGCAATCCGCGGCGGCGGCGAACGGTGATCATGGTGACGACGATGGGCTTCGTTCTGATCGCCCAGTTGCCGAACCTGATCAATCTGGCGAGCCCCTGGGGTGTGAGGCAATTCGCCGACCAGGCGGCCAAACAGGCGTCCGAGCAGGCCGCCGAGCGGGACGCCCATTCGAAAGAACTCAATCGTGCTCTGGCGGCGGGCGAAATCGATCCGCAGGAAGCTAGTCGCCGGGCGCAGGAACTGCTGGAGCGGCAACAGGCGCCGCATCGATTGGGGGAGCGGGCAATGCTCGACCAGTGGGCCGGCACCGCTCTACTCCTGAATCAGGTCTTGCCGATCGGCTGGCTGCCGCTGGGAGTGATGTCGGCGGCGGAGGGGCGCACGCTCCCGTGGCTGCTGGGGCTCATCGGGATGACGGGGATCGGTTCGGTCAGCCTGTGGCGGGCTTATCGCACGACCCTGGGCCTGTATCAGGGGCAGTTCACGGCCCGCCAGGGAAAGCCGCCGCCGGTGGCTGCTTCGCCGGCAAAAGTGAAAGACGGAAAACCGGCGACCATGCTCGTCGAACGACGATTGCCGGGGCTTTCAGAACCGGTGTCGGCGATCGCGCTGGGAGGCTTGCGATCGCTGCTGCGTTCTCCCGAAGCCAAGATGATGTTCATGACGCCGGTGATCATGGGAGTCATTTTTGGTTCCCTGCTTTTGAAATTGCCGAATCAGATTCCTGGATCGGTCCGCCCGGCATTCGGGATCGCCGCAATCGTCTTCGTTTTGTTTGGCAGTTTGCAGATCATGGCCAACCAATTCGGCTTCGATCGCGACGGCTTTCGCGTGTTCGTGCTCTGCGCGGCGCCGCGCCGCGACATCCTGCTGGGGAAGAATCTGGCGTTTGCCCCGCTGACGCTGGGGATGGTGCTGTTCCTGTTGATCATCGTGCAGGTGATGTGTCCCATGCGCTGGGATCATTTTCTGGCGATGTTTCCGCAGTTCGTCTCGATGTATCTATCGTGCTGCGTGCTGATGAATCTGCTTTCGATTTATACGCCAATGCCGATTGCCGCCGGGTCAATGAAACCTGCGCATCCCAAACTCGTGCCGATTCTGGTGCAAATGCTGGCCATCATGCTCCTCTTTCCACTGACGCAGGCGCCGACGTTCCTGCCTCTGGGGATTGAGGCAGGTCTCGTGCACCTGGGCTGGAGCCAGCAATTGCCGATTTTTCTCGTGCTGAGCGTCGTGGAATGCGCCTTGGTCGTGGCAGTTTATCTGGTGCTCTTGAACTGGGAGGGAGGGCTCCTGGCAGCACGGGAGAAAAAAATCCTGGAATGTGTGACCAATCGGGTGCCGTAAGAGGGTAGTGGATAGGGGCTGGCCACGGGGCCGGATCAGGGGTCGGCGGATTCTGTCACGTTCCATTTACTTCAGGTTTTGCCAGGCGTATATTGACCGGCGCAACCGGGCGAGCCGCTGAATTCCGCGGCCCCCCGATCGAATGCTGGTTCCAACACCCGATTGCAACCGCCGCCTGGAGCAGATCATGCTGCGTCAGCCGTTCGTTCTCGTCGTGGTTATCCTCGCCGGCTCGTTCGGCATCCAGGCCCGTGGGGCTTCGCCAACCCGATCCGAAAAGGGGGACGCCGGTCGCGAGGCAGTCGCCCGGGTGCTGCGGCGGGAGGCGGGCCACCAGATCGACCGGCGCACCGAGTTGGCCGCGGCGCTGGAGCAGAATCCTGATTTGCCGGGCTTGCGGTGGCAGGCCGGCTACGTCCGCATGGGGGGCGCGTGGACTCCGGTTGAAGAGGCCGCTCCACAACCGGCCGAGCGGGAAAAGCTCAGCCAGTACCAGACGCGCCGCGAGAGCGCCGCCACCGACAGCCAGTCGCAATTCGAACTGGCCACGTGGTGCCGCAAGCAGCAGCTTCCCGACCAGGAGCGAGCGCACCTCCTCGCGGCGCTGGATCAGGCCCCGCCGGAAAAGCAACCGGTGATCCTGCAGCGTCTGGGCTACCGCCAGTTCGGCGAGCAATGGCTCAGCCTCGATCAGGTCCGTCAGTGGCAATCGTCGAATCGCCGCGCGACCACCGCGATCAAACAGTGGGGCCCGCGAATCGAAAAAATTGCCGAGCGGCTCGACGGCCCTCGGAAGCAATCCGAGTCTGCCGGCGCCAGCCTCAAACAGATCGCCGAAGCCGGTGCGATTCCAGTGATCGAATGCATGCTGTGCGGCCGCAACGAAGCGTGTGCCGCGGCAGCCGTCGAGGCGCTGGACGGTATCGACGGGTTCGAAGGGGCCCAGGCGCTGGCCCGCCAGGCGGTGTTCTCTCCCTGGGCGTCGGTCCGCCGGCGCGGGGCCGAGTTGCTCAAACCGCGGCGGTTCGAAGATTTCGTCCCGGCCCTGATCGGCCTGCTGGCAGCGCCGGTGACCGCCAAAGTCTCGACGCAGTTGTATTACTTCCAGGACTGCCCGGGGAACGGGCCGGTCGGGCAGTTTGTGCTCTTGTCGAATTACGTTCTGGCGCAGGAGACCGACAACCAGTTCAATCTGGCCGTGATGAACACCGTGGACCTTCGGCTGAACGATCTGTTGTCGGGATCGGTCGTCTCGTTTCGCGGTGGGTTCCACATCCGGCCCAACGAGCGGACTTCGTCAGCGGTCAGACAACTGGCGGCCCTGCGTGCCGCCAACGACAAGGCTCGCAACACCGCGACCGAAAAGTACGAGCGGGATAAGCTGGTGACCGCCATCAACGAGCGGACCGACGAATTGAATCGCCAGGTTGTCGGCGTTCTGGCGACCGTTTCAGGCCAGGAACCGACGGCCGATGCGAGCCGCTGGTGGCAATGGTGGGCCGATTTCACCGACACACAACAGGCCGGCGACAAGCCCGCTCAAGTCGTTTCGCAATCTTCGCAATATTTAGGAGATTACGGATCGCGAGTTTACCGCCGGAGCTGCTTCGCCGCCGGAACTCCCGTCTGGACCGAATCGGGCCGGGTGCCGATCGAATCGATCAGATTTGGCGACCGCGTTCTCGCCCAGAGCATCGGAACCGGTGAGCTGGCGTATAAGCCGGTGTTGTCGACGACGACGCGCCCACCGCGAGATCTGGTTCATTTGCGAGTGGCCGGCGAGGAAATCGACGCCACCAGCGGGCATCGCTTCTGGGTTTCGGGATCGGGCTGGGTCAAGTCGCGCGACCTGGCTCCCGGCGTACTCGTCCGCACGACCACCGGCAATGTGCCGATCGAAGCGGTCGAAACGGGACCGACCGCCGAGACCTACAATCTGATCGTCGCCGATTTTCACGACTACTTCGTCGGCGCCGCGGGGATGCTGGTGCAGGACCTGCCACTCCCAGAGCCGACCAACGCCGTCGTTCCTGGTCTGTCGCGGAAGTAGGCGCCGGCGATTCATCGGCGGACGACTTCAGCGGGCAGGCGCCTTTGGGAACATCTGCTGCAGTTCCTCTTTGGATGGCTGCCGGCCGTATTCGCAGAGTTCGAACGCCTCGGCGAACTCCACCTTGGCACCGGCTTCGTCGCCGTAGGCTTGCGTCAGTTGCTTGCGGAACCGGTCGGCAATGCCCCGATTGCGGGAGGCAAACCCGTCGCGGACCTGGCGGCGGCGCTCGACCTGGCGGGCCGGTTGATCGGGAACGAGTTCGATCGAGCCGTTCGCTCCCCCTTCGTAGAACTGCGATTCGATCACGCTCAAGGCCTCGAGCTTCTGTTCCATCACCGAATCGATCGCGATGACGACGTCGGGCTGGAACGGATTGGGCTTCTGGAACCGATCGGGGTAGAACATGAAGACCGGGTTCTTTTTGAGCGGCGTCACGTCGGGACAGAAATAGGGGACCGTCACCATGTAAGCCGCGTCCTGAACCAGGATCCCGGTGTAGCGGTGGTCGGGGTGATAGTCGTTGGGACGATGGCTCAGGACAAGGTCGGCGTGCCATTCGCGAATGAGGCGCGTGATCGCGCGCCGGTTTTCCAGCGTGGGCAAGAGTTCGCCGTCGTGTACGTCGAGCACCTCGCTAGTAACATTCAGCATTCCATCGGCGCGGGCGACTTCGGCCTTACGGCGCAGGGCGAGCGGGCCGCCGGCTTCGCGCCAGTGACCGATGTCGCCGTTGGTGACCGAAACGAATTTCACATGGTGCCCCTGGCTGGCCCAGAGAGCGGCGGTCCCGCCGATCTGGAGTTCGCAATCGTCCGGATGCGCGCCGAAGCAGATGATGCGCAGCTTGCCGTGGTCGGGCGGAACGGGCCGGGCCGGGGTCGATGCCGCGGGGGCCGGTTTCGGCTGCGCGGCGCCGGCTTGCGGGACGATCTGCCAGTCACTGGTGCGCAATTCACCACTGAGGGTCAGCCCCAGCACAACCCCTGCCGCCAGACCGAACCCACTGGCAATGACGATTGGCATTCGCGACATGAATCGAACTCCTGAAAGTCAGACTGAGGGGATGTAACGGTTCACAAGATCAGCGTAATCTTCGCGCACCGGACTGAAGACATCGAGGACGACCACCGGTCCGCCGACCGCCACGGCTTTGTGCGGCACGTGGGGGGGAATCAGAAACATGGAGCCCGCTTCGACGCGGCGGGTTTCGTCGCCGATCGTCAGTTCCAGCGTTCCCTTGAGCAACATGCCTCCCTGCTCGTGTGGATGGGAGTGCAGCGGCACAACGGCGCCGTCGTCCATTTCGAGGTACGAGAGCATCAGGTGCTTGCCGAAGGGTGTGCGCATCCGGCAACCCGGCACGGGCTCGATCGGTGGATGGTCCTGAATATTGATGAAGCCCATGGGGGCGATCTCCAGAAAATGTGGTGAGCGCAACAACTGCCAGCCGGCCATCATAACCGTGACCGACGCCTGTCGGCCACCGGTCGGGAGAGCATGCTGAATCGCAGACTACCGCAGCACAGCGAATTGTCGGCTGCGCTCGAGATACGGATGCAAGTCCGTCGGTAAAGGCGCGTCCGGCGCGGGCAAAGAGACCAATCAGCGGCCCCGAGCAATCTCTAGCAGGAAAAATGGTGCTTAGGTCTCTGCGAAGGCAATTCGCAAAACCCCGGAGGGGTGACATCATGTAGCCAGTGGGACCACCGCTCACCGCGGCGGTGCCCGCCACTGGACTTGATCGATTGCAATCACAAAGCCCCGGAGGGGCGAAAGGTAAGTGTAATCGGCGGATGATCGGATGAATTTACCTGTCGCCCCTCCGGGGCTTTGCTCTGCTTGCGACCACACCAGTGGCTCGCGCCACTGGCTACATTCCGTCGCCGCTTCGCGGCTGTCGCAGAATTGTCTTCAGCTGTTTCCTGGCTTCCTGCGTTCCTGCCTTCCTCGTCTTCACCCTGGGAGGCCGTCACGAATACAGAGCTGGGATGGGAGGTCGGTGTCGCGGCATCCGATGAAGAATTCGCCCGACCATCGTCTTTCGAGATCCCCTATCGGCACCGCAATGAAGGGATCGGTACCAAGGGAGAATTCAGGAAACCAGGAAGGCAATCCAGGAGAATCTCGCGGAGATCTTGCTTGAAAATACGGGACTCCGCGCGCAAGCAATGCCGCATCAGGAGACGACGAACCTACAACTTCAAATCACCAATCTCTCCATATCACTCAGCCGGTGGCACGGGCCAGAATTTGGCCAGCCCATCGGCGGCGGTCGAAACGATGGCGGCGCCGTCGGGACTGACGCCGACGTAAGTGACCATCTTGTCATGCCCGGCGTATGCCGCTTCGCGCTTGCCGGCTTTCAGATTCCAGAGCACCAAGCGTCCCGGGTAGAGCCCGACTGCGACCCGCTCGTTGCCGGGGAGCCAGGCGATGCGCCGCACGCCTCCGCCCGGTTTGGCCTGCATGACCTCGGTTCGACGGGCCACGTCCCAGATGTGCATGATGCCGTCGCCGGTCCCCGTCGCCAGAAGTTTTCCATCCGGGCTGAAGACGACCGCATTGACCTGCGCGGTGTGACCGGCCAGCGCAGCCAGTTCCTCTCCCGTGGCGGCGTTCCACAATTTGACGTCGCCCGGCTGCTTCCATTCCTTCCAGTTCCCGGAGCCCGTGGCGATCAATTCGCCCCCCGGCGAAAATACGATCGACGTCACCGGCAAGTGCTGATCGGGAGACGTGAACTTGAGTTCGCCCGTGTCGAGATTCCACAATCGAAAGACGTTGTCTTCACCTCCCGAAGCAACCGTCTTGCCGTCAGGCGACAGGTCGACACACGAGACGGATGCCGTGTGCCCGCGGAAGACGCCAACCGTCTTCCCCATGTCAACATCCCAGGCCCGGATGGTTCGGTCCCAGCCCCCGCTGACGAGCAGCTTCCCGTCGGCCGAGAGTGCTCCGTCGATGACTCCCGAGGTATGGCCCGCCAGTGTGCGCAGCAATTTTCCCTGAGCCGGATCCCACACCTGGATCAGACTGTCGGTCCCGCCGGTGATCAGCAGCTTGCCGTCCGGCGAGTAGAGTCCGAAGCGGGCATCGCTATTGTGCGCCACGATCGACCCGATCTGATCGACCGGGGCGGGTTTCGCCTTCCACGATTTGATTCCCTTGTCGAGCCCCGCCGAGAAGAGGGCGTGCATGTCGGGGGCAAACGCCACCGCCGTGACGGCGCCGGTGTGACCTCTCAAGACTCCGCGAGATTGCCCGGACAATGGATCCCAAAGGTGAACGACCTTATCGGCACCGGCGCCCGCCAGCGTCTTTCCGGCAGACGAATAGGCCAGGGCGCGAATTGACACATTGGTCGGACCGAACTTCCGCTGTTCCTTCCCCTGGGCCGTCTCCCAGACCCTGACGGTGGGATCGTCGGCGGCACTGGCGAACGTCGCACCATCCGGTGCGAATGCCACGGCGCGAATTGCTCCCTCGTGACCGGAGAGCACGAGCGGTTCGCCGGGCTGTTCGAGATTCCAGAGTCTGAGCGTCAGATCAGCTCCGCCGGAAACGAGGCGCGAACCGTCGGGAGAAAACGCGACGGCGCGGATCACCGCCGGATGGCCGCTCAGCGTCTGCAGCAATTCTCCCGTCTGGAAATTCCAGATCCTGACGGTTCGATCGTCCCCCGCGCTGGCCAGCTTTTTTCCGTCGGCCGAAATCGCCAGCGCCGACAGGCGATTGGAGTGTCCGGAGAGCGTCCTCGGGGCGGCCGGGGATTCGAGACTCCAGATTTTCACCGTCCGGTCGTGGCTGGCGGAGGCGACGAATCCGCCGCCGGGGTGAAACGCGACCGCCGTCACGGGTCCCGCGTGCCCTTCCAGCAGCCGTCGCACACTTCCAGTCTCGGTGTCGATCAGGCGCACGACCGGCCCATCGCCGGCTGCCGCCAGCGTTTTTCCGTCGGGAGAACAGGCGAGCGCGTCGATCTGTACTCGTGCGCCGCCGGCACCGGGCTGGCGCTCGAGCGTGGCGAGGGGTGCATATGTTTTTGCATCCCACAACTTGATCGACGTGTCCCAGCTCCCGCTGGCGAACCAGGTTCCTTTGGGATCGTACGCGACGTCGTAGATTTTCAACTGATGCGCTGGAATGTCTTTGATCTCTCGCGCCGCTGCGACATCCCACACCTTGACCGCGCCGCTTTCCCCGCCGGTGACGAGCCTCGCCCCGTCGGCTGAAAACGAGAGGGCGTAAACGCCCGAAATGTGGCCGGCGAGGTTGGCTCGTTCCTGGCCTGTTTCGTAGTTCCAGAGTTTGACCGTGCCATCCCAGCTCGCGCTGGCCAGGAGCGAACCTTTCGGCGCGAATTCGACCATCTCGACCGGGGCCCGATGCCCCAGCAGCGTCGGCAGCGCGGCGCCCGAATCGATGTTCCATTGGCGGACCGACGTGTCGGCCCCGCCGGCGGCCACCGTTTTTCCGTCCGCCGAGACGGCCACCGAATACACCTCGGCCCGATGGCCGACGAGGGTCTGGAGGAGTTTGTGCGTCGCGACGTCCCAGACATTGACCGTCTTGTCGAGACTTCCCGTGACGAGCCGGTCACCCTGCGGCGTGAATGCCACGCTGTTGACGGCGCCGGAGTGTCCTTCGAGTGTGGCGACAACTTCGCCTGTTTCGAGATTGGTGAGCCGGGTGACCTTGTCGAAGTGCCCCGAGGCAACCAGCTTGCCGTCCGGAGAAATCGCGACGCCCCGAATCCCGATGTCATACGGACGCACCCATTTCTCACGGCGGGCTGCGACATCCCAGACGATCAGTTCGCCGGGCTTGTTGTAAAACCCTGTCCCGGCGGCGAGCCATTTTCCATCCCGCGAGACGGCCGTCGTCGCCACCATGACCGGTTCAAAGACGAGGTTGGCTCCCCGGCCTTCAAATTCGATTGGTTCGTTGTCGCCGGGGGCATATCGGGGACGAGCCGCAGCCTGCGGTGCCGGCACGGTGGAGGCGGCTCTTGCCGGCGGCTGGACTGCGCCCGTTTTCGAGGCGGGCGGTTTCTGGTCCTCCGCATGCACTGTGCTGGCGCCATAAAAGCTTGCCAAGAGCGCCGCAACTATGAAGGCTCGCGGAAACGTGGCAGTGACTGAAACCTTACGAGATTGGATGACTGTCATACTCTGTCCTTTTCGTGCGCGTCCACAAAATGCGGGTGGCCCAGCCGTCCCGGGGCACCGCCGCGAAGAGCGGTGGTCGCGGCTGGGTCCCGGCTCGCCGGGACAAGATTCGACACCGTTCGCACTGCCTGAACTGGACTCTCCTACAAGAAATCTGCCGGCACCTGATCGAAACTGTGCTGGGGCTGTCGTTTTGAAGTTTTCAATTCGACTGAAACCGTGGACCCGAACTTGCGATGTTGACGTGTCCACTTAATTCGATCCCGCATGGCGCTGAATCTTGTCGCTTCGCGACCCGACCGGGACCACCGCTCTTCGCGGCGGTGCCCCCGCACGCGGTCGGGCCACCCAGACCATTTTGCAGCTCATCTTTTCGGTACACGCGAATTTGACCTGATCGCGAGTCCCGAGTTTGCAACGCGGACTTCAAACAGACATACTGTCTGTGATGCAGAATATGATCGCCAGACATCTCCGTCAAGTTGCCATCCGACGACCCCGAATTCTTCCGGCTGAATCATGGACGCTGCTGAGGAAGGCGTACTGATCACTCTCGATCGCCTGCTCCGGTCGCCGGGAGTTGCCGGACAGATCGATAGCATCGCCGATCGGGTCGCAGTCCGTCTGGCTGCCGACCCATTGGCAGCAATGGCCTGGGAGCCGATCCCACTGTCAATTTACGGTACGGGGCTGCCGGACTTCATCCGCTCGAGCTGGGTCTTCATCCTGCGTGCCGGCGCGACGACCGGCGCCGAACGGCATCCCAACAGCCGGCAGCGCGTCGTGGCGTATCGCGGCAGTGGTGATCTCCAGGTCCGGCAGGAGGACGAATGGAAATCGAATCTGCTGGTCGATGATTTCGAAGCGCCACTGCTGGCTCGCTGGCTGTCGATCCCGATCAACGAGTGGCATCAGGCGGTCGTTCCCGGGCGCGACTGGGTCGTGGTTTCGTTTCACACCGTTCTGGCTGCCGAATTGATTGAAGAACGCCCCGATTCGGCAAATCCGGTGCAAACCACCCGTCGGCGGTACGTTTCGGACTGAGGTCGGGTTGCTCTTCCCACGGTCGTCGGCGAAACTGGAGGGGACGGCACTTGTTCTTCCCCGCCTGATGACCTCCCCGGACTCGATCTGCACCGATGTCGCTTGAGAAGGTGACCGCGCGTCTCGCCCACATGGCAGCCGGAGCCGGCGTCCGCCTGGCACTTGCCGTCTGCCTGTGTCTGGCTGCCTGTACGGCGAGTGCCGCCGATCCAGAACCGGTCCAGTTCAGCCGCGACATTCTGCCGGTCCTCTCGGACAACTGCTTTGCCTGTCACGGTCCCGATCAGAATCAGCGCAAAGCCGATCTGCGTCTCGATACGAAGGCCGGCGCCTTGCGGCAGGAAAATCCGATCATCGTTCCGGGCAAGAGCGGCGACAGCGAACTGATCCTGCGCGTAGTCAGCACCGACCCCGAAGAGGTGATGCCCCCTCCCAAATCGAATCGCAAACTGACCGCGCGTCAAATCGATCTGCTGCGGCGCTGGATCGACGACGGTGCAGCCTGGGGGAAGCACTGGGCCTACGAACCGCCGCGCCGGCCTGCGCCCCCTGCCGTCAAGAATCCGGCATGGCCTCGCAACCCAATCGACCAGTTCATTCTGGCTCGTCTGGAGCGCGACGGCTGGCACCCGTCTCCCGAAGCGGCGAAGGCCACTCTGCTGCGCCGCGCGACGCTCGACCTGACCGGCCTGCCGCCGACCCCCGAGGAGCTGGACGCATTCCTGAACGACAATTCGCCGCGGGCGTACGAGACGCTCGTCGAGCGCCTCCTCGACTCACCGCACTACGGCGAACGGATGGCCTGGGACTGGCTCGATGCGGCACGCTACGCCGATACCAACGGCTATCAGGGAGATCCCACGCGATCGATGTGGTACTGGCGCGACTGGGTGATCGACGCGCTCAACCGCAACATGCCGTTCGATCAGTTCACGATCGAGCAACTGGCCGGCGATCTGCTTCCTGAACCAGGCCGCGCGCAATTGATCGCCACCGGGTTCCACCGCAACCACATGATTAACGGCGAAGGGGGCCGGATCGCTGAAGAATCGCGCGTCGATTACGTGCAGGACCGGGTGGAAACGACCGGCACCGTCTGGATGGGTCTCACGTTCAACTGCTGCCGCTGCCATGACCACAAATTCGATCCGCTCGCGCAGCGCGAGTATTACCAGTTGGCCGCGTATTTCAATTCGATCGACGAGAGCGGCGGGACCGACGCCTTTCCGCAAGCGCGCCCCGTCCTCTCGATCCCCACCGCCGAACAGGAACGGAAGATCGCCGAGCTGAAGGGGCGAGAAGAAACGGCCAACAAGGAGCGGGCCGAGGTGGAGCAGAAGTTGCGCGCCGCTCAGGCCGACTGGGAACATGCGGCTGCCGATTCGGCGGGAAAACCGGTGCAGGCTGAATGGAAGGCGATCGTACCGACCTCGCTCGTTTCAGAAGGGAAAGCCACGCTGAACAAGGTTGATGACGACGCGATCGTCGCCGCTGGAGACAACCCGGCACAAGACAGCTTCATGCTGGTGGCCAGGCTTTCGCCGCAAGCGATCAACGGATTTCGACTCGAGGCGCTCCCCGACGCGAGCTTCGTCAACTCGGGACCGGGCCGCGCCGACAACGGCAACTTTGTGCTCACCGAATTCAAGATCGTCCTCGACGGCAAACCGGTCTCTCTGTCGGCAATCAGTGCCGATTACGAGCAGCCCGGTTTCCCGCCGAGGGCGGCTGTCGACGGGAAGAACGAGACCGGCTGGGCGGTGGCTTCGGAATTCGGAAAACCGCACGTGGCGGTATTCGAGGCGAAGATCCCGGAAGCCCGCCCGGGTGCCGAGCGGATTGCAGTGATCCGTCTGGAATTTCGCTCGGAGCACGTGAGCCACGTGCTGGGCAAGTTCCGCCTGTCGGAGACCAGCTCTCCGCCGGCCACGTTGCGACCGATGCCTGAAAATGTTCGCACGGTGCTGGCGCTCGCCGCCGACCAGCGCAATGACGCGCAGCGCAAGAAACTGACTGACTATTACCTGAAAACACAGCCCGCGTTCGACGAGGTCACTCGGGCTGCGGCAGCGGCGCGCCAGGCGAGAGAGCAGGCCGAGAAGGAAGTCGCCACGACGATGATCGTGCGCGACCTTTCGAAGCCGCGCGACACGTTCATTCTCGTGCGCGGTGCGTATGACAGACCTGCCGAAAAAGTCCAGCACGGGGTGCCGGCGATGCTCCCTGCGCTGGCGGCCGATGCACAGGCCAATCGGCTGGCGCTAGCCCGCTGGCTCGTTTCCCCCGATCACCCGTTGACGGCCCGCGTGACGGTCAATCGGTACTGGCAGCTCTTTTTCGGAACCGGTCTCGTCAAAACTGCCGAGGACTTCGGCGTACAGGGGGAGAAACCCTCGCACCCGGAGTTGCTGGACTGGCTGGCCCGCGAGTTCGTGGAGAGTGGCTGGAACGTCAAGCACATTCATAAGGTGATCGTCACGAGTGCCGCCTATCGCCAGGGGTCGCAGGTCACCGCCGCGGCGTTCGAGCGCGATTCGGAAAATCGCCTGCTGGCGCGCGGGCCCCGCTTCCGCCTCCCCTCGTGGATGATTCGCGATCAGGCCCTGGCGGCAAGCGGCCTCCTGGTTGACAAGATCGGCGGCAAGCCGGTCAAGGGATATCAGCCCGACGGCATCTGGGAAGAAGCGACGTTCGGCCAGATCCGCTACGACCAGGAACATGGCAACGCGCTTTATCGCCGGAGTCTGTACACGTTCTGGCGGCGGATCGTCGGGCCGACAATGTTCTTCGACGTGGCCAATCGCCAGACCTGCACCGTCAAGACGGCCCGCACGAACACGCCGCTGCAGGCGCTGGTGACCCTCAACGACGTGACCTATGTCGAAGCGGCTCGCGCACTGGCGCAGCGCGTGCTGCTCGCCGAGAGCGCCAACGACGCCACTCGGATTACGGCAGCGTTCCGGCGAGTGACGTCGCGCACGCCGCAGCCGCGCGAATTGACGATTCTCGAACATCGGCTTGCAGCGCTGCGCAATACGTACGCAGCCGATGAAGCGGCGGCGAAGAAGTTAATCGCCGTTGGTGAGTCGAAACCGGACGCCAGTTTGAATCCGGCCGAGCTGGCGGCGTGGACGGGACTGGCGACGGTTCTGTTGAATCTGGATGAAACGATTTCAAAGGAGTAACCGGAAAAATGTAGGGTGGACTTCAGTCCACCCGTCCCGACATCACGTGTGGACTGAAGTCCACCCTACAATTCTCCGGCGGCATTTGACCATCAATGATGAGGTTAGCGATGGGGAATCTGGAAAATCCGGCGGCTCTGCTCACCCGGCGGCAGTTGTTTGGTAAGGGGGCGGTCGGTTTGGGAAGTGCCGCACTGGCGACGCTCCTGGGGCGCGACATGCCGGCTGTTGCCGCGCCGGGAAAGGCCACCGGACTGCCCGGGCTGCCGCACTTTCCGCAGAAGGCCAAACACGTCATTTACCTGCTCCAGAACGGCGCTCCACCGCACATCGATACGTTCGACTACAAACCGGGGCTCGAAAAGCTCCGCGGGCAGGAACTCCCCGAATCGGTCCACAAAAACCAGCGGCTCAGCACGATGACCGCCGGTCAGAAGCAGAAGCTCGTATTGCCCGCGTTCACCGGCTTCAAGCAGTACGGCGATTGCGGCGCCTGGGTCTGCGATTTCCTGCCCCACACCTCCTCGATCGTTGACGACGTCTGTTTCATCAAGTCGATGCACACGACGCAGGTCAACCACGCACCGGCGATCACGTTCTTCCTGACGGGGGCCGAACTTCCCGGCCGGCCGAGCATGGGGGCCTGGGCGACGTACGGCCTCGGCAGCGAGACCGACGAACTCCCCGGTTTTGTGGTGATGACGTCGCGCGACAAGGAAGCCACCTGCGGGCAGATCTTTTACGACTTTTACTGGGGGAGCGGGTTTCTGCCGACGAAGTTTCAGGGAGTCAAATTCCGCGGCAGCGGCGACCCGGTGCTGTATCTCTCTAATCCCGCCGGCCTGAGCCGCGAGGTGCGTCGCGGCCTGCTCGACGACCTGGCCCAGCTCAACGAACTCAAATTCGAGGAATTCGGCGATCCGGAAATTGCCACCCGCATCGCGCAGTACGAGATGGCGTACAAGATGCAGGCCAGCGTCCCGGAGCTGACCGATTTTTCGACCGAGCCGGAAAGCGTGCTCAAAATGTACGGGCCCGACGTCACCCGCCAGGGTTCCTATGCCTACAACTGCCTGATGGCGCGGCGGCTGGTTGAACGCGGCGTGCGGTTCGTGCAGTGTTTTCACGCCGGCTGGGACCACCACCGGAATTTGAGCACGCAGTTCGAAATTCAATGCCGCGACACCGACCAGCCCTCGGCCGCCCTGGTGAAAGACCTCAAGCAGCGGGGCCTGCTCGACGACACGCTGGTGATCTGGGGGGGCGAATTTGGCCGCACGCCGTTCTGCCAGGGAGACATCAACGACAAAAAGACGCTGGGGCGCGATCATCACCCCTACGTCTTCTCGATCTGGATGGCCGGCGCCGGCGTGAAACGCGGTTTCACGTACGGAAGCTCCGACGAATTCGGCTACAACCCGGCCGACAACCCGGTCCACGTCCACGACTTCCAGGCGACGGTCCTGAAACTTCTGGGAATCGACCACGAACGGCTCACGTTCCGGTTCCAAGGCCGCGACTTCCGCCTGACCGACGTGCACGGGAGCGTGGTGAAGGGGATTTTGGCGTAGGTCGGGCGAACCGTCGGCACTGACTGGAATTCCTGAATTCAACCACCGGGACCTACAACCAAATGTCGGACAATTGGTTCATATTGATCGCGGAGAACCCCCGATTTCGGCCCGACGGTGCCAGCATAAAGGCCGCAGAAAAGAGACTTTCTGAGATTTCTCCCGAAGCCCATGAAGTCACTTCCAGTTCGTCGGACACGGTTCAGTTTTTTGACTGTGGAGCGAATTTCGAGCGAATCATATGTCCGTCGTGCGGTTCTGAAGTCCCGATCGAATGGTGGCAGGATCGTATGGATGAGGACTTCGAGAATGGCTTCAAGTTGAACCGGTACCGAGTTCCGTGCTGCTGCGGCGAACTGACGCTTCATCAATTCATTTATGAATGGCCTCAAGGATTCGGCCAGTTCTCGGTTGAGGCCATGAACCCAAATCTTGGGAAACTCGACGACGAACACAAGAGAAAGCTTGAAGATATCTTGGGAACACCACTGCGAGTGATTTACAAGCACTTCTAGAATCAGCGAATAACTCTCTAGTCGCGTTTCAATTCGTTCTCAACATCGACAAGGGCAAAAATCGTGGCAATCTACTCCAGTTTCTCTGTTCGCGCGATCCTGTTCGCGGGAGGCCTGGGTGGCGTGACCGCGCTGGCTGTCAAAGCAGTGCTCGGCAAATGACGAGGGTCAATCGCGCAGGACGAGCGGCTCAGGCGAAGCCACCTCAAAGACAAGTCGCTAGCGCCCGAGAGAATTCACCGGCGGTCGCGAACGAACCCGCGGTGGTTATCCAGGCTAGTTCGGTTGGTACCGGCTGATTGACCGCCGTGAACAGCCAGCGGACCAGCAGTTGCAAACGTTGAATATCCACTTCCGGCGGAACTTGAGTGCTCGAATCGTTGCCGTGGAGGGAACCTGTCCTCAGGGCGGCCCGTCCAAACCCGATCAGCTTCGGTGTCGAGTCGTGGGCAATGAGCACGTTCGAGGGGTTGATATTCTGATGCACGAAGCCTTGGTTATGAATCCATTCCACCACCCCGGCAATCAAAGCAATCGTGCGCAGGCCATCGAAACCATTGATCGATCCAGCGGCGACGCGAGCCTCCAGAGTCTCGCCGTCCACAAACTCTCGGGCATAAAAAGGCTGTCCCGAGTTGTCGACGGCGACCAAGTGGAGTTTGGGAATGCCCGACGACTCCGGAAAGCTTGTGAGATAGGCCAGCGCTCTCGCTTCAAAAAAGAACTGTCGATCCCTGGCTGGCCGATCGGCGTCTGGGACAGGAACGGTCGTCTTAATCACACACCGGCGATTCAGGTGAGTATCCTTCGCTTCGTAAGTGATCCCGGTCGTGCCTCTGCCTAACTCGGAAAGGATCGCAAATCCCGGAAACCGCTCGGTCGACTCCATCAGTTGTTGCTCCGTTACTTGATCCGATAGCCGATTTCACTGAGCAGGGTTTGCAGCCGGTCGAGGTGGTTTCCCTGGATTTCGAGGGTGTCACCATCAACGGTGCCGCCAGCGCCGCAGCGGTCTTTCAGGCGCGCGAGCAACACCGGCAAGTCGTTGTCGCGAGCAGACAGGCCGCGGATAGCGGTCACGGTCTTGCCGCGGTTCCGCTTTTCGACTGACAGCCGGGCGGTCTGTTTTTCGGGGGCGGTCAAGTGTTTCGGTTTCGGAAGCGGGGCGCATTGGCAATCGGTCTCTAGCTTGCCGCAGCGATCACAGACTGGCGGGCGGTCATAAGGGGTGCCGGCGAAGAGACGCATGGAGAAGCTTTTACAGACGCGAATAGTGGTTGATATTGTTTAACCCCGAGCCAACGGCGAGGCCCTCGCGCGAAACGCCGTCGCCGCAGTTGAACGACACCGCTCCGGGTTAAACGCTAGAGCGCCAGGTTTTCATTGTGCGGGCGGGCGTTGACTAACCGAGTGAGTCGGATTGCGGACCGTGATGATTTTGGCTTGCCCTCACCCTGACCCTCTCCCCGAGGGAGAGGGGATACGTTTGGTGCTCTTTACACAGTTCTTATTCAAATACCAGCTTGCCGAATTTCTGATACTCGTGGAAGCTCCCGCCGACGGGGGCCCAGGTCCAGCGGGTCGGTTTGCCGTCGTCGTAGTCCATGCGATAGAAGTTGGCTCGCCATTGCGTTCCTGGTTTGGGGGGGACGTTCTGCAGCGGCGACAGCAGGTCGTAGGGGATGAAGACTTCGGCTGACCAGCCGGCGATTCCGGCACCCGATTTTTTCTCGCCACCAGTCACCGCCGTGGCTTTGCGCGTCTTGCGGCCGCCGTCGTAGTGCCAGGGGAGCCAGCCCAGGAATTTGCCGTCGAAATTGGGGACCAGAATCGGCAGTTCCCGATTGAACGGTGAGATCTCGTATTCAAAATAGGTCGCATGTTTTTCGTCGGTCCACAGAAAGACTTCGAAGACGTCCTCTTCCCAAAGGTTTTCGAAGTCCTTCTCGATTTTCGCCGTGAGCTTTTTGTCGGTTGCGTCGAACAGGACGTACAGCCCCTTGGGGGAATAGAGGGTCTTGATTCGCGTTTCGTAGGGGAGACCGTTCTGGCTGCGCTGGGGAACCGCTGCCCACTCGGCTTTTGACCAGGCGGAGTCTTTGCCGTCTCCTGTGACTTCAAAGTCCTCGGTGGGGCGGACCTTGAGGATATTTCCAGTCGGTTCTGCCGCGGTGTTCTTTGCGACCTGATTTGCGGCGCTGACCACGGGAATGCCGAGGATCCGCTCGGCATTCTTGAAATAGATCTTTTCGAGGACCTCCGGCGGGAGAAAGATTCCGTAGATCATCCAGAAGCCCTGGCGGTGGTGGCTCGGCGCGCTGTCGAAATATTCGTCATCGGTTTCGAGGAACCGGTAATAGATCCGAAACGCGTCGCGCCGCGGAGTCGTGTCGGTCCCGAACAGGATCCGGTCTTGGTATTTGAGGAAGAATTTTCGCGCGGTGTACGGCTGCCGCCCGAGTTCCGAAATCCGGGCGTCGAAGTCGACCATCATGTTGGGATATTTGTCGAGCTTCTCGGCGACGGCCCCCAGATCTTCGGCGTTGTTGCCGAAGTGCGTGTTGACGAACGTCGTTCCAGGGTGACGGGCGATGACGCGGTGCAACTGTTCGAGAATATCTTCGCGCCTGGGAAACTGATCGCCGAAGAAGAGCCAGTTGGGGTGCTCGTTGAGCTCGTGCCAGCGTTCGTTGTATTTATCGAGCGAAGTGAAGAAGGCGGCCGGGTCGGAAACATGAATCACCACCGGCTTTTTGAACCGGCCGCACGTTTCCCAGATGGCGTCGAGCTTGGGATCATCAACCGGCACCACTTTCCCGCTCTTGTAGCTGAACCGCAGTCCGAGTCGCTTGTCGATCTTGAGTCCCTTGGCCCCCGCGCGAAAGCCGGCTTCGAGCCGTTTGACCTCGCGGTCGGTCCAATTGTCGTCGTCAATGTTGTCGAAATTGACGAGGGCGAACGTCAGGAACCTGCCAGGATGCGCCTGGTCGAGCGCCGCCAGAGTCTCCTGCAAGCGCTCGTCCCAGCCGCCGTCGAGATTGACGACTGCACGCACGCCGGCTTCGTTCATTTCCGCCAGATACTTATCGACACGGTCGGGAGTCAGGAATTGCTTCCCCCCTCCCAGGTGATTGTGAATATCGACGACAGGGAATTGCGGCCTCTCGACGATCGTGGTTTTCGTCTTGAGCATGGACCGCGGTTCCCAGTCGCGGAGCTTGAGTTCGCGAATGTCATCCTGAGCCGGCGCGCTGTGCGCTGACGCGATCACGAAGAGACAAACGACCGGCAGCAGACTCGAGCGCAAACATCTCACGGTCGCTACTCCTTCTCGGGAAACGGAAGCGAATTTATTGCTCTTCGTCCTGCACGGTCAGACGCACCTGGTCCATTCCCAGGTCGCGCCCGGCGTCGAGGACCATCACGACCGTGCCGTGGGTGGCGTCGCCGTGGCCGATCACGAGCAGTTTGTCGGGGTGGGCCGAGCCCAGGCGGTGGTCACGGAGCTTGAACATCAGATCGCGGTCGCTGCGGACTTCGGAACCTTCGACCGAGATCTTGTCGTTGCGGTCGATGCGGACGACGACGTAACTGTCGTCGGCTTCGATCGCCTCGATCGACTTCGGCTCGCGGGCGGCCCCTTTCTGCGGGTCGGGGGCCGGCATGGGGATCGACGAATCGAGCGAATTCATCGACGTCACGAGGAAGAAGATCAAGAGGAAGAAGACGATGTCGACCATCGCCGTCATGTCGATCAGTTCTTCGAGGTCGAGCTTCCGCTGCGGCTGCACGAGCGGGGGCTCGACGTGCTTCGTGCGTTGTCGGCGGCGTGGCTCGCCGGCGACAACGGGTACCGGCTTAAGTTCCGCCGGTAGTTCCAATTGCTCGGGATCGGCGGCAACTGGTTCGATCTCGGTGTATTCGATCGGCGGGCGGCGGCGCGGGGCCGGCTCGGGGTGTTCCGGCTCTGGTTCGGGCTCGAGGAACGGGGCAGCCGGTTCGTCGGGTTCGTCGAACAGGCGCTCGAAGAGCGGCGCCTCGCGAACTTCCGGCTCGCAGGTCGGTTCCTCGCTGGGAAGCGGTGAACGCCCGACGACTGGTGGCTCAACTGGCGCCGGTTCGGGAGTCGCCTCTTCTTCCACGTATTCTGCAAACCGCAGAGGTTCCGGTTCGGCAGGTTCGGGCTCGACCCGTTCGGGTTCGGAATACGCCGGAAGTTCGGGTAACGTCCGTTCGGGTTTCTCGGGCTTGCGGCGGGGGAGTTCGGGGCGAGACCCTTTGCGACCGGCCGGCGGGGGCTGCGATTCTTCGGGAACCCGCTGCCGCGAGCCGCACCGCACGCAGGCCACCTTCTTCCCCGCAAACGAATCGTCGATGCGAAGCTTCTGGGTGCACTCCGAGCAGTAAAAGGTAATCGGCACTTTCGCGCTACTCCTTTTCGATCACCGCCAGCTTGAGTTCCGTTCCCGGGACCGACACCGCCAGGGCCCCGATCCGCGACACGTCGCGCAACCGCACGTTGCGCTCGGCCTTGATGAGCACGATCTTCTTGTCGGAGCGGACGCCTGCCTGCACCGCCTCTTTAATCGCCCGCTCCTCCGCGTCCCCTTCGGGGAGCGGCCGGCCTTCGCCGGCATCCCCCAGATACACGAGGCTCGGGCCCTGATCGGCGGGCGCCATGATCGTAATCATCACGGCGTTGTCGCGATCGGCCGGAGCGCAATGCTTGGCGCTGGGCAGGTCGATTTCGGCCAGCGCGGCGGTGACGGTCGTCACCAGAAAGAAGATATTCATCATGAACACCAGGTCGATCATCGCCGTGATGTCGAACTTGGCTTCATCATGCATGGATTTGCGCGGGAACAGCGGGTCGTCGCCGAGCAAAGATGCCGATTCGCTCATGGAGCTGACCCTCAATCCGCCGGAGGCCGGAAGTGTTCGAGAATTCGGGACAGGCCGCTCCCCAGCGCTTCCTGGAGCAACCGCACTCTGATCGTCAACGTCGCCAGGATGTAGCCCAGCGGGATGGCGGTGGCCAGCCCCATCGCCGTGCAGATCAAAGCGATACTGATGTCTTCGGCGATCACCGAGGGCTGGACCTTTTCACCCGTTCCGATCCGGCCGAACGACGCCATCATTCCCAGCACCGTGCCGAACAGCCCCAGCAGCGGGCCGTTCTTAATGACGGTGGCGATCCAGCTCAAGCGGTATTCGAGATCAGCCAGGATGTCGCGCTGCATGCTTTCGCCGACAAATTGCCGGAGTTTTTCGTAAGGGTATTTGCGGTTGGCCAGCATCAGGAGGCAGACCCGCGGCAAGGCGCGGAAGTCGAAGTCGCAGAGCTGGGTCGCCGTGTCGTAGTCGCGCGCCTGGAGCAGGGTTTCGAGCTGCTCCACGAATTCGGTTTCCGCCTGCTGATTGCGAAACCTGAGCTGCCGGACCCGCCGCCAGACCATGATCACGCAGAAGACGCCGAACAGAAAATTGATCGCGAGGAAGCCGTAGGTGGCATCCCCGAGGAATTTGGCCAGCTCGTTGATTCGATTCATAGGATCTGCAAGGGGGCGACCTGGTTTCCCGACAAAATGCCCCGCCGGAATTGTGCCGGAAGCCGGCGACGGGGAGTTCGACGATGTGTTATCATCATCGGCGGCCGGGCGCCAGTCAAGAAACCAGTCAAGAACGGCCGGAGAGTTTGACATTGGCCAGGTATAATTGCCGGGGCGACCCGGCATCGATGGTGTTCAATATCTGTCAGGTGAGATCTTCAATTTCCTGGAGCCGTTTCGGCAAAGGATCGGTACGATGACGACCAGCATCAATTTTCTCTCGCGGCGGCATTTTCTGGGTGGACTGGCGATGGGAGCGGCGGCATTCAGCGCGCCGGGAGCATTTGCCGAGGAGCTGGTGCGGACCGCCGCCCAGACCGAAGGTCCCTTTTACCCCGACAAACTCCCCCTCGACACCGATAACGACCTGCTGATCCTTAACGATACGATCACCCAGGCGGTGGGCACGGTCACGCACCTGACGGGCAAGATCCTCGATTCGCGGAGCGAACCGATCCGCAGCGCCGTGGTCGAGATCTGGCAGTGCGACGCCAACGGGGCGTACCTGCACACGGGGACCAGCAACCGCGACAAGCGCGATACGAACTTCCAGGGGTTCGGCCGCTTCCTGACCGGCTCCACCGGCGAATACTACTTCCGCACGATCAAGCCGGTTGCCTATCCGGGCCGGACGCCGCACATTCACTTCCAGGTGAAGGTCAAAGGGAAAGACAAGTTCACGACGCAGTGTTACGTGAAAGGTGATCGCGGCAACGCGCGCGACGGGATTTACAGTTCGATCAAAGACCCGAAAGCGCGCGACTCGATCACCGTCGACTTCGCTCCGATCAAGGAGTCGCGAGTCGGCGAAGTCGCCGCCAACTTCAACATCGTGCTGGGCTTCACGCCGGAGGCGTAGGCAGCACCGCAAGTCTTGAGACTGCTGCGCCGTCTTGAAGTTCCTTCCCCCTTGATGGGGGAAGGTCAGGATGGGGGTGCGAGAGTCAATCGGCGCTCGCCCCCCTCACCCCGACCCTCTCCCAGACAGGGATGGGCATCTACACAATCCCAGACAGCCTCGTTGACTCGCTGGAATCTCTTCGTAAAAAAACCTTGTTTAACCCCGAGCCAACGGCGAGGCCCGAGCGCGAAACGGCGTCGCCGTTGGCTCCGGGTTAAACGATGCGACGCAGTGTCATCCAGGCAGCGGTATCCAACTCAGCGCCGAGCCATTGCGATTTTGCCTCAAACCGCAATGCGTCGATTCCTTACCAAATAGGGAAGAGGGAGACATTTCTCTCACGTCGCCTTACGACGTGTGGATTCTGAAGCCCGTGAGGCGTAAGATTCCAGCCTCGTAACAAATCACAGACGACCGACTTTCTGATCGAGAAAGGATTTTCGATGAACCGCGCTTTCGCCGCGATGTTTCTTCTGACGTTTGCCGGGACTCCCCTTCAAGCTGCCATGCCTCCTGAAACGCCAAAGCAGCGGGTGACCGACACGTATCACGCTGTCACGGTCACCGATGACTATCGCTGGCTGGAAGACTGGAACGACGCGCGGGTTCAGAAGTGGAGCGACGCGCAGAACGTGGCCGCCCGCTCCGTTCTCGCTCGCTTGCCGCACGTCGCGGCGATTCGTCGGCGGGTCAGCCAGATCATGTCAGCGAAGACGGTGTCGTATTCCGGTCTCGAATATCGGGGCGGGATGCTGTTCGCAATCAAGCGCGAGCCGCTGAAGCAGCAGCCGTTTCTAATTCTTTGCAAGTCACCCGATGCGCCGGCTGAGGCGCGGGTACTGGTCGACCCGAACACGATCGACCCCGCCGGCACGACGTCGATCGACTGGTTCGTCCCATCGCTGGACGGCAAGCTGGTGGCCGTCTCGTTGTCGCACGCCGGATCGGAAGCCGGCGACGTGCATGTCTTCGACTCGGCAACCGGGCGCGAGGTCCACGAAGTCATTCCACGCGTCAACACGGGAACTGCCGGGGGCGACCTGGCCTGGGCTCCTGACGCGGGCGGATTCTATTACACGCGGCACCCGCGCCCTGGCGAGCGGCCTGCCGCCGATCTCGATTTCTTCCAGCAGGTCTACTTTCACAAGCTCGGCAGCCCGACCGCCGACGATCGCTATGAATTGGGGCGGGATTTTCCGCGGATCGCCGAGATCCAGTTCGAAATGCACGACAGTTCAGGAACGTTACTGGCAACAGTGCAGAATGGAGATGGCGGCGACTTTGCCCATTTCCTGCGAAACCCGACTGGCCGGTGGCGGCGGCTGGCCGATTTCGGCGACCGTCTGGTGCAGGTGGTTTTCGGACGCGAAAGCGAACTGTTTCTGGTGTCGCGCGTCGATGCGCCGCGCGGGAAAATCCTGCGCTTGCCGCTTTCGGTTCCCGACGTCTCAAAAGCCAAAACGATCATCCCCGAAGGCCCCGATACGGTCGTCACCAGTTTCAATCACGGTGCGCCCAGCGTCCTGGCGACCGACCGGCGGCTGTACGTCATTTATCAACTCGGCGGCCCCTCGGAGCTGCGCGTCTTTAGTCTCGACGGTGAGCGCGTCGATGGCCCGCGGCAGGCTCCCCTGTCGTCGGTCGGCGGTCTGACTCGATTGCAGGGAGACGACGTTCTCTTCGGCAGTACGTCGTTCGTTGAGCCGCCGGCCTACCTCCGTTTTCAGCCGCAGTCTGATAAAGCGGCGGGCAAGACTCTAGCCACGGCGCTGCGCACCGAATCGCCTGTCGATCTGCGCGACGTCGAAGTTGTCCGAGAATTCGCCGTCTCGAAAGACGGGACGAAAGTGCCGGTCAATATTATGCTCCCCAGGGGGGCGCGACGCGACGGCTCGAACCCGGCGCTGGTGACCGGTTACGGCGGCTACGGCGTCAGCCTTTCTCCCGGCTTTAACGCGATCAAGCGCGTCCTGCTCGACCAGGGAGTGATCTGTGCTGTCGCCAACCTGCGCGGCGGGGGCGAGTTCGGCGAGCCGTGGCATTTGCAGGGAAACCTGACCCACAAGCAGAACGTCTTCGACGACTTCGCCGCCGTCCTCCGGCACATGATCGATCGCGGATACACGTCCCCCGGCAAACTGGCGATCGAGGGGGGAAGCAACGGCGGCCTGCTGATGGGAGCCACGCTCACACAGAACCCCGAACTCGTCAAGACAGTGATTTCGCACGTCGGTATCTACGACATGCTGCGCGTCGAGTTGTCGGCCAACGGCGTCTTCAATATTACCGAGTTCGGGACCGTCAAAGATGCTGACCAGTTTCGCGCGCTGCTGGCTTATTCGCCGTACCATCACGTCGAGGACGGCGTGAAATATCCTTCGGTCCTGTTTCTGACCGGTGCGAACGACCCGCGGGTTGACCCGATGCAATCGCGCAAGATGACGGCACGGTTGCAGGCAGCTGCCCCATCGAACGTGCAGGTTCTCCTGCGTACCAGTGCCAACTCAGGACACGGAGCAGGCACGGGGCTCTCGGAATTGATCGAGCAGACGGTTGACGTCTTCGCCTTTTTGTTCGACCAGTTGGGGATCAAGTATCGCGAAGCGGGTCGCGCTGAGTGATTGAAGCGGTGTGGGGTTGAGTGATTCGCAGGGACGACGATGACCCCAGGAAGGCATTAGTCGGACGAACGGGAGGTAGAGTTAAGAAAGCCGCGGAGCGGCGAAATAATGTAGCCAGTGGCGTCAGCCACTGGTTTGCTCTCAAAAATAGCGCAGCCCCGGAGGGGCGACATGGAATCACAATCGGCTACGCGATTGGCGCGAACACATGCCGCCCCTCCGGGGCTGCGCTTCACGTGGCTTGTGTCCAGTGGCTGACGCCACTGGCTACACTATGTCACCCCTCCGGGGTTTTGCGTATCGCTGTTTGCGGAGGCACTTCTCCGACGTGCGCCCAGTAGGGACACCTCTGCTGGCACGTTCCCAAGCGGCACACTTCCGGCGTACGAACGGTGGCCCACGCTGCGCAAGCAGGCGCTCAGCTCCACGTATCGCTCCCGCGTGGCAAGGGGCGTACTGAATTCCGTGATCCAACGCGGGATCTGCTGCGTTGTTCAAAGAGGAAGTCCGACGTCCGCCGGCGAAGCGGTCAGAGACGAAGGGATCCTGGCCGAATTGGCCATTGTCGGGGAATGTCTTTGACTTTGACGATTCGTCAGGTTGATAATGGACCGGCTTGAGCTGGATCTCCCGAGTGATATCCTGAGTGCGATTGGGCAAGTTTCAGGAGGACGAGTCGCCACTTACAGAGGACCGCATCATGGAGCCGTTTTTTCTGTTCTGTGCGGTGATCGGCGGGACGATTTTCGTCGGCCAGTTTCTGCTGTCGGCCATCGGCCTGGCGGGAGACCATGATCTCAGCGGGGATGTTGGCGGCGACCACTTCGACACCGGTGGCCACGATGGTTCCGCCTCGGAAGGGCATCACGAGGCGTCCGCTACGGAACATGAATCGGCGACCTCCTGGTTTGTCGGCCTCTTGAGTTTTCGCACGATCGTCGCCGGGCTGACATTCTTCGGACTGGCTGGCCTGGCGACCGAGGCGTCGGGGGCGGGAGCGGCAGGTTCACTGACTGTTGCAGCGGTCGCCGGATTGGCGGCGCTCTACGTCGTGGCCTGGACGATGCGTGGAATCAACCGCCTGCGGGCCGACGGCACGGCGCACATCGAGAACACCGTCGGGCAGACGGCCACGGTCTATCTGACGATTCCCGGCCATCACACCGGCAAGGGAAAAGTCACCGTTACCGTGCAGAACCGCACGATGGAATACGAAGCTGAAACCGCCCACGATTCGCTCCCCACCGGAGCCCTGGTGACCGTTGCCGCCGTCGTCGGCACCGACACGGTTGACGTCGTTCCGGCTCCTGAACTTTCAAGGACCAGCCATGCCTGACACCACTCTGACGCTCACTCTTCTGGCCGCGGCCGGCGATCACCAGCTCGGCCCCCACGAATATGTGGCCCTGTCCGGCTTCGCCGCGGCGTTGTTTGTGATCAGTACGGCGGTTTTCATCGCGCGGCGCTTCAAGCGCTGCCCCAGCAATCGCGTGCTGGTGAAGTATGGAAAGGTGGGGACCGGCACGACCGCCCGCTGCATCCACGGCGGCGCCACGTTTATCATTCCCGTCATCCAGGACTATGCGTTCCTGAACCTCGAGCCGATCCAGATCGGCATCCCGCTCAAAGACGCTCTCTCGGCCGAGAACATTCGCGTCGAAGTTCCCAGCGTGTTTACCGTGGCGATCGGAATCCAGCCTGAAATCATGCAGAATGCGGCGATCCGCCTCTTGGGTCTCAATACGTCGCAGATCAAACAGCAGGCCGAAGACATCATCTTCGGGCAGTTGCGACAGGTGATTGCGTCGATGCGCATCGAAGACATCAATCGGGATCGCGAAAGCTTTTTGCAGAACATTCAGCATTCGGTCGAACCCGAGCTCAAAAAGATCGGCCTGGTGCTGATTAACGTCAACATCACCGACATTCGCGACGAGTCAGGGTACATCGAAGCCCTGGGGCGAAAAGCCGCCTCGACGGCGCTGCAACAGGCCCGCGGCGACGTGGCCGAGCAGGAAAAGTCGGGGGAGATTCGGGTCGCCGAGGCAGAACGCGATCGGTTCGTTCAGGTCGCCGGCGCGCATAAGCTCAAGGAAATCGGGATGCGGCAGGCTCAGCAGGAGCAGGCGGTCAAAATCGCCCAGCTCGATCGCGAGCAGCAGATCGGCGAGCAGACGGCCGGTTTCGAAAAGGAGATGCAGGTCGCCGAGGCCGATCGCGCCAAACGCATCGCCATCGCCGATGCGAATGCCAAGGCGTTCGCCGGCGAAGCCCGATCGCAGGGAGAGGTGGCCGGGTCGCAGGCGGAACTTCAAGTCCGCAAGGCCGAGGCGTACCAGATCGCCGAAACGAAAAAGCGCGAAGCCGAAGCCGCCGTGCTCGAAGCGCAGAACCGGGCCATGGCCCGGGCGGCGCTGGCTGACGCCGAACGGGTCGAAGCGGAACGCCGGGCCGAACTCGAAGCGCCCGCCAAGGCGCAGAAAGCCAAGACGATCGTCGAAGCCGAAGCCGACGCGCAGCGCATCCGTATCGACGCCGAGGCGCAGGCCGCCGCAAACTTCGTCCGGCTCGAGGCCGAGGCCAAGGGGCAGTACGAAATCCTCGCGAAGAAGGGGGAAGGTCTGCGTGAGATCATCAACGCCTGCGGCGGCTCCCAGCAGGCGTTTCAATTGCTGATGCTCGAGCACCTCGATCATCTGGCCGAGACCGCCGCCAAAGCCATTTCGAATATCAAGTTCGACAAAGTCATCGTCTGGGAGAACGGCGGCCAGAACGGCCAGAGCGCCACCACCGGATTCCTGCAGAGTTTTGCCCGGACGCTCCCTCCGATGATGCAGATCATGAAGGACATCGGCGGGGTCGAAGTTCCCGAATACCTGGCGCGGTTTACTCCCGAGAACGGCGCCGCATCAGCCGTTGCCGCGGGTGCGAATGGTTCCAACGGCGCCTCGGCAGCGCATTCGGCCGGGCCCACGGTGGCCCCAGCAGTCGCGCCGGTGGTCGCGGCGGTTGATCCCGCGCCGCCACGCGTTCCCAAGTAAGGCGCCGGCGACCGTTTCCTGCGACTGGCCACCTGTTTCGCAGTCCAGCCAGCGAAAGTACCTGCCGATCAGTTGCGGCGTCCAGACGGCAGGCGCGCGCCAGGTCGATGGCTTGCGTTCGCTGCCGTCGGCACGCTAATTAATGCCGCACGCTTTCAGCACGTGCACTGATTCCCGTTCGTTCTGCCCTGGGAGAAATTGATTGTGACGTCAGCCACCGTGAAACCGGCCGGGATCCTGGCTCGCTGGAATGCATTCCCTCTCTATCTGCGAATCGTAGTCGCGATGATTGTCGGAGCGATGACCGGGCTGATTCTCGGCGAGCGGGCATTGGTGCTCGAGATTCCCAGCAAGGTCATTCTCCAACTGCTGGGGGCGCTGGCCCCGCCGCTGATCCTCGTTGCGGTCACGCACGTGCTGATGACCACCGAAATTCGGGGCAAGGTGGCGCTGCGCCTGGCAGGCCTGCTCGTACTCAATACGACAGTCGCGATCATCATTGGCCTCACGGTTGCCAACGTGATCAAGCCAGGGGCCCGAAATGCCTTGCAGGTTCCCAAGATCACGGAGGCAGCGACCGATCAGGTCGATCCGATCGATCTTCTCGTCCAGAATGTGCCCAAGAGCATCCTGGGGCCGCTGGGAGATCGGCAGAATATCATTGGGATCATCGTGATCGCCGTGGCGTTCGGCATCGCGCTGCGCGGAGTCAAGCAGAAGTCAGTGACCAATGTGCAGGAACTGGTCGAGGTGGCCTACCAGGTCCTGCTGACAGTGTTGCACTGGATCATCCATCTCGTGCCGATCGGAGTGTTTGCCATCGTCGCCAAGGTCGTCGGGACCGAAGGCTTTGAACCGTTCAAGGCGATGGGGGCGTTCATCGTCGCGGTTCTGGTGGCACTCGTGCTGCAGGCCGTGTGGTATCTGGTCCGCATCCGGTTCTTTTCGTGGGTGCGTCCCGGCGATCTGCTGCGCGGCATGCGCGACGCGCTGGTGATGGCCTTTTCGACAGGCTCTTCCACCGCCACGATGCCGGTGACCTACGCCTGCCTCAAGGAAAAAGTCGGCATTCGAGAAGAGTCGGCCAGCATGGGGGCGCTGGTCGGTGCAAATTTCAACAACGACGGCACGGCACTGTACGAAGCGATGGCGGCGCTGTTCGTGGCCCAGTTGATCGGTCAGGATCTGACGTTCACGCAGCAGTTGATCATCGTCTTCACGTCGATCATCGCCTCGGTCGGAGCCGCCGGCATCCCGGAAGCCGGCCTCGTGACGATGACTCTCGTCTTTTCGGCCGTGCACCTGCCGACGCAATATATCGCTTTGTTGCTGACGGTTGACTGGTTCCTCGATCGCTGCCGGACGACGATCAACGTCCTGGGGGATGTGAACGTCAGTTGCCTGCTCGACGGCCGGACTCGCCCCGCTCCGGAACCGGCAGCCCAATAGCGAGGCTGCCAGGCTCGGACGTCCTCAGTTTGATGAGGATTCAGCGTCCTCAAGACCGATCCGCTGAGCGTGTCCTTGTCTGAATAAGGCACGCGGTTTGCCGTGGTCGGACGCGAACAGGAAGCGGCCAGTGGGTGTGTCCGACAAAAGGCGGCAGAATGACGCACTCAACGGGAGCCAGCCGCCAAATTGAGCTTCGGCCAGAGGTCGGCCCTGGCTCGGGGGTAGAGGGTGCGCAGATTTCGTCCAGGCAGGCAGTTGCCGAACCAGATCGACCAGACAATTTCGCCGGATCCCTTCACGGCAGAATCAGGGGAATATAGTATTCCCTCAATTAGCTCAGGGGTCCCACTTCGTGCAGTCTATGCGTGCTTCTTAATCGGCACGATCTTCGCAATCGGTAATGTCTTGCATCGGGGCGTGCTTCGGAAGTTAGTGTGGGGCGTTTGGGCATTGAACGAGTTTGATAAAACCAGGACGTGGGCTGCGATGGGTCGCTTTCTGCTTCCCCCGCGTAATTGTTTTACAAATCGGGATGGATTCTAGGTTCTATTCGAAAGGAGGCTGGGAAATGCCGCAAAGATTGGGTGCGTGGTTGTTCGTTGGCGTCATGATGTTCTCTGTGTTGCCCGTGATGAAGGGCGATGTGTGCGGCACGTGCGGGGCAGGCTGCTCGAACAATTCCTGCTGTGCACAGTGCTGTCAGAAGGTTCTCGTGCCACAGTGGTGCACCGAAGCGCGGACCGTGACCTGCACCGAATACCGCACCGAGCGGCGCTCCTGCAAGGTAAACTTCTGCCGGCCGGTCTGGGAAGAGCAGGACCAGACTTACACCGTCATGGTTCCGCACCAGGAGACGCGGAAGGCGACCTGCACTGTCTACGACAACGTGACCGATAACGTCGAGCAGACCTACTGCGTCTTGGTTCCCTACCAGGAGCAGCGCAAAGGGACCCGCTGCGTTTACGACACGGTCAAGAAGAACGTCGAACAGAAGTACTGCGTCATGGTTCCCTACCAGGAACAGCGCAAAGGGACCCGCTGCGTTTACGACACGGTCAAGAAGGACGTCCAGCAGAAATACTGCGTGCTCGTTCCCTATACTGAACAGCGCAAGGCGACGCGCTGCGTTTACGACACCGTGACGAAGGAATGCGAACAGAAATACTGCGTGATGGTTCCCTATCAGGAACAGCGCAAGGCGACGCGCTGCGTCTACGACACCGTGACCAAGGAATGCGAACAGAAGTACTGCGTGCTCGTTCCCTACACGGAACAGCGCAAAGCGACGCGCTGCGTCTACGACACCGTCACGAAAGAATGTGAAGAGAAGTACTGCGTGCTCGTTCCCTACACGGAACAGCGCAAAGCGACGCGCTGCGTCTATGACACGGTGACGAAGAACATCGAACAGAAATACTGCGTGACGGTTCCCTACCAGGAGCAGCGCAGGGCCACACAGACTGTCTGCGAAACGGTTCAGGAAGAACAGTCGCGGAAGGTCTGCGTCGACCGCGGGAAATGGGTTTGTGAAACGATCACCGATCCCTGCAATCCGTGCTGCTCGCGCACCGTTCAGCGATGGTGCCCGAACATCGTCCAGGAAGAAGAACGGTACATGGTCTGCAAGCAGGTGCCGCGGCAGCAGGAGTACACTTACACCGTCAACCTCTGCCGGCAGGAAGAGCGGACGCGGACGATTCAGGTCTGCGAGCAGGTTCCGCGTCAGGAAGAATACACCTACACGGTCAACCTCTGCCGGCCCGAACAACGGACCCGGAAATTCCAGGTCTGTCAGCAGGTGCCGCGTCAGGAAGAGTATACCTACACCGTCAATCTCTGCCGTCAGGAAGAGCGGACGCGCAAGGTTCAGTACTGCGTGCAGGTGCCGCGGCAGGAAGAGTACACCTACACGGTCGACCTCTGCCGGCAGGAAGAGCGGACCCGCAAGGTCCAGTATTGCGTGCAGGTGCCGCGTCAGGAAGAATTCACCTACAACGTCAACCTCTGCCGTCAGGAAGAGCGAACACGGACGTACCAGGTTTGCGAGCAGGTTCCGCGTCAGGAAGAGTTCACTTACACGGTCAACCTCTGCCGGCCCGAACAGCGCACCTGCACGTATCAGGTGTGCGAGCAGGTTCCCCGCCAGGAAGAGTTCACCTACACGGTCAATCTCTGCCGGCAGGAACAGCGCAAGCGGACGGTTCAGGTCTGCCGTCAGGTTCCCCGTCAGCAGGAATACGATTATCAGGTGACGGTCTGCAGTCCGGAACAGCGGACGCAGAAGGTCAAGGTTTGCCGCATGGTCCAGGAAGAACAGACCCAGGAATACGACGTCTGCGTCCCGGTCCAGGTTCAGCGGCAAGTCAACGTTCAGGTCTGCCGGATGGTCGAGCAGAATTGCCCGTGCCAGTAATCGACTTTACCAGTAACTGATTTCTGGCAGGGCGGCGATCTTTCGCCGCTGTGGAATTCGAGTCGACGCCGGGAGGTAACCCCTCCCGGCGTTTTTTTTTGGCGACTGCCTGAGTCTTTCAGTGGAGACGGCCCACGGATATGATCCGGCGCATGAAACCGGTCGTACTCACCAATCCGCAAACAGGCGCGTCGGCGAAGATCCTGGCCGAGGTCGGGTTCAACCTCTATCAACTGCAGGTCCCGGCCGGGGGCCGCATGATCGACGTGCTCGATGCGGCGGCCGATTTTGAAGTTACCGGGGCGAGTCCCAGCCATAGCGGGATTCCGCTCCTGTTTCCGTTTCCCAATCGCATCCGCGGTGCGCGGTACCAGTGGGGAGGAAACGAGTACATTCTCGACAGTCTTCGCCAGGACGGGCAGGGGAATGCGATTCACGGCCTGGTGATCGACCGACCCTGGCGCGTGATTGCGCACGACGAAACGACCGCGGTCGGCCAGTTTCAGCTCAGCGTTGACGCCCCCGATCGGCGGGAATTGTGGCCGGCCGATTTCCTGATCGAGGTGCGGTACGACCTTCGCGAAACCGCCCTGCGCTGCGACGTGCGGATCAGCAATCCCGACCGGGTACCGCTCCCGTTTGGTTTCGGAACGCATCCCTACTTTCGTGTTCCTCTGTCGGCCGAAAGTGCAGCCGGAGAATGCCTGATTCAGGTGCCGGCCGGCGAGGAATGGGAGCTGGCAGCATGCCTCCCGACTGGCCGGCGGCTCCCTGTTTCGGGTCGCAAGGACCTCCGCGACGGTCAGGAACTCAATGGGCTCAAACTCGATGACGTTTTCACTGCTCTGACGGCAAGCGGGCACCACGTCGAATCGGTCGTGATGGACCCGGCGGCAGGGCTCGAGGTCCGGCAATCGTTTGATCCGGTGTTTCGGGAGGTGGTCGTGTATACGCCGCCCCATGGCCGGAGCGTCTGCCTCGAACCGTATACCTGCACCACAGACGCGATTCATTTGAGCCAGCAGGGAATCGACGGAGGCTGGCGCGTGCTGGCGCCGGGGGCCGAATTCCGAACCTGGTTCACGATCGTCGCCGGACCGATTTATGTGTGAAGCATTTGCGCCGCCGTCGCTGCCGTGGTAAACTGTCGTGAACCATGATTGCGATCAGACAGATCCTGCCATTGCTGCTCGTTGAAGCGGCGCTGTCGATTTCGGGGGGCGGATTGGCGCTCCGGGCCGACGACCCGCAGCCGGCGAAAGCCGCGCCCGACAAAACGGCGCAATCCGACAAACTGGCCCCCGCAGACCTGAAGCAGATTCTCGGCCGGGTCAATCAGGCTGACCGGGAAGAGGTCGAAAACTGCATCAAGAACGGCAAGATCCCGGGGGACGACAAACGCCAGCGGGTCGTGACGACTCTCGAGGCGTCATTTCTCGGAAGCGCATTCGCGGGGTCGCCGACGAACCCCCGGTTCTTTGCGGCGAAGCTGATCGTCGTCAATCTCACCAGCCAGCCGATCGTACTCAAGCGGTCCGAAATCCGGCTCGCGTCGGACGGTCAGGACTATGCCGCCCGCGACGGATCCGACCAGGCGAATCATCGGCCATTCCAGGTGGGACAGCAGATGCTGGCGCTGCGCCCCGAGCATCTTCCGGGGGAACTGCAGGTCGCTTCCGGCGCCGGCGGATCGACCTGGCTGCTGTTCACCGAGTTGCCGCTGGGGAATCATGTCCCGCCGCTGGCTGTGAAGCTCAAGGTCGGGGACGCCGACCGGGAGATCGACGTCAACGCGCTCGAGCGTGAGTCGCTGGGGATGAAAACCGAACGTCTGGGCCCGCGGCGGTGTCTGGCGGTGGTGCATGTGGCAGGCGTGCTGAACACAGTCAACGCCGGCAGTCTCGTCGAAGAACTGGACCGGATCGCTGCCGATCGGCTGGTGCGGGCGGCCATCGTCTGGGAGCCGGGAAGCCGCATTTCCGAGTCGCCGCTGCTCAACTGGCTCCAGAATTCGGCGCTGAGCGCCGGCCGCACGCAGCAATATGCCGAGCAGCAATTCCCGGGGATGCCCGTGTCGCTGCGCGAATTGCACCTGGCACAATTGCCCGGCAACGGCGCGGGCGATGGACAGTCGCCGTCGTATCCCAGCAACTTCGTGCCCGTGACGGCAGCCGTCGCAGCGCAGCGGATTCACAAAACGGAAGTCGAGGCGGTTGTTTCGGCATTGCGGAGTGCTTACGAAGCGCTCTCGCAGGAGGAAGTCTACGAAGCCATCAAATCGGGAACCCGCTTCGAGCGCGTTGCGGCGCTGGTGGGCGGGGGGGGACGGCTGGCCGGCGACAAACTGGGGTTCCTGCTGAAATTCGCCGACGACGCCGATCCTCTCGTGCAGCAGGGGGCGCTCGTCGCCCTGTCGCAATTCGGAGAGCCTGAAGCCATTGCCAGGCTGGAAGCGTGCGCTCGGAATTCCAAACCTCCGGTCTCGCTGACGGCGATTGCCGGCCTGGCCGGCTCGCGGTATACAGCGGCCCACACGGGCCTGCTGGATCTGCTCAAGAGTGCGTCTCCCGAGGCCAAGAAAAACATCGTGCGGATTCTGGCAGCCTATCCCCGACCGATCTGGTCGGAGGCGATCTACGAGTTCGTCAACGACTCGCGGTCGGGATTGAATCTTGAAGCGCTGAACGCGCTCGTTCAAGTGGGGCACCCGAAGCTGCCCTTGGTGCTGGCAGCGGCCATTCAGGGGGACGACGCGACGCTCAAGCAGCACGCCTTCAACCTGCTGGCGGTGCGGCCTGATCGCGAAAGCGAAGATCTGGCGCTGGGTTATGCCTTCGAGCAGTTGAAAACGCAATCGCCGACCCCGGTCATCCTGCAACTCATCAACCGCACCAAGGATCGTCGCGCCCTGCCGCTCTTGATGGCGCGCTTTGATTCGAGTCCCAACAAGCACGATCTCATTCAGACGCTGGCCTTGATCGGGGATGACCAGACGGTGAAGTATCTGGTCGAGAAATACCCCGCGCTGCAGAGTCACGAAAAGGGGGAGGTGCTCAAGATCCTGGTGCGCGCCGATCGCAGCAGTTTTCGCCGGCTGGCGGCTCAGGCACTCCAGGCCGGGGATGGCGGGCTGGTCGGGTTTGCCGTTCAGGGCCTGCAGGAGGACGGTTCCCCCGAGGCGGTTCAGATCATGACGACCGCTCTGGAAACGAGCCCGAGTTCATTCACGTGGTCGCATCTGGCCAATGCGCTTTCAGCTCAGGCGACGCCGGTCGCGCGGGCTGCGCTGGTCAAGGCACGCGATTCAGAGCGGCCCGAGAAGCGCAACCTGGCCATCTACGCCTTGCAGCGATTGCGGGAGCGGTCGCCGGGGAATCAATGCCTGGTGATGGCACGGTCCCTTGCCGCAGAATCAAAGTGGAAAGAGGCGCTCGAGCAGTACAACGCGGCGATTCAACTCGATCCCGAGCTTTCGGACGCCTATTCCGGGCGCGGCCACATCTATCTTCAGGAAGAAAAATACGTTGAGGCCGGCAAGGATTTTACCCTGGCGTACGAACAGGATCCCTACAACAGCATGGCGCTCAGCGGAATCTGCCTCGTGATGATTCTGTCCGACGGCAAGCCTGAAGCAGCGCTCCAGAAGGTCGAAGCCGGCCGCCCCAAGTTCCAGAACGACGCCGTCTTCAGGTACAATGTGGCCTGCGTCTATGGCCGGGCCGCTGAATACGTTGAAAAGCACGAGCAGCCCGGGGATGATCGCCAGGCCCGGCTCGACCGGTACAAGCAGACGGCGCTGGCCGATCTCAAAAAATCGATCGAACTGGGTTTCCAGGACTTTGAGTTGATGAAGACTGATCCCGATCTCAAGGTCTATCAGAAGCTGTCCGAGTTCCAGGAACTGCTCAAGGCACCCGCCGAACCCGCCAAGGCGGGCGCGGCGATTAAACGCAATCTTCGCAATGCGGCACTTCCCCTTCCCAGAAAGTAACCCGACGCGCGGCAGATTTTCGATTCACGCGCTACGGTTGTAGCTGATGACGCGGTCTGACGCCGTTCCAGACGATTTGAGCTTCAATGGTTTATCTGAACCGAATTTACACGCGCGCTGGCGATGACGGCACGACCGGCCTGGGCGACGGCACGCGAATTCCCAAGACCCACCCGCGCATCGGCGCCTACGGCGCCGTCGACGAGCTGAATTCGATCATCGGAGTGGCCCTCACGACACCGGTCCCCGACTGGATCGCCGAGCATCTGCAGCAGATTCAAAATGACCTGTTCGATCTGGGCGCCGACCTGTGCGTACCGGAAGCGGTTGCGTCGGAAGAGCGGCCGCCGCTGCGAGCCTCGGCCGGCCAGACGGAACGGCTGGAGCACTGGATTGACGCGGCGAACGAGCGGCTGTCACCGCTAGCCAGCTTCATCCTGCCGGGGGGCAGCGCGGCAGCGGCACATCTGCACGTGGCGCGAGCCGTCTGCCGCCGGGTTGAGATCGAAGTCCTCAACCTCGCTGAGTTCGAATCGATCAACCCGCAGGTGCAGATGTATCTGAACCGACTCTCTGACCTGCTGTTCGTTCTGGCTCGCGTCTGCAATGACGACGGGACGCGCGATGTGCTGTGGGAACCGGGAAAGTTCCTGGATCCCGGGTCATAGCTTCGCCAGCCCGGCAATGCTCCCCGCGCAGCGTCCCTTGGCCGGTCGCTGCCGGTGATCTGCATTTACGAAGGGATCGCGCGGTCGCCGGTCAATACGTCGGCAACGATTCAATCGGTACGGAGGCAGTCGCCACGGGAGCGCCATAATATGTAGCCGGCAGGGCCGACGTTGTCGTGGCACCCGAGTTCAGATAGGCGCCTCCCGGTGGGCAACCGGTGGGTGAGCAACCGCCGCCGCACGGACGGCTACAGGGCTGACAGCAGCTCCAATTGCACCAGTCGCAGCAGCAACCGCTGGCCGAAGCCATGAGCACGAGGCCTGTCACGGCCGTCAACAGACGTTTCATTCCGGGCTTCCTTTCCGTCGGAAACGAGACCAATTGAAAAACGGATCCGGCAGACGCTGTCCCTGGGGGTCAGCGGCCGAATCTCGAACGTTGCCGCCGGGCATCGTGCAACCGGCGGGGTTTCTCTGGGTCGACTGCAGGTAGACCAGTCCCTCGTCCGGGACGGTCAGCTCGGTCTGCCTGAGTGGCAAAGTGGCTCGGTGCTGGCCCCTCCAGATTTCAATCGCCCAGGGAAACGGGGCGAGACCTGCAGGATTGCCATCCTGTGTGGCGTGAATTTCATGTCCCGTATCAGTCCGCCAGACCTGCAGTTTCAGCCGCCGGCGCTGAATCCACCACTCTGCAAAGCGTCCGAAGGAGGTCTGCCACATCAGCGAGCAGCGGCCGGCATCTCCCGAAAGTCGCAGGAGTTCCTGAATCAGATCCAGCCGGTCGGTTGTCGCGGCCAGAAACAGCGGGCGGCCCGATTGATAGTATTCTCCGACCCATTCCAGAAATCGTTCGTGCTCCGGCAACGGCAGCATGCCGAACCGGATCCAGGATGCATCCGTGCCCCCGCGAGGAGGCAATTCCGCCTGGCAGGCAATTCCTCCGGCCTGCTGGCAAGAGTAGCGCAATCCCAGAGACAGAAGCTGATTCAATCCTGGTGATGGGCCAGTCTCACCCAGGAGTGCCAGTCCGGCCGGGCGCACGTTGGCTGCGCTGAAGCGTTCGATCCGCGTCTTCCAGTGCGAGAGAGTCCGTCGGGGTGAAGATTCAAAGTCGCTGGCCACCACCTGCCAGCCCAGGTCGGCTGGTTCCGCCTGAGAAAGAAAGGCCAGGCGCTCGGGCCGCAATCGGCTGGAGACAAAGTGGGTCGCTTTACCGGGCAAGGCGGCCACGATGTCGGCAA
>Ga0137463_1000029_pt1 | contig 61639 bp, 45 predicted proteins | sample EasRivERMGT800_2_FD_102333 | JGI IMG/M metagenome (GOLD analysis project Ga0137463, IMG submission 102333) | Soil microbial communities from meander-bound floodplain in the East River, Colorado, USA - East River MetaG ERMGT800_2 | ecosystem: Environmental > Terrestrial > Soil > Floodplain ...
GAGGGCCGATGACGACAAAGCTGGGGAGCTGCGGCGCGGGAGCACCTGGCCGGGCGAAAGCCACATCCTTCACCGGATTGACGTACCGGCATCCCAGCCTGCGGAGGTTGAAGAGCAGGGCCGGGTCGGCATACGTGTAAATCGCGAAGGTATCGAGCCCGGCCGGCAGGCCATGCCCGGCGTTCCGCGCGGCGTCTTCCAGGATGTGGGGCGCCTGCTCCGCCAGGCTGGTCCTGGGCGCCCAGCCCGGAACCCCGCGCTGCAGGGGGTCTCTCTCCCGGGCAGCCAGGACGATTGCCAGCACCAGGATCGCCACAACGACCACTCGCACCCGCACCGGAACCTGGGACCGCCCCGGAGCAGCGGGTTGCCCAGCGGCAACTGCTGCGATCTCGCCGGCGACTGCATCGACGAGTATTCCAAACCCCAGCCAGCCGGCCACCAGCAACGGCAGTGTCAGCCGGGGATAGGGTGTGTAGAGCGGAATTGTCAGCAGCAGTCCAAGGAACCAGGCGGCCAGCAGCCAACCGGCGAGCGAGCGCTGCGGTGAAAGGTCGCTCGATGGTTGCGATGCAATCGAACGGCGCAGGCCGACGATCACCCCGACCGCTCCCAGCGACATTAGAATTATCCCGGCCCCCTCGGCCATGAAGACGAGCCCGGCGACTGGCAGCGCGAAGATGACCAGGTCGCTGCGGACCAGCGCGTTCCACGTGAAACGACGATCGGCTGATCTCAGTTGAAACAGCGCGACGACCACAACCGCCCCCAGTGAGACCGCGGTCGGGATCCCGTCGAGTCGACTGAGCTTCCGCGCCTGGAATGCGAACGACGACGACCAGCCTGCCGCTCCCACAAGGTAACCACGATGGTTCGCCGCGACGGCCGCGTAGCCTCCGCGCCCGTCCTGCTGCAACATCCAGAGCCACGGCCCCCACAAGAGGAGGGCGATCCCCGCGATCGCCAGCCAGGCGGCGAGCGGTCGGACCAGCGAGCCGGCTTTCGCCGCCAGGCCGGCGGCCGCGGTGGTCGCTGAGCCTGCGACGACCGGTCTCATGAACAGCTTCCAGGCAACCACCCCCGCCAGGCCAATCGCCAGGGGAAGCCAGCCGTTGTACTTGGTCCACCAGGCCAGACCCGTGAACAGCCCTGCCAGGAACAGCGCGGCCCGGTTTCGACCTGCCAGAGCCTTGCTGGAATAGTAGACCGCCAGCAATAGCCACAGGCAGAGCAGGACGTCGGTCAGGGCCGATCGGGTGTAGAAAATGTGGACGTCACTGAGGGCCGCCAGCGTCGCTGCCGCGAGCCCCGCCGTCGCTCCGAACCAGCGCCGGCCGACCCACCAGATCAGGGGGACCGTCAGGCTGCCGGCAACGATGCCGACGAACATCGGTACCGCGTTCGACGTTCCCAGGACCAGCATCGACAGTTCGATGAGCAGCGGCACGAGCGGGGGTGCGTATAGATGCTGATCGGGGTAGTGGCCACCGGCGCTCTGCCGGTCGCTGAAGAAGACGTTTGACGAATAGACCCCTTCGTCGAAGTGCTCCACCGCCAGCCGCGCCGGAGCGGCAGCGCGCAGCACGAATCCGACCAGCGCGATGAACACGGCACAAGCCAGCTCAGTGCGCAGCGCTCGAATGCTTGATCCGTCGGGCTGCGGTTGCGGCACGAGCTGACTCATCGTGGTTCACGTCGTGTTTCACGTGAAACACAAGTCTTCGATTCGGGAATCACACTCTCCCCTTTGTAGCCGACAACCGGCGGCATTGCCAATCGGCGCCGTCCCGGTATGATGACCGCAGATCTGAACACCAAGTGAGATTGCATCATGCCGACTCCCGACGAAATGTACACCGAGGCTTCCCAGCTCAAGAGCGCGGGGAAGCTCGAAGAGGCCGTCACCAAACTCCAGGAGATTCTGAAAGTCGCCCCCGACCACGTGCTGACTCACTCGGCACTGGGCGTGCACCTCCAGAAGCTCGGCCGGCCCGACGAAGCAATCGTTCATGCCCGCCGCGTCACGGAACTGGAACCGAACGACCCGTTTTCGTTCACCCAGTTGTCGGTGATCTTCCAGCGGTGCGGCAAGATCCCCGAAGCCGAAGACGCGATGGCCAGAGCCCACATGCTCCAGGGCCGGCCCCCCCCGGTCGTTCCACCACGCGCTCATTGACCGTCAGCGCCGGACCGGAATCGTGTCGTCGGTGAACAGGTCGCTGGTCTTCGTCGGTGGCTCCGGGCTGTCACTCCCCGCGGGAGCCTGCGGTCGGATTTCCGGAGGGGGTGGCGCGTCGGTCCTGGAGGGGCGCGAGAAACTCGCGCCGACCGGCTTACGCACGCTGATCTTCCCCGTCGCCGGCACGACCCCACGCGGCTTGTCGCTCTCTTTATTCACCGACCTGATCTGTGGCTTGGAGCGGACGGGGGCCTCGCTGCCACGGTCAGGACCCCGGTCGTCTCCCCGGAAATCCCCCCGCGCCACTGCCGGCCGCTTCTGGCTCGGCGGATCAACTTTGACCTGGGTTGTGGCGTCGAATCTGCTCCCCTGCGGCACGCTGAATCGTGCGTGCAGCGTGAGCTCTGACGCCGTCGGAACCTTCTGCCAGTCGATCTGGAACAGATACCCCGACCCGACGAATCCGCGGTGCCAGTGCTCTCGGACTTCGTCGGTCGAAAACTTCCAGAACCCCAGCCTCTGGCTGGCCGAATCGAGCGTCATGTCGAACAGTTCGAGCTCGACTTCCCCTGCCAGCTTCACCAGGTCGCCGTGAACGTCGACCGGCGTGAGCAAGACCGAGAGCCCTTCGTCGCCCGGCTGGCCGTCGCGGCTCTGGCCGCTGGTGAGCAGCATGTTGAACTTGAGCCCCTCGGCCCGGTACAGGACATCGGCCTGTTCCTGAGTCAGCGAGACCTGACGCGTCTTATTCACCTGAGAACGCAGCACGGCGGCATCGCTGCGCGCCACCTTGAGGTCTTCGCGGGCGCGAGCCAACTTGTCGGCGAGTTCCTGCTGCGACTGCTCCTGCTGCCTGAGCTCGGCCTCGAGCACGTCGATGTCGCCGCGAGTCGCGCAGCCTGCCAGCGCCAGCGCAAAGAGAACCACGGTCCCGAATTCCCGGGATGATCGCATCCTGCGATAAGATTGCATGGTGACGGCCGCTGACGAATTGCCCCCCTGCGGGCAAGACTTCTACGGCGCAGACGCGGGTGGAACGACGGGAATGGGGAGGCGTTCGAGGATGTTGTCGATCAACCCGTAAGACTTGGCTTCTTCAGGTGACATGAAGTTGTCGCGGTCGGTGTCCTGCTCGATTTTTGTGAGGGTCTGACCGGTATGCTTGAGCAGCACCTCGTTCATCATCGCCTTGATCCGCAGGACTTCCTTGGCGTGGATTTCGAGCTCGGTCGCCGTCCCTTCCATACCGGCCAGCGGCTGGTGAATCATGATGCGGGCGTGCGGCAAAGCATTGCGTTTGCCGGCGGCGCCGGCCGTCAGCAGAATCGCTCCCATGCTCGAGGCCTGTCCGATGCAGTAAGTCGACACGTCCGGTCGGACGAACTGCATCGTGTCGTAAATCGCCATCCCGGCGGTGATCGAACCGCCCGGCGAGTTGATGTACATGTGAATATCGGCCTTGTCGTCCTCGAACTGCAGGAACAGCAGTTGCGCGACGATCGAGTTGGCCACGACGTCGTTCACCTGCGTGCCGAGAAAAATGATGCGGTCCTTGAGCAGCCTGGAATAGATATCCATCGCCCGCTCTTCGCGGCCGCTCTTTTCGATGACGTAGGGAACGAGAATCGACATGGGAAAGTCTTTCGAAGATTTGGCGCTTCTGCGCCGGAATTTCTGCGAGGCTCCTGCCGAGCCGGACAGGGGATGATTACTTTTTTTCGCCTTCCTTCTTGGGCGGCTTGGTGAGGACTTCGTCGACGATGCCGTATTCCTTCGCCTGGCCGGCGTTCAGGTAGCGATCGCGCTCGGTGTCGCGCGCGATCACCGACAGCGGCTGCCCGGTGTGGAAGGCGAGAATCTCATTGAGCGTTTCACGCGTCTCGAGGATTTCCTTGGCCTGAATCTCGATATCCGAAACCTGTCCGCCGACCTGACCATACGGCTGGTGAATCATGATCTTGGAGTGCGGCAGGGCAAACCGCTTGCCCTTGGTGCCTCCGGCCAGAACGATCGCACCGCCGCTGGCTGCCAGCCCCACACAGTACGTGGCGACCGGGCAGTCGAGAAACTGCATCGTATCGTAGATGGCCATCGTGGCGCTGACCGACCCGCCGGGCGAGTTGACGTACAGGTGAATGTCCTGGTGTCGGTTTTCGGACTGCAGAAACAGCAGCTTCATCACGATCAGGTTGGCGCTGACGTCGTGAATCGGCCCGTCGAGAAAGACGATGCGGTTTTCGAGCAGCAGGTCGCCGATCGTCATCTGCCGCTGCCGCGCGTAGTCGCGGGGCCGCTGGTTCACCGGCGACACCAGCCCCGAATACGATTCGAACATGATGATCCCTTGATAGATGCCTGGAAACCGGCGGACTGCGACCCGCGAACGGGTTATCCGGGACCGGAATTCCTCCTTGAATTCTACGTACGACTGACTATTCGGCAACTGCTGCGGCGGCGTCCTGCGAAGACTCGACTTCGTGACCGCAGACCGACAATTCCAACGCCTCGACGTCCGACGGCTTTCCTGCCTCGCCCGGAACGTCGACAAACACCGCTTTCTCGAGCACGACGTCGATCGCCTTGCGCTCGAGAATCTGCGCCTCGAGATTTTCAATCATCCCCGTCTTTTCCAGACGGGCACGAACTTTACGCGGGCTCTCGCCGCGCTGCATCGCCATGTAGGCGATTTCCACATCCTTGTCGTGCGGGGTGACTTCCAGCTTTTCCTGCGTCGCAATTTTGTCGAGCACGAAGTGCTCTTTGAGCGCCTGGCGCGTCGTCGAAATCTGACGCTGCATGAGTTCGTTCTGGCGGGCGCGAATCTGTTCGTCGGTGAAACCGGCCTGCTGCATTTCGAGGATTTCGCGCCGGAGCGCATTTTCGACCTGCCGCTTGACCAGCGATTCGGGGAGATCCCAGTCGGCCGAAGCCGTGATCTTTTCGAGCACCTGGCGGCGCGTCGCCTGCCTTTGCTCGTAGGTGACCTGCCGCTCCAGAATATCCCTAACCTCTTCCCGCAACGAGGCTTCCGACTCGACGCCCAACTGGTCGAGGAACTCCTGCGTCAGCTCAGGCAACCGCAAGCGCTGTACGTCGGTGACTTCGAATTCGATCTTTACCGGGTCGCCGCGCAGTTCCAGATTTGATGCTTCGACTGCAATCTTACCGGTTGCTTCGCGGGTCTCTCCCGGCCGAACTCCCTGCATCAGTTTCTCGAAACCGGTGACTTCGGCGTCGGAGAACCGCAGCGTCGGACGGATGCGAATCTGCTTTTGAGAAGCGCGGCTCAATTCCTTGTCGCCGCTTTCGAAGCGCAGGTTGGCCAGCACGTAGTCGCCCGCTTCCGCAGGACCATCGTGCGGAACAAGCTGGCCGAACTGAGCAAGGTAATTATCGAGATAAGTCTGCACATCGGCATCAGTGATCGCGCGCATCGGCCGCTTGATCGACAGCCCACCGTAGTCGGGCAGATCGAACTCGGGACGCACTTCCACGTCGAATTCGTAGCTGAAATCCCCTTCTTCAGGCAGCACCAGCGATTCGACGTCGAGATCGGGCTCGTTGATCGCATCGAGCTTGTGGTCTTCGCCCAACTGCTGCAAACTCTGCATCAGCACCTTCTGGCGGACGTGATCGCCGACCTCTTTACGAAATCGTTTTTCAATCAATTTGCGCGGTACGTGGCCGGTCCGAAAACCGGGGACCGCTGCCGTCGTCACCAGATCCTTGACCGCCTCTTCATAGAAGTGCTCGAGATCGGCGCGGGGCACCTGCACGCGGACATGCTTCTTGCACGGCCCGGCGTTTTGGATGTCCACTGTGAGCGACATCTTGAAAGGCGCGTCGTCACCCCCTTCGGCGACTGCCGTTCCGGTGTCTGGGACCTGGGAGATGTCTTCTTGTTCGCTCATGATGACCTGATCTGGCTGCGCCTGCTGTAGTTTCGGGTGTTGGTCCAAACCGTTTCCATGAAACGGGTAAGAGCGGGTGATGGGGTTCGAACCCACGACAACCACGTTGGCAACGTGGTACTCTACCACTGAGTTACACCCGCGCACGATTTTTCCGCGAAGCGGTCGATTATAGAGGCCGGTTCAAGGCTTGCAAGTGCAAACAAATAGAGTCGGAGCCGTAACTTGTGGAGGCCGCATTCGTCGGCGGCTGGCCACTCATCGCAAGCATCGCATTTAACTCAAGCTGCCCAATCGCGCCAATCTACTATGTTGCGCGTTGAAACAAGCAGTCAGGCGAATCTCGCAGTCACTGCGAGCGATCACTAACCATCGCGCATGTCTCGATTCTGAAACAATTCCCAGTACGAGAACACCAGATCACCCCACGACTGCTCTGCGACCCAGAATAACGGGGCGTAGGCGACTGCAAACAATACCCCCGGATTCGTTTCCGATGTCGCCTCGACGACCGACGTGGCATTGGGACGAACGACCGGCGTATGAGTGACTTGCCTTTGGAATGCGATGGCCGAGACTGGTCCACTACTCAGGAAGTAAATCACCGGCAAAACAATGGCTACCGCGGCCAGGCGCTTGGCCCACCTCCTGCGCCCATTGATAATGCGGACCGTCAGCCCGATCCAGAAGGCTGCGTAGGCCACTCCCAGGATTGACCAGCAGGCGGCACTGACAACTTCAAAGATTTGGTCGTTCAAGCGTATTTCAGCCGGTTATCAGGCCGCGATTCGCTCAGTCCGCGAGTGAGTCGCCGCAGCGGCTTTTCGCTTGCCACGCTGAAACAGCATGATGCCGTTCCAGAAGGTGGGATGCCCCGTCCGCGGCGTCTGGACATCGAGCAGCATCTGGTAATCGTACTGGCTGTGCTTGATGAAATCGAGATTGGCCTGGCGGACATGGGGCCAGTTGGTGTCATCGATCATCACCAGGCACCCCTTGGCGAAATGCGGTTCGGCGAGGGTCAAGCCGTCGAGCTGGTCCTGATACGTGTGCGGCCCGTCGAACAGATACAGCCCGAGTGGCTCCTGATGCCGACCGGCGAAGTACTCGCGGAAGTCCCCCTCGCGAAACAGGTGGTTCGGTCCGCGGCTCCGTTCAAACCGCTTGAGAAACGCCGATTTGGGGGAGTTGTTGTGGGAGAAATTGTCTACGCCGATGCACAGCTTATCGGGATTGGAAGCCATCCCGGCCAGGAACGTGAACCCGTTCCAGACTCCCACATTGAGGTACGCCTGCCCCTCGGGAAGCTGGGCCACCGCGCGGTTGATAATGGCGCCGATGGCGAAGGTCGACATCCGGGGAATCTTGCAGACGTCGGACAGCCGCCGCTGCATCTCTTCCTGCTCTTCGGGGAGGCGGGTCATCCACATTTCGAGATGGATGCCGGCTTTGCGGGCGAGGTGGTTGAGGGCACGAAATCCGGAGGGACGGGGCACCGACGGCTGCAACAAACGAAATGAAACGTTCTTGACGTATTCGGCGACTTCCATGACGCCTCTCCCGATATCTGCCACGCCCGCTTTTTTGATCACAACCCGCCGACGGCGGCGTAATATCCCATTCTCTGCAAATCGTCAATATGACCCGGCGCTTCTGGTGCGCGAAAACGCGCGTCAGAGAATCCTCGTCCAGAACCTGCGATCAGTCTCTTCAGCCCGATGGGACGATTCCTGCGCCAAGAATAAACCACGAAGCCTCGAAGCACACAAAGAAAGGCGCCGGCCTGAGTGATTCCCGGACCGTACCTGAGCTTCGTGCTCTTCGAGTCCTGGTGTTCAAAGAAAGCCTGAACTCCACCGCCCCTGCCTAAAGTCCCTCGCGCGGCCGGCTGCGACCTTCGCGCTTCAGCACATCGAGGCGGGCCGACAGTCGCGTGACGATCGCAGGTTGATCGAGCCACAGGTTGTGGGTTTCGCCCGGGTCGGCTTCCAGATCGTAGAGCTGGCCGGTCGGTCCATCTGCAGTGGGCGGCTCGCGCTTCGGTTGCGAAAACCCGCCCGAGCCAAGGTGGAAGATGGCTTTCCATTTCCCCTCGCGCAGGGCGAACGCGCCGTCGCCGCTGTGGTGCACAATCTCAGTCCGCACGGGGTGTACGCGGGTCTGCCCGGTCAGCAGAGGCAGGATGCTGAAACTGTCTTCCCCGGCGTCGTCAGGCAGCTTCGCGCCAATGATGGCCGACACCGTCGCCAGGAGGTCGGTATGGCAGATCGTCTCGCTACAGGTTGAGCCGGCCGGCGTGTGCCCCGGCCAGCGCACGAGATACGGAACCCGATGCCCCGCTTCCCAGATGTCGGCTTTCTGGCCCCGCCAGGCTCCGTTGGGGCGGTGCCCCGACTCGGCAAACTGGGCCGGCAAGGGAATCGCCCCGTTGTCGCTGGTGAACACCACCAGCGTCCGGTCGGCGAGATTCCGGGCCTCCAGCGCCTCGAGCACGCGCCCCACCGCCGCATCGGTCTGCGCCAGGAAGTCGCCATACTCACCGAGCGCGCTGCGCCCCCGGAATTCCTCGGTTGGCACCCACGGGGTATGGGGCGAAGTCAACGCAAAGTAGAGGAAGAACGGTCGGTCGGCAGACTGGCCGTTGATGAATTCTGTCGCCCGTTTCGTCAGGGCAGGGAGGACGTCAACATGGCGAAAGCCGGGCGCGGCCGCTCCTTCGCGCCAGAAGACGCCGTCAAAGTAATTGGACTTGGGGCTCTTTTCAGACTGGGCCGTCGGCAGCGCGAGGACCCGTTCGTTTTCGACATAGACGTACGGAACCATATCGAGCGACGCGGGGATCCCGAAAAACGAGTTGAACCCGACTGAGAGCGGCCCTGGGCGCAAAGGCTGCGCGAAGTCGGTTTTGGCGGCAATTCCCAGCCCCAGATGCCACTTGCCGATCGCTGCGGTTGAGTAGCCCTGCTTTTGCAGCAGGCTGGCGAGCGTCAACCGTCCCTCTTCGATCAGGGCCGGCGAATCGCCGATGAGCGTCCCCTGCTTGAGGCGGGTCCGCCAGGCATAGCGCCCGGTAAGCAGCCCGTAGCGAGTCGGCGTGCAGACCGCCGAAGGAGAGTGCGAGTCGGTAAACCGCATCCCGCTGCGCGCCAGCCGATCGAGATGCCCAGTCAGGCCATGCCGCGCGCCGTAACAGCCACAGTCGCCGTACCCCAGATCGTCGGCAAGAATCACCACCAGGTTCGGCCGCTCGGCAAAGGCGCGGGCCTGGGCCAACATGAGCGTCACAAGCGCCACGAATCCGACGAATCGATATCGCACGGTGTCGCTCCTCGATTGAAAGTGAGACGGTCACCGATCAGAGTAAACAATCCGAGCCGGACCCGCGAGCGGGCATTGGAGTTGACCGACAGGCGGGAAATGACGCGACGGCGCTCTTGCCCTTCGGCTCAGCCGACCGTGCTTGCCGGACACATCACGACGTTTCCGTCAGGAGCGCCCAGTGTGCCCCGGAATCGCCCGCGGTCGATTCCGCCAAGAACGATGAGCGGCTTGTTCCAGTCGCCCTGGCGACGATCACGCCGCGCGTCGCGCGGGTGCGACCGTTTGATTGACCTCGGCGCCGAGATCGCTGCCGGCAATCAACGAATCGGCCAGCAGTTCCACTCGCCAGGGAGCACGGATGCGATAGCTGACGCCGCGCCAATTGACAGTGCGGCGAACCAGCGCGGGCACCAGGGCGGCGGCAAACATCCCGACTGCCAGCGGAGCGGCCCACAGCGCCCGGACTCCCAGCGGATCCACGATTCGGCCATGCCGCCTCAGCATCGAGGCGACCGCCGATTCCACGACGCGATACGAGAGGGCAAGCATGCCAGCGTAGGTCGCCAGACTGCCGCTGGTCAACAGCGCCGCTTCCCAATCGCGTCGCGCGACGGCGAGAACCAGGCAGAGCACGGCAGCCGTCCCCAGCAGTGAAGTCAGTATGCCAAATCCGGCGACTCGGCGCCACGCATGATGATAGAACCTCAGATGCATCAATTGGCGAAAGACAAACGAACGGACGTTGCCAAGAGGACTTTCTCCACGTTCGACCATGATCAGGCTGGGGACAACGCGCAGCTTCAATCCCAGGTTCCGGACTGCTTCGCCGACCACGAGGTCATCATTGAACGCATGCGACCAGTTGAAGATCAACCCGGCTTCGTCAAACGTCTGCCGGCGAATCGCCAGCGATCCGCCCCACGGGATCCCAAACAGCGACATCTGGGCGACGGCGGCTGCGTTCCAGACCGCCCGCACCTGGGACCCGAAGCAGCGCCGAGGCCCGGCGTACCAGCGGTTTCCGGTCGTGGCTCCTACTTCGGGATCGAGCAGCGGGGCAACCAGTTCGCGCAGCCACGTGCGGTGCGGAACGACGTCGGCGTCGCAAAACGCGATCACCACGTGAGATTGATCCAGGGCGCTGACCCCCTGAATCAACGAACTGCACTTCAGGCTGCGATTTTTCCCACGCGAGACCAGACTGCTGAAACTCACGTGACTGCAGCCAGTTTCCCGAACCACATCCTGAACGATCTGCCACGCCGGATCGCGATCGGAATCAACGACGATTTCGACGTGAAATTGCGGGTAGTCCTGTTCGATCAGGGCTCGCAGGCAGTTTCGAATCCCGGGATCGGCGCCCCGCAATGACAGCACGACGCCGGCTTTAGGCAGCAATCCCTCGGCGATTTCCACCGGCTGATCCCGCCTGAATTTGCGAGCCAGGGTGAGGACGACCGCCAGGTGGAGCACTGCCTCCACGAGTAACGCACACCCGATGGCAAACGCGATGTCGAGCACGCCAGAGCCCCCAAAAATCAAGATTTTCTTCCCGCTGACCAGGTCCGCTCAGTTGAACTTACGCCGATTACGGAATCGTTCTCACCACACCTGTCGCAGCCAGCGTCGGACCGGCGAACAGCCGGACGACTCGGCTTCCGCCGCAAACTGCGGTGGGACCGAAACTTCGGTTGTCGCCGATCCGGCTGGCCCTGAATCTGGGCTGCCCCGTCAGGTGGTGGTTGACCCGCACCCCTCGACAAAATTCCTACCGGACATATCGGCGGAATGATCATGAGCTCCTGCTCATTCCGACCCCTGGCGGGCAAGGCAGAGGAAGAAACCCGCGCAGGTCCCCATGCCATTCGGCACATGCCGAGCAGGGGACGCAATCGTTAAATATTCTCCAGCGTCCGCAGCCGGAAAAATGCCGTCGCGACAGGCTCATTGACATATTCCGGTCCGTCATCCGCGCGGAAAAAAAGAAAGCCCGGCAGGCGAAATCACCTGCCGGGCTCACTGGCCCGCAACTCTCGAATCAATGACTGTGCATGCACGGGGGCGGTGTCAACTGATCTAACCGGAAATCAGAAATCCATTCGAATTCGGTCGATCTCCCCGGCTCTCCCCGAAAACCGAAGGGGCCGCAGATTTCAAAGCACCCCGGGAGAATACGGGACAGGCTTAAAAATTGCTCATCCCGGCCGCCGGCGATTCGTTGGCGCAGCGCGTCTCTGTCGCTATGGTGGATGGTGACACAGCCCCAGGCGTTTTCGTGTTGCTGGCCCGACGCGATTCCGTCAATGGGGCTGTGTCATTTGCATTCGACATAAAACATGAGACACCTGATGACCCCCATCGTTCACCCGACGTTGTGCGGTCTCGTGGCTGTCGCCATCGCAGCCAGTCTGAGTCTGACTGGCAGTCTCAATGCTCAGGAGGCACGGGTTGTCGTTGCAAACGACATCGTCGTTGCCGATTTTGAGGCGGCCAGTTACGGCGACTGGCAGGCAACGGGGACGGCATTCAAACCCGGGCCGGCGGTCGGTAAGGCCCTGCTCACGAAACTCGAAATTGAAAACTTCCGCGGTAATGGTGTCGCCAGCAGCGAGATTGAAGGGGATGGGCCGCAAGGGACGTTGACTTCTCCCGATTTCAAAATCGAGCGGCGCTACATTTCATTCCTGATCGGCGGGGGCGGCTACGAGTACCACACCTGCCTCAATCTGCTGATCGATGGAAAAGTGGTCCGCAGCGCCACCGGCTGGAACAGCGATCACTTGACGCCGGTCAGTTGGGACATCAGTCGCTTCCAGGGCCAGACGGCACAGCTACAGATCGTGGACGAGGCGAGCGGCGACTGGGGCCATATCAACGTAGACCAGATTGTTGAGACCGATCGGCCCGAGCGATTGCCTGTCGTCACCCAGCCGCTTTACACCGAAACCTTTCGTCCGCAGTTTCACTTCACCGCCCGGCAATGGACGATCGATCGGCTCAATCCTGGGATGCGCCAGGAAGGCTGGCTCAACGATCTGAATGGGCTCATCTATTACGAAGGTGAGTACCATCTTTTCGCCCAGCGCTGGAATAAGTGCTGGATTCACGCCGTCAGCCGCGATCTGGTCCGCTGGACGGAACTCGAACCCGCCTTCTGGGAAGAAAAGCTGGACACGGGAGTTCAGTCGGGGACCTGCGTCGTAGATTACGGCAATACGTCGGGCCTGTCACCCGACCAGCGAGCGCCGGCGATGATTGCGTTCTGGTCGCGCAACGACAATCGCAGCCAGTGTCTCAGCTACAGCCTGGATCGGGGACGCACCTGGAAGCATTACGACAAGAATCCCATTCTGGTGCACACCGAGCGGGATCCGAAAGTGTTCTGGTATGCGCCCGCCAGACACTGGGTGATGATGCTCTACGGCGATGGCAAGTACCACGTGCTCACTTCGTCCAACCTGCTCAACTGGAAAGACGAGCAGCAGCCAATTCCCAACTGTTACGAGTGCCCTGATTTGTTCGAGCTGGCTGTGGACGGAGACACTCAATCCAAAAAATGGGTGCTGATTCAGGGGGACGGCAAATACTCGATCGGCTCCTTTGACGGCATCGCGTTCAAAGAAGAAACGGAGCGATTCGCCTGTGACATCGGGCCCCACTTCTATGCCACGCAAACCTGGGCCAACACCGAGACGGGGGACGGGCGGCGAATTCAGACTGCGTGGATGCGCGGGGGCGCGTATCCGAACATGCCCTTCAATCAACAAGTGAGCTTTCCCTGCGAACTGACGCTCCGCAAGACGCCCGCCGGACTGCGCCTGTTTCGTAAACCGGTCCGTGAAATCGCCAGCCTGCACAAGTCACCAGACACCTGGAACGATCGCACGTTGCGTGCCGGCGCCAAGCTGCTGCTGGAGCCGGCGGGAGATTTGTTTCACGTCGAGGCCGAAGTCAGCATCCCCGACGGCGCGAAACTGACGTTCAACCTGTGTGGCGCGACGCTGACTCTTTCGTCAAAGACGATTGAGTCGGCCAACGCGCGTGGCTCGGTGCAGAACCAGATCAAGAGAGTGGAGATCCTGGTCGATCGCACTTCGGTCGAGGCGTTTGTGAATCAGGGCGAGGTCTCGACATCCCGATGCTTTCTCCCGGGAGAAAGCGGCCTTTCGGTGCGAGCGGAGGGGGGCCAGGTTGCCGTTCACTCCCTCGTCGTCTACCCGCTCAAGTCCACGTGGATGAATGAGTGAAACCTACTCGTTCCATTTGACCAGCGTGACCTCGTTGCCCACGTCATTGAAGCGGACCGCGTCGGCGAAGGTCCGCATCAACAGCAGCCCGCGCCCGTAGGGGCGGTCCACGTATTCAGGATCAGTCGGGTCTGGCAACCGACTCCGGTCAAAACCGGGTCCGTCGTCGCCGATCGTGACGGAAACCTGATCGGCCTTGATGCTCGCATGGACGTGGATATGCCGTTCGCGATACGGGTCCTGCCGGAGGCGCTCGCTGGCCAAATCCTGATAGGCATTACTATCCAGTTCACGCAATTTGGAATCGACTTCGAGATTCCCGTGGTAGTAGGCGTTCAAGAGTGCCTCGTCGACGGCCGCCGCGAACCGCAGGCACTCATTCTCGTTGAACAGCCCGCGCTCGCTGAGAATCTGCCTGAGTTCCTGCGTAAACGTCGAGAGTTGCGCCAGATCGTTATCGAATTCGTCGTCAAACTCAGATTCACCGCGATGCAGGCGGTCCTGGAGGGGCTGGCGCCGGGTGGCTGCCAGCAACCGGCTGACGGTGTCGGCCAGATCGGCGGCCAGTTCCTGCTTGGGGACATAACTGGCGGCCCCCCTGCGAATCGCTTCGCAGGCGATCGCTTCGCTGCCGTAGCTGGTCATGAGAACCACGGGAATCCGTGGATGGCGCTCACGGACCAGTTCCACGAGTTCCAGGCCGCTCATTTCCGGCATCTGCAGATCGGTCACGACCAGATCCGGCAGTTGCTCCTCGAACTTCTCCACGGCTTCTTTGCCGTTGCCGGCAAACGAGACTGTCCAGTCTGTGTTCCGTTTCAGCAGGTGACCTGCCAGCAGACGATCGACGCCTGAATCATCGACGACCAGAAGATGTGACATCGTGCCAACCTCCCTGGAACGCGGAAGAGAAGTGTCCGGACTCTTGCCCTCCTCGATCGCCAGAACGGCGTTGAGGATGGCTTTAACGAGATGGGCCATATCCTGCCACAGGGCGCTGCCGATTTCCAGTCACTTGAGCGCTGTGGCAAGTTTGGTTCGATCACTGAGCGCACGAGATACGGCCGGCAGTTCGTCTCCCGGCTCATCAGTTCGACCGAGAACCCTGGCACACGCACAGGATCGACCGCTGGCACTGCTCAATCAACGGCCAGCCAGTTTCGACGACTATGGCTGAGTGAGACTTTACTGACCGGATATTACTCGGGACCAAGGGACGATAGACTGGAACGGTTGCCCATCCACAAAATCTGACTTCGCGGTGCCAGTCAAATCGGATGCCCATCCCGCTCGAGCAATTCGTCAGGCACCTGGAAGAGAGCGGGATTCTCGCAGGGGATACGCTCCAGGATTTCATTCCGCCCAAGGCCGCTCCGCAGGATGCCCAGGAGCTGGCCGCGGAGCTCGTGCGCCAGAAAAAGCTGACAAAGTTCCAGGCCGAAGAAGTGGGGCGCGGCCATGGTAAATCGCTCGTGCTGGGGAACTACACGATCCTCGACAAAATCGGCGCCGGGGGCATGGGGCAGGTCTTTAAGGCCGAGCACCGCCGCATGCACCGCATTGTCGCGGTCAAAATGCTGCCCACCAGCCTGACGCAGGAGGCTGCCGTTGTAGCGCGCTTCGAGCGCGAGGTGACGGCGGCAGCCAAGCTCAGCCACCCGAACATCGTCACCGCTTTTGACGCCGACGTCGCCAACGGCGTCCTCCTGCTCGTCATGGAGTATGTGGACGGAAGCGATCTGGCGGCGCTGGTGCGGAAAAACGGGCCGATTCCATTCGCTCTGGCAATCCATTACATCGTGCAAGCCGCCCGGGGGCTGGAATTCGCCCACAAGAAGGGAGTTGTGCATCGGGACATCAAGCCCGCGAACCTGCTGCTGGATTCCGAAGGGACGGTCAAAATTCTGGATATGGGGCTGGCTCGGATCGAGTCGGATGGCGATGCGGCACCACAGGCCGAACTGACGAATACCGGTGCCGTCATGGGTACGGTCGATTACATGTCGCCCGAGCAGGCCCTGGACACCAAGACAGCCGACGCCCGTTCCGACATTTACAGTCTCGGCTGCACGCTGTTTTACCTGCTGACGGGGGAGGCCGTTTATCCCGCGAACACCTTGATGAAAAGGCTGCTGGCGCATCGGGAGCAGGCGATTCCATCGATTCAGGCGCTTCGCCCGGAGGTGCCGGAGCTGGTCGAGGTTGTCTTTCGCAGGATGGTCGCGAAAAAGGTCGAGGAGCGTTACCAGTCGGTGCCGGAGGTCATCGCCGATCTGGAGCAATGTGCTCACTTACAGGAGGCGACGCTCGTGCTTGCGTCGCCTTCCGACTCGGAAACCGGCAGCCAACTGACCAGCATCCTCAAGGAGATTGCCGAATCATCGGCTGTCACGACTGCGCTCCGGAACCGGAACCCGGCGACCAGGCGCGGGGCGTGGAATACGAAGAGGATACTGGTGATCGGCGGCAGCCTGCTCGGCGTGCTGATTCTTGTGGCCGGTCTTGCCATCAGTCTCAACACCACCCGAGTGCCAACAGGTGGGAAGTCGATCAAAGACAAGGCGGCGCTGCGCAATAACCAGGCCATCGTGGCAGAAAAAGGGTCGGAGAACCGTCCTGCCGATGTGCCGCCACCACCACTGGCGATGGCGCCGTTCGGTTTGGAACAGGCCCAGCAACATCAAGCGGCCTGGGCCAGATTCCTCGGCGTACCGGTCGAGCACACCAACAGCATCGGCATGAAATTCGTTCTCATCCCGCCGGGTGAATTCCTGATGGGGAGCAAGTCGCCAGAGATCGAAGAGGCCGTCCCGTTCATTGCCGACGCGTTTACCGAGGCTTGCGTCCGCAGCGAATCGCCGCAACACAAAGTGATTCTCACACAAGCGCTCTATCTGGGGGTGTATGAAGTCACCCAGGCGCAATACAAGGAAGTCATGGGACAGAATCCCTCGTACTACGCGCCGACGGGGCGTTTAAGTTTCCTTGCGGACGTCGACACAACGACATACCCCGTCGAACACGGAAGCTGGAACGACGCCGCCGAGTTCTGCGCAAAGTTGAGCCAACGGGAGAATCTGCAGCCCAGTTATGTGCGGACTGGTGAGACGGTCACGACACGGGACGGCACGGGATATCGGCTACCAGCAGAGGCTGAATGGGAATTCGCATGTCGGGCGGGGACGACGACGAAGTACTGGACCGGCAACCAGGAAGAAGCGCTCAAGGGGGCGGAGTGGATCATCCTGAACTCCGTGAATCGTCCACACAGCGTGGGGGAATTGAAGGCGAATCCGTTTGGCCTTTATGACGTTCACGGCAATGTCTGGGAGTGGGTCCAGGACGGGTGGTCTTCGACATATTACGGGCTGTTTCAAGATGTGCCGGCCATGAATCCGAGCAACCCATTCTCCGACGCCACGATGCGTGTGTTCCGGGGGGGCGGTTTCGGCGACCTGGCGGTCGTGTGCCGCGCATCGAGTCGCCAGGCCGCGGATTTGAGCTTGCGCGACTACGTCCCTGTCATCGGTTTTCGGGTGGCGTTGATGGTGGATGCCGTGCGGCCAGTGCGCAAGTGAACGGCGGATCGGTCTCAGATCGACTGGGCGGGAGCATCGACTGGCAGCGGCATTTCGGGGCTTGACGGTACAGAGCTGGTCCGGTCGTCCGCGGCTGGCACGAAGGCGGGGGACGCAGGGCCTGCCTCGGCCTGTTGTTCCGGAGCCGGATCGACAGGCTGCGGCGCATTGAGAACCGTCAGCCGGTCTTCTGATTTTGTCAGCCAGTCGCGCAATTGCTTCGCCAGTTCCTCAATGACACTCGAATCGGTGCACTGGACGACGTCGTTGACGATCCGTCCCAGGTCGGTCAGCAGGTTCGAATAATCCCTGGAGGACCCGTGCGAATTACCCTCCGCGGCCGAACGTTTGCGGCGATCGAGACTTTTCACCTGTTCCAGGAACAGGTTCCTGTCGATGGGCTTATGAAACACTTCGACGAATCCAAACTCCTTCGCCGAATCGATCAGTTCCATTTCGCGAGTCGGGCCGGACGTCGGGGGACGAATGCTCGTCATCAGGATAAAGTCAGGAACGGCCGTTTCGCCGTGGTCGCCGACGTAACGGATCTGCTGGGCCTGCCTGAACAGTTCAAAGCCGTTCATTCCGGGCATCCGGTAGTCGGTCACGACGAGTTCAATGGAGTTCTCACGCTTGAGAATACCGAGGGCTTCTTCACCGGTTGCCGCAGTCGTTACCATGTGCCCGGCGGACGACAGCAACTGGAGCAACCAGTGTCGCATGTATCCCAGATTGTCGACGACGAGGATTCGCAAGACTCATCTCCCGGACGATTCAATTTCGTTCCCAACCGGGAACGGGCATTAGCACGCAAGGACTGGACTGGCCTCGACTGGAGTGGGGGCTGGCGTCGCCCGAACGATCGAATCGTCCCCACGGCGAGTCAGGCAATTCAACTCTACGGCGAAGGGGGGCGTTGTCAAACGCCCATTCGGCAGCGGAATCCCTCCCGACCGGTGGGTTTCCGGCGTTTTGACGACACGTAAGAGTTTTGCCTCCCGGCTCAATCAATTGGTCGAGGGAGCCTGGCTAAAATCTTGCCGCATGGAAGGGGCGCTCGATGCGTGGTTCGAAGACAGTCTGACGGATCCGGGTTTGGACCAACGAATCGCGCGAAACTGCCCCGGTCAAACGGGGTTTAAATGACAGCCGCCTCCGGCTGGCGCCAATGGTATCTACACAAGTCAAAACGCGCGTCGCAGAAACTGATTCCTTCCCCCTCGATGGGGGAAGGTTAGGATGGGGGTGGGAGCGTCAATCGGCACTCGCCCCCCCCACCCCGGCCCTCCCCCACAAAGGGGGGAGGGAGACATAGTTATTTCGCTCAGAACTGAGATGCGTAGATACCATTGGGCCGGCACTGACGAGAGCGCACTCGAAACTGTGCTTCAATGAGGGCTTCGCCATGAAAGCCGCACTCTGGTTTTGCGTTGTAATCCTGGCGCTCACTCCTGCAGCGGGGCTGTGCGAGGAGCGCCCGACAGCCGATGAGTTGCTGGCAGCCTTCGAGAAATCGGTCGGAAAACTGGACCGCGTAAAGATCGAATGGAACGTGAAGGGGCGAGAGAGGGCTCCGTTTGACCAGGAATTGACCCTCTTCCGAGATGGATCCCGCTGGAAGACGGACAGGTTGCTGATTCCGATTGGAGATCGTCCCAACCAGAAAGTCCGGGAGCAGACGCTCATCGGCGACGAGATCGTTAGCGTGTCGCTGAGGTATGACCCGGTCGACGACAAGCCGCGGCTTGGTTTCTTCGGTTTGACTGCGTTTCGTGACCGCATCGCAACCCGTACCTGGTCTCACATCGGCTGCCCGATTCTCTTTGGACGGACGGTCGGGGAACTCGGTTCCCCTCTCTGGACCGTGATGCGCGAGGCCGGGTCGCTCGAACTGCTCCCGCAGACCGAAATGATTGACGGCATCGAAACGTACGTCCTCAAGAGTCGTGGCAAATTCGGGGAGCACAAGCTCTGGCTGGACCCGGCCAGCGGCGCTCTTCCCCGCCGAATCGAAGTCCACAAGCTTCCCGGCGATCTCCTGAACGACGAGCAACTGGGGACGGCAACCGCGCCGGCGAACGCCGAACCGCAACCCGGCACGGGCCGCCAGATTCCGCGCCCCGTCATGCGGCCTCATCGCGAGTATTGGACCCGGATCGACAAGATCCAGATCGAAAATCAGAAGGGCATTTTTGTCATCACGGGATATGAAGATGAAGGCAGGATCACGTTTGTCGACGATAAGCCCCCGCCCGATGGCGACGCCAAAAAAACGCTGGGAATGAAGGTCGAGCACAAGTTTCGAGTCGACGTCGATCCGCAGGAATTTCCCGAGGACGCATTCAAGTTTGCCGTAGAGATTCCCAATGGCACGCTGGTATCGGTGCTGGACAGCTATCCGCTGCAATACCAGGGCCCGGTCAAAACCGACCATGAATGGTTCGACGGCAAGATCCGCCCGCGAGCGGGGAAGTAGCGGTGCTGCAGGTCGATCGTTGTCTGGCTTGATCGATCGACTGAGACAATGGAGACTGTCGGCATGTCCACCGCGATCCCCGACGCCGCCGACACAGCCCGACCGCCACGGCGTCGGCGCTGGATTCCGCTGTCGTTGCGGCTGTTCGTAGCGATCGTTGTCGTCCCGGGCTGTGTGAGTCTCATCTGTATTGGTGTGCCGGCTTACCGGCAGCTCTCGGCGATTCGGGAGATTGAGCGATTGGGCGGACACGTTCAGACGCGCCCGCAAGTGACCGGATGGTTGCGAAGCCTGGTGGGTGACGCGGGGATGAAGGCATTTGACGAGGTGCTCGGCGTCCATCTTTCGATGACGCAGGCGACCGACGGTACGCTCTTGGCGATAAGCCCGCTCCGCAGTATTCAGATCCTCGGGCTCAACAACACGCAGGTTACTGATGCCGGGCTGGTACACCTGAAAGGGATGACCAACCTGGTGCAGCTCAATCTCGGTCGGACGAGGGTGACCAATGCCGGGTTGGCGAATCTCAACAGACTGCCAAACCTGAGAATCCTCTGGCTGGATAACACGCAAGTGGACGATGCGGGTCTGGAACACCTCGAGGGGCTGACCGGCTTGCAAGTTCTCGTGCTCCATGGAACACAAGTGACGGATGCCGGGCTGGAGCACTTGAAGAAACTGACCCACCTGGAATCGCTCGCGCTTGGCCGTACACAGGTCACGCACGCTGGACTTTTAGCGTTTAAACGTGCGATGCTGCCGCAGCATCTGAGCACCAGACGGTGAATCGCAGTCAGATTCTGCGTAACGCGCCGCATCAGCGACCCGCGCGGACGAGTACAGTCGCGCGGTCTAACCGACAATGTTGATGAGCGGGGTGGGCCGGCGGCGTGGGTAGCACCCGCCATTTTTCACGGCGACCCGTTTGCTGATTGGCCGTCTCGCAACAGGCGCTACTGGTCCGACTATCGTTAAAAGTCCGGCACGAGTTGCACTGTTTCGACCCCGGATGGGGTCGCAGATATTAGCCGGGGGTTGAGTCCGCCTGGGGCGGACGATACCCCCGGTAACGATACGCATTCCATTCCGATCCCGGAGGGATCGCAGCACCAATCCGCACACGCGCGATGGTACCGATTTCCCGGCGATGTCCGAAGCGATCTGCATTCTGCGATCCATGGTGAACGTTGCTGTCACCCCTGCCGGGGTGAAGTTCACGTTTTCGTCTGACCGGGGGTATCGTCCGCTCAGCGCGGACTCAACCCCCGGCTCCTGAGGAACATGAAAGATGCCGGCGACCAACAATTTTGCATAAGTCCATGTTCCTTTCCGACTTGTGCGCCCGTCGATTGCTGGGAAGCTAATGGCTGCCACCCCTACCGGGGTGGTAAAGAAAACCAGATTGCGGCCCGTGCCCGCGCGTTCACGAAAGAGGCATCGCCACACGCGCGAAATTGGTGCTTCCCTTCGGTCCAACCCCCAGCGACGCCAGCATGACACTTAGCTGTAGACTGACTGTTGCTGGTCCGTCCAGCGATAAATGTCAGTCGGAATTCTCACGAATTCCGTTACCCGAGCGACGTGGTGGAATTTGTGAAAATTCTGCGTCTGACATTTTGCAATAGTTAGACGACTAATCGGGCGACTTCGCCGACCGCTCTTCGAGCCGGATGATATACAGAGTGCCGTTGGCATTCGCCGTGACGACGTGCCGGCCGTCGGTGGTGAAGGCGACGTCGTGGGCCGGCCCTCCGGAAATCGAGCGTTGTTCGGTGAAGCTGTTGGCGCTCCAGATCTGCAAATGATCCCAAAAATGCCCCGCCACGGTCTTGCCATCGGGGCTGTAGCGCAGCGAGGTCGGCCGTTCGACAGTCATTGTCGATTCACTCCCCCGTTTGCGATCGATCAGCTTGATCGGATTGCCGCACGCCAGGACCCGTGTGCCGTCCGGACTGATATCGACGCTCGAAATCGCATCGGCAAAGCCCTTCCAGGTTTTGCTCGTCGGCCGGGACTCGTGAGTCACGTTCCAGACTCTCAAGTACGTCGCGGCCCCCGAGCCTGTGCCGACGGCCAACGTTTGATTGTCGGCGCCGAACGCCACGCCGAACACCGGCACCTCCTCGGCCATCCGGCGGACTTCCAGACCCTGCGCGACGGCCGGGCCGAATTCGTGTTCTACATCAGCCGGTTGCGCAGCCGTCAGCAGGCGGCTGTTCTTCAGATTGGCAAGAAAGTCTTCGATCACGTGGGGCCCGCATAACTTACCGAGGGATCTTCGCGCCGCATCAGAACGGCAACTGTCGTCCCAGACCTTCCTTCCCGGCGAGTTCCACCAGCCGTGCCGCCAGCGCCACATCTTCGAGCGCCAGCCCTACCGACTTGAAGAGAGTGATGCTCTCGGCGGTCTTGCGACCCGTTTCGCGACCGGCAATGACGTCGGCCAGTTCGTGCATATTGGACCATTCTACGGCGCCCGCCTCGAGCGCCTGCACAAAGTCGCCCGCTTCGAGACGGCACTGCTCAATGCTGTCGCACACGATCGTGTCTGCCCGATGGACCGTGGTGACGTCGATCTCGGCCTTATTCAGGTAGTTCGACCCGACAACGTTCAGGTGCGTTCCCTCGTCGAGCACTTTCCCCTCAAATAAGGGAGTCCGTGCCGAGGTGGCGCAGATCACGATGTCCTTTTCAGCAGCCACTTCGTCAGGATTGCGGGACGGGACGATTTTGGTGTTGCACCATTCCGACATCAGTTCGGCGAACTGTCGGCAGCGTTCTTCGTCGCGGCTGTAGACTTCGACCAGTTCGATTTTCCTGACGCTGCAGACCCCCTTGAGCTGCGTGCGAGCCTGGTAGCCCGACCCGAACAGTCCCACCACTTTGGCATCAGGCCGGGCCATGCACTCGGTGGCCACGGCGCTGGCCGCCCCGGTTCGCAATTGCCCCAGATGATTGGCTTCGATCAGCGCGATGAGCTCTCCCGATTTGATCGAGTACAGTCCCACGTGAAAGCGGGCGCCGTTTGAGGTCGTGGTGTATGCTTTCCATCCCGCGCAGCCCAGATACTGCGCGGTCGCCGACATCGTGTGCAGGTACAGGCCCTCGGCCTGTGCGCGGGCACGCGGCACGTTCATCGCGGCCCCCGATGCCAGTTGGCGAAAGGCCTCTTCCACCACGTCGATGGCGATTTCCATATCGAGCAGTTCGCGGACGTCGCCTTCAGTCAGGTAGACAGCAGTCATGATCCATCATTTCGAGTAGAGGCGATTGTCAGTCGATCAGAGGAGCGAATTGCATGCAAGCCGATTGAGCGAGTATCGTGCCAACCCCAATTATTCATTGCGAAGCGGGGCGGTGTCGAGCCAATGGGCACGACGAGGCCACGAAAGGTCCGGCCTGCGGTCGAAAAGAAAGTTTCTGATCCTCAGATTGGCACAGATGAACACAGATGCAGAGAGACGATTCGAGAACATCTTCGACGTATCTGCGTTCATCTGTGTCAATCTGTGGATAACACGTCTTCACCGACCCCGGGAAACCAGCTCGGCGATGATCCGGAAATCGTCTTTCAGCGAGCGATACAGCTTCTGATAGAGCGGGTAGGCAGCGTCGTAGACCTTTCGCGACTTCGCGTTGGGAAGTGTGCTGTCTTCCACCTTGATCGTGGCCTGGCAGGCTTCGACGACCGATTTGTAGGCGCCGGTCCCGACGGCGGCCAGCAGGGCCACGCCGTACGCGGGCCCTTCGAAGGAATTGGTCGTCACCGATTTGGCGCCGTAGATATCGGCCTGCATCTGCCGCCAGAATTTGCTTCGCGCGCCCCCACCCGAGAGTCGCACCTCTTTGACCGGCACCTGCATCTGCTGAATAATCTCGAGCGAATCGCGCATCGCGTACGTGGCTCCCTCGAGCACCGAGCGCACCAGATGCGGACGGCCGTGCCGCAGGCTGAGGCCCACCCACGCCCCGCGGGCGTGCGGGTCGGCGTGAGGAGTCCGTTCGCCGGTGAGATACGGCAAAAAGAAAAGCCCTTCTGAACCCGGCGGCGCCGTCGCGGCCTGCGCGGTGATCAACTGGTAGGGATCGACCTTCTTCTTGCGGGCTGCCGCGACTTCGGCCTCACCCATATTGTTTCGATACCACTGCAGGCTCCCCCCGGCAGACAGCACGACTCCCATGACGTGCCACTTGCCGCGCACGGCGTGACAGAAGGTGTGCAGCCGCCCCTGCGGATCGTATTGGACCGTATCGCTGTGAGCGAAAACGACGCCGCTCGTGCCCATGGTTGCCGAAATCACACCGCTGCGGACGATGCCGTTTCCGACTGCCCCGGCGGCCTGGTCGCCACCCCCTCCTACCACGCGAACCCCCGCCGGCAGCCCCAGCAATTTGCCGGCGGCAGCCGACAATGTGCCGCTGACTTCTTCGGATTCATAGACGCGCGGCAGAATCGCCGGGTCAAGCGACAGTCGATCGATCAGCGTCTTCGACCACTGCCGATTCTTGACGTCGAGCAGCAGCGTTCCCGAGGCGTCGCTGACTTCAGTGGCGAATTCTCCCGTCAGCCGAAAGCGGACGTAGTCTTTGGGAAGCAGGACCTGTTTGAGTTTTTCGTAGTTCTTCGGTTCGTGCTTGCGCAGCCAGAGGATTTTGGGCGCGGTGAACCCGGTCAGGGCCGGGTTGGCGACCAGTTCAATGAGCTGCGAGCGTCCGCCGGCACGGGCTTCGATCTCGGCGCACTCGGCGCTGGTCCGTTGATCGTTCCAGAGGATGGCCGGGCGAATCACGTGCTGCCGCGCGTCGAGGAACACGCTGCCGTGCATCTGGCCCGAGAGTCCGATGCCGCCGACGTCGGCGGGTTTGATTTTCCCCTGCTTGAGGACCGCGCGGACACTCTTGATCGACGCCTGCCACCAGTGTTCGGGATCCTGTTCCGACCAGCCGGGATGGGGGCTCGACAGAGGATATTCAATCGTGGCTGTGGCCAGGATCTTGCCGTCTTCACGCATCGCCAGCGTCTTGGTGCCGCTGGTTCCGACGTCGATCCCGAGAAAAATGCTCATCGTGCTGGCGCCTCAATGCGGATAATCAAGAGCTGATGTCGCTAGAACTGTAACGTCGGCACCGGGCGGATTCCACCATGCGTTGGCGGGTTTGCGGCGACGGGAATCGCGAATCGGGCGGCACGTCCTGATCCCTGCACCAACAGTAGCTACGCATCGCCGTTTGAGCCGAACTCAAACATTCTCCCTCCCCCGTTATGGGAACCAACGGAGGCCGCCGAGCGAGCGAGGATTAAGGCCGACGGCGGTAGCTCTCCTGCAAAGCCGGGGTGGAGAGGCGAACGTCGATTGACGCTCCCACCCCCATCCTAACCTTCCCCCATCGAGGGGAAAGGAATCAATTTCGGCGACGCAAGATTTGAATTCTGCAGACGACGATTGCAATGCGCGGGCGTCACGAGGACGCGTTCAAGCTGCTGGCGTAGTAGACGTCGGCCGCACCGCCGTTGCACTCCTTCTCCCACAGCCGAAAACCCCCGGTGAATGCGTGGGCGTTGTCACCCAGCCGGCAACCCGGCGGGATTTCTTTCAGCTTCTTGGCGTTCCCGCCGCCGAGTACGACATCGTCGGGATGCAGAACCTGGATCAGCTTGGCGACAATCTCGGTGACATACCGCCGCCATTTTTTCTTCCCCATGCGGTCCAGACCGCGCTTGCCGACGTAGTCTTCATAGGTCGCCTTCTTATACGAAAGATGGGCCAGTTCGGCGGGAATGACATGACCATCGACGACGAGTGCCGACCCCAGACCGGTGCCGAGCCCCAGAAACAGGAGCGAGCCTTCCTGGTAGCTTCCCAGGGCCTGCATGGCGGCGTCATTGATCAGCTTGACGGGGCAACCGAAAGCGGCTTCGTAGTCGAAATCGATCCAGCCGGGGGCGAGATTAAAGGGCTCCACAGCGACGCGCCCCCGTAATACGAGTCCCGGGTAGCCGATCGAGACGACGTCGTACTTCCAGTCATCGGCCAGATCCTTGACGCCAGAAACCATCTGGACCGGAGTCAGCGTCGGGCCGGAAGGGAACTTGCGCGGCTCGGTTTGGCCTGTCACCAGCAGCTTGACGTTCGTTCCGCCTACGTCAACGACCAGCACATTCATCGTCGGTCTCCTCGAGACACACTTTTCAGGCGCAGGTGGCGCTTCATGGAAAGGCACACACGGAAAGGAGTCGACGCCAGTTTCCATCGTGCCATGGAGGAAAACCGTTGTCAATTCGTTGTCGGTGTCGGGACGTCGTTTTCCTGCTCTCCTTTGCGGCGCTGTCGACCGCCCGGTATTATTGACGCCCGGCACGTCTCTCCCATCCGCCGTTCAGTTTTCTCGATCGATTTCCAAAAATAAAGGTGCGCTTGTGCTCAGCATGAATCGACATCCTCAGACAGACTGCTGCCATTGGTTTCTGTGCTTCGCGGCCGTCGCTGCCGGAGCATTCGTGACGACGCAGACGAGCGCCGATGACAATCAGAAAGGACGAACTGTGTCCAAACAGCCCTTTGGAAAACTCGCCGATGGAACAGAGACCTCGCTGTTCAGCTACACAAACGCCAACGGCGTCACCATGAAGGTGACCGATTACGGAGGGCGACTGGTGGCACTCGACGCTCCCGACCGCAACGGCAAAGCGGCCAACGTAAATCTGGGATTCGACAGTGTCGACAAGTACGTCGCCCATGGCGCTTACTTCGGTTGCACGACGGGCCGGTTCGCCAACCGGATTGCCAAAGGGAAGTTCTCGATCGACGGCAAGGAATTCAAACTCGCCGTCAACAACGGCGCCAACCATCTGCACGGCGGCACAAAAGGATTTGACCGCCAGGTGTGGAAGTCCGAAACGGTACAAGCGGCCGGCGCCCAGGGAGTCAAGTTCACGCATCGCAGCCCGGACGGTGACGAAGGCTACCCCGGCAATCTCGACGTGACGGTGACCTTCCTGCTCACCGACAGCAACGAACTGAAAATCGAATACGCCGCCACGACCGACAAGCCCACCGTTCTCAACCTGACGAACCACGCCTACTGGAACCTGGCCGGCGCCGGCAACGGCGACGTGCTCGGCCACAAGCTGATGATCGCCGGCGACAACTATCTGCCGGTTGACGACGGACTGATCCCCACCGGCAAGCTCGCGCCGGTGAAAGGGACGTTCATGGATTTCACCGAAGCCAAAGAAATCGGATCGCGAATCGCGGAAACGAAAAAGGGTCCGCCCCCCGGTGGTTACGATCACTGCTATGTCCTGCGCAGCAAGGACGGCAGCCTGGCGCTGGCGGCCCGAGTCGAAGAACCCAAGAGCGGGCGGATCATGGAAGTCTTCACTACCGAGCCGGCAATCCAGCTTTACACCGGCAACTTCCTGGATGGCGACGCGAAGAACGGCGGATACAAGCAGCATAGCGCGTATTGCCTCGAGACCCAGCACTATCCCGACAGCCCGAATCAGTCGGCTTTCCCGACGACGCTCCTCAAGCCGGGTCAGACCTTCAAGTCAACGACGGTCTACAAGTTTTCGGCGAAGTAGTGCAGGAAGAGGGATGACGCGTTCCGGTGCTCGATGCGCATCGGATCGGCTCAATCGCAACGTAATGCAATAGGTCTTGCAACGATCAATTACGGCAGCCCCGGAGGGGCGGAATAATTTAGCCTGTGGCGTGAGCCACAGGTAGTCGTCTCAGGGAAAGCCAAGCTCCGAAGGAGCGACATGAAACGTTCCTATGCCGCACCGCTGGGGCTTGACGCCGACGTGAGTCGCTGATTCCTGGGGCTGACGCCACCAGGCTAAACTATGCCGCCGCATCCGCGGCTAACGCTCTCAGTAATCCGTCACTTAAGCTTGCTCGACGGGATCCTGCAGGCTTCGCAGCAAACACTTTCGTATTGCAACACCTGGAGTGCTACAGATGACTCGACCCGCAATGATTCGGTTTGTACTGGGGATTCTCTGCGGTGTTTCCTGCGTCACTCTTGCCGCTGCTCCCGCCAGGGCCGAGTGGAAATCGAAGCAGTCGGCGCTGACGACGCGCTGGGCCAAAGATGTCGACCCGGCGAAGACTCTGCCGGAATATCCCCGGCCGCAGATGACCCGCGACAAGTGGCAGAATCTGAACGGGCTGTGGGACTATGCAGTCCGTCCGAAAGACGAAGCGCAGCCGACGAAATTCGACGGCGAGATTCTGGTTCCGTTTCCGATCGAATCGGCCCTGTCGGGGGTGATGCAGAAAGTCGGGACCGACAACAAACTGTGGTATCGCCGCACTGTTGAAATCCCTGCCAACTGGGGGGGCCAGAAGGTTCTGTTGCATTTCGGCGCCGTCGACTGGGAGACGACCGTTCTGGTTAACGGAAAACAAGTCGGCACGCATCGCGGCGGCTATGACCCGTTCACGTTCGACATCACCGAAGCACTCGGCAAATCGGGAAAGCAGGAGATCGTCGTCAGCGTCTGGGACCCGACAACGCGTGGTCAACAGCCGGTCGGCAAACAGCACGACCGCCCCGAGGGGATCTGGTACACGCCGACGACCGGGATCTGGCAGACCGTCTGGTTGGAGCCGGTGCCGCAGACCTATATCAGCTCGCTGAAGATCGTGCCCGACATCGACGCGAATTCGGTATTGGTCGAAGTCCGCGCGGGAGGCAGCCCCCAAGGAGTCGAAGTGGTTATCGAGGCGGGCATTCGATCTCCCGGCGACCCGCAGCAAATTCGAAAGGTGTTTGGAGGGGGAAAAATTGGACAGCCCATCGATGTCAAACTCGGTAATCCTATTGGAGCTCTCTGGTCCCCCGATTCGCCCACCCTACATGACCTGCAGGTCAGTCTCGTCAGCCGGTCTCAGCAGGACAGCGAGGCCGTCCTGGCCGTTGATCGCGTAAATAGCTACTTCGGCCTCCGCAAATCGTCGATCGGCAAAGACGAACAGGGCGTGACGCGGATCATGCTCAACAACAAGCCGCTGTTTCAATTCGGCCCCCTCGACCAGGGCTTCTGGCCCGACGGACTCTACACCGCGCCCACCGACGAGGCGCTCAAGTTCGACATCGAGATCACGAAGAAGTACGGGTTCAACATGGCCCGCAAGCACGTGAAGGTTGAACCGGCGCGGTGGTACTACTGGTGCGACAAACTCGGCCTGCTCGTCTGGCAGGACATGCCCAGCAGCGCTGACGGTCATATTGCTCCGGGGCGCGGCGAAGGGACGCGGCCACCCGCCACCGTCGAAAACTTCGAACGCGAGCTCAAGGCACTGATCGACACCCACCGCAATTGTCCCAGCATCGTGATGTGGGTGCCGTTCAACGAAGGCTGGGGGCAGTTCGACACGGTCCGGATCGCCAAACTCGTCAAGGAGTACGATCCGTCGCGGCTGGTGAACTGCGCCAGCGGCTGGAATGACTTTCCCGCAGGCGACGTTCATGACATTCACGTCTATCCCGGTCCGGCCTCGCCGAATCCCGAAGAACACAGGGCGGCTGTCCTCGGCGAGTTCGGCGGCCTGGGGCTCCCGCTCAAGGGACACACCTGGCAAGGGGAAAAGAACTGGGGCTATCGCAGCTTCACCAACACCGAAGACCTGACCGAGGCGTATCTCAATCTCGTCACCCGGATGCGCCCGCTGGTCGGATCGCCCGGCCTCTCGGCGGCAGTCTACACGCAAACCACTGACGTCGAGATCGAAGTCAATGGACTGCTGACCTACGACCGCGAAGTGCACAAGCTCGCGCCCGACGTTCTCGCGGCGGCGCATCGCCGCGTCTACGGCCCTCCTCCCAAAGTTGAAACCGTGATCGCCACGTCGCAGAAGGAACCGCAGAACTGGCGGTTCACGATTGCCAGGCCGGCTGACGACTGGTTCCGGACTGACGCCGACGACTCGGGTTGGCAGACCGGACCTGGTGGATTCGGCACACGGGCGACGCCGGGGACAGTCGTACGAACCGAATGGAGCACTCCCGACATCTGGATTCGCCGCAGCTTCGAGCTGTCAGACAAAACGCCGCTCGATGGACTGCAACTGGTAATGCACCACGATGAAGACGCCGAGGTTTATCTGAACGGCGAGCTGGCGGCGAAAACCAGCGGCTATACAACCGATTACCAGTGGTTCGAAATCCGCACGGCGGCCCGCCGCGCCCTGCGCCCCGGGAAAAACGTGATCGCCATCCATTGCAGGCAGACAGGGGGCGGCCAGTACATTGATGCGGGCCTCCTGTCGGTCACAGAAACCGCTCCGCAGTAATGACTTGCAGTCGGCCCGACCGGCCAATCGCCAGCTCCAGATGGTCAGAAAGTCTGCCCCGGGAAGAATTTGCGTGCGCGGGCGGATCAGGGAAAATCTGACTGTGCCGGATTCCAAAGTTTGCTAAAATCCTGGCGGCGGCATCCCGGCGACCTGTCGGGGTGCGACCATCGAGCAGGGGAACGGCCGGTGCGATCAGCCGTGCTCCCCGGGGGTTGTATTTGTCCGGAGACTGTGATGCGAAAGCATGGCTTGCGGGTGTTGTTGTGCGGGTTGGCGATGCTCGTCGTTGGGAGCCGCGCGCCTCAAGCGCAGGGGCAGGCGCCATTTGATCCGCTGTGGGCCGACAAGATGTTCGAGAAGCTCGAACACGACTTCGGCATCGTCCCCAGCAACGCCGACCTCAAATTCCGGATCAAAATTACCAATCATTACAAGCAGGTGGTGAACATTGCCGGGGTGTCATCGAGCTGTGGTTGCACGGCGGGCAAGCTGGCCAAGAACACACTGGCCAGCGAAGAATCGACCTTCATCGACCTGTCGATGGATACGCGCCGGTTTCGGGGACCGAAGGAAACGAAGGTCACCGTCACGTTCAATCAGCCGCTGTTTACGAGTGTGGTGATCCAGGTCAAGGCGTTCATCAATCCCGATCTGATGCTCAATCCGGGGGCTGCCGAATTCGGGGCCATTCCCAAAGGGACCGACCGGGTTCTCAAAATGGCTGTCAGTTTCAACGGGCGTGGGCAGTTTTCGATCAAGGATGCCACGTGCAAGAGCCCCAACGTGGCGGCCAAACTCGTGGAAGCACGGCGCGACCCGTTCAACCAGCAGTACGAACTGCAGGTCACGATCAAGGGGACAGCTCCGCTGGGTGATCTTCGCGAGCAGGTAATTCTCACGACCGACGACCCGAATCAGAAGAGCATTCCGGTGCTCGTCGAAGCGAAAGTCGAGCCCGAGTACTCCGTTTCCCCGGAACTTGTCTCCTTCGGCGCACTGGCGCCGGGCGAACGCAAAACGATCAACATCGTCGTCCGCGGTAAAAAGCCGTTTGCGATCGAGAAGATTGAAAGCGAAAAGACCGCCGGGACATTCGAAACACGTCTCCCGAAGGAAACCAGGGACGTCCACGTCCTGCCCCTGACCGTGATCGCGCCGAAGGAAGAGGGAGCGGTGAGCGACGAGTTCACCGTCACCGTCGGCGGATCAACCGACCCGATCACGTTCAAAGCCTACGGGAAGGTCGTCGCCAGGGTGACACCCGCCGGTGCTGCGCCGGTGCCGCAGAATCCGTAACGACTGCGGTTCACGTCATCGACGGGCGCGCGAGCCGGCGCAGATCGGGTTCCAGACGCCGCAAACCTTCAGCCACCGACACACTCGGCGCGTAGCCGAAGTCGCGGACTGCCTTCGCAACACTGTAGTAGTGGTCGCTGCTGAGTTGTTGCGCGAGAAACCGCGTCATCGGTGGTTCGCCAGCCAGGCCGAGGACCGTGTAGACAGTTTCCAGCGTCGCGCCGGCGGCGTACGCCATGCGTGGCGAGATCGATTTTTTCACCGGGGGCAGGCCCGCCAGACCGAGCAGGTCGTCGATCCACTTCCAGAGTTTGACCGGTTCCGGCTCGTTGATGAAGTACGCCTGCCCCGCGACAGGTGACCCGGGAGCCAGCCGATCGGCCGCCTGGAGGTGGGCCCGGGCTGTATTTTCCACGTACGACATTGAAATTAAGTTGTCTCCCGCGCCGACGCGTCGCAGTTTGCCGAGACGTGCCCGTTCGATCAGCCGTGGGACCAGGTGATTATCGCGCGGCCCCCAGATCAGATGCGGCCGCAGCGCCGCAGTCGCCAGGCCGGGGGCGTTTGCCGCGAGCACGGCTCGCTCGGCCAGCGCCTTGCTGTGCGGATAGTGACACAGGTAGCTCGCGGGATAGGCGGCACTTTCGTCGAGGTTGCGGTGCTCGCGCCCGTCGTAAATCACGCTGGGCGAACTCGTGTAGATCAACCGCCCGACATTGTGTTGCCGGCAGGCAGCGAGGACGTTTTCTGTTCCGACTGTGTTGATGCCGTGATAATGCGACCACGGGCCCCAGATGCCCGACACGGCAGCGACGTGAAACACCGTATCGACATTCCGGGAGGCAGCCGAAACGGCCGCCGCGTCCCGCACGTCCCCCGCCACGCACTCGACGCCGAGCTCCGCCAGGCGCGAGTACGTTCCGCGGCACAGGACGCGCACCTTGTCGCCGCGAGCCAGGAGTTGCTCGACGATGTACAGGCCGAGGAACCCTCCGCCGCCGGTGACGAGTGCGTGCATCATGGCCATCGATTTCTGCGCATCGCCCAGCTGCTCGAAAAAAGGACTCCCTCCCCACTCCGTGGGGGAGGGCCGGGGTGGGGGGGCGAATGCCGATTGACGCTCGCACCCCCATCCTAACCTTCCCCCATCAAGGGGGAAGGGATTTTGTATCGACGGCCGTGACGCACATATCGCGGCACAAAAACACTCTTGTTCGAACCAGTGACATCATTGCTTTGCAGCCCATTCGGCAAGCTGTTCGCGATTGATCTTCGTATTGTGCCGCACATCGACCGGCAATGTCCGCGGATAAAACAGGAACCGCTCAATTGATTTAGTCGTAGAATGCCCGGCGGCCAGTTGCCGCAGTTCGCTGGTGAGTTCCGGTGAAGGTTTGCCCGCATCGAGTTCGACGACGATGGCCGGAGACTGGCGCGGCCTGGCTCCGACACCGACGAGGGCGCACCGCGCCACGCGCGAGTGCGTGTTGAAAATCGGTTCGACACAGTCGGTGAAGATCCGCCCCGATTCGGTCTCGACAGCCTGCGATTTGCGACCACAGAACCACAGCAATCCTTCCTGGTCCAGATAGCCGACGTCTCCCATCCGGTGCCAGAAGTGCTGGCCTTCGATGATCTTGGCGGCGGCCGTCGCTTCGGGGCGCCGAAAATACTCGCGGGTCACGACGTCCCCCCGGACAATGATTTCGCCGATTTCACCGGCAGGCAGTTCGCGAACGTCGGCCAGACTAGCGATCGTCCCCTCGGTGATCGCGATGATCTTGAGCCGAATCGTCGGCAGCGGGCGCCCCACGCAGGTCCCGGCTCCCTGCGCGGTCCGCTCGGCCGTGCGCGTCAGAACTTCGGTCGCCGTGATCGACGCCACGGGGAGCGCTTCGGTGGCGCCGTAGGGGGTGTGCATTTCAGCCCCGGCGCGTGTGAGCGTGGCTTTCATGCGGGCGAGCACGGCCACCGGGACCGGCGCGCCGGCCGAGAAGATGCGTTCGAGCGTCGGAAACGTGATCTGCCTGGACTGGCAGTAGCGACCGACGCGATTCCAGATGGCCGGCGAGCCGAATCCCTGCGTCGCAGAATGCCCCTGGATCGCCGCCACGATCTTCGCCGGATCGACCTGCGCCGGCCTGGTTGGGTCCATGTCGGGGACCACAGTCGTCATCCCCATCGCCACGTTAAACAAGGCAAACAATGGTAATCCCGGCAGATCGGCACCGCCTGGCTGGATGCCGTAGAAATCATGGAGCGCTTCAACCTGCGCCGCTAACATTCCATGCTCGTAGACGACCCCCTTGGCCGGCCCCGTGCTGCCACTCGTGAAGATGATGGCGGCCGGATCGGTTGATCGCGTGATCGGCGAATCGATATTGGAATTCACTACGCTGATTGAGCGGACGGGGTCCAGCAGTGATTGATACGTGGCCCCCCCCCAGAACCAGCGCCGGCCGACCGTGACGTTGAACTTCGCGCGGGCGAAGCGCCGGCCCGAGAGAATCCGCAGCGCCTGGACGGCGGACACAGCCACAAACCCGCGCGGCTCGACTGTGTCGAGACAACCGAAGATCCGGCGCGGTCCCATTCCCGGGTCGATCAGCACGACGACGGCCCCGGCCTTGAACAGGGCGAACGTCAACGCAATGAATTCGATTCCCGGCCGAACCATCAGGACAATCCGCTCACCGGACCCGATCCCCAGCCGCGCCAGCCCCTGCGACAACCGGTTCGTCAGGGATTCGAGCTCGCGAAACGAAATCTGCCGCGCTCCGCTGGAGCCGCGCTGTCCCGGCACGATCACCGCCGGCTGGTCCGGAAACCGCGCCGCCGTGGCGGCGAGGGTCGAGGCGATATTCAGGTATTCAGGCTGCGTCATGATCATTCGCCGCGACGCGCCTCCGGTGACTTCGTCTTTCGGCCTCGAGCCTGTCTGGCACTCGGGAGCGTCGCGCAGACTAAACGGCCGATCGCACGAGGATTTCTCCCTTGCCCAGCTCCAGGAAGTCGCCACTGTAGCGGCGATAGACCGCCGTCAGGCACTCCTCGGGAACGGGAAACCCGTTTCGCGCCAGATGCAGCAGGTAGACCCGCAGGAACTCGGGGCGGTAAGTGCACGAATATTTGAACGTGGGGAGCATCGGCGGCGCGGGCTCTGGTCCCAACAGGCCGATCGTCCCGCGGCGCATCCCGGCACCCGGCCTGATCCCGGCGGCGCCGAAAATCAGTATCGAACCGGCCAGCATGTTGAAGCCGATGCCATCCCCCGCTTTGCCGCGGACCGCGATCAACCCGCGACGAAGGGTATGTCCCAATTCGTTGCCCGAATCGCCATCGATGAAGATTTCGCCCCCCGTCATGCCGCGGCGGCCACCACGATAAACGGCCCCGGTGCAATGTCCGGTATTGCCGCGGACCCGGATCCGGCCCCCCTTCATCTCCGCCCCCACCCAGTCGGCGGCGTTGCCTTCGACGACGACTTCGCCGCCGTGCATTTCAGCTCCCAGGTGCATGCCGGCGTCCCCTTCGACCGTCACCCTGCCGGCGTTCCAGCAGGTCCCGATCATCTTCACCTTCGAGCAGTCACCGCGCCACACGATGTGCTCATCATCGGCGGCCGAGCCGGCAACGTCGAAAAACTCGGCCAGCGCCGGCTGCTTGTTGCCGTATTGCACGGGAGTCCGCGCGATCTCTTCGACCGATTGCGTACGCACCGTCTCCAGCCGGATCGAGTCGACCTCGATCGGAATTGCGGTGGGCTGTTTGAGTGTCAGGGTCAGCGGCATTGGAGGGTTGAATTCGGGATCTATTTCGCCGCCAGATACAGCGCCTTGACATAGGGAATCGGCTCGGTCCCCAGCGCCTTGAGGATCGTGCCGCCGGCGGTGAAGCAGTGCGTGACCCACGATTCGTCGCCGTAGTTGTGGAGAGCCGCCCCCCCTTCGCCGCCGCCGACGTAAACGAGGAGGCCGGCTCCGGTCATCTTCTTGAGCTGGTCCATGAATTTGCGGGTGCCGTTCGCGAACTGTTCTTCTTCGAACTTTCCGAAGACGCCGTTGTGGAATGCCACCGCCGCCCCTTTGCCGGAGGCCAGCTTCTGCTTGTGGTAGCTGATGAATTCGTCCACCTTGGCAGCATGCAGAGCGATCGTTTTCGGTCCGACGTCGAACTGGGCTCCGTCGGCCGGAATCGTTTCGCTGGCCGCTCCCGACCCGAGGATGAAATCGACCGGCAGGACGAATTCGACGCCGTTCTTGCGGGCGCTCGTGAGCATGGCTTTGGCCTGCTCGATCCGCTCGGGCGGGATGTAGATCTTGCTCTCTTTCTGCGATCCGGCGACTCCCATCTCGAACGGTTTGCCGGCAAGGTCGCAGTCGGCCTTCTTGAGGGCCAGGGCCAGGAGTCCGGCGGCAATCACAACCCGCACCTGACCGCGGTTCAGGATCGCCTGCAGGTCGTCGAGCTTTTCCATCTTCATGCCGCTGAAGACGACGAGTTCCGCCAGCCGCGTCTTCTGGAGGTGCGTTCGCATTTCGCCGTCGATGTACTTCCCCAAAGCCGTGCGATCCATCGTCAAAGGGACGACGGTCGACGAGAGATCCCGATTCGACGCGGCGAATCCTTCGTTGACGTGCACCGAGCCGATTTTCTCGCGCATCCCGTTGGCGTAAGCGGTCAGTTTGGGAGCCAGCGCGGGGAGATCGGCCGGCTTGGCCTTCCACAGCGACTGCTCGAGCTTGTACTTGCGGGTGTTTTCGAGGAGCACGATCGATCCCGGGGCCAGTTTGGCGACTGCGGCGCCGGCCGTGTCGAGAATTTCGCCGGTTTCGTCGTTCATCCAGTCGCCGATGACCGACAGTTTGCCACACTTGACGCCGGCGGCCGTCAGGAGTTTCGCGAGGTACGCGGCGACCGGTTCCAGCGTCAGTTTAGGATCGCGGCCACGGTGGCCGTACAGAATCTGGATCCAGCCCCTCGCGGCACCAAATTTCAGGGTTTCGACGAGCGCCTTGAGCCTTGAGTCGTCGTCAGGTTCCCCTTTGTCGTCGAACACGACGTCCGTATCGCCACGAACCAGAACCCGTGTTCCCGCAGGAAGATCCGACAAGGCATCGACAGCGGGGATCTTCTTCAGGCAATCTTCGAGAGAGGGAAAACTCGGCGATTTCTCGATCAGCTTCCCACACCATTCCTGCATCCGCTCGTTGGTAACAGCCACGACCACTCCTCTGAATTCAGCAATTCCAGTCAGCGCTTTCACCCGTGAGTCTGAAACTCGCCGGCCCGCTTGTCAAGCAGGCTGCGCCCCGGTGATTCAGGTGATTTTTTGGAGGTCGGGGTGGGGGGAGATGGCCGACTGACTGTTCCACCCCCGCTTCAGCGGTGCATGACAGCTACCGCCGTCGGCCTTAATCCTCGCTCGCTCGGCGGCCTCCGTTGCTTCGCATCGAGGGGGAAGGAAATCATAGCTGGCAATCAAGTTGTGTCGTTTCGACAGCGGCTGGCCGGCGACGCCACGAAAAGGCCATATTGACCCATCCTGTGCCCGGGCGTACCATTCCGGCGCGAGCCGCCCAGAAGGGGGATCTTCTCCAGCGACCCGTCGGGTTGAAAGCGCCCTGGTATGAACCGGAAACGGGCCGTCACGTTCCTGGGGGTTGTCTGCTGCCTCGCGATTCTCGTGGGAGCGTTGGGTTTCATGCTGACCCACCAGCCTGCGTTCTACGCCCAGGCCCTCGACGAAACTGTTTCCGCCGAAACGCGCAACGAGCAGTCCAAGGCGTTTGTGCAGTCGACGCTGCAACTGGTCGATGCCATCCGTTATGAGGAGCGCTGGTCGCAGGAATTCCACGAGTCAGCAGTCAACGGCTGGCTCGCCGACGAACTGCCGGGCAAATATGCCGAATGGCTTCCGCCCGGGGTGAGCGCTCCGCGCGTCAAATTCGACGACGGCGTCCTGCTGGTGGCATTTCATGCCCGAAAGGGGATGTGGCACGGTGTGGTCAGCATCCAGATTCGCCCCTGGTTCCCTGAGCCGAACGAGCTGGCACTCGAGATTCAGTCGACGCGGGTCGGCCTGATCCCCGTTCCGGCGGACGAGCTGGTCAACGGGCTCGTCTCGGGGTTGAACGCCGCGGGCTGGACAACCCGTTGGAAAAACGCCGGCAAGCGCGAAATCCTGATCGTTGACCTGGCCTCGCCTGAGACCGTTTCCAGCTCGGGGCCTCACCCGGTTTTTGAAACGGTCGAGCTCGAGCCGCAACTTCTGCGGCTCTCCGGTCAGCGAGCGGCTCCGGTGGCCGAATCGGCCGAGCCCGGCCGGCTGACCATTTCTCCCGGCCAGTCGGGCGCTCGGTAGGCGATCTCCTACAGTCCCCGATACGTGGGAGGGGCCGGCGGGTCGTCGCTCTCGCCGAATTCGCGATACCGCTCGGCGAGGAGCTCATCGCGGCGCACCTTGACCTGGCGATCGAACTCCTGGAGGGCGTCGATGGCTTTGTCGCGTGAGGAAACCAGGCCGATGATCAGGAACTGCAAGATCGCCAGGCCGTAGCAGATCCAACCGACCCATTTGTGGTCGGGCTCCCCGAAGATCACCGCCATGATGGCAAACACCGACGACGACCGGTCGAGGTGCCGGTAGAAGAGCCCTTTGCAGAACGGCCAGAACTGCTCGGTAGCCGCCTTCAAGCGGCGGCCTTTGGGAAACAGCAGCCGCGCGGGGCCCGGATGAATAATCGAAAACAGTGCCTGGTCGGGCATCGATTCGATGACGCCGACCGCCAGGAGCAGCCGCAGCCCCAGGAGGAGCCACGTGTACCCGCGGTTCATGCTACTCACGTTGAAGACGTCTTCAAACAGGGCATACTCGACGTTGGCGGTCGCCACGAGCAGCAGCAACGAACCGCGAATCCACTGTTCGAGATCTTTCGTCAGTTCGGTGTCGAGCCGATTCAGATGCACCACCCGGCGCAGGAAGATCCGAAACAACGGGATGGCGATGAATCCCACGATCAGGCGAATCAACGGGCGGAGCAGGGTGCCCATGGGAATTACCTGTTCCAGTCAATCTCGGCGAACAGAGCCCGCAGACGCTCGGCGCGCTGCGGGTTAATCTGGCTGACATGGGCGATGCGCCCCTGGAGATGATTGGCAAAGTTTTCGTGGCGGTCGTGGTTTTGGGTTGAAGGACCCCGGCGAACGCAGTTGGTGAGAATGGCCTTGAGCCGGTCGAAGTCGCGCCGGGCCACGTTCGGACGGACATTGACCACCACCCCGGTCACCGTCTGCCGCTGACTGTTGCGGATGACTTTCCGCTTGGCCTTATTGAGCGAAAACCGTTCGGAGCGGACGATCTGGTCGACCAACGGAATGAACACCGCCAGGCTGCGGAGAAACTGTTCATCGCCCGAAAACGTCAAATCGTCGGCATAGCGGGTGTAATTCGCCCCGAAAGTGCGGGCCAACCCCACCAGACGCAAATCGAGGGGGAATGCCGACAGATTTGCCAGCGCCGGCGACGTCGGGGCCCCTTGCGGAAGGTGGGCGCCGAGATAAGGCGCCATGTCGGCATTCGATGGCGCATTCTTGAGCAGCGATCCCGGGAGTGACGAGGTTGTCAGCCTCCCCAGCCAGACTGCCGCCTCCCGCGAATAACCGAGCGAGCGGAAAATGGCGACCACCCGCCGGAGTGAGACGCTGGGGTAGAAATTCTGGAGATCGAGCTTCAGGAGCACCCGCTGGCCGACATGCGGCGCGGCGTTGGAGCAGATCGAACGGCCGACTACAAAGCCATGGGCCGCCGGATGCGACGGCACGCGCGTCAGGATTTCTTCAAGAATGATCCGCTGGACCCGTTTGAGCTTCGATTTGGGAGCTTCAATCAGGCGCTGGCCTCCCGATCGCTTCTTGATCCAGCGAAACACGTAGTGTGCCTTCTGCTCGTCGGGCGGACGCTGTTCGTCATCAAATCGATGCACCAGCCAGCCGAGTTGCCCCAGCGGAATGTCGAGCCAGGCCGCCAGCTCTTCGGGGACGTTGAAGCTGGGCAGGCCGAAGCGTTCGAGCCGGGAAGCGTCCTGTCCCTGGCTGAGGTCGAGCCAGCCGCCGCGCATGCTCGGGCGGGCAAATCGGTAAGCGCGACGGCCGACCGATGAGGTCCTGCCGCCCACAGGCTGGGCCGGCTGGTACCGCAGCGGAACGAGTTTCACCGGTGGCCTGCGCCGTCGGTGACGGCGCGTCGGCGAGCCGCTCGCTGCGGCCGCGGGAGAGCCACGTTCGGGCGAATTGCGGCCCGTTTCGAGGCCGAACAGGCGACGCAGCCAGTGAAAGAAGCCCATCCGCGGCCGCTCCGATTATGATCCGTCAATCATCAGCCGACGGCGTTCAGGCTGGTGTGTCAGACAATGGTGGCCGAAGGGGCCGCACAACTCGTTCCTGTGGCGGATATGCGGTCCGGGAACGTCTCCCGGAACGCATATCCACGTACGAAATGGGGACAATGCTTCATCCGCGGGGTAACCCCGCAGCCGTTCGACACGCCAGTCCAGGCCTGACGAACCGGGGCTTGTGCGACCCCCTGGCCACCGAGAGACCATCGTACCGCCCGGCGCGCGCGCGTCAATGGCGCCGGTCGTGTCGCCGGGTCACTCTTGGCGCTGCGCGGCGCCTTCCGGCGCGACCGCGGATCGCGCCTCGCGGAGCGCCTGCAGGAACACTTTCCGAGTCGCAAACCGCTCGCGCTTTGGCGAGCGCGCGAAACTGAGTTACGACGAATTGACAAATTTTTTCTTTTCTGCGAAAAGTTGATTAAATAATGCTTTACTTGCATTCGATTGTTTTTACAATGCTGCGTAATTACCACGGCAGATGTCACTCGGGAGGCTTTATGTACCGATATGGCTGAGTACCTTTCCTCCACATGCGGGGCCGGCGCTCTTGTTGAAAGGGCCGCCGAGCAATTCGATTCTCGCATCCTTCCTTATGCGCGAGTTGCCTGCTGCGCCGTCCCGAATCCTGCCATCACGAATCCTGCCATCACGAATCCTGCCAACCTGAATCCTGCCATTTCAGGGCACCAGATTCAAAGCCACAACAGTACCCGCTTTGTCGCTCCCGCGGGTCACAGCGTTTCGAAGCTCTCACTCTCTCAGTCTCCAGTTCTCGCCGACGTACGAAATTCGCCCCGTGACAATTCGGGGTTGAACCGGCGAAGCTCCATCGCAGCCAGTCGCAATTCGACTGCTGCGCCGTCGAGCGCTCCCGCGCATCGTTCTGCTGTTTGCGTGTTGACAAGAGGGGTCGCTACCCCGCCTTGATACCCGTCGCTGCGCCGGCAGTAAAGAATCCGGCTGGTCTTCCGTTTGTCGGGGAATGGATACCCCAGAGTCGGTCACGGATGTGAGACTTAACGGACTCGGTGTATCGGATCGGTTTACAGGATCGCGATCAAATCGCGCGACCTCACTGACATCAACATCCATAAAAAAGGCAAGGAGAACGCCCAAGATGGCGACCGTTCTTGAATCTCAATCGTCGTCGGATACGACCAGCTCACCAGTTTACCGCTCGGCCGAACCGGTCCTCTCGTTTGATGAGGCCGAAAGTCTGGCCGGGCAGTTCGGCACGCCTCTCCTGGTTGCTTCACGAACCGCACTGATGCGGAACTACGAAGCCCTGCGGACCGCGCTTCCGGGCGTCGAGTTTTTCTACGCCGCCAAGGCCAACCCGGCCGACGTCATTCTGCGGCCTCTGTGCGAAGCCGGTTCGTCGGTCGACGTCTGCTCGTACGGCGAGATGCAGGCGGCCCTCAAGGCCGGCTTCACGCCCGAGATGATGATTCACACGCATCCCTGCAAGACCGAGCAGAATCTGACGAGCTGCTACGCCGAGGGACTGCGGTGGTTCACGTTCGACAACGTGAACGAAATCCCCAAGCTGGCTCGGCACGCTCCCGATGCGAGTCTGCTCTTGCGGCTGGCCGTTTCGTCGGCCTCGAGCCTGATCAACCTGTCGGCCAAGTTCGGCGCGTTTGAAGAAGACGCCGTCCCGCTGATGCTGGCGGCCCGCGATGCCGGGCTGGCGGTCCGGGGGATGTCGTTCCACGTGGGGTCGCAGTGCCGGTCGCCTGAAGACTTTCACTCGGCACTGGTCCAGGCCCGCCGGATCTGGAATCACGCGGCGAGCGAAGGCATCGACCTGGAAGTGCTCGACATCGGCGGCGGACTCCCCGCCCCGTACCGCGATTCGGTGCTGTCGCTCGACGCCTACTGCCGGTCGCTGGCCGGCGCGCTCGACGAAACGTTCGGCGACCTGGCCATCCGCATCATCGCCGAGCCGGGCCGCGGGCTCGTCGCCGATACGATGACGCTGGTCACCCGCGTGATCGGCAAGTCGATGCGCGGCGGAAGCCGCTGGTACATCATCGACGACGGCCTGTACGGTTCGTTTTCGGGACAGATGTTCGACCACGTCGAATATCCGATCCTGGCCCGCAACGCCGACGAACGGGAGCTGTTCCCCAGCGTCCTGGCCGGGCCGACCTGCGACTCGACCGACGTCGTCAGCCGCGATCAGTTGCTGCCCGACCTCGAGATCGGCGAACTGCTGCTGGTTCCGACGATGGGGGCGTATACTTGCGCCAGTGCGTCAAATTTCAACGGACTGGACATGGCCCGCATCATCGGGATCGAATAACAGGCCGGCTCTGAGCGGAGGACTCATGATGATTCCATTCAACGGACGTATTCTGCTGCTGGGCTGCGGGGGTGTGGCCCAGTGCACGCTGCCGCTGCTGCTGCGGCACCTCGACGTCGATCCCGCGCAGATTACAGTTCTCGATTTCGTCGACTGCCGCAAGGCGCTGGCCCCCTACCTGGCCCGCGGCGTGAAGTTCGTCCGCGAACGCATCACGCCCGACAACTGCGCAGAGGAACTGCTCAAGCACGTCGGCCCCGGCGGGCTGATCGTCGATCTGGCGTGGAATATCGACTGCGCCACATTGCTCGAATTCTGCCGGCAGAACGACGTGCTGTACGTCAATACGTCGGTCGAGGTCTGGAATCCATATTCAGAAATTGAAACCAAATCTCCGCCGGAACGCACGCTCTACGCCCGCCACATGGCGCTGCGCAAGATGGTCAACGGGTGGGGCGAACCCGGCGCCACGGCCATTCTCGACCACGGAGCCAACCCGGGGCTGGTCTCGCACTTTACGAAGATGGCGCTGATCGACATCGTTCAGCGGATCATCGCCGAAAAGCCCGACGATCCGCGGCGGGCCGTCATTGAAGACGCCCTCGCTGGCGCCAAATTCAATCGCATGGCCCAGGCGGCCGGGGTCAAAGTCATTCATATCAGCGAACGCGACACGCAGATCTCGAACAAGCGCCGTCGCGGCACCGAATTCGTCAACACGTGGAGCGTCGAAGGCTTCTATGAAGAGGGGATTGCGCCGGCCGAAATGGGCTGGGGCACCCATGAGCTCAAACTGCCGCACGACGCCTGGCAGCACACCGCCGGCCCGCGGAATCAGATCTGCCTCGAGCGTTTCGGCATGAACACGTTCGTGCGCTCGCGCGTCCCCTCGAGTGAAATCGTGGGGATGGTGATCCGCCATGGCGAGGCGTTCAGCATTTCAGAATTCCTGACGGTCAAGGGAGCCCGCGGCAAGGCAGTTTACCGCCCCACGGTCCACTACGCCTACCTCCCCTGCGAATACGCCGTGGCCTCGCTCGACGAACTGCGCGAGCAGGATTTCGTGATGCACGAGAAATGGCGGATCATGCGCGACGAAATCGTGTGTGGCTACGACGAACTGGGCGTGCTGCTGATGGGGCACGATTTTCAGTCGTGGTGGTGCGGCACGATTCTCGACATCGACGAAGCCCGCCGGCTCGTTCCGGGCCAGAACGCCACCACCCTGCAGGTCGCCGCGTCGGTCCTGTCGGCCGTGTCATGGATGATCCAGAACCCGCGCCGCGGGGTCCTGCTCCCCGATCAGCTTCCGCACGAAGAGATTCTGGCCCTGGCCCGGCCCTACCTGGGGAAAGTGGTTTCGATTCCCATCGCGTGGACCCCCGTTCCGACCGAAGACGACGAATCGGCTCTGTCGGATGAAGTCTGGCAGTTCTCGAATTTCCTGCTGGAACCGATGTCCAGCCACGTCGAGGCCGAAGCCATCAGCGGTCCGCAATTGCTCAAGGAATTCTGCGATCCGGTGGCTCTGCCGGTCTGATTCCAGGTCCGCAGAAATCCCCGTGTGAACCGCGTGACGGCCTCTCATTTCCCGTCCGGCGCGTGATATGAACAGAGCTTGATTAGTTCGCTTTTTTTGCGTAGCATGGGTACTTGAGCGTCCGAAAACTGTTGAGTCCGGGGCCACGCGTACACGCGAATCTCTGAACCAAACGCAGCCAGTAGGCGTGCCCGAGGCGGGTGCTTCGGGCGACCCGTTTTGCTGGCAGTAACCACTCGCCTCACTTTGTGAATGACGGTGGCAGTGCAGCAGCGGCGGTGGGGCTGGTCCTGCACACACCAGACCATCGGTTGTTTTCGTATAAGTGTGTGAAGGAGTGGCTGCAATGCCGTCGGGTAAGATTAAGAAGTTGGTGCAGGAGAAGGGTTTCGGTTTCATCTCGGCGCAGGAGGGAGAAGACGTCTTCTTTCACCACAGCGCGGTGGCAGATCACCAGTTCGAGAATCTGACAGTCGGCCAGTCGGTCGAATTTCAGATTGATTCGACGCCGAATCCGAAAGGCAAGGGCCCCCGGGCCTCGAGCGTGACCCCGAGCTAGTGCCGCTGTCTGGTGAAGTCCAGTGGCGCATGACAAATTCAACAAAAGGGCGGTTCCTCGGAGCCGCCCTTTTGTATTGCGCTACGGGGTATTGCGCTACGGGCTCTTCCGATCAACCAGTCGCAAAACGTAGACTGTGCCGTTGCCGTTGAGCGTCACCAGGTGCCGGCCTTCGGGGGCCCACAGCACTCGCCGCACGAGGCCGTGCACAGGTCCCACGCGAATCGTCTGATCCGGGTCAAATCGATAACGGTCCTGGCCCGGATGATTCCAGAGCCACACCACTCCGTCATCACCGGCCGCAACCAGCGCTTTCCCCAGCGCGTCGAAGACAGGTCCCTGAGCCACACCGCCGCCGGTGGAGAGTTCAGAGACGAGTTTCCCGGTTTCAGTATCCCAGATCAGGACGCGTTCCCCCGCCGGCGCCGCGAGCAGGCTGCCATCGCGGCTGAAGGAAACCTGCTGATACGGACCACCACCGGTCGCCAGCGAGCGGGCCGATTCCGCCTTTAAATCCCAGATCACAAGTGTCTGGTCCTGGCAGGCGACCGCCAGATGCCTTCCGTCGGGATGAAAGGCCAGCGCCGTCACCCGATCAGAAAAATCGTCCAGCGTATCGTGGGCCGTCCGGCGGGCGACGTCCCAGATCGTCACCAGCCGGCTGTCGCCGGCTGTCGCCAACCAGCGCGAGTCAGTGCTCCAGGCCATTGTCCGGACGGTGCCCGAGCGATGCTCGCCGAGTTCACTTTCAGTGGCACTCACCGGGTCCCAAAGCCGCAGCGACAGTTTGAAAAATCCCCATCCACCGAAACCGGCCAGGAGTTGTCCGTCGGGGCTGAACGACAGCCAGTCGATATCCGCGGTGTCATTGGCCAGGGTGCGACCGGCCGAGCCGGTCGAAACGTCCAGCAACTCCACCTGGCCCCCGACGCGCGCCGCCAGCAGCATTTCGTCGGGGCTCAAGTCGGCCGCCTTCAGCAGCCGTCCGGGAGTTCCCCGCTCGGCAGGCGGATCGGGCGAAAACATCTGCAGCACACCGTCCCGGCTGCCGCTGATGATTGTCGACGAATCACGACTGAACGCCAGCGCGCTGACCGGACCGGCGGTGGCGACCTGGCGGGGCAAACCGCCCGAAGCCAGGTTCCAGATGCGCAGCTCGCCGACCGCGTCGTCGCCTCCCGCCAGCCACGAACCGTCGGGGCTGACAACCGCCAGCTCGGGCACTTCGACGAGCGTGCGGACTTCGTTACCAGTCGCCAGGTTCCAGACGATGGCGCGCCCGAGCCGCTTCGAAACGATCGTCTGCCCGCTGGGTCCAAACGCCAGCGGGTACCCCCCCTCGTCGAGGGTTCGCTGCGTCTCGCCGGTCCGCGTGTCCCACAATGTCAGATCGCCGCGCGGCGTCCCCGCGGCCAGATAGGCATCATCCGGGCTGAACAACGGCAGCTGTGCATTCGGAAACCGCCGGCGTTCCTGACCGCTGGCGACGTCCCAGAGCACGACGCTGGCATCCGTGCCGAACGAGGCCAGCATCTTGCCGTTGTGGCTGAACGTCATCCCCTGCAGGACGCCGGTCGAATGCCCCAGCATCGTGCGGCGCAGTTCGCCCGTATCGGCATCGAACAATGCGATCTCCTGCCGCGCCGCCCGTACGGCCAGCAGCTTTCCGTCCGGGCTGAAGGCCACCGGCGCGTTCGTATCGGCCAGCGTTGCGGTCAAGCGGCCGTCAGCCGCGTTCCAGATTGTCACCGGCCCGGTCGTCCCGGCAATCGCCAGCAGGGGGCCCGTCGGCTGGAATGCCAGTTCCGTCGGTAACACCGGCGGGACGATCAGATGCAGTGCACGCCCCTGAGGCAGATCGAACACCCGCACCGTCCCGTCGGAACTGGCGCCGGCCAGGTGACGACCGTCGCTGCTTGCGGCGATTGCCGTCACGCTGTTCCAGAATGTCAGCCGGCTGTCGCCGAACACGCCGACGAGCGCGGCTCGGGAATCTCCCGCCGACGCCGCAAAGCGAACTCCCTCATCTGCCGGCACGGCGCTCCCGTCGAGCAGATCGAGCGGCCACGGAAGGCGCGAGATCAGTTCGAGAGCCGCGCGGGTTTCCCGGCCGGCCGGATATCTGGCGAGAAACTCGCCGAGTCGGGCCCGTGCCACTGTCGCCTGTTTTGAGGAGGGGCTCGTTCCGGCGGCAGCCCGCACCAGCAATTCGAGTGCCTCCAGGCCGGCCCGGCGGCTTGTCGCTGCGGTCGGCTGCCACTGCGGTGTGAATCTGACTTCGCCACCACTGTGAAGTGAGACTTCTTCGTCCACCGGCTCATAGCCCTCTCGCCGCAGCCGGATGTCCCAAGTTCCCGGCCGACCATGAATGGCAATCGTCTCGCGTTTGGGAAGTCTGACCGGGCGCTGGGCCACGGTCAGCGATGCCCCCTCGCGCTGGTCGAGCGGCCAGTCGATGACGAGCGTCACTTCGGAGAGGCGCTGCCAGGCGAAAAACGCCGCCACGGCCACCACGAGTGCCGCGCCGCCTGCGATCCAGGCTCGCGGCGACAACCGCTTGAGCCGCCCGAGGACGGTCGCCACCGAGAGGGGCTGATCGGTCTCACATTCAGCCAGGCTGCGCAAGATCTGCTCGAGCCGGGTGTCTTCCCCTTTGTTTCGCGGGGCCCGCCGGAGCGTCGCGTCCCCCGGCGGCAGGAGCGAACCTTTCGTGCCGCTCCGCAGGGCGAACGGCGCCAGGGCCTCTGCGACTTCACGCGGTGTCTGGTAGCGGTCGCGCGGATCGCGTGCCAGCATGCGCGCGATCACCGCCTCGAGTTCTGCCGGTACGTCGCTGCGCACAGTCCGGATCTTACGCGCATCGCTCCTTTCGCGGGCGTCGAGTTTTTCGAGAACTGTCTCTCCCGAAAACGGCAGTTCCCCGGTGAGAATTCGATAGAACGTGCAACCCAGACTGAAGATGTCACTGCGAATATCTGCCGTGCGAGTGTCGTTTGCCTGCTCGGGGGAAATGTAATCGGGGGTCCCCAGAAACTGGCCGACCTGCGTCAACGACCCGTCTGTCCCCATTTGTTCGCCGGTCGCAAGGCCGGCCGGAGCCAGTTCGCTGACAAAGCGGGCCAGACCGAGATCGAGGATCTTGACCAGCGGACGGTCTGAATCGCGTTCCCGGGCCACGAGCAGATTAGTCGGTTTGATATCTCGATGAACCATCCCCTGATCGTGGGCGTACTGCAGTCCCTGCGCCGTCTGGCGAATGCATTCGGTCGCCCACTCAACCGGCAGCCGCCCCGGCTGTTTGATCAGCTCTCCCAGATCGCGCCCCTCGACATATTCCATCACGAGAAAATGCACGCCGCCGTCGCTCCCCGCGTCGTAGGCGGCGACGATGTGCGGATCGTCCAGGGCGGCGACAACCTGCATTTCGTGCCGGAAACGGGCGACCGCTTCGCGGTTTTTCACGACGCCCGGAGACATGATCTTGATGGCCACCGTCCGGCCCAGGTCGCGATGCAGCGCCTTGAAGACCGCTCCCATCCCGCCGGTGCCGATGCAGTCGAGCAACCGGTATTTGCCAATCGTGAAGTTTTTCTTGCCGTCCAGCAGCTTGTCGGCCTGCCAGCGGGTGACAAACGTCCGCTCGACCAGAAACTGCGCCAGTTTGGCAGCCAATTGATCGCCTGATTTGGCCAGTTCACGGCGGACAATCTGCCACTGCTCGGGGGTCAGCAGATTGCTCTTTTGCAGGTTCCTCAGGAATTCATCCACGCCGGCCTGTCACTCTGCTGAACAACGGGGACTGGCTCCGAGCGAATCGTCGAGCTGTGCGAGATGATTCCTGCAAGCGATGTCTCTGCCCCTCTTCATTCAGCATCGGGCACTTCCCCGATGTCCCACAGGTCAATCCACAAGTCGAATGCCATGAGAAACAGCGGCGACTCAGCGTCGCTGAGCAATTCCAGCGGGTAATAAATCAGATCGAGATAGAGCGAGATCGATTCGGGGAGATATTCGTTCGCGTCCAGCCAGGCCATCGGACCGCTACTGAGGGCGTACAGCGTCATCTTGACCGGCCCGAAGGCGTTCCAGACCAGCGCCGAAAGTTTCCGATAGTCGTCGTCCATACCCCAATTGTAACCGGCGTCGCCCGCCGCCGGAAAGTTGACCGGCCGGTCTGTGCGGTCAGTATTCGTCAAGCCGGGGTGGCCCGCCCGGCCGGGGCACCGCCGCGAAGAGCGGTGGTCCAGGTGGGGGGGTCGCGCAGCGACAAGATTCGACACCGTTCGCGTTCGCAACCTGATATGGGCCAATTCGCCAATTTCCTCCTGAATCGTCGACGCACGTCTGTCGGCGTCATCCGCGGTTCTCTCGTATTTCCTGTCCGTAATTCCGCATTCCGCACTCCGAATTCCGCACTTCCATTCGGCGTCTTGGCACAATTCCACGTACCCCCTTATAATCGATGGTTTCCAGGGCGTGGTCTGTCATCATTTGCAGGGGTCCGTATTGTTCGCCGGTCCGATTTTCGGTCGTGAAGTTCTGACGTCACCGCGGCAGGCCAGGCACTTTGTGCTGCGGGCCGGCTACGTCGCCGCACTGTTCGTCCTGATGTACACGGCAGCCCAGGCAACGTTTGGCTGGCAGCAGGTGAGCAGCCTGGGAGAAATGGCCCGGTTCGGGGCGCTTTTGTTTCAGCTCTTCTCGATGATGCAGCTCGCGCTGGTGCTGTTCTTTGCGCCGCTGTTTGCCGCCAGCCGCGTCGCCCAGGAGAAAGATCGCCAGACACTGGTTCTGCTCCTGATGACCGACCTGCGCGACCGGGAAATGGTGCTCGGCAAACTGCTGGCCAGCCTGCTCCCGGTGGGAATGCTGCTGGCGGCTTCGGCCCCGGTCTTCACGCTCATTTCGCTGCTGGGGGGCGTTTCGCTCGAGCAGATCGGCTGGTCGCTGGCGCTGTGCGCGGCGGCGGGGTTTGCGGCGGGAAGCTGGGGATCGCTCGTGGCGTTCTGGCGCGAACAGACATTTCAGACCCTGGCGATCAGCGTCCTGGGGCTGGTCCTCTTTCTGGGAGTGATCGAAGCCGGGGTCGCCATCGCCGGCGCGGGCTCGACGACAGGAAAATGGCTCGCGTGGTGCGATCCGTTTCGCGGGATGCTGCTGGTGCTCGATCCGCTGGCCGCCCAGCCCGAGAGCCGCATCGCCGCCGTGCCGGCGCTGCCTTACGTCATCACGATGTGCGTGCTGGCGGTCGTCGCCAATGGAGTGGCCATCCTGCGGCTCAGGATCTGGAATCCGTCGCGAACGTTTTCTGATCCCGAGAAGGAAGCGGCCGCCGCCGATGCATCGACCCGCGCGGCAACTCGCGCGATCTGGTCGAACCCGGTGATCTGGCGCGAAATCCGGACGAAGGCTTATGGTCGGAAGGTGATCTTTATCAAGCTGGCGTTCTGCGTGCTGTTTGTTTTCGCTGCGGCATACGTCGAACAGGCCCGCGCCAGTGGAGCCGAGCTGGTGCTGGGGATGATTTCGCCGGCGGGGTTTGCCTTTGTCGCCGTGGGACTCGTCGCGCTGCTGCTCGTGAATGCCCAGGCGGTGACGGCCCTCACGACCGAGCGGGACGCCAAGACCCTGGAACTTCTGCTTGTGACCGACATCTCGGCTCGCGAGTTCATTTACGGAAAAATCGGCGGGGTGCTGTATAACATGCGGGAGGCTGTGCTCCTGCCTCTGGCCGGGCTGGTCTGGCTCGGCATGCAGGGCTTGATCCACTGGGAAAACTTCATCTACGTCTCGCTCGGGTTTCTGCTCTTGGTCATCTTTGCGGCCATGCTCGGGCTGCACTCGGGATTGAGCTACGACAATTCGCGGTCGGCGATCGGCAACAGCCTGGGGACGATGTTCTTTCTGTTCCTGGGGGTCTTCATCTGCATGATGCTGATCGTCGAAGCCCGCTCCTCGTTCTTCCAGCAGATGACCAGCTTCCTCGTCTTTATCCTGGGGGGAAGTATGGGACTGTGGGCGAGTTTGACCCACCGCAATCCCTCGCCAGCCCTCACGGCCGGCGCGTTCCTGCTTCCTTTTGCCACGTTCTACTCGATCACCGGCTTCCTGCTGGGAGACAACCTCGGCCCCTGGCTGATGGTGAGTTTCGCCTACGGCTTCACCGTCGTCGCCATGCTGGTCCCCGCCGTCAGCGAATTCGACGTGGCGCTGGGCCGGACGACGCTCGATAAAGGGTGAGCGGTCGCGTCACTTCTTCTTCAAAAATGAAACCGGCAGCAGGGCGCGGCCCGGGAGCGGTTCGGCCAGAACGAAGGCTTCGGCAAATCGCACGCCGCATTCGTCGCCGCGCCGGCGATGCATGTCTTCGTGAATCGCCCAGAATTCTTCGGGCTTCTGGCTTTTGTGGCACAGGCAAGCTTCCTTCTTGAGATCCCGGACGTCGGCGATCTCGAGAAACAGATCGGGCTTGAATCCCAATGTCTGTTGGTCGGTCATTATAAGGATTGCATTGGGCGATTCTGCTATGGTGGAGCAATGAGAGCATTCTCGGAGCTGACGGGTCGCGAGAGGCGGATCGAAGTGGTCCGGTGGTTCTGCGTCTTGCCGTCGGCTCTGCTGGGCGGTTTCGTGGTACAACTCCTCGTCGCCGTCGTTGTGCAGATCATCCGCCTTCGCGGTTCAGGCAGCCTCGGCCCCTCGAACGTCGCCTATTCTCTCGGCATGTTTCTTGCCTACATGCCGGCGAAGTCCGCGTTGGTCATTGCCGGAGCGACGATGGCCCCTCGGCGCCAGATGGCAACAGCACTCGTGCTGACGTTCCTCGCGATCGTCTTCTCGCTGCTGACTCATGTTGTCAGCCAACATCTCGCCGGGAACCGCGTTGGATTCGTGAATTATCTGCACTTCAGCGCCGAGTCGGTCGGTGCGCTGATCGGTGCGGCTTACATCCTTTTCAAGGTCAGGAAGAACCAGCCGACAGGCAGGGCCGCCTAGTTCAGGATCCGCTCAGCTGGCGCTGGTGGCTCCACCCAGGTCGCTGTAAGTCGCATCAAGAGATCGCCATACGGGGCCCAAAACGGCTCCCAGGATGAATAATCTCAGTGTGAATAATCCTGGAGGAAGTGTGCTTGGTGACCAGCCCAACCCGAGCGCGCCGCATCTGGCTGTCGCACGCCAGGTTATGCCGTCGCGTGACCGCTTTTTAGGCCGCTCGAAACTGCGCGCGTTGCCGCGCTGGAAATCAGCCGAGTTCGCCGCAACATCTTGCCGGCCTGACAGATTCGTCGAAGGGCAGGTTATTCATCCGGCGCGATACGTTATTCATTGTACATACAGGTATCACTTACGTCACAAGTTTGCCCGGGTTAACACAGCTTTGAGCAGCCGCGCGGCACAGAAGTGTATCGATGCGTCGATGGGACCGAGCCATTGCGGGACGCTCCGCCGCGGGACGGCACAAGGGTAGTATGGAAGGCTGGGTATCCTGGCGCGCCGGGCCGACTCCTTCACGGCGGTCCTTGTCTCTGTCTCTTCGTGGAGGAGGCAGACAAGTGGCATTGCGAACCGGTGCAACATGAACATGGCGCAATTCGAAAAACGCATCTCGGCTGAAGAGTCTGGCGCATTCGTCAAGCAGTTTTCGCTTGCGCCGACGGCTGAGGGATCTTTGTCGGGCCTCACGTTTGCCGTCAAGGACTTGATCGACGTGGCGGGCCACATTACCGGATGCGGCAATCCCACGTGGGCGAAGACACACCCCCCGGCCGCCGGAAATGCCGTCTGCGTCGACCAGCTTCTGGGCGCAGGGGCCGAGTGCGTCGGCAAAGTCGTGACCGACGAACTGGCGTTCAGTCTGATCGGCGAGAATCATTTCTTCGGGACGCCGCTCAACCCGCGGGCCCCCGATCGCGTGCCCGGCGGATCGTCGAGCGGCTCGGCTTCGGCCGTCGCCTGTGGACTGGCCGACTTCGCCCTGGGAACCGACACCGGCGGTTCGGTCCGTGTGCCGGCGAGCAATTGCGGACTGTTCGGCTTGCGTCCTTCCCATGGAATCATTTCGGTCGCCGGGGTCATGCCGTTCGCCCCGACATTCGACACCGTCGGCGTCCTGGCCCGCGACGCCGACGTCCTGGCGCGCGTCGCCGAGACGCTGCTCGGAATCGAGATTCCACCAGCACCGCAGGTGAGGCGCGTCCATCTTGTCACCGAGGCGTTCGCGCTGTGCGAGCCTGAAGCGCGTCGCGCGCTCTCCGCGCCCCTCGATTCCCTGCGGCGACTGTTTGGCGAGCGATTCCGGGAATCGTCACTTCACGAGTTCGACGGCAAACCAGCCGGGACCGGTCTCGAGGTCTGGTATGCTTCGGTCTATCGCATCCTCCAGTGGGGCGAGATCTGGAGCAGCCTGGGAACCTGGATCGGCCAGTCGCGGCCCGAATTCGGACCCGTCACCGCCGGCAATTTCGAACTGGCGCGCACGGTGAGCCGCGTTGAGATCGGGCCGGCCGTGCACCGCCGCGAAGCCTATTGCCGGCGGGTGAACGCCTTCCTCGACGCGGGGGACCTGTTGTGCATCCCGACGACGCCGGCCCCGGCGCCGCTCAAAGGAACGGTCGGCAGCCGCAGTCAGGACGGGGCGAACTATTACCCGGCGGCCCTGTCGCTCACATCGCTGGCGGGCGTCGGCCGGCTGCCGCAGGTTTCGCTCCCGCTGGGGCAGTGCGACGGCGCGCCGCTTGGACTTTCCCTGCTGGCCGGGCATGGCCGCGACGCGAACCTGCTGGCCGCGGCACGCGCGATAGCGCAAGCCCAGGCGGATTGAAATCCATTCAACATCTTTTCGTCGGCCCGTCACCGGTTCGACAGATTTCGGCTCTGCGACATCACGGGTGGATTAGAATCCACCCTACGGAAACGTTCTTTCGCTGAGCGAAAGGCGACTATCCGGGTGGACTGAAGTCCACCCTACGAAGCTCGCACGCTCACGGCTCGGCGATCGTGAACCGCAGCTTTTCGACGACCTTGTCGTTGACCGAAATCTCGATGCGGTACTTTCCCGGCGGCCAGCCGTTGGTCGGTTTGGAGAGCGAGAAGGCTCCGGAGTCGGTCGCCGACTTCGCCTTGATGCTCGCTTCGCCGATTTTCGAATTCTTGGGCGCCGCGTCGCCCACGTCATCCGCCAGCCAGGCTCCCTTGAGCTCGTCTCCTTCCTTGAGCGAGAGGCCCACGTAGAACGCATAGATTTGAGGTGCATCGGTGGTGAATTTTTTCGTAGGCCGGGTGTCTTTGTCGAGCGCGAGCGCAGCGCGCAGCAGTTTCTTGCCGCCGGGAGGGGTGATCGATTTCAAAATCGAATCGAGCTGGGCGACCTCCTCCTTGGGCGCCTCCCGGTCGGCTTCGATGAAGACGACGGCGGCGCGGGTCTTGGTCGTGATGACGAGAGCAAAGAAATCAATCGGCTCATCGTCCTCTTTGTCGACGGCCGTTCCCTTGTAGAGCAGACCGTCGAGACCGCCTGGAAGAGCGGCCTGCGGCTTGCCGTCGATCTTGATTTTTTTAGCATGATCCTTGAGCTGGTCCTTGAGCTCCTGCTCATTTTCCGCGTCGTCTTTGCTGTCGAGTTCCCAGATGGACAGCGAGAGGTGCTCATCGGGGGAGGTCGCTTCCACAACCTCGTCGTCGTCCTGGTCGGGCTCCCAGTCGTCGGGAATCGTGATTCTGAAGAACAGGTCCCCCTTGTTGGGGAAATCGAGAGTTTCGGACCTGGCCTGCGCGCCGGCCAGAGCCAGAATCGAGACCACGGCAAACACCATTTTCATTGGAAATCCTTCAGTGGTTCGGGACAGTCTGAACGGGCGTTTTATACGGGAGCGTGCCGGGCGATTCAAGCCGGCCCGGCAAGAGAACGGGCACACGTCCCGCGCACGCTTCAGCGCTCGCGGATTCGCAGCAGCGCGCCCCCGGCGGCAGGCAGCTTCAGACGCAGAGAATCGGTGGCCGACACCGGCTGACTGCGGATCGACAGCCCGTCCTTCGCGGCCGAATCATCAGTGACAACCAGCGCCTCAAAGTGGCCGTCCTGCAGGAAGTGCAGTGGTATGGCCAGCTCGCGCTCCGTTCCATCGGTCATGGCTCCGACATACCAGTCCCGCCCGGTCCGCCGCGCGATGACGACCAGCTTCCCCACCTGTGCGTCGAGAACGCGCGTGTCGTCCCACGTGGTCGGGACGGCCGCCAGAATCGGCAGCCCCGCGTGGCCGCGATACGCACTGGGATAATCGGCAACCATCGAGAGGTGATTTTGGTAGACGACGTAGCCGGCCAGCGTGCGGGCCGGTGTGCCGATCACCAGCGGCGCCTCGTTGCGCGGTTCAAACGCCGCCTGGCGGACCGCGCGAAACGACCCCTGGTGAAAATCAAGGGGGCCGGCCAGCATCCTTGTGAACGGCACGGTCAGCTCATGATCCGGCGTGATGCCCGCCTTATCCCACTTGTCAAATTCCAGATTCATCACCGCTTCGTGAGTCAGCAGATTCGGATAGGTCCGCTCGAGCCCTGTCGGTTTCGGACAACCATGGAGCGTCACGGTAAGCTGGTTTTCCGCAGCCAGTTTCACTGCCTGGCGAACGAAGCGGTTCATCTCCTGGTCGTCGCGGTCCATGAAATCGAGCATCACGCCTTCGATGCCCCATGTGCGATACAGAGGAAAGGCCTTGTGCATGTGCCTCTCGGCTGCCTGCCAGTGCATCCATAACCGGATCCGCACCCCCTTGCTCTGCGCGTAGCGCAGAACTTCCTGCAGATCGAGCCCGTCGATGCCGCTGGTCGGCTCGGCTCCTGCGTAAGGAACGATCGTGCCACCGTACCACGCGATGTTGTTCACTCCATCCAGCGAATGACAGGGAATCCCGGACGCCGCACAGAACTCGATGTAATACTTCGCCGTCGCCGTGTTGAGCCCGGGCGTAAACGGCAGATTCTCTTCGTAGAACCCGTTCCACCAGGGAAACGTCGTCTTTCCCGGTCTGATCCACGAGGTGTCCCTGATCGCACACGGTTCACTCAGGTTGAGAATCATGTCTGATTCGACCAGCCGCCCCACCTGGTCGCCGAGCAGGAAGACCCGCCACGGAGACACGTGCGGCAACGCATGGCGCACCGCCAGCCCCGGCTCGCCCGGCAGAGGCGAGAGACGTGCGCCGAGCCATCCACCGACCTCGGGCGCCAGATACAACCCGGCGAATTCATTCATGTCGGCTTCGGTCACGGCGACCCACACGCCGCCCGGGGTCTGCACGAGCAGCGGCAGACCCAGCAGCCAGTCTCGCGGCAGTTCACCGATCGATCTGGCCGCGTAACGCCTTTCATACGGCGTGTTGAAGCTGTTCAGCGGCAGCGCGTAAGCCCGCGACCGCGCAGAGAGCCGAAACACGGTTCGCTCCTGCGCGATGGCCAGCGCGGCCCACCCGGCCTGCTGCGGAATCCGGTAACGGAAGGCGGCGCCGTCATCGCACGCCCGCAACACCAGCTCCCAGCTTCGCTGCGGCGCCGCCAGCTCCCGCAGCCGCACCACAACTTCCGATCCGCGCGACGTCACCGCGCTCCGCTTGCCGGTGATCTGGGTATAGTCCTCGCGGATGGTTCGGCTCTCTCCCACCTCGATGTCACACGGACCGCCGAGCCTCGCGCCTCCGTGAAGATCGAACCCCAGGCGCGAATGGCCCACGACTTCCTGGTCGCGATATGTCAGGCGATAGTGCGGCACTCCCTGAGCCTGGCCGTCGTTTCGCAACGAGACCTCGATCCGCACCTGTCCGTCAGGAGAAGTTGCCGCGGCGGTCGTCTCACCGGAAGCAATGCGCGCCAGGGCGGCCAGCAGCACTCCGCAGACGCATCCGGTTCGCAGCAGCACGGCAATATTCTTTCAGACGTGGGACCGGAGGCCCGAAGGACCAGGCAATCACGACCCCGCAGACCCGGGAGCCAATCCCGATCGCCATTCTAACGGCGCCTGGGACAAGCGGCACGGTCAGGAAGAAGGTGAACCAGCTTGAGCCAGGCACGCAACAAGAAATCGCGATCGCACGGTGCGCCGCAAGTCTATGGACGCTGAAGGCGTTTCGCGGCACAGCCCGGGGTTGCCGAGGTTTCGGCAACTTGTCCCGGCGCGTCGGAATTTCGCGATCAGCAACCATGCCCTTCGCTCCAGTTCAGGACGTGCCACCCCCATTCCGCATTCCGAATTCCGCACTCCGCATTTCGTCCTCACTCCTCGGTCTCTTCCGCGGGGCGGGCCGGCTGCAGCATGCCCGCTTTGCCGGTCGTCATCGCCAGGATGCAACTGGCGGCCCGCGACTTCGTCGAAACGAGGTCGATGGCCAGCACCGTTTTTTCAGGCTGCGGGTTGGGGATCGCGGTCAGAAGGAAGCGGATCTTCTGCGGTCGACCATTCGCCATCCCTTCGCCGGTCCAGGCGAGCGTGGAGCGCTTCCCCGTGGGACCGATCTCCTTCTCGTTGGCGCTCACGTACCAGTCGCGGGCGTCGCTGCCGCACACGATCTGGTCCGATTCGGACGTGCCGTCGTCGTACTGAAACCGCACTTCGCAGATTGGCGTTCCCGCCGGCGCTTCAAAAAACGCCGCGTGGCAGAGATAGAGGGTCTCGAACGGCCGTCCTACCGCGATCCCTTTGAACTCCTCGGGAAACTTCAGCCCCCGTTTGGCGTTCTCTTCGCCATACAGCGAGAACGACCCGCCGATTTCCAGAGGGACTCCCGCAAACTTCTGCGAACCGCGCGGCACAGCGTGCCAGGGATATTGTTTGACCGCGTCGAAGCGGTCGGCCTTCATGCCGTAGTAGGGGGTGAGATCGAGGGGTGTGGCAGCGGCCCCCTCGGCCGCGTCGGTGGTTGCCGCGCTCGCGTCGGCAGCAGCGACACTTGCGGCGGGCTGGCCCGCAGACGACTCGCCCGACGCACCAGCGGCACCCTGTGCCGATTCGGCTGCGCCCGTTTGAATTGCCTGTGGCGCCGCGGCAGTCGGAGTTATCGGGGGAGCGACTTTTGCCGGCGCTGGCGGAGCCGGAACCGGAACCGTGACGCCAGGACATCCGGACGCGAGAGCGGCGGCCAGCGACACGAACAGGGTCTTGTTGACGAGCGACATGATGCGGCAGGCTCCGGAAGATGATGAGGTGCAGCAGACCAATCTAAGACATTCTGTCATAGGCGGCTTGCCAATGCAAGCAAAGGCTGGAGGACAGGCTTCAGACTGTGTGCGCTTCGGCTGCAGCCAGCGGGAAGTCCCGGCGCGTTAGCGGCGATGCCGTCCGATTCGCAGCGATGCCCTCAGCGGTCAGCCACGGCGACCTCCGTCTCTGCGACCGCGAGGAGCAAAGGGCCGCGAGTGGACCGCATTGCGGCGCTTCGGCCGGCCCGTTCCTCAAAACGCCCGGGCGGGCGTTCGGGAGCGCACTTTTTCGTTCTCTTCACCCGCGCCGGCGGGAGCCGCAGCGCTGGGGAGCAGCTCTTCGACAAAGCCGCGCAGCGAGTTGCTGCGGGTGTGATGCTGCAGTTTGAGGATCGCCTTGGCTTCGATCTGGCGGATCCGCTCGCGCGTGACTTTGAAGATCCGTCCCGTTTCCTCGAGGGTGTACGTATACCCGTCTCCCAGACCAAACCGGAGCCGGATGATCTCGCGCTCGCGGTAGGTCAGGGTTTTGAGGACGCCGTTGATTTTGTCTTTGAGGATGCCGTTCATCGCCGAATCGGAGGGGGTGTGCTCGGAACGATCGGTGAGGAAGTCGCCGAATGCGCTGTTTTCGGATTCCCCGACGGGCGTGTCGAGACTGATCGAGTGCTTCCAGGCCTGCATGATCCGCTGGGTCTCTTCAAACGAGAGACCGACGGCGCGGGACAGTTGCTCGATCGTCGGCTTGCGCCCCGTCTTCTGCCGCAATTCTTCGCTCATGGCCTTCAGGGTCGCCATGGCCTGGAACATGTGGACCGGAATGCGGATCGTGCGGGCGCTGTCGGCCACCGACCGGGTGATCGCCTGACGAATCCACCACGTGGCATAGGTTGAAAACTTGTAGCCCCGGCGGTACTCGTATTTTTCGACCCCCCGCATGAGCCCCGCATTCCCTTCCTGAATCAGGTCGAGGTAGGAGAGCCCCCGGTTGCGGTACTTCTTGGCGATCGAAACGACCAGCCGCAAGTTGCCTCCCGACATCTCCTGCTTGGCCTCGGTCCAAACGGCAAACCGCTCCTGAATCGTCCGCAGGCGCGCCCGCAGGCTTTCGGGCGACTCCTGGGTCATCAGCGTGAGGTCATGCAGCTCGCGCTCGGAACGCTGCAACTCGTCGGAATTGCCACGCGAACGCCGCAGGGAGCGAATCTGCTGTTCGAGTTCATCCATCCGGCGGCTCACCTGCTCGAGCCGGGTCAGGATCGGGTGCAGCAGCTTCGTCCTGAGACACAACTCTTCCAGAAGCGTGGCCGTCTTCCGCCGGCGTTCGACCAGCACCTGGAGCGCCAGGTTCCGCTCGGCCGGCTTCGTCGCGGGATTGAGGATGCGGTTGAAATCGGCGACGTTCCGATCCAGCAACTGGCGAATCGTCGGAAAGTTGCATTGCATCCGCCGGAGGAGCTGGGCTTTGCTCGCGTTTTCGGCATCCGACATGTTGACGGTTCGCTCGAAGGCGAGTTCCCCCTGGAAGACCTTGTCGAGCGTTCCCAGGACGGTGGTCATCGTCAGGTGGCATTCCACGAGCGCCCGGCGGAAGCGCTTGCGGCTGACTTCAATCTTCTTGGCGAGATAGATTTCGCGGTCCCGCTTCAGCAGCGGGAATTTGGCCATCTGAGTCAGGTACATCCGGACCGGATCGCTCGACGCCGGGGAGGACGAGCCAGGTTCCTGAATCGATTCAACCGGCTCGACCTTTTGGCGTTTGCGAAGATCGACCGACTTCTCGACCGGCAGGGTCGCCAGGGCCGATCTGGGCTGGTCGGGGTCTTCGACGATATCCAGGCCGTTCTGCTCGAGCGCCAGGACGAATTCATCGACGATCCGGGAGCTGCCTCCCACGTCAGGAAGGTACGCATTCAACTGCTGGAATGTGATAAAGCCGCGCAGTTTTCCATCGCCGATCAGGCTGGTTAACGGGTCTTGATAGCGATTCAAATGAACTTTCCTTCGATGCCGCACGATTGCCCACTTGAGAGTGAGGGACACATCATTCTACCCGATCCGCCGACCGCTGACACGAAAATTCAGCCGACGGGTTGGCTTTCCGGCTCGCGAGGGCCTTATTGCAGCGGACAGGGGCTGTGGGAAGGGGAATCTGCCGGTGACTTTGGACATCCCGTCGATTCGACTTAAGTGAAACATGCAGTCAAGATGCTGGACACTGCGCATTGCGATACCTGCGACGCTGACAGTGCATTTCGCACGATTGGCAGTCCCTCCCATGACGGCATCGGAATTGACGAATGCAAACTCGACCGCAAAAATGCGTTCACACTTTACCGCCGTTTGGCCGTCAAATACCTGCTGAGTCTTGAATTCAGGTGCACTCGCATGCCCACGACCGATCAACTCGCCTCTGCGATTCAGGACCAGTTGGCCGCCTATTTCGAGCACCTGGCGGCCCGGGTCGGGCGGTATGTCCGCACGCTGCCGGCCGACAAATTGTGGGTGAAGCCGTTGCCGTTCGGGAACAGTCTCGGCCACCTGATCGTGCATCTGACGGGGAGCCTGAATAATTACATCGGTGCGCAGGTCGCCGGTACCGGTTACGCGCGTGACCGTTCCGGCGAATTCGCCGACACGTCCGGCCGCAGTGCCGAGGAGTTATTGAGCGCCTTCAACGCGGCGATCGGGCTGGTGGTGCAGACGCTGCGCGCTCAGGGAGCGGCAGGGCTATTGACGGCAGCGCCGCTGGGCGAAGCGCCGGTCGAAAACCGGTTCGGCCTGTTTCTGGTGAGTGCCGGCCACATCAGCAATCACGTCGGCCAGATGGCCTGGCTGATGCACGCCCACGGCTTCGGCAGCGACGAGAAGGTGTGGTGATCCCGAGACCACGACGGAAGGATCTTTCAGCTAATGGGCGTGCGAATTAGCGTTATTCGGCGTGCTCGCTCGGCCCGACCAATGATTCCCGCCGGCGCCCGGAACCGGCATGGCGGCCGGCTCCGTGCGAAAGGTGCGGTCCCGGAGGTAGTGCGATGCTCGCCTGCGTGGACGTCCGTCGCTGTGATTCCGTGTCGATCGGTGGCCTAGATGGCCACCATGACGACGGTGAGGCCGCCCTGCGGCTGGCCCTCGGGTCCGTGCTGCGTGAGGTGAAAGATGTAGGCGTCGCCAAGCTTGGCGCCGCGGAGATCGGCGGTGAAGTTGATGCCGATGAGTTGTCCCGCATCGAGCGAGATCTCCGTTTCATAGAGCGGCGCGCGCTTGTCCTTGGTGCGGTCGGTGATCTTTCTCTTGGGGAAACCGGTCAGCTGCAGCTCGAATCCCCGCGGCGGCACCGGCGAGAGACGGCTGAACCCTTTCGTCTTCTTCAATCGCCGCATCACCACGGCGAGCACGTGCTTGTCGGGCTCGAGATCCAGCGTCGCGCGCAATTTCGTCCGCTGCGGCTTCCTGACGTCCGGGTTGATCGTCGTGACCGCGAGGCCGCATCCCACCGGACGCCTCGCCGCTCCGGGTCCGGCGCACGGCACGATGCAGATGTTGTGCTGCGCGACGTGCCGATCGTCCGGCGCGAAGAAACTGGTGTTGTTCGGGATCATCGGATCGGCATAGCACCGGGCGATGAGGCATTTGTGGCCGGGACTCTGCGGATCGGCCGCCGGCAGCCCGGTCGGCGGCAACCAGTGAAACTGGTGCGTCTGGCTGGCGCCGGACGCAAGCAGCGGCATGCCGATGCTGTCGATGTGCGTGGTGCTGGCGCTGTTGTTCGGCGCCATCGCGAGCGACGGGTTGGCGACGTACAGATCGATCGTCAGGCTCTCGGTGCCGGGCGGCAGCTTGCAGTCCGCCGACGCGTGCATCGTCACGTCGACCGTGTTGTCGACGCCGGGGTCGGCCTTGTCTGGCCCGGAGATCGATCCGACCAGCTGCAGGTCCGGACTGAGCCACCACGCGCCGCTGGTGGCGTGGATGCCGCCGTCACCGGCGACGGCCTCCATGTAGGTACAGGTGTCAGCGGCGAGACCAGGATCGTTCGGCATCAGGCGCCTCCAATCTCAAAAAAGCTCTTCACCATACCGCACGTCATTGCGTGGCGTGAAGGTTTTATCGTACTAGAGCATCCGCACGTTCACAACGATACCGCATGTCATTGACGGGCGTGAAGGTTTTATCGTACAAAAACATCCGCAAGTTCACATTTTGCCCCGTACTGTTGAGAGGAGATCACCATGGCAACACGGACCTGGGTGTCGGGTGTCGGAGACGACGCGAATCCTGGCAGCCGGACGGCCCCATGCAAGACGTTCGCGGGGGCTATTTCGAAGACCGATCCCAA
>Ga0137463_1000030_pt1 | contig 61591 bp, 43 predicted proteins | sample EasRivERMGT800_2_FD_102333 | JGI IMG/M metagenome (GOLD analysis project Ga0137463, IMG submission 102333) | Soil microbial communities from meander-bound floodplain in the East River, Colorado, USA - East River MetaG ERMGT800_2 | ecosystem: Environmental > Terrestrial > Soil > Floodplain ...
CATACGACGTCGCCGGCCCAGAGCAGCATGAAGAGATAATTGAAGTAAATCCCGCCCCCCCAGGCCAGGCCCACCTTTTCGGCGGTCTCGATCGCCGTCCGGTTGTAAGCATCGTCGTGACTCCAATGGTGAACGAATTCAAACGCAGAGATCACATGCGCCCACAGGAGCATGCAACCGGCCGTCCACAGCCAGCGCGCGGTGCGGTCCTTTTGCTCACCGCCTGCTCTCCAGGCCAGGTCGAGCGCCAGTCGTCCGGCGTATGCCGCGATTGCCAGACGAATCGTCCAGCGGATCAGTTCTGCGCCTGCTTCCACGATTCCCCGCTGAGACTTGCACGCGACGGGGAGGTGTCCAACAATTGGTCGTCCGATTTGAATCCTCACCGGCCCCTGCCCCAGTGGCCGCTCCGTCAGTTCAACATCATAACCTGAAGGAACCAGGCGAATACACTATGGATCTCCTCGATCTGATGCGTCGACTCCACGTCAAGAACAGCACAAAGATTGTCCTCCTGGTGGCAGACGGGCTGGGGGGACTTCCGCTCCAGGCTGGCGGCAAGACCGAACTCGAAACGGCCCAGACCCCGAACCTGGATGCCCTTGCGGCGCGCGGTGTGCTGGGCCTCAGCACGCCCGTTCTGCCGGGAATCACACCTGGAAGCGGCCCGGGGCACCTGGGGCTCTTCGGCTACGACCCGCTCCAGTTCCAGATCGGCCGTGGCGTACTCGAAGGGCTGGGAATCGACTTCGACCTCGGACCCAACGACGTGGCCATTCGGGGCAATTTCTGCACTCTGGACGCGGCCGGAAACATTAGTGATCGTCGCGCGGGGCGCATCGCCAGTGAAATCGGGGCGCGCCTGTGTGCCAAGCTCGATCAGATCAAGATCCCGGGGGTCGAGGTCTTCGTCCGTCCCGTGAAGGAATACCGGCTGGTGGTGGTCTTTCGCGGTGCAGGACTGGGAGGCAATGTCGAAGACACCGATCCGCAGAAGACGGGCGTTCCGCCGCTTGACCCTGTGGCGCGCGACGCGGGTTCGAAGACCACTGCCGATATTGCCCGTTCGTTTCTCAAACAGGCTCGCGAAGTCCTGAAGAACGACGCGCCGGCAAACTTTTTCACGATGCGCGGGATCGACAAACGGCCTCACATTCCGACGTTCGAAGAGGTCTACGGCCTGCGCGCCGGAGCGATCGCCGTCTATCCGATGTATCGGGGTCTCGCACGTCTGGTCAGCATGCAGGTCCTGGATGCGGGCCAGACGCTGGACGACCAGTGCCGGCGGCTGGAGCAGTCGTGGAACGATTTCGACTTCTTTTTCATGCACTTCAAATACACCGACTCGACCGGTGAGGATGGTAACTTTGCCGCAAAAGTCGAACGCATCGAGCAGCTCGATTCGGCGATTCCGCAGATTGCGGCACTCAAGCCCGACGTGCTGATCGTCACCGGCGATCACAGCACGCCGAGCAAGATGCGCTCGCACAGTTGGCACCCGGTCCCGGTCTTGCTTGCAGCCGACAGTTGCCGCAGCGACGCCTGCACCAGTTTTGGAGAGGCGCAGTGCCTGTCGGGCGGGTTGGGTCAGTTTCCCGCAAAACACCTGATGAGTCTGGCCCTGGCGCATGCCGGCCGTCTGGAAAAGTTCGGCGCTTAGCGAACGGTGGTCGTCACAGCTTAGAGCAACCCGGAAATCGGATCGCCGTGATAAACGTGGTGCGGTCGGTCCAGGTCGTCGTGCCAGGCCACAGTGTCGGGCAGCCCCAGCGACCGGTAGATCGTGGCAGCCATGTTTTCAGGAGTCTGCCGGTTCGAGGCCGGATGGGCGCCGATTTTGTCTGACGACCCGACCACCGTACCGCCACGAATGCCGCCCCCGGCGAAGAAGACGGTTTGGACGGCACCCCAATGATCGCGGCCGGGCAGCTTGTAGTGCTGTGGCAAGTGCGAGACCTTGGGAGTGCGACCGAACTCCCCGGCCATGACGATCAGCGTCGATTCGAGCAATCCGCTGTCATGCAGGTCATCGAGCAGGGCTGACAAGGCCTTGTCGGTTGGCGGGAACAGTTGATTCTTCAAGTGGGGAAACGCTTCGCCGTGAGTGTCCCAGGTTTCGTTGTTACCCAGGTTAACCTGCACGAGATTGACACCGGCTTCCACCAGCCGCCGGGCCATCAGCAACGACCAGCCAAATGAGTTCTTACCGTACCTCTCCTGGACCTCCTGGGGCGCCTGCGTCACGTCGATTGCGTCCCGAATGCGTTTGCCGGTCAGCAGCGAAATGGCCCCCTGCCGGTACCGATCAAAGTTTTCGATCGCAGCAGCCCGGTCGAGATCGGTCCTCTGACGGTCGATCTCGCTCAAGAGTTCAATGCGCCGCCCCAGACGCGGTAATCCGAGACCTTCAGGAAGGGTCAGCGCCGGCGCCTGGAATGCCGAGCGGCGCGTCATGTTGGTGCGGTCCTGGTGATCGAATTCGTATTCGGGATAGGCGCCATAGCCCAGTGAATTGAACGCTGACGCTTCGACGAACCAGGGATCGCGGCGTGCTCCCATGATCCCCGCAAACTGGCCGGGGATCACGCGCCGCGTGTTGTGAATCAGCTTTTCCGGAAGCACAACGGCCGGCGGAAGATTGTTGCGGGGTTGCGTCACGGCCCCGGCGACCGCGGCCACCGCGGGCCAGTCGCCAGGGAGCGGCGAGTTCGGACTGAATCCCGGCGGCAACGGCGTTCTGCCGGTCAACATGATGTGGTGACCGGCCGAGTGATCGTTGGACGGATGCGACAACGACCGGCACAACGCCCACAGGTGGCTCCGCTGGGCCAATTGCGGCAAGTGCTCGCAGATTGCAATGCCGGGCGTATTCGTGTCGATCGGCCGGAATTCACCCCGAATCTCCGCCGGTGCGTCGGGCTTGAGATCGAAGCTGTCGTGCTGCCCGAGACCGCCGGAAAGAAAGATGTAGATCGCCGCTCGCGCCGGTCCCGCATCCACCGCCCCCCGTGTTTCGCCGGCACGCGCCGCACGCAACGGTTCGAGGTGGTTGATCCCCAATCCCACCAATCCGATCGAGCCAACCTGGAGCGCTGCCCGGCGGTCAAATCGAGGATGCTGGGGTGCTTGCATTATCGTCCGTTCATCTCGGATGATCGGGCAGTGTCGATCGGCTGCAACTGCACGGGACAGCCAAAATATAAGCCACTTTCGATGCGAACGCAATGTGGAAATGGGAGTCGCCGGCTTCAAACCTTTGATTGAGTCGCAAGGAATCGCTCCGGGAGGCTACGTCCCGTGCAACTCAACGAGGTCGCGATCAACCAGGACGTGATCGCGGCCGACACTCTGCCCGTCGTGAGCGCTCGTCCCCCAGATGCGCGCGTGCGTGAGCTTTGCGGCAAGATCTTTGTGGACTTTCTCGGCGAGGTTTTCGACGGTGCCGCCTGCGGGAATTGTAAAAGGTGATTTGTATTCCGCCGGCTTACCGGGAGCCTTCGTATAGACGCGAATCACATTCAGCATGCGATAGACCCGGTCGCGCAGTGCGGCGATTGAATCGGGACGGTCGAACTCCACGGGTTGCACGGCAAAGCGGCTCGGATAGATCTCCTCGAAATAGGCAATCCGGTCGGCGCGGCCCGGGTCATCGGCGCGGGTTGGCACCAGCAACGTCTGGACACGAACCTGCGTCAGGTCGTCTTCGACGAATCCCGATTCCCGCGCCAGCAGTGTCTTGCGACTCTCGATCTGCCGGATCACCTCGCCGGTATGGTCCGGAGCATCGTCCGAACTGCCGTCGAAGCACAATAGCGCGGCATCGGCCGAGCGAATGATGTTCTGGAGGTAGGCTTCGAAAAACGAATCGGTGATGGGGGGCGTGTCGATGAGTTGCACGACGACATCTTCCCAGGGCATCATCCCGGGTTGCGGCTCGCGCGTCGTAAACGGGTAGGGCGCGACTTCGGGCCGGGCACTCGTAAGTTCTGCCAGCAGGCGGCTCTTCCCTGCATTCGGCCCCCCCAGGATCACAATTTGCCCTGCCCCCTGTCGCGGAAAGCGGAACGTCTTGCCGACTTTCTTGGGCGCTGCTTTCTCGGCAGCCAGCTCGGCCCGGGCCTCCTTGAGCCGGGTCTTCAGATCAGATTGAACCTTTTCCGACGCCTTATGCTTGGGCAGCAGAACCAGCATCTGCTCCAGGCAGTCGATTTGTTCCTGAACGCTCTGCGCGCGACGATACTCCTCTTCGGCTTTCTTGTATTGCGGTGTCGCGTTGACGGCCATGCGTGGAACGAAAAAGCAGGTCAGAAATCAGAAATGTTCGCTGCAGGCAAAATGTGAGGTTAGTCGGCTTCCCTGTCATTGGCGCCGATGCTGGTATTACATCTTCTTCCCGAGAACTTCGGCAATCTTGCGGCAGGTCGCCATCGTGGCTTCGAAGGCAGCCGGCGTCAAGGTTTGCGAACCGTCGCTGACCGCCTTCGCCGGGTTCGGATGCACCTCGATGATCAGACCGTCTGCCCCGGCTGCGATCGAGGCGGCCGCCATGGATGGCACGAGCGATGCAATCCCCGTCCCGTGACTGGGATCAACGACGATCGGCAAGTGCGTCTTCTCGCGCAGGTACGGCACAGTCGCCAGTGGCAGGGTGAACCGGGTATGCGTCTCAAACGTGCGGATTCCCCGCTCGCACAGCACCACCTGCTGGTTTCCCTGATCGAGAATGTATTCGGCAGCCAGCAGAAACTCCTCCATCGTGGCCGAGGGGCCGCGCTTGAGCAGCACGGGTTTGCGGGTCTCCCCCACCGCCTGGAGAAGGTGGTAGTTCTGCATATTCCGCGCGCCAATCTGCAACACATCTGCGTATCGGCAGACGAGTTCGACGTGGTGCGGGGTCATGACTTCGGTGACGACCGCCAATCCCGTAGCCTCCCGGGCCGCGGCCAGCAATTCGAGCCCGGCTTCCTTCATTCCCTGGAAGGCATAGGGGCTGGTCCGCGGCTTGAACGCGCCCCCCCTCAAGGCGGTGGCGCCGGCCGCTTTCACCTGGGCGGCCACCTGCATGATCTGTTCTTCGCTCTCCACCGAGCAAGGACCGGCAATGACGCCAATCTGGTCGCCGCCGATGGTCAGGCTGCCGGTCGTCACGATCGTCGGATCGCGTCGCGTTTCGCGGCTGGCGATCTTGTACGGTGCCAGAATGGGCATGACTTTCTCCACCTCTTCGTAAGCTTCAAGTTCGGCCTGAACGCCGTTGCGCTCGGCACCGGTCGCCGCCACAACTGTGCGTTCAACCCCGACGATGACATGCGGTTTCATTCCCAGTTCTTCGACCCGGCGGATGATCCGATCGATCATTTCCTGGGAGGCAAAGGGCTTCATCACGACGATCATGGCGAACCTCGGGTTTCAGGAGTACTTGAGCCACGTCACCCCGCCGATGGATACCGACGGGCAGAAAAAGAAACAGGCCCTGAAATCACTCGATTTCAGGGCCTGGAGGAATCAGCTTGTCTGGTGAGAGTCAGGTTTCCTCTCTCGTCGTCGGGCCCCGAAATTCCCGGAAGGAAAACCAGAAATAAAAGTCATACCAGACACTGCCAGAGGCAGGCCGGCACGTTCGACTTCTGAACTGGTTATTTCGAGACTTCGACACGGAAACGCTCTCCGCCAAAACAACTCGGGCATTGCTGCCGTAGATACTCGGCAACACGCCGAGACCACTGAACAAGTCCTGGAACAACGCTCACTCGCTTCGTTCCAGAAACGGTTTTCTGGCTGCCTGACTGTTTCCGCCTGAACACAGGCAGATCAAGGTGCAGCCCGTCAACTGCGGTCAGGCAGTCCACCTCCGGTTGGTACGAGATAACATATACTGAACCACCTCCTTTCCAACGGGGACCATCCGAGTTCAGCAAGACCAACCCTGCTTACTAACGGCTTGACTTGTCCTGCCGGCCCACGTCTGAGCACGGCACCGTAGTACGTTCAATCCTATAAATCGGGCGGCCAGCGCGTCAACTGCAAATCTGCAATTCAGCCGCCGTTTCGACGTGTTCGCAGCCTGGAAGTGGTTGTTTTGCCGTTTCGCCGGGGTGCCTGCCAGGGGCTCGGAGCCCCCGGCGGCCCTTCCCGCAGGGTGCCTCCGTTCAAGCAGCGTTGCACCCGGACGGAACTCAGCGGACCATCTTCAAGAAAGATGCTCGCCGGGAGCGTTCGCAGGATCGCCCCGATCAACTCCTGACGTGCTGTCGCGTCGGCGTTGTTCGGCAGTTCGATGTCGGGAAATGCCGACCGCAGGCAAACCAGGTACAGGTCCCAAAGTTGCTCCGCCCGAGTTCCGGCTTGTTCCCTGAGCTGTTCTTCACCGAAGTCCAGCGCCCGATCGGGATCGAATGCGAAATCGGCCAGTCCATAGCGACTTACGAGATGGCCGGCCAGCACATCTGACCAGCGCTCGATCTTTCGACGAGTCCGGTCGAGCCGCACGGCACGTTCCAGAGTCAGGTACGGTCCTTCGATCAGCAGCTTCAAAACCTGCTGATGGACCTGGTCCTGGTCGGCCATTGCATCGCGCGCCATTCGTTCCGCCGAGAAATTGTGTCGCGCGCGCCCACTGGCCGTCAGAATCGAGCCCCAGACGCGGGCCAGCAAACTGCCGACCATGATGTCGACGAGCACCCCCTCAGTCGTGTTCCAGATCACGTGACGATCATCGACCGCGGCAGCGACGAGCCGGCAAGGCAGGGCCTCAAGTTCGTCCAACCAGGTGCTGGATCGTTTTTTTGACCAGTGCTGATATTGCTGTAAAGCGTCATTCGGGAGCGGTCCGCGACCTTCAATCAAATTCGGGCTGTGAGCCGAGACGATTCCTGCAATTTCGATCAGCTCATTGAGTTTCAAGAGAAACCTTCCCTGCCGGCTAACGGGCGGATTCATCGGTTCTGACTCGTTCCACAAAAAATAGCCGCAAACACGGTGCCAACCGCCGGATCGAAACGTTGAATCCATAACCTGTTCGCAGTGAGGGCCTTACGTAGCCGACACAATCAGGCAGCCGGTACTTTTCTGTTGCGAATCTGAAACGTGTTGGCATAACGCCACGGCCGGACTGCCAACTGATCTGCCCCCAGATCCGCGTGACTTGCGGGCCGACGGCCTCCGCTCAATAATCGGGGCGAATTTTCTGTTGCCGTAGCCCGGCTCAGCGTATTAACCGTCGGCAAGGCGGCCAACGCGTTCGCGTCGTCCCAAGGCTGCCTTGCGTCCGCGCACCGAGCGGGTCTGCGGATGGAACAATTCAACGAATTCCCTGGGGCAGCTCATGTCGGCCAACGAAAGTCTCCCCTCCGGCGGAACGGCGACCGGTAAAATCTGGCCCATGGCGCTCGTTCTGGCAGCGGTTTTATGTGCCGGATATTACCTCACTCGACCGCGCCCCGCGCAGAACGGTGGAGGGCAGCACGGCGCAGTGCAGAATGACCCGGAATGCGAGCGGTGGACGTCGCTCCTCAACGAGGCGGTTGGCAACCTCGAGAACAACGAACTGCCAAAGGCAGACAAGGCCTTTTCAGAGTTGGCCGTTCGGTTTCCGAAGGAGCCTGCCGCCGTCCGAAACCTGGCGATCTGCCGAACCCTCGCCACAACAGATGCCCAGATGTCTGTCGAAGATGCCCGCCGCGATGCAGCCCAGGCACTGCCGGCAATCAAAGCTGCCGGGGCCCTGGAACCCCGCTCTCCGATCCCGCACATCCTTGCGGCCCGCATCGCCGCCCGGCACGAGGACCTGCAACTGGCGGTCACCGAGCTGTCAGCCGCCTCGCAACTGGCGCCGCGGGATGCGGGGATTCTCTATGAAATCTACAACGTTGCCAGCGTGGCCCGCGAAGATCAACCCGAACTCCGGTTAAAGGCACGAAACGCGCTCGCGGCTGCGCTCGAGGCGGATCCGGAGAATTCCTCACTTCTGAAGCAGCAGCTCGTTGTCCAGACCGAAGCCAGGGATATACGGAGTCTGGAAACTCTCAAGACTCTCCACCAGATTATCGCCCCGATCATCCCGTCGGTAAAACAACAGCTGCGCATCGATCTGGACCAGGTGACGACGGACCTGACGGCAGCCATCGAAGAAGAAAAGTGGCCACAGGCTCTGTCCAAGGCCCGGCTCATCAACAACGCGATCATCTCCGATGAATGGGTGAAAAGCGATTTGCGCCGGCTGCAACCGCATACGCTGAGTTTCGTCGTGTTGCAGCTCAGCTCGGCCGCCTGCGGCGAAATTGCGCCCGTCGATGAACCACGAACTGCAGTCCGATTTCAGAAGGTACCGTCTGAACAGCAGTTTTCTCCGCTCGCGGATGTCCGTGACGTCAATTTGTCGGATGTCGATCTCGATGGCAGAATCGACGCAATTGCTTTGACACCCAACGAATTGACCATTTTCGCCCGCACGGGCAGTGACTCGTCGTGGGAAAAATCGATTGCCGTCGCCCTGCGTGGACCCATGCAGCGACTTCTGGTCGCCGACCTCGACCGTGATTCGCTGTTGCAACCGAAACGCGCGGGCGAGCCGGCTCAACCCATCCCTGACAGCGGTGTCGCAGGTAAACAGACCTGTCAGCCCGGCGACGTGGACGCCGTGGTCATTGGACCGGGCGGCGTTCAGGTGTTTCGTAACGAAGCCGACAATGCCGGTCACCGCACGTTTATCCCTGTCGAGCAAGGCCCGGAACTTGAGGGACTGCGGAACGTCCTCGCTGGCGTTCTGGCCGACGTTGATCACGACGGCGATCTCGATCTCGTACTCTCGGCAGAGTCTGGAATTTCTGTCTGGTCGAACCTTGGCAAGTTGAAATTCGCCGATATTTCGCCTCGTTCCAGTCTTCCCCCGCGAGAACTGGCAGCCACGTCCCTCGTCGCCGTTGACTGGGACCGCGACCTCGACATCGACATTCTCATCTCCGGACCCGGAACGTCGGGGGCCGGCTGGTTCGAAAACCTGCGACATGGCGCTCTGCGCTGGAGACCCTTTAAAAAGGAGCTGTCCAGTCTGACCGGCTCGGCTTGCCTCAACCTTCTGGAGGCCGATGGAAATGCATCCTGGGATGTCATCGGTGCCGGAGCAAACGGCATGAATCTGGCCCGCACGAAGACCAGTTTCCCCGGCACAGTCGAACCTCTTGACTTGACGTTGATCGCCAGAGAATCAGTTGCGAATTCAATCGTCGGGGACTTTGATAACGACTCTTGGGTCGATGTCATCTCCTGGGGAACCGCCGGACTCAAGTGTTATTGGGGTTCCGCAACAAGGCAATTCAAGCCGGCCGATTCCATTTTCAATCCGCAGCCGGCAAACACCGCTGTGTGCGGTGCGGCTGACCTGGACGGCGACGGCGATCTTGACCTGGTGATTGCTGATCAGGCCGGGCTCTCGCTCTACGACAACGACGGCGGCAACGCGAACCACTGGCTCGCCGTTCGAGCCCAAGGCAAGGACAGCGACAAGATCGGAGACGTGAATCACCTGGCGATCGGCAGCCTGATGGAACTCAAGACGAGCCAGCGCTACCAGGCCAACGTTGTGACCGGTCAGGTAACACCTTTCGGAATGGGGCCGCATAGATCGGCCGATGTCCTGCGGGTCGTATGGACAAACGGCGTCCCGCAATCGCTGGTAGCACCGGGTGCTGATACCAGCGTCTGCCGGGAACACGATCCCAAAGGATCATGTCCTTATTTCTATCTCTGGAACGGGACCCGCTTTGAATTCTGTACCGATGCCTGCTGGGCGGCACCCTTGGGATTGCAACTCGCCGAAGGCAAATTCGCTGAGCCGCGCGCCTGGGAGTATCTGACCATTCCGTCCGGCAGACTTCAGCCGAAGAATGGCAAGTATCTCGTGCAAATGACAGAAGAACTGTGGGAGGCGACCTATCTCGATCGCATGGAGCTGATTGTTGTCGATCATCCTGACGACGTCGAAATCTTCTCGAATGAGAAAGTCGGCCCGCCGGACCTCGCCGAGTTTAAGATTCACACGGTGCGCAACCGCCACCTGCCCGTCGCCGCGCACGATAAACACGGCCGCGATGTCATGTCACAGGTCGCCCGCGAAGACGGAATCTTCATGAAAGGGTTTGACAATGATCCGCGGCGCGGCCTGGCCGACGAGCACTTTCTGGAGCTGGACCTTGGGTTAGTCATGAAGCCGCGGAAGCTGACGTTATTTCTCACCGGCTGGCTCTATCCGGCCAGCACATCGCTGAACGTCGGGGTCTCGCAGGACCCGTCCGCGCCGATTCCTCAGCCACCGAGCCTTTCCGTTCCCGACGAGCACGGGAACTGGCAGGTTGTCCGCCCCTTCATGGGATTTCCGGGGGGTAAAACCAAGACGATCGCCGTCGATCTGTCCGACGTCTTTCTGACCAATGACTTCCGCTTGCGAATCGTAACCAATATGGAGTTCTTCTGGGACGCCGCGTTTTTCTCGATTGATGGAGACGACGCGCCGCTGTCTCTCACGCGATTGCCCGTCGCGTCAGCGGATCTGCATTATCGCGGCTTTTCAGCGACCATCCGGAGTTCGACCAACGGCCCCGACACGTACGACTATGCCCTGGTCAGTTTGTCCCCGAAATGGGCTCCGATGGGGGGCAAATTCACGCGGTTTGGCGACGTCAGCGAATTGCTCCAGGCGGAAGACGATCTGCAGGTGATTTTCGGCGCCGGAGACGAATTGACCGTCGCGTTCGATGCACCCCCTGCCCCTCCGCGTGCCGGCTGGCGGCGCGACTTTTTGCTGCACAACGTCGGCTGGGACAAAGACAACGACCTCAACGTCGTCACCAGCCAGGTTGTTGAACCGTTGCCATTCCATGGCATGAGCGGTTACCCTTATCGAGCAGATGAAGAATATCCCGACACGCAAGCGCATCGAGATTATCTGCGGAAGTACCAGACGCGGATTCAGTCCCCCGTGCAATTCTGGCGTCAAACCCAGAGGTTTGGCGCAAATGCTCGTTGAATCAACGAGAATCTCGAGCACTTCGCAATACGCAACGTCGAAGAAGTCTTCGGGCCCTGTTCCTCGGTCAGTTTTCCAGTCCGATCATTTCAGTTTTCAAAATCTGCGGCACCCATTCTGAACAGAATCACATAATGAATAAGCTTTCGAGCGTGATCGTATTCAGCCTGGCTCTGAGTGCGACGGCGGCCGGTGCCGACAAAATGCAGTATCCGCTGTCGGTGGCGGCTGCCCCGGATGGAGCCATCTACGTCGCGGATAAGGATATGCACGGCGTCTGGAAGATTGCCGGGGGCAAGCTCGAGGTCTTTTTTCAGGGGTCGAATAAATTTCGTACGCCATTGAATGCCGTGCGCTGCGTGGCTGTCGACACGAAAGGGAGAGTCCTGGCCGGCGACAGTTCGACACGCGAAATTTACCGGTTTAATGCCGAGGGCAAACCCGAACCACTTTCGAAGGCAGGCATCGGCATTCCGATGGCAATCGCCTTTGACGCCAGGGGGGACATTCTGGTGTGCGACCTCGAAATTCACCAGATTGTCAAGGTTCCAGAAGCCGGAGGTGAGCCGGTCAAAGTCGCCGACGTAACTGCACCGCGCGGCATCGTCGTCGATGCCCAGGAGCGAATCTGGGTTGTCTCAGCGGGTGGAAAAAATCAGGTCGTGCGGATTTTGCCGGACGGAAAGGTCGAAACAGTAGTAGCTGGCACGCCGTTCCAGCTCCCCCATACCATCGCGCTCGACAAAGATCAGAACGCCTACATCTGCGACAATTATGCCGAGTCGATCTGGAAGGTCTCGCCCGATGGTAAGCCCGAAAAGTGGCTGACCGGCAAACCACTCGTGAAGCCGGTCGGGATTACGTTCGCCACAGACCGGTTGCTGATCGCCGATCCGCATGCCAAGACGGTGTTTGAGGCGACCCTCGACGGAAAACTGTCGCCGGTCAAATTCGAGACTGCCGGCAATTAGCCGGGGTTCTGCGCCGGGATAACCGGCGGACCTGCAATCGCTGCAATCGTCGTCTTCGCCCAGGCATGTCCGCCCTGGGGCACAGTCCAGACGACTTGACTGAATTCCCGGCACAAGTCGCCGAAGAACAACCCGTCACTCCTCCGGATATATGCTAGGGTTACGTAGCTTTTGCCACAGGATCCAGCAGCAATCATACGGAGAGGGCCTGATTTTGTTGCCGTCGTCAGCATTGTTTGATTTCGTCGACGCCGCCATTTCGACTGGATGCACAGTGGCGCTGACGTTCATCTGCCTGCTGCAGTACATCGTGCACGTCCATCGAATGCACCACGCGCGCCGCGAACTGCGGGCCGCCCAGGAACAGACCGACTTAGCGTGTCAGGAGCTGGACGGCGTTTCGGGCGAATTGAGCGACTGCAAACGGGACCGGACTGCGACTCGCTTTGAGCTGCAAGTCTTGCGCGAATTCGTATCGCAGGAAGATCACGAAAAGGCCATCCGCGGATTCATGCGGCGGTTCGTTCCAAACGCCGACGATGGATTTGCCGCGTTCCTGCGCCACGATCAGGGACGCATGGTGATTTCCCAGAGCCACGGATTGTTCGACGGGCCCGCCACGGTGCTGGACCTCGAGAACGACCTCTTGACCCGGCTGATCCAGGGAACGACCATTACGCTCGATCGCCAGCAGGCCCGTGACAGCCGGATCTGGGATTCGCTGTCCCCGCGTGATCGCAACAAGGTCGAACGACTCCATCTGTTCGGGATCGGAGCTGCCGGCGACCTGCTGGGAGTCCTGATGACGACGCATCTGGCTCCGGTGGGCCTCAATCAGCTGCAACAGATTGATCTTGCCCGCCGGCTCCTGTCGACGATCCACTTCAACCTGCGGGATCGATTGCAGCTCGAATCGCGGGAAGCTGAGCTTCGCGCAACGGGCGAGATGCTGGCACTGCGCACGGTGATCGACCGCAACTATGACTCTCCCGCCCAGATGCTCGAAGAATTTGTCCGGCAGTCGGCCGAAAAATCCGGTTCAGATCGCGCCTCGCTCTACCTTTGTACGAGTGACGCAGCGGTCCCCGTGAAGGCCTTTGTCCGCTGCGGCGAGGCCCTGCAGGCAGGTCTCCGGGACCAATGGCAGCGCCACGAAGACGACCTGGCCCACGCCTCACTTGCGGTCCGTGGCGCTCGACAGTATTCACGGGGCGAACTGGAGCGAATGGGCATCGTGACGCTGATCGGTTCGGCGCTGGTCGTCCCGGTCCTGCAGCAGAACCGGCCGCTGGGCCTGGTCTGTTTTTCACGACGGAGCCGCGACGACTTTTCCAGCAGCCAGCTGGCGCTGGCCGTCTGGGCGGGAAACCTGCTGGCCGATCTGATTCCGCGAGTCGTCAACCAGGCCGTCGTCGAACGCCAGGCCCGATTCGACGGACTGACGCAGGTCGCAAATCGCGGAGAATTTGACCGTCAGATTCAACACGAGCTGAGCATTGCCAGCCGCTCCGGCACGCCGCTGTCGCTCATGATGTTCGACCTCGACCGCTTTAAGACGATCAACGACACCTACGGGCACCGCGGGGGCGACACTGTGCTGCGAGCTGCGGCCAGACTGATTCGCGATTCGGTGCGCGGTATCCGCACCGCCGATCGGGCTGCCGGCGTGAGGCCCTTCGTGGCCCGGTACGGTGGTGAGGAACTCGCCGTGTTGGCGCGACTCGATAAGGATGCGGCACGGCGCATCGCCGAATTCATCCGCACACGACTTGAAGCCAACCCCATTGACTTCGAAGGCCAGACGATTCACGTCACCACCAGCGTGGGACTGGCCAGCTTTCCCGAACATGCCGAATCGTGCGAAGATCTGGTTGCGGCCGCCGATGCAGCGCTGTATCAGGCCAAGGTCAATGGCCGCAATCGCCTTGAGATCGCCGGACAATCTCTGATTTCCAGCGGTTCCTAGCGCGCCATTGCAGAACGGAAATTGGCGCTGAGCCCGTCGATCGCACCGTCAGCTGATCCGGCGGCAGTTTTGCCGCTGTCGCCTGGCCGTCAGAGCCGTATCAGGCCAGCTGCTTGCGGAACCGCCCCACAGAGAGGGCCAGGATTCCAACCGTACAGACTGCCAGTCCGATCACCTGCGGCATGAGATCAATCAGATCGGCGTCCCGCAGGACAATCCCGCGCAGGATTTCGAGAAAATACGTCACCGGGATCATGAACGACAACAGATAAATCGGCGTCGGCATGGCATTCCGCGGGAACACGAAGCCAGACAGCAGGACTGAGGGAAGCATCATCAGAAATGCAAACTGCATCGCCTGCAATTGCGTCGTTGCCAGCGTCGAAACAAACAACCCCAGCCCCAGAGCACAGACCAGAAACAGGGTCGACAGCCCCAGGAGCAGCGGCAAATTCCCGTTGATCGGAACGCCAAAAACGTACACCATCACGGTCAGCACGATCAGCATTTCGACGAATCCGACGAGTGCGTACGGCACGAGTTTCCCCAGCAGCAGCCCCACGCGTCCTACGGGCGTCACGAACAGCTGTTCGAGCGTCCCCAGTTCTCGTTCGCGAACGATGGCAAACGACGTCAGAAACAGCGTGACCAGCTGCATGATGATCCCGACCAGCCCGGGGACGAAGAAATGCGAGCTTTCGAGATCGGGGTTATAGAGCAGCCGGGGACGCATCTCGATCGGCATCGCCGCCCTTCCCACGCGATCTCGCGCCGGCACGGTCGGGAGCGACTCGGCCAATTCCAGTGAAAGCTGCCTGGACCGTGCAACTCCCAGCAGATTCGTGGCGTTGAGTGCCGTCGTTGCCACTTGCGAATCGCTGCCGTCGATCAGCACCTGGACCTGGACCTGCTGCTGGCGGAGCAGCCGCTCGGTATAGTCAGGCGGGATGCGCACACCGACGCGCGCCCGGCCCGATGAGATCGACCGGCGAAAACTTTCGTCATCGTAAACATGGCCCTGCACGTCGAAGGTCCGTGTATTCCGAAACGATTCCACGAGTTCCTGCGACAACCGCCGACCATCGAGGTCGTAGACGATCGTGGGAATGTCTTCGATCTCGGTTTCAATGGCATATCCGAAAATGATCGTCTGCACGACCGGTACCACCAGCATGAAAAAGATCGTCGCCGGCTCGCGCCGAATGTGTGAAAACTCCTTGAGCAGCATGGCCAAGAGGCCGTCGGTCGGACGGCCTGGCGGGCCGGCTGCACGCGGCCTGGCGGCTTGCGGCACTGGCAATTCGCCGCCTGCTGCCGCCGCCGTCGGTTTCAGCGACGCGGAATCAGGCTTCGCATCGTCCGCCGGGCCGCTCAGTGCGGCCGGACTGCTGGAGGCCGTGACGCGCCGTTCCTGGGCGCGCGTCAACGTCACAAATACGTCTTCGAGGCTGGGCGCAATCGGCCGCATCGACAGGGCTTCCCCGGGTGCAAAGCCCAGGTGCCGCGCGACGTCCGCTTCGCTGACCGTTGACTCCGCGAGCAGGTGAATCGACTGCCCGAACAGGGTGGCATCGGCCAGACCCGACAACGTCCGCAAACGCGACAGGTTTTCGGTCGGGTGCGGAACGTCGAGTTCCCAGCGCAACGTGCCGGGAGGAGTAACGGCCGAAAGCCGCTTCAACTCGTCGGGTCGCCCGCAGACCACGAGTTTCGACATGTGAATGTAGGCGACGTCCGAACAGCGTTCGGCCTCGTCCATGTAATGCGTGGTGACAAACAGGGTGACCCCACGGCTCGACAGCTCGAACAACAGGTCCCACAGGTCACGCCGAGCGACCGGATCGATTCCGGCGGTCGGCTCATCGAGAAAAATAACGTCTGGCTCATGGATCAGCGCGCAGGCCAGGGCCAGGCGCTGCTTCCAGCCCCCGGAAAGCGTTCCGGCCAACTGGTCGAGCCGGTCACCGATTCCGGTCAGGTCTTGCACTGCCTTGGCGCGTTCGGCGAGCCGCTCGGGGGTGAGTCCGTAAATCCGGCCATAAAACTCGATGTTCTCCCTCACGGAAAGATCTGCATACAAACTGAACTTCTGCGACATGTAACCGATGCGACGCTTGATCTGTTCAGACTCGCGGGCCGTGTCGAATCCCAGCACCGCAGCCCGCCCGGCCGTGGGAGCGAGTACGCCGCACAGCATTCGAATGATCGTCGATTTGCCGCTGCCGTTCGGCCCCAGCAGGCCAAAAATCGCCCCGCGCCGCACCGTGAACGATACGTCGTTGACTGCGGTCAGTTGCCCAAACCGTCGCGCCAGGTGCTCAACGACGATCACCGGCTCGCCCGATTGGGCCTCCCTGGGTGGCTCTTGACGATCAGGGGTCATGACCATTGTTCACCGATCGAGACTTCTGATCCCATGTCACGCGCAGCACTCCTGGCGATCTGCGCCGCGACCCGCACCCGACACTACTTTGCTGCAGGAGAGTCAAACAGCACATCTCCCACCATACCCGGCCGCAACAAGTCGAGGCCTTCGTCCAGAAGCACTTTGATGCGAAAGACCTGTTTCGAACGATCTTCGGGTGTCTGAATATTTCCCGGCGTGAATTCGGCCTGTCGGGAGACGAACGTCACGTGTCCGCGGAACGTCTTCCCGGGAAAGCTGTCGACCGAAATCGTGACCGTGTGGCCGACCGTCAAATTAAGATGACTTTCAGGGACGTACGCCCGGATCCAGAGACGGTTCCTTTCAATCATCGAAATGGCCGCTGTATTCGCCCCCACCAGATCTCCCGGGCGAAGATCAACGGCGTCAATCGTCCCCTCGGCTGGTGCCCGAATGGTCAATTCTTCAGTCTGCCGTTCAATGGCAGCCAGCGCCGATTTCGCCGTGGCTACAGCAGCCTCGGCACGCGCTTTGTCTTCCTTGCGGTATCCGCCCTTGCGAAGCAGCCAATCCTGGCGGGCTTCCTCAACGCGGGCCTCAGCTTCTTTGAGATCGCTGGGGCGCGAGCGCTTGAGCTTGCCGAGTTCCTGCTGGCGAACGCGGACCGTCGCGCGAGCCACTCGCAATTCCGATGTCGCCTGGTCCATATCGTTCTGCGCCGCACTGTTCTTTCCGAACAGCGATTCGGTCCGATTGTATTTCGTCTTCGCCAGGTCGAGCTGCGCTTCGGCCAGTTCGAAATTGGCCTGGGCTGCGGCAATGTCCTCCTCACCGTCGGCCAGTCGATCGCGTGCCGCCACGAGTTGATCGAACTTTGCGTGGCTCTGCTCGATCTCCTCGGGTTGATAACCATCCTGCAACCGATCAGCATCCGCCTGCGCCTGGGCCAACTGCCCCTGGGCTTGCGCCAATTGCTCGAACAGCTGAAAGGGCTCGAGTTCGACCAGGGGCTGACCGGCCTTAACCTCGTCTCCCTCATCGACAAGAATCGATTTCACCCTGCCTCCAACGCGCGAGCCCACCCGGATTTCGTCGCTCTCAACAAATCCCGAGACTTTCAGCGGTCCGGTGCGGCGCTGACTGATGAACAAACCGGCCGCGAGCCCGAGGCAAATGCACACAGCCGCAATGATGCGTTTGAACATGCCAGATAACGTAATGACCAATCGTGAAATCGTCCAGACTGCAGACGATTCGCTCGAGGATTGCACCAGACACCTGTCACAATTCATTTCCGGCTTGTGTTTCAAATCCCGGCAGCTCACGCCACAATCGACACAATGCCGAACGCCGCCTCACAAATCGAGGATCTCCCCTCACCCATTCGAACCCGGCCCGACTGGCGGTCCGAAGTCGTCGAATTGCGGCCGCTGGTCATTGGCAACCTGACGATCGGCTTCCCGGTCGTCCAGGCTGCGCTCAGCGGCTACAGCGACGGGGCGATGCGCATCGTCGCGCGCCGGCTCGGGGCGCCCTACACGCTCGCCGAGGTGATGATTGACCGGTTTGTCCTGAACCTGAAGGACCGGGCTCGCACGCGCCATCACCTGCACATTGCCGATGAAGAGCATCCGGTCGGCGGACAGCTCATGGGATCTGCACCGGATGAGTTTGGCCCGGCTGCGGTCAAGCTGGTCGAAACGGGATTCGACGCCATCGACATCAACTTCGGATGCCCTGTGAAATCGGCTGTCGGCGGTTGTCGCGGCGGATATCATCTGGGGCAGCCCGCCGTCGCCCTGGAAATCATCAAACGCGTCCGCGATTCCGTTCCGGAAAGAATTCCGGTCACGCTTAAAATGCGACGCGGCATCGATGATTCGAACGACAGCCGCGACTGCTTTTTCCAGATTCTCGACGGAGCGTTTGCAAATGGTGTCGCGGCGATCACCGTGCACGGTCGGACCGTCGAACAAAAGTACGCCGGTCCCAGCAACTGGGACTTTTTGCGGGACGTCAAGCAGCACGCGGGCTCACAGACAATCCTGGGAAGCGGCGATCTCTTCACGGCTCAAGCTTGCCTCGACATGCTCAGCTACGCCGGGGTCAATGGGGTTTCGGTGGCGCGCGGCGCGATCGGTAATCCGTGGATCTTTCAACAAGCCCGGGCTCTGGCGGCCGGCTCGCCGGCAATCCATCCCGACGTTGCCGAGCAGCGGCGCGTTCTGGAAATGCAGTGCGCATTGTGTCTGGAGACAGTCGGCCAGAAAAGCGCCCTGGGCACCATGCGGATGTTCGGGATTAAGTTTGCCAGAATGCATCCGCTCTCTGCCGATGTTCGCAATGCGTTTGCCGCAACTCGCAGTCTCGAGGAGTGGCGCCGCGTTGTCGACGCGTGGTATCCCCTTTCAGGAAACTGACGTTCGTCGGTCGCGATGATTGTCGCGGAGCGTCTGGCTGAATACGATGGCGACGAGGCAACTCGATTGCCTTCCTCCAGAATCACCCCGGACGCTTGCCCACACCGTATCAGGAACACCAGATGCTTCGCCCCACGCTCTCGCTCGCCGGTCGTGCTGCCTCGTTTGTGCTCACTTTCCAGCTCGCAACTTCGTTGTCGGCGGCCGCTGATCTCCCCGAGCCGGTGAAAGCGATGCCCGTCAAGCTGCTCGAAGTGCCGAGCTATTGCGAAGGAGTCGTTTTTGACCACGAAGGCCGGGGCTACGTTTCCTGGGGCGACACGATCACGCAATTTACGCTCGACGGCAAGCAGCAAGTCTGGGCCAGGACCGGCGCGCCGAACGGTCACAAGATCCTCGCGGATGGGACGCACCTCGTTTGCGATGCCAGCCGGCACGCCGTCTTGCGCCTGGATGCAACCGGAAAGTTGCTCGAACCGGCGTCTACGGAATGTGACGGCAAACCGCTTCGCGGGCCGAATGACCTGACGCTCGATCCGCGCAATGGCGGTTTTTACTTTACCGATCCGGGAGAGTCGGGGCTTGAGAACTTGATTGGAACGGTGCATTACGTCGACTCGAAGGGAAAGACGCACCTCGTGGCCGGCGGCCTGGCATTTTCCAATGGAATCGTCGTAGCACTCGATGGCAAGCGGCTCCTCGTGGCCGAAAGCCAAAAGAATCGCGTGCTCGAATATCCAATTCTGTCACCCGGGAAAGTCGGTTCGATGCGAGTCTTTGCCGACCTGCCAAAACATGAGAGCGGCCGCTGGCAGGACGACCAACCCGACGGAATGTGTCAGGACGCAACCGGGAATCTGTACGTTGCACATTACGGAATGAAACAGGTGCAGGTGCTCAGTCCTGAAGGCAAACTGCTGGCACGCTACGACGGAGGCAACCGCACAACCAGCAACGTCGCGTTCGGGGGCCCGAATATGGACCAGCTGTTCATCACCGGTGGGCTCGAAGCCGAGGGTGGCAGCCCGGGAGGTCTCTTCCGAATTGACCTCAAGGTCAAAGGGCTCGTGATCCTGCCGGCCAAAGTCGCCGCCAAATGAGGATCTCCCTCGAGCGACCCTGGGATTCACTCTGCAGTCTCAATCCTCTTCTTCGTCGGGATCGTTATCACGTTCCTTGAACAGCGTGACTTCGTTCCCTTTGTCGTTGTAGATGACGTTGTCCATGAACGTCCGCATCAGCAGCATTCCGCGACCGCACGGACGGTCGAGATTTGCAGGATCAGTCGGATCGGGGAGCGTCGACGGGTCGAAACCGGCGCCTTCGTCACGGATTGAATAAACTGCCTGCGTCGGGCCGATCTTGACCGATACATGAATGCTTCGATCCCGATAGGGAGATTCTCTGGATCGTTTCTCAGCCGTCTCGTGGTAGAGCCGGTGATCCTGTTCCCGCAATTTCGAGCTGATCTCGAGATTGCCGTGGTAATACGCGTTGAGCAGCGCTTCTTCGATTGCGACTCCCAGCCTCAGGCATTCGGCGCGAGAACAGATTCTGAGCCGCAGCGCCTCTTCGCGCAAGAAGCTCGAAATCGCGCAGACGAGATCGAGCTGGTTTTCGAGAGCAAAGGAGTATTCAAATCGAATCAACCGATTCATGAGCCGCGACCGACCGCGAACCTCGTTGGCCGACGTCACGACGCGATCGACAATTTCCAGCAGTTCGCTCGCCAGCGTCCGCTTGGGAACATAGCTGGCCGCCCCTTTCTGCAGCGCCTGGACTGCAATCTCTTCACTTCCCAGCGACGTCATCAGGATGATTGGGAGCAGCGGAAACAGTTCCTTGACTTCAGAAACCAGTTCCAGCCCGTTCATATTGGGCATCATCATGTCGGTGACGACGACATCCGGCAGGTGCAGCTCGATCTGTGCGAGGGCATCCTTCCCATCCACTGCCTCGATCACCGTATAGTCAGGAGATTTTCGCAGCAAGCCGACAGCCAGATGTCGATCCATCGGCGAATCATCAACCACAAGCACGGTTGGCATGGGAGTCTCCCGAGTGCGGCCCTTGTCTCGTGGGCCGACTCTGTTCAATTGAGTCCAGAAGCTGCCGGTTCAATCACAAAGGCGGACAACTCTCGCTCCAATTCCAGCATGACTCGCTTGAGATGTCTGAAATCCTCGGTGGCTCCGGCGATGTCGCCATTGCGCCCGAGGCCTTCAATGCGACAGGCCAGATCGTATGCCGACTGGGCGCCGAACATCCGGAGGCCCCCCTTAATCGTGTGCGCGGCGCGACAAACAACGACCGAGTCGCCGCGACCGATACCATTCTCGATCTCGGCCAGCAACCGCGGAGACTCAGCCAGAAAAATGCCGACCACCTCGGTCAGCAGTTTCAGGTCACCGTCGACAACTTTCAGGGCTTCTGTGAGCACGATCGACCGGCCGGAGGTCGATTCGGGAACTGGCCGGACGTCCGGTTCACTGCCGGCGCCGTTTTCGCTCGCCGGGGGCAATGTCGCCTTGGAGGTCGCAGCGGCCTCCCGGGCAATGCCGCCGGCAATTCTGGCGATCGTCTCATACAACTCGGCCGCGCGAACCGGCTTTGTCAGGTAGTCGTCCATGCCGGATTCCAGGCATCGTTCGCGGTCCCCTTTCATCGCTTGTGCGGTCATGGCAACAATTGGCAGATGTCGGCCCGTATTCAGCTCGCGTTCGCGGAGTACGCGCGTCGCTTCGAGCCCGTCCATTTCTGGCATCTGCACGTCCATCAGGACCAGATCGAACACCTGTGATCGGACCAGGCCCACGGCTTCTGCGCCATTGTTCGCTACGACGACCTGATGCCCCTTTCGCTCCAGCAGGGCCACCGCCAGTTTCTGGTTGTAGAGGCTGTCTTCGGCCAACAGAATCTTAAGACCTGTGCAATCAGGCGCGTTCACCTGCTGCTGGGCCTGGTCGGTCCGCTCCAGGTCGCTGCCATGCATCACCTCAACGATCGTATCGAACAGCTCCGACTGATTGATCGGCTTCATCAAATACGCGTCAACTCCGAGCTGCTCGCAACGATTCACGTCTGCCGATCGATCACCCGAGGTCAGGAGCATGATGGTGTGGGTCGCCTGCCGCGCGAAGCGCGACTTGATCTCCCCGGCCAGCGTAAAACCGTCGATCCCGGGCATGTCGGCATCGATGAGGGCAATCGCAAAGGGAGGATCGGCGGGATGCTGCGCCGTCAGTAGAGCCGATGCCGTGCCGGCGTCGGCGGCAGCCGTGACGCGCATCTCCCAGCTCTCGAGCATTTCCACAAACGTCTGACGGTACGTTGCGTTGTCTTCGACAATCAGGGCCCGTGTCCCGCGCAGACCGGCCATCTCGAGTGGAAATGCGGGCGAGTCACCTTCGACGGGGCGCACTTCGGCCGTGAAATGAAAGGTGCTCCCGAGTCCGGCTTCACTATCGAACCAGATGCGCCCTCCCAGAAGCGCCACGATCCGCGACGAGATCGCCAGACCCAGACCAGTCCCGCCGAACTTCCGTGACATGGAATTGTCGACCTGCTCGAAGGCCTGAAACAGCTTGTCGCGGCGCGTCGGTGGGATGCCGATCCCGGTATCGCTGACGGTGATGTGCAGCAGCAATCGATCGTCGACCTGCGATTCCGGGCGGACGCGCACGAGAACTTCGCCACCCTGGGTGAATTTGATGGCGTTGCCCACGAGATTGACGAGGACTTGCCGCAGACGCGTCGGGTCGCCCAGCACCTTGTCGGGAAGACTGGAATGGATGTCGGAAATCAGCTCCAATCCCTTGCGATGCGCCTGCACGGCCAGCGATTTCAGCGTGCAGCTGAAATTGTCTCGCAGGCTGAACTCAACCTCTTCCAATTCAAGCTTGCCGGCTTCGATTTTGGAGAAATCGAGAATGTCGTTGATCAGCGACAGCAGCGACTCGGCCGACTCCTGAACGATTTTCAGGTACTCGCGCTGCAGCGGCGACAATGCTGTGTCGAGCACGAATTCGGTCATTCCGATGATGGCATTCATCGGCGTGCGGATTTCATGGCTCATGCTGGCCAGAAACGCGCTCTTGGCCCGGCTGGCGCTTTCGGCGGCCTCCTTGGCACGTTCCAGTTCGGCATTCCGCTCAGCGAGGGCCCGGGCCGATCGGCTGCGTTCAATCGCGTAACGCACCGTCCGCTCGAGAACTCCTGTCCCGACGTGCCCTTTGACGAGGTAATCCTGGGCCCCTTCCTGAACGGCCGTGAGCGCGGTCGTCTCGTCTTCGAACCCGCTCAACACCACGACCGGCAGTGCCGGCGCGGCTTGCTGGACGGCCCGAAATGTATCGAGACCTCGGCTGTCGGGAAGCTGCAGGTCGAGCAGGACGGCGTCAATATTTCCCAGGGCCAGTCGCGCCAGGGCCTTTGACAGCCACTCGACATGCTCGACTTCGAATTCCGCCTGACGGGCGTCGGCCAGAAACTCCTGGATCAGCACCGCATCGTCCGGGCTGTCTTCGATCAGCAGCAGGTGAATTCGTTGCCGTTTCATGCACCCTGTTCCGACTGATCATCCCAGAATCACGGTGAACTCGAGTATTACCGGGACGTTGCGCTGGGATGGGCCCTCCCCGCCTCATGCACATATCATACTACAATTCCCGGTCTTCAAACGACGCTGGTTCCGAAGGTGACAAAAAACTCAGATCCACCCCCTTCGCGAGCTCGAACCCAGGCCGACCCGCCGTGCCGCTCGGCGATCTGCCGGACGATCGCGAGCCCCGCCCCCGTCCCTTCGACTTCCCGCCCCACCGCCCGCTGAAAGAGCTGGAAAATGCGTTCGGTGTAACCTAGCGGGACACCTGGTCCCCGATCGCGCACCACCAGCCCTTCTCCCGGCGGTTCGTCACCCTGCGGGCAATAGGCGGCAATTTCAACGTCGGGGCTTTCTCCATCGCGGGTAAATTTGAGTGCATTCGCAACCAGGTTGTAAACGGCCTGGGTCACCCAGCGCCTGTCGGCGGCCAGATGCGGCAGTTCGCCGACAACCTGGACCCGGGCCGAACTGCGTTCAATCCGCGACTCGAGCTGCTGCAGCACGTCGGCCACGACTGCGTCGAGCGCCACTTCCTGGCTGGGATCGACAGACCGCTGCGCCCGCGACAACGTGAGCACGTCTTCCAGCAACCGGTCGAGACGTTCGGCGCCACGCATCACCCGCTTCAGGAAGTCCTGGCCCTTGGCGTCGAGCTGCGCCGCATTCCGCTCACAAACCAGCTTGGCGAAATTGTGGATGGCCCGCAGGGGCTCGCGCAGATCATGCGAGGTGACATACAGCAGAGTTTCGAGATCGCGATTTTTGCGCTTGATCTCTTCTTCGGCCCTTTTGCGCTCTGTGATATCCCTCAGGAAGACCGTGAATACGGTCGAGCCTTCGAGTGGTACCGGCTGCATTGCCATCTCGGCTGTGAATCGCTCGCCGTTCTTGCGAATCATCGTCTGCTCGAACCGCCTGCCCAGCATCGAACCCAATTCACCCGCGTCGGTGTAACGGTCGAGCGTGTCGCGATGGCGATCGCGTGTCGCAGGTGGAAACAGTGTGTCGGCGAGGTCCTTGCCAACGATCTCTTCGCGACGAAAGCCAAATGCGGTTTCCGCAGCCGGGTTGAATTCGATAATCTTCCCTTCCTGGTCGATCGTGACAATGCAGTCGAGAGCGGCCTGCAGAATGGAACGGTTCCGAGCCTCGCTTTCCGAAAGTTCCTGCTCGGCCCGACGACGGCTGGTCACGTCCCAGAAGGCGATCTGAATGCCGGCCACGGCCCCGGCGGCGTTGTAGACCGGAGCTTTGAGCACCTCGACATAATGCGTTTCGCCGCTGGGCAGGCGATGTTCTTCGACGGTTTGCAGCAGTTCCCGGGTTTCGGAAACGTGCAGGTCGTCGGCCCGGTACTTCTCTGCCAGTTCCTTCGAAAAAAAGTCGTAGTCGGTCCGGCCCACGATCTCCTGCAGCGACTTGCCCAGCTCGCGGCAGAATAACCCGTTGGCAAATCGAAAGCGCCCATCCAGATCTTTGCAGATCAGGTGAATCGGCAGCCCTTCGGCGAACGAGCGGTACATCGCCTCGGCATCCTGCAAGGCGGCTTCGGTGCTCTGGCGGCGGGCGCTTTCTTCGGCACAGCGCTCAACCAGTTGCGAAAACTCGGACCCGGGCGTGATCACCAGTTCGTGCTGGGCAGTTTCAATCCGGCCGGCGGCCAAATCGGTGTCGGCCGCGATTTCAACGTCCAGCCCTGCCAATTGCAGGACATGTGCGAGCGCCGCAGCCTGAACGGCATTCCCGTGGATGATGAGCGCCTGCGCCACGCCACAATCCTTGCGATCGGAACCGTGTTATGAGAAGCGACAGCCCCGCACTTCTCAGCGTTCAGCCTAACGATCCGGCACGACAAGGGCAATCATCTGTGACGCTCACCCAGCCGTAAAAAAACCGCTCCTCAAGGGGAGCGGTCGATCCAGGGCTGAAACGGCTGTGACGGCCGGTATTCCTGTCAATACTGCGAAATCCGGTTTGTCGGAATACCTGCCTCCCCGACTTCGGCGTCGAGACGGTAGTGCATGACGTATGCGTCTTCGGCGGAATCGGAATAATGGCTGCGCAACACGCCGCTCGCGCGGAATCCCTGGCTCTGGTAGAACAACTGGGCAACCAGGTTCGTCTCGCGAACTTCCAGCACGATTTCCTGCCGACGCTGCTGCGAGAGTTTGTTAATCAGCTTCTCGATCATCTGGGCGCCAACGGCCAGCCGACGGAACGCCGGGGCCACGGCAAAATTCAGAATGTGAAGCCTCGTTTTGTGGAGTTCATAGATCATGAAACCCACGACGCGGTTTTCATGCTCGGCCACCATGCCGATGCAGTTTCGCTGCCGCAGGCAGGCCAGAAAGTCGTCTTCCGTCCAGTTGAACTCAAAACTCTCGTTTTCGATTTTCAGCACTTCAGGCATATCGCGCCGGATCATCCAGCGAATTTGAACGCTGACCGCCTGTTTCTGAAATTGACCGGAACTCACAATGGCCTCCTTGCCTGCCGGGGCATGTTCAGTCGCGAGAATCGATGATTCACGCGCGGTGACTTCAGACTTCCGTTCCGAAGACAATGTCACGCCACAGAGCGCCTCATTGCGCGAGGGCGTGCTTACCTGTTTTTTCTGTCGGCTGGAATCCTCCGGACGGCCGATGAACTGCTCTTGTGACCGTCGCTGCTCGATATGACGACTCGTCTGATGCGGCGTAAACTAACACAAGATCTGATTCGACGGAAGGCCGATTCTCACCGCATTTTTCGGGGGTCGCCGGCTGCCCCGTCCCGCAAACCCGGTCACACAAACGGAGTGACTCCCGGAACGGCGACGACCGGGGTGGGAAGCGGACCCCATTCGTATTTCGCCGGCCCGAGCACTTCTTTCGAATTGAGCGCCTGTTCCCAGGTAATGGACTTGCCGGTATATGCCGACATCCGCCCCATGATCGCCATCAGGGTGCTGCGGGTCATGTAATCGCCGTTATGAATCGGCGTACCGCTGCGGATCGACGCGAACAATTCATTGTGCTCGGTCTGATACATGTCGCCGCTTTCGCCCTTGGCCGCACGATACTTCCACTTCGGCTTCCCATCGACGCTGATCTCGTGTTCCATCGTGTGGCAGACTCCGCGGGTCCCGAAGATGTGATCAGAGACGTCGTTGAAACAACCGTCGATCTGCCGGCAGGTGCAGAACGCCTTGACGCCGCTGGCATATTCATAAACGACGCTGAAATGGTCGTAGACGTGGCCCGATTCAGCGCCGGTGCGGGCTTGCCGTCCGCCGGTACCGACGCAGCGCAGCGGAAGTTCGTCGCGCATGGCCCAGGCGACTTTGTCGATGCTGTGCACATGCTGCTCGACATTGAAGTCCCCCGACAGCCAGGTAAAGCCATTCCAGTTCCTGAGCTGAAACTCTGAATCGGTCCATTCGGGTTGCCTGGGAAACTTCTTGAGGGTCTGCGTCAGGTACGTCGCCTGGATCGCGACGATTTCGCCGACCGCCCCGTCGAGCACCTGGGCAAACGTGGCCCGCATCCCGGCGTGATAGCGCCAGCACAGCCCCGAGACGACGGCCAGCTTCTTCTGCTTCGCGAGTTCGCAGGTGGCCAGCATCGAGCGCACACCCGGCCCGTCCACTGCCACCGGCTTCTCGACGAAGGTGTGCTTTCCCTTTTCGACGGCGTATTGCAATTGCGCCGGGCGAAAATGGGGCGGCGTGGCCAGCACCACCACGTCGACACCGCTGTCGATCACGCCCTTATACGCGTCGAAACCCACAAACTTATGGTCACTCCCGACAGCAACCTTTTCCCCCACGTCCGAATTCTTCAGGAGCGACAAACTCGACTCAAGCTTGTCGGCGAATGCGTCGCCCATTGCGGTCAGCTGCACGTGCGGATCGGCATGCAGCGCCTGCGATGCAGCCCCGGTGCCCCGACCACCACAACCCACGAGGCCAACTTTGAGCACGTCACTGCCCGCGGCAAATACGCGAGGCGCGAGTACCGACTGACTTGCCAGGGCGCCAACGACGACGCCTGCCGTCGATCCCTTGAGAAACTGGCGTCGTGAAGGAGCTGCGGTGTCCTGAGGCGAAGTCCGGTCACTCATCGTCGATTCTCCGTAAGCCTGTTGGCAAGAACGCTATTCCACTCGTTTCCATCAATAGCGCATCCTACCATGCGAAACCGTGGTCAGGCAACGCAGACGCATCGTGGCTTGGCTGTCCGGCACGGCTCCCCGAATACCGCTTCGCACGCGTCAGAGTTACTGATCGTTCGTCGGACGCCGAGTCGGTCACTGAACTCCAGGGCACCGCTGGATGGTCCGGCAGCAATCTGACGTTCGGGCATGAATCAACCGAACCAATCTCGAATTCTTACTCGGGCCTGCTCCTTGACCGCCGGAGTAATATACATCGCGACTGACGCCAGCGCCGCCACGAGAACTCCCAGATCGTCAGAAAAGCCGACTGCCGGGACCGCGTCGGGAATGGCGTCGACGGGAAAGATAAAATACCCCAGCGCGCCGTAAATCACGGCTTTGGCCCAGGCGGGCGTCTGCGGGTCCTGGGCGGCGTAGTACAGTTGCAGCGCGCGTTCCACGACCTCTGCGCCGGCGACTTTCGCAAACCGCACCAGTTTCTCCCAGAAGCCCGTTTCCGAGTACTGGCGGGAGAATTCGTCGTCAGGTCGCTCCGTGGGAATAATGCATCCCTCTACTTTCGGCGAACGAACTTCTGCAGCCGCATTCCGTCGACTTCGGCGACAAACAGATCACCTTCGCTGTTGGTGGCCAGCATATGGGGTGCCTGGAATTGTCCCGGTTCTGTTCCCGGACCTCCCCAGACATTGACAATTGCTCCCGTGGCATCAAGTTGCACGATTTTGTGCGCCAGCGCGTCGGCGACGAAGATTCGCCCGTCTCGATCGATTTCCAGTCCATACGGCGCAAACCCGGTCCAGATCGCCAGCACCTGGCCCCGCCTGTCGAAAACCTGGATCCGCTTGTTCTCGCGATCGGCGACCAGCAGCCGCTGATCAGAATCGACGCGCACTGCGTGCGGCAGATCAAATTGACCGGGATCCTTACCGGCACGGCCCCAGTTCGTGATGAATTTGCCGCTCCGGTCAAACTCCATTACTCTGTTATTGCCATACCCGTCGGAAACAAAGACTTCGTCACCGGCTCCAAATGCAATGTCGGTCGGCCGGTCGAACTGGTCGGTTCCGGTCCCTGGCTTATCAGCCGTTCCCAACGCGAGCAGCAATTTCCCTTCCGGATTGAACTTGAAGACGAGATGGTGACCCGTATCGGTCACCCACACGTTGCCATCGCGATCGAGTCGCAATCCGTGTGGCGATTTGATCAAATCGTCGCCCCAACCACGAAGAAATTTTCCCCGCCGGTCAAACACCAGGATCGGAATCTTGCCCCTGTGAAACAGGAACACCTGACCGCGCTGGTCGACCGCGACGGCTGAGCACTTTCCGAGCGTCACGTGCTCAGGAATTTCCGGAAATCCGGGAACCGGAATGTAGTCAATCTTTTCAGCGCCGCAGAGGACCCCGCCCCAGGCCAACGCTGCGATGATGAATCCGGCACTTGCTTTTTTCAGGGGAGTCCGTGTTTGCATGTGGTCATCGTGGCGCAACGGCTGATGCATGTCAATCGGACCGGGCGGCGTCGAACCCGTGGCGGCGGTGCTTCGCCCAGGTGCTGTGCGCGACGGGTCACCCGCTCATTGATAATGATAAGATCTGCCACCTTCCCGCAGCAGACGAAATTCCACCGTGACCGGGATTTCGTCAAATGACCAGCCGAGATTCGATGACACCCTGCAATCGTGTCAGCGGCTGCTGTAGAATTGGCCCCGTTGACCTGCGTCCCGCCAGCACCTCAGCCAATCAGGTTTCTGATGCACATCCGCATTCATTTTCATTGCCTGCTGTTCGTTCTTCTCACGGACCCTGGCAGAGCTGGCGTGGCGCTGGCTGATGATCCGGCGGCGCCGGTCAAAGACCGGGCAGCGATCATTCGCATGTTGCCTGAACTCCACCTGCTCGAACCAATCTGGACGGGAACGACGGTGCATCGCGAAAGTTTCCTGCCGCTGCAGCTCAAGGATACCGGTCCAGCAGTCGGGAGGCTGGCATATCCAATCGAGGAGTTGATTTCGGTAACGAGCGCTGACGGCAAGCAAGCTTTCGAGGCCGGACGTGACTTCGCCTTGTCGGAAGACCGCCGCCAACTGCTGTTCAGCGCAACGTCGAAGATTGCGTTTGTGAAAGAGAGTGAAATGTTTCCGCCGGCCGGTGCGCCCCACAGCTACAAGCATCGCGCCGGCCATCCGGAACAGAATCTGCTCTATGCCGAAGGGCACTGGTTTCACGACCGGCAGATTGAAGTCACCTATCGCCACGCTTCGCTCAAATGGCCTGGTGCGACGCCTGCCTTTGCCGGGCAGCAACTTCCGCGAACCCTGGCACGTTTGCGCGCCGGCCAACCGCTGAAGGTGGGAGTCAGCGGCGACAGCATCACGCAGGGATATAACGCCTCGGGATATACGAATGCTCCGCCGCAGATGCCCCCCTATCCTGAACTTGTGGGGGCCCAGCTCCAGGCGACTTACAAATCCGACGTCGCCGTGGCGAACCGGGCCATCGCCGGCTGGAGTATTGTCAACGGTCTGGATGATCTCGACAAATTGCTCGCCGAAAAGCCACATTTGATCCTCGTGGCCTATGGAATGAACGACGTCGGACGTCGCGACCCGGACTGGTTCAAGTCGCAGGTGCAATCTCTGATCGAGCGAATCCACAAAGCTGACCAGCAAGTCGAGATTATTCTCGTGGCATCGATGCTGGGAAACGCCGAGTGGATCCACACGCCGCGCGAGATGTTCTCCAAATACCGTGACGCGCTGGCGTCCCTGACGGAACCAGGGGTCGTGCTGGCAGATCTGACCTCGATCTGGGAAGTGTTGCTGAAGTCGAAGCACGATCTGGACCTGATTGGAAACGGTCTCAATCATCCCAACGATTTTGGCCATCGCCTGTATGCTCAAGCGATTTTGTCCCTGCTGGTTCCCGGGGCCAGCGGGCAGAAATGATCGCCAGCCTCGCGGGGGCCGCGATCCGGGCGCGCTTCCAGTTCCAGCCGGTCGCTCGCCCGATGGAATCGCTACAGGCGGCACAGAGGTGACGCGGTCAGCGATCCCGTATCGCGACGGCTGGCCGCAGGCCGATTTCGGGGGTATCATACAACCCATGACGTCCCGTGGCTGAAATTCCCTCCCTCAGGCACCGAGGCCCTGCATGCCCGCCCCCGTCGATCGTCGTGATTTCCTCAAAGCATCGTGTGCCGTGGCTTCGGCGACCTTCGCCTCCCAGGTTGCACTCGCAACCGCGGCCGACACGGGAGAACGCCGCCTCAAAAAAGCGGTCAAGTTGAGCATGGTCACCGGCAGTGCGACGGTCGTCGAGAAATTCAAGATGCTCAAAGAGCTGGGGTTCGAGGGAATCGACGTCGATCAGCGCGTGGACCACGAAGACGTCCGCAAGGCCCGCGAAGAGTCGGGACTCATCGTGCATGGCGTCGTCGATTACGACCACTGGAAGTTGCCGTTATCGCACCCTGATCCCAAGATCCGGGCCGCCGGACTGGAAACGCTCAAAACCTCCCTGCGGGATGCCAGGGAATACGGTGGCACAACGGTTCTGCTCGTTGTCGGAATTGTCAACCGGGAGATTTCCTACGCCGACGCCTACGCGCGCTCGCAGGAAGAAATTCGCAAGGCACTGCCCCTGGCAGCAGAACTGGGAATCAAGATCGCCTTCGAAAACGTCTGGAACATGTTTCTCCTAAGTCCGCTGGAATTCGCCCGCTACATCGATGAATTCGACAGCCCGTGGGTGGGCGCCTATTTCGATATTGGCAATGTTGTGAACTACGGCTGGCCTGAGCAGTGGATCCGCATCCTCGGAAAGCGAATTTTCAAGGTCGACGTCAAGGAATACAGCCGCAAGCTGCGCGACGAAAAGGGGCCTGGGGCAGGCTTTGCCGCCGAACTCGGTGATGGCGACGTCGACTGGCCGGCAGTGCTGGCGGCACTCGACGAGGTCGGCTACCGGGGCTGGGGAACTGCCGAAGTCCGCGGAGGCGATCGCGAACGCCTCCAGGAAATCTCACGCCGCATGGACCGCATTCTGACAGTCCGCTAGTCGAGACGATCCGATGAAAGCCCCGTTGCAATTCACCCCAGCCGCCTTCGGAATCCTGGCCGCGATGGCCATGGCAGGCGGTGCGTCGGCCGCAGAGACTCCGGCCGGTCATTCGTATCATGGTGAAGTGTTTAACGACGGCCCGCGGCAGCGGGCTTACCTGATGGGGACGACGGGGCAGGTCAATTTCCCGGTCACGACTTCCAATCCCGAGGCGCAGCAATTCATCAATCAGGGAATCGGTCAACTGCACGGCTTCTGGTACTTTGAGGCCGAGCGATCGTTCCGGCAGGCTGCCACGCTCGATGCCGATTGCGCGATCGCCTATTGGGGTATGGCGCTGGCCAACACCAACAACGCCAAGCGGGCCAAAGGATTTCTTGCGGAGGCCGTCAAACGTAAGGCAAAGGCCACAGAGCGGGAGACGATGTACATCGATGCTCTCAATGCCTTTTACGAGTCCGAGTCGAAGAAAGGCAAAGACGGCGACAAGGAACGACACGAAGCCTACGCCAAAGCGTTTGAGCGAATTATCTACAAGTTTCCCGACGACATCGAAGCCAAGGCACTGCTGGGACTGCAACTCTGGCTGAACCGGACGCACAGCAGCCCGATCACCAGCTACCTGGCAGTGGATGCCTTGCACAAAGAAGTGCTGGCCAGGCAGCCGATGCATCCCTGCCATCATTATCGCATCCACCTGTGGGACTCTGAGAAACCGGCGCTGGCCGTCGATTCGGCAGCGCGATGCGGGCAGTCGGCCCCCGGAATTGCCCACATGTGGCACATGTCGGGCCACATCTTTTCGGATCTCGAGCGCTATGCCGATGCAGCCTGGCAGCAGGAGGCCTCGGCCCGCGTCGATCATGCCTACATGCTCCGCGACCGGATTCTTCCCGATCAGATCCACAATTTCGCGCACAACAACGAATGGCTGATTCGCGATCTGAGTCACATCGGCCGGATCCATCAGGCGGTGCAACTGGCCCGCAACCTGATCGAGATTCCCAGACACCCGCAGTACAACACGCCGACTGGCGATAGGTCCGCTCACTTCGGTCGGCTCCGGCTCTTTGAATTACTGGTCCGGTATGAGCTGTGGGATGAGCTGATCGCATTGTGTGACACGCCGTACCTGGAACCGACCGATGAATTGGCTGAGCAGGTCAAACGGCTGCGATTTCTCGGCGTCGCCTTGCTGAGGAAAGGGGACGTGCAACAGGGCCTCGCGAAAAAACAGGAACTCGAAGACCGGCTGCGCCGGGAACGCCATCGCCTGAATCTTGCCGAATTGCCGATGACCGGAGTTGATTCTCCGACCGCGTCTCCCAGCCCGGATGGCGAAACGGCCCCTGAGGCCGTCCCGCTGCCGAGCGTGGAAGAGAACGGCAAGCTGAAGCCGATCGAACTGGCGATCGACGAACTTCGCGGGCATCTGGCTGTGGAACAGGGGGATTACAAAGCCGGCCTGCCACTCCTTCAGAAAGTGGGGGGCGTGAACCCGGTCTATCTCGCCAAGGTGGAATTCCTGGCTGGCGATCGCGAAGGTGCATTGAAGAAGGCCCGCACCGCGGTCGATCAGCACAAACACCAGGTCCAGCCGCTGGGTGAACTGATCGACCTGTTGCGGCAGGCCGGCGAGTCGAAGGAAGCCGCCGACCGATTCGCGCAATTGCGGGAAATGTCGGCTGACCTCGACATCGACCTGCCGGTTTTTTCGCGGCTGGCTCCTCTGGCGGCCGAGCTGAATTTAGCGAGCGACTGGCGGATTGCCAAAGTGGCGGCGGCTGACGTTGGCGAACGTCCGCCACTCGACACGCTTGGTCCGCTGCACTGGCAGCCGTACCGCGCCCCGGAATGGAACGTGAGCGATGGCAAGGGCGAGCGGATGTCGCTGTCTCAGTATCGGGGACGTCCGGTTGTCGTGATCTTTTATCTGGGATATCAGTGCCTGCATTGTGCCCAGCAATTGCAGGCATTCGCCCCCCTGGCCCGGGAATTCGCCGAAGCCGGGATTTCGCTCGTCGCCCTCAGCACCGACGACGAAGCGGGCCTCGCGAAGTCGATTGAGAACTACAAATCTGAACCGTTTCCCTTCCCCCTGGGTTCCGATCCCGCACTCGAGGCCTTCAAGGCATATCGCGTGTATGACGATTTCGAGAACCGTCCGCTGCACGGCACATTTGTGCTGGATGCGTCGGGCTTCGTCCGCTGGCAGGACATCGGCTTCGAACCGTTCCGCGACGCCCGCTTCGTGCTGAATGAAGCCCGGCGCCAGCTCGCGCTCGCCGCAACAAAGCCGACGGTGGTTCAATCGGCAGGGCCTTAGCTCACGCCGGACGCGGTTTTGTAAACCGCGTGACCTGACAATTCCTGGGCAATTCCTGGGCAATTCCTGGATGCCGGCCATCGACGTGAAAAAAAAAATGCGGGAGTGCTTTCGCAACTCCCGCCGTTTTGACTGTCGAATTGTTGTCGAGATCAACCGCTTACCAGCGCATCTTGCGATCGGCGCTGAACATATTGGAGCCAGTCCGCCGGGCGCTGGAGGCCGGTGCAGCCACCGGTGCTGACGACGAATCATAAGAATAGCTGCGATACGCCAGCGAGGAATTTCCGTTCATCGTGCTCGCTGAAGGAGCGGGGGCAGGGGGTGCGGCCGTATCAACGGGAGCGGCTGGTGCTGCGGCACCAGGAGTCGCGGCCGGAGCGCAGCAGCTCGGGGCCGCCGGTGCACAGCAGCTCGGGGCCGGGGCACAGCAGCTTGGCGCCGGTGCACAGGTCGACTGGCAGCACGACGATCTCCGATGGCAGCAGCCTGCGGCGAACGTGACGTCCGAGCAGAGGGCCAATCCCGCGGAACACAACAGAGCGGTTGCGGCAAATTTCAACATTAATTCTCTCCTGCTTCAGGGACGGCGATCCAGAAAGAGGCCGAACGCCTGGCCAGACCAGAACCGCCTAAAACGAGTTTGAACGCGCCGGTCGCCGGAACCACCGGAAACGTCGCCTCCCTACCTATCGACACGACGCCACAGACGAAATGACGTCCTCACCGTTAAAGTCTGGTGTGATAAACCATGGAATCCGTGCCAATAATTCTATTCTTGTCGAAGGATTCGACGCAAGCAGATCGGCGGTCTTCGGACATCGGCGAATCGTGTCGATTGCGAAGTCTGTGCCGCCAGATCGTGCACACCAGCGTAATTTTCAGGCAAAATGCAAGATAAGTGCCTGGATCGATCGCCCACCGACCGGCAGTGTCGGACCATCCCTAACTCTCTATCGCACAGCACGTTGTGCACCACCAGCGACCGCTCATCGCGGTCTACAGGCCTTTGGCATGTCGTTTGTTTTAGAGGTGAGCGGGTGTCGATCCGCAAATCCGCCAAGGGACGTCCATTTTGAGATTCCTGGTCTGCTTCCTGACTTGTCTGGTAGCGCTTGAGGGCTCGGCCCGAAGTGCCGACAAGTCCGCAGGGGAGCCGACCCGCGCTTCGCAGCCGGCCCTGAAAACTTACGAAACGCAGGGCTGGCTCGTTCAGGAGTCGGAAACGTTTCGTGTCTATTGCCGGCCAGGTCTGGCGGTTGCCAAACGCCTGCCGGCGGCATGCGAAGCGCTCCGCAGGCAATTGCAGGAAACCTGGTTTGGATCGGCCGGCGACGATTGGTCGCCCCGTTGTGACATTGTCGTGCATCCGTCCGTGAATGAATACGTTCGCGAACTCGGACCAGGCAGCCGTCAATCGTCGGGATGCACGAGTGTTGACATTCAAAAGGGGAAGGTGACAAAACGCCGCATTGACCTGCGTGCCGATGCCGACGATTGGATGAATACGGCCCTGCCGCATGAATTAACCCACGTGATTCTGGCCGAGAAGTTCACAGAGAAGCAGATTCCCCGCTGGGCTGATGAGGGAATGGCCATCCTGACCGAGCCGGCCACGCGACAGTCGGAACGACGGCAGTCGATGCAGAGGGCACTCTCCCGCTCAGGCCGATTTTCAGCCGCCGAACTGACATCAATGCAGGACTATCCGGCAGCAGACCGTCGGGACGCGTTCTATGGCGAGAGTGCTTCGCTCGTTGCATTTCTGATCGAGCGCGAATCCCCCGCACGTTTCCTCGAGTTTCTGCAACGCAGTCAGAAGTCGGGGTTCGATCAGGCGCTGGCGGATGTCTATCGGATTCGTACTGCCGGCGATCTCGATATCCAATGGCGTCCGCGACTTCTCGACCGTGGATCATCGGCCGAACTCCTGGCCAGCCGCGTCGCCCGAATTACAGCCGGCACGCAGCTCGATTAGGCTCTGCGCGTCTGTTGCTTGACGCGGTGAGGCCTGAAAACGATGTTTTCCGCCACGAGTCAACGGTATTAGCCGGCGTTGACTGTTCCGTCGATTTCGCTCTTGGTTTTCGGCCGCCGGTCGCTCATAATCGGTGGAGACTTCTGACCACTGGTTCGCTTGCTGCCTGGCAGATCGATGCCTAGTCCCTCCCGCGATTTACCCTTAAGCCGCCGTGAATTTCTCGGCGCGAGCGCGGCGAATGCTGCCGGGATGGCGGCCGCCGGAGTCGTGGGGTGGGCTGGAACGGCGGGAGCCCGTCCTGCCCCCAGCGAACGGCTCTCCGTCGGGGTCATTGGAGTTCGCAGCCAGGGCAAGGTTCTGGCAACGGAGCTCGCCGGGTTTCCGGATGTCACTGTCGCCAGAGTGTGTGACGTCGACGAATCTCTGCTTCCGTCCGCGGCTCGCGAAATCGAAGCCCGCCAGGGGAGCAGCCCGCAATTTGAAACCGACTTTCGGCGCCTGCTCGATGATCCGACGCTCGATGCCGTAGTCATTGCGACGCCCGACCACTGGCACGCTTTGATGACAATCATGGCCTGCCAGGCCGGAAAAGATGTCTACGTCGAGAAGCCGGTTTCTCACTCGCTGTCGGAAGGACCGGCGATGATCGCCGCGGCAAAGCAGTCCGGCCGCGTCGTTCAGGCGGGACTGCAGCAGCGTTCCGGTGAGCACTTTCGAACGGCGATCGATTACGTGAAATCCGGCCAGTTGGGAAATGTGCATCTGGCGAAGGCCTGGACCGTTCATCAACGCAAATCGATCGGATTCAGACAGGACGCGCCGTCACCGGCCGGGGTCGACTATGAACTGTGGCTCGGTCCGGCGCCCGGCCGGCCGTTTAATCCCAATCGATTCCATTACAACTGGCACTGGTTCTGGGAGTACGGCACCGGCGAGCTCGGGAACTGGGGAGTGCATCTGCTCGATGTGGCGCGATGGGGTCTGGCGGTCGATTTTCCCACTCAGGTCGCAGCCATCGGAGGCAAGCACCACTTTACCGATGATCAGCAGACTCCGGACACGCTGTTCGTCAGCTATGCCTATCCCGGCAAGACCATTACCTGGGAACATCGCCTCTGGAGTTCTCACGGTCAGGAAGGCCGCAGTGCTGCGGTCGCATTTTGTGGTGATCGGGGAACCCTGATCGTCGATCGCGGCGGCTGGAAAGTCTACGGCCAGAAAGACGCCGCCGGAGCCAGCGCCAGCGACCTGCTGGCGCCGCATTTGCGGAACTTCGTGGACTGCGTGCGAACGCGGGACGTCCCGGTCTGTTCGCTCGAAGAAGGGCACATCTCGAGTTCCCTCTGTCACCTGGGCAATATTGCTTACCGGCTGGGGAAGAACCTCGTTGTCGATCCTGCCACAGGTTCGCCGCTGGGCGATCCAGCAGCCCGACAACTCGCGCGATCTGACTACCGGTCCCCGTGGAGAGCGCCGCTGGTATGACCCACGGCTCTCTTCAGTTCGGCAGGTTCCTGGCGGCAACGGCCACTCACTCGGCGACGATCCACGGGAGTTTCTCCTTCCGAATCGCCGCGGCTGCCTGGCTCGCGTTCGCCGGTCCGTCGCCCGTCTCAGCCGACGAACGAACGGACTATGCAAGCGGATCAGCGTTCCGCAGTGCCCTCGAACAGGCGTTTTCGGCGTCCTTGGAGAGGGACAGCCTCCGCGGAATCGTACACGCGGTTGAAAACGCCAAACATGTTTCGATTCTGCTCGATCGGCGGCTCGACCCGACGGGAATTCGGTCGCTGCAGGTCGCGGGCGAAACACTGCGGGGCTGCCTCGAGCGCCTGGCCGCCGAATCTGACGCCGCGGCAACTGTCATTGGAAACACGGTGTACCTGGGTCCTCCCGCAACGGCTCTGAAGCTGCGGACACTGGTCTCGCTGCGAATTCAGGAACTCTCGGCTCGCGATGCTCGAGTTCCCGATCGGCGGCGGAATGAATTGGCGCAAGCCCGAACATTGCGCTGGAACGATCTCGACCGCCCCGCCGACCTTGTCCGGCGGCTGACGAGCGACTACGGCCTGGCGCTCTCCGGGATTGAACTGGTGCCGCACGACTTGTGGGCCTCAGGGACACTCCCCGATTCGAACGCCGTCGAAGCGCTGTCGCTGATTCTCTCTCAATTCGACCTGACATTTGCCTGGAGCGACCAGGGCCGCGGCATTTTGATCGAGCCGATGCCTGAGCGCGCCGCGATTGAACGCAGCTACGATCCGCCAACCGGATTGACTCCCGCCGCCGCCATCACCCGCTGGAAGGAAGAACTTCCCAACCTCGACGCTCGCGAAGCCGGCGGGAAAATCGTCGTCAGTGCCACCGAAGAAATGCACGACGTCGTCAAACGTGTTCGGCACGGCGGGCGAGCGGCCGACAAAACAACTTCCCGACATCCGCAAACCGATGTCCCCCTGAAGCTGCGAAGGTATTCACTGGAAATCAAGCAAAAACCGGCCAGCGCCGTGTTGAACGGATTGTCCAGGCCCGAAAACGGCGAATTGACATTTGAATTCAGCCGTGCCGATTTCAAGGCTGCCGGAATCGACCTCGATCAGCGAGTAACCTTTGACGTTCAGAATGTGACGATCGAAAAGCTGCTCAAGGCGACGCTCGAGCCGCTGGGTGTCTCATTTGAAATTCAGGATCGGACCGTGCGGTTGACGCCGGCGGCACGTCGAGACCAGTGATCGGACCAATCCGTCGTCACCCGCGCGCCGCAACGCGCGCATTGTCGGCCGAGCGGTGCATCGCTACGATGGCCCCCTCACGCGATGCATTCCCGATACGGATTCGAGTCTGAATATCCCTTCCCGTCGAGGTTCTATGAACTCGACGGACTGCGCTACCACTACATCGATGAAGGCCCGGCTGCCGGCGCAGGCGATCGCGGAACGCTGCTGTGCGTGCACGGGAATCCGACCTGGAGTTTCGCCTGGCGGAACCTGATCAAGGATCTGTCCCGCGACTATCGCATCGTGGCGATCGACCATCTGGGCTGTGGCTTCTCAGACAAGCCGCAGAACTACGAATATCGCCTGGCGCGGCATGTCGACAACCTGTCGCGATTCATTGTCGGCCTCGATCTCAAGCAGATCACGCTGCTCGCGCACGATTGGGGGGGAGCCATCGGAATGGGCGCCGCCTGCCGACTGCCCGATCGATTTTCGCGGTTCGTCTTGTTTAACACGGCAGCCTTCCGGTCTCGGAGGATTCCCTGGCGGATCGCTGTCTGTCGTTGGCCGATTGTCGGTCCCTGGGGAGTTCGCGGGCTGAATCTGTTTTCCCTGGCCGCATTGCAGATGGCGGTCTGCCATCCCGAACGCATGACTGCGCCGGTCCGGGCAGGATATGTCGCCCCCTACCGCAACTGGCACGACCGAATTGCCGTCCTGCGCTTCGTGCAGGATATTCCGATGTCGCCGGCGCACCCCAGCTATGCCACGCTCGTTTCAATTGAAGAACAATTGTCGAAATTTCAGCACTCGCCGATGCTGTTTGTCTGGGGGATGCGCGACTGGTGTTTTACGCCGGCGTTCCTTGAAGAGTTTCTGAAGAGATTCCCGAACGCCGAGGCGTTGCGTCTGGAGGATGCCGGTCATTATGTATTTGAAGATGCACCCGAAGCGATCCTGGGCCGCCTCCGCGAATTTCTCCGGGCGCACCCTGTGCCGATCGCGTAGGACAAGTCGTCTGGGGAACTCCAGCGACGGTCCGTGACTGGCCGTCGTGCGAATCCATCGGGATTCACAGAATCGGCAAACGCGAAAACCGCCTTGTCACCCTGGACGGTCAACGGTACAAGAGAATGATGGTACTCGATTGGGCCAATTTGCTGCTGTTTTGCGGACTGGCGCTCGGGCACGCTGCATTCATCGTGGCCCTGCTGAACCGCATTCACGGTTGGCCCTTGCCGCTGGCTGTGCTGCATCGCGTGCGGCAGTTGCACGATCTGGTGATCGTGGTTCTCCCGGTCCTGTTTGCCTGGTTCGCGGGGATTCATGGGCCTCGGGTGTTCGCTTCGCACGCGAACTGGAATCTCCTGCCCCTGCCCGTCCTGGCTTACCTGGCAGTCTGCGGAGCGATCGCATTGACTCTGCCGTTCATTGCCATCTGGCGTTGGCGCAATCACCCGGCGCAGCGAATCTCGAAGAATTCACGAACGTACGATATAGCCGGGATCCTGGGATTTCGTCCTGTGGGGCGCGGGCCCTATCGATTCCTGACTCACGTTCCGGGAAATGAAATTCTGAAGCTTGAGGTTTCAGAACAGGAATACCGAGTCCGGCGACTTCCACCGGAATGGGATGGCCTCTCGATCCTGCATTTGAGCGATCTGCACTTCATCGGCACAGTCGACCGGCCCTATTTCGAGAAGGTCGTCCAGATTGCCGCGGAGCTGCCGGCCGATCTCGTTGTTTTCACCGGCGACTTGCTGGACCGCGAAGACCTGATCGACTGGTTGCCATCGACGTTGGGGAGATTCAAAGCGCCGCTGGGTTGCCATTTCGTCCTCGGAAATCATGATTCGTACCTGAAGAATACGGTCCAGATTCGCAGCCGCCTGGAAAGCCTCGGCTGGCGTGATGCCGCCGGCCGGTCGACGGTGATCGAGCATCGCGGGCGACAGCTTCTCGTTTGTGGCAGCGAACGTCCGTGGATGGGTCAGCAGCCTGACCTCAGAGCGGCTCCGAGCGACGCCTTCAAGCTCTGCTTAAGCCACACGCCCGACAACATCGGCTGGGCCCGACGGCAGGGAATCGATCTGATGCTGGCTGGCCACAATCATGGCGGGCAGGTGAGACTGCCGGTATTCGGTGCAGTTTATTCCCCCAGCATCTACGGCGCTCATTTTGCCGCCGGAGCGTTCTGGCAGAAGCCGACGCTCTTGTACGTGAGCCGCGGAATTTCCGGGAAACATCCCCTGCGGTGGAATTGTCTTCCCGAATTGACCCGTCTCGTGCTGCGCCCGGAGGTGTTGGCCGAAGATGAGCAGGTCCCAGCTGACGCCGGAGCTACCTCCGATCGGCAGACGGCCGTCTCGACGGTATCTTAGGCATTGACCTTGTGCTTATACGGCTGATAGCCGGCGGCGATGGCAGTCGGTTCGTCGGCAAACAGCCGGATGTCCTCGGGCACTTTGTCCCAGCGCATTCGGTTGGGCTCGTATTTCTTCGTGCTGGCGCGGCCGACGAACTGGGGAACTGTTTCGTGCTCGCAGTATGTGCAACGCAGCGCTAACCGTTCGTCCTCAACGATCACCAGATACTTCGGCGAGAGATACCGCTGTTCTGATTCCAGCGCCGTAACGCACTGCGGGTTATCGCAGGAAACAGTTTGCTTCGTATAGAGCGGGTGCCGTTTTTCCGGAGGCGCTCCCCCGAGAATCCCGGACCGGATTTCGAGCAGGGCTGCCAGCAGCGCCATTCGGACCGGCACACCGTAGGACGCCTGTTTGAAATAAACCGCACGAGCGTCGCTGTCGAGGTCATACCCGAGCTCGTTGACGCGCGGCAGCGGATGCATGACGCTGCTTTGCTTGTAACGACGGTCCTTGAGGAACTGCAGGTCGACAACGGGATAGCCTTCGGCCGGAGCGTCGCCGGTGATTCGCTCTTTCTGCAGGCGGGTGACGTAGCAGGCATCGATTTTCGCCAGGGCGTTGTGCGGCAGACGGACTTTCAGAATTTCGGACCCTTTTTCCTGCACGTCCGAAAAGAGCGAGCGCTGGTGCGGCTTGTCGGGCGTCACATACACCACATCAACGGGGAATTCGTCGCTGCCGGTACCGGCCAGATCCTCACGCACCAGAGGCACGCAGTCGTAATCGCGAAGCAATCGGCGCGTCACGTGTTCCGGAAGGCCATATCCTTCCGCAGGCAGAGGAATGATTCTCGCGCCGAACCGGGCCAGACCATACACCAGCGAATGAACCGTCCGGCCGTTTTTCAGGTCGCCCCACAGCAAAACGTTGAGATTCCGCAGGGATCCCTTTTCGCGCCGCAGGGTATACAGGTCGCACAGGGTCTGCGTCGGATGCTCGTGTCCGCCGTCGCCGGCGTTGATGATGGGAACGTCGGCATAGTCGGCAGCGACCCGCACCGATCCTTCGTACGGATGTCGAATGACGATCGCGTCGGCGTAGTTTTCGAGGACGCGAATCGTATCGGCGATCGTCTCGCCCTTTGCCGCCGAGGTCGTCTTGGGATCGGCTGACGAGAGCACGTGCCCTCCCAGACGCATCATCGCCGATTCAAAAGAAAACCTCGTGCGTGTACTCGCCTCGTAGAACAGCGTGGCCAGAATGAAATTGTCGGCGAGCGATTTCCGGCCGCGGATTGAGTGAGGCTTTTCGGGAGTCGCCATTTCGGCCAGGAATTCGTCGGCCAGCCCGAAAATCGCCTCGATTTCGGCCTCACTGAGGTCGTCGATCGTCACCAGATGCCGAACCATGGGTCGATCCCGTTTCTAATTGATGGGGCTCCGCTGCCTGCGTTCGAATTATAACCAATTGACGCCCGATGCGTCAGGCGTCAAAGTCCGTTACGGCACAGGTCCAGTCCGCTGCGCCGGCCGCCATGCGTAGACTGCAGAATTACTCTGGAAGGTTTTGAAGAAACCGGCGAGAATGGGTCCTTCGAACCATTTGCTGCCTTTCTTGAGAACGGTCATGCGATGCGTCCGCTCCTGACGATCAGTCTCGTTTTCGCAATCGGCTGCTTCGCGACCACGATGCAACTGGTTGCCCAGTCACCGCGCCGCGGCAGCGGACCAGTACGGGGAGGAGCCAACGCCGGCGATCCGGCCGGGCGGACACCCGGAAAATCGATCGATCGAAAGACGCCCAATACCAGCATTACGGCAGAACTGGTGACCGGCAGCAGCGGCAATGGCCTGAAGGCGCGCCAGTGGGCTGAAATCTTCAGCAAGCTCGACGTGGTCGTCACGGTGCGCAGCGGTCGCTCGGATGACAAGCTGGGGGTGTCCGAGAGAAAGTCAGGCGGCTCGTTGCGCGTGGTCTCGATAGTCGGTGCCATCGACAGCCAGGGGCGGCTGATTTTTCCCGATCAGATCTTTACCGAAAATGATTCCGACAAATTGGCAAAGTGGATCGACGAACTGCGCACCTACGGCGCCCAGGGAGACCCTCACGGCCGGCCGGTCTGGGGTCTGACGAAGGAGCAGTTCGGAGTGATCTATGCCGCCCTGAAGCGGCCGCTGACGTCCGAGCCCAAAGACATGGAGCTAACCAAGGCTGTCACGTTATTTGAATTACCAAAGGACCAACCGCTCAAATTCAGTCCCGAGGCGGCGCGGCTGGTGAAGGCCCAGGGGGAGCGGACGATTGTCAGCCAGCCACTGCAAGGCATCAGCCAGGGAACGGCCCTGGCCGCATTGCTGGCAGAGCATGGCCTGGGCTTTCGCCCGCGTCGACTGCCGGACGGGGCGATCGAATTGACGATTGCTCCGCTCGCGGAAAAAGGGGACGTCTGGCCAGTCGGGTGGCCACGCGAACAGGGGCTGCCGGAAACAGCGCCGGCCTTGTTCGAATTCAAAACGATCGATCTGGCCGACGAGCCACTCAATGAGGTCCTTGAAGCGGTTGCTCCAGCGATTAAGTTGCCAATTCTCCTCGATCTGGCTGCGCTGGCAGCCAAAGATATCGACCTGTCACAGGTTGTGATCACGCACCCCCGGAAGCGAACGACCTGGACTCAGGCGCTGACGACATTTACCTTCAAAGCGAAGGCGAAATTCGAAGTTCTGGTCGACGAATCCGGAAAGCCGTTCCTGTGGGTGACGCCCCTGGCGACGCCTCCCCGAGCCCATAAGGAATAGGCATGTTTTCGGGGGCACAAATTGTCTCAGAACTCCAGCGGATGGGAATCACCCACGTCGTGTGGCTTCCCGACAGCACACTCGGCCAGTGGGAAGAGGCGCTCAGCTCGGCGCCGGGGTTGACGCTGGTTCGCGTCTGCCGCGAAGGAGAAGCCTGGGCCGTTGCTGCCGGCCTGCACCTGGGTGGAGCCCGGCCACTGGTGATGATTCAATGCACGGGCTTGTTCGAGTCGGGCGATGCACTGCGTAACGCACTCTTCGATTTCGGACTGCCGCTGTTCGCTGTGATCGGTTACCGCAGTGCCTTGAACACCGGCGCTCCAGACTCGGCACGGACATTTACCGAGCCGAATCTGCGTTCCTGGGGCCTCGAATACCGCCTGATTGACGCTCCCGAGAAACTCGGCGAACTGCACGCGCACTATGCCGCGTGTCGCCAGGCGCATCGACCCGGAGCCGTATTAATTGCAGAAGGCCGAATGTAAGGAAGGCGCCACGATGAACCGCATGTCACTTGCCGACGCCTTGCACGTGCTGCACACCGTGCGCCGCAACGATCAGGTCGTCGTCAGCACGATGGGTGCGGCGCGCGAGTGGATGAAGCTGGGAACACACGAACTCGACTTCATCTACGCTCCGTCAGCGATGGGCGCGGCACCCTCCGTGGGGCTGGGAATGGCGCTGGCTCGGCCTGAAAAACAAGTGATCGTGCTCAACGGCGATGGCTGCATGCTGATGAACCTCGGTTGCCTGGTGAGCATTACGGCTGCCGCTCCACCGAATCTCGTGCTGATTGTCTGCGATAACTCGGTCTACGAAGTCACCGGGCAACAATGGACGGCCGCGGCCGACCAGGTCCGACCCGCCGGATCGGTCGTCGATTTCTGTCAGGTCGCACGCGGGTGCGGTTTCTCTGCGGTGTTCAATTTCGAGAACATCGAAGACTGGCGACGGGCTGCCGGCGACATCTGCAACAGGCGCGGACCGGTGTTCGTGGTGCTCAAGGTTGACCCGATTCCCGGAGGACAAGTCCCGAAATCTCCGGCACCGCCGGCTGAGCGCGCCGCGAAATTTGCCGCGGCCATTCAGGCCTGACAGGTCCTCGGGTCGACTCACGCCGGTTCGCTATTGCGGTCGCGAGAACAGGCGACTGGCTATCGGACGTCGTGCCGGCTTGACTCCCGATGTCTGCACGGCCCCCTCACCGGACTCCGCCGTCGGCGTGTCGTCGATCTGCGAGGCCATTCGCGGACCACCCAACAGGGGCCTTCGTGCCGTGGGCGGGATCCGGGCGCCGGGCGGAGTCGAGTCTTCATCCCTGACGCCGGGCAGCGAACTCGGCTCGGCACCGTTCGGACTGCGGTAAGTGTCGGAATCAGGGGGCAGTCCGTTCCCAGAGCCGGGAGAAGAACGCATCGGGTCCGCGGTCGCAGGCATCGCGGTTCCGTCGACAGGGCCGGTGGGCACCACGGGCGAATAAACAGCCCGGGAATCAACCGGGCACGAGAAGGCGTTGATTTCGGCGATGCGGCTGTATTCGTCCCACCGCGTATCAACCAGCTCCAGGAAGACGGCCGGCTTGCTGCAGCGGCGAACGTCGAAGCCTGTCCGCATCGTCCATCCGCCACCGGGCACAAAGCACCCTGCCGCGCTCAGGCTCACGGCCAATACCGCACAGCGGCCAGCGGTTCGAACAATTTCGAGCGTCATAGGCGGTTCCGTCCGCAAGACTCACAATCCAAATACAGCCTGCACATGTCATCGTCGAACCACAGGTCTGATTTCCACGGAAATCGCGGTGGGACCGGCTGTGACGATTATCAGGTTCGTGTGAGAATCTGGTCTCGGGCCAGACCAGCCGAAACGCTGGCCCAACCGCTACAAATTGCCAGCCAGGCAGGCAGAAAGCATGCGACGGAAACCGGGAATTCCCAGCCCTTCCGGTTCCCCCGCCCTGGAAACTGTGATCGGGTATTGCAGATCGCTATACTTCCGGTGTCCATGAATCTGCTGCGCCCCTGGAATGGCGAGGAGCCTATTTGTGAAAAAACCGCCCTGTCGACCCCTGATGCTGCTGCTGGCCGCCATTTGGATGTGCGGCGTTCCCGAGGTCCCGCAGGGAATCCTGGATCTGAAAGCAGCCCCGGTCGAGACCAGTGAGACTGAAGACGGCTTCATGCCGCTGTTCGATGGCAAGTCTCTGGCTGGCTGGGAAGGAGATGAAAAACTCTGGAAGGTGGAGTCGGGAATGCTCGTCGGCGACTCGCCGGGAATCAAGCGCAATGAGTTTCTGGCGACGCGGAAGCGGTTTGCGAACTTTGAACTGCGGCTCGAGTTCCGATTGCGAGACGGCGTCGGCAACTCCGGAATTCAATTTCGATCAAAGCGGGTCGCCGACAGCAGCGAAGTTTCGGGCTATCAGGCCGACATCGGCGAAAAGTACTGGGGATGCCTGTACGACGAGAGCCGGCGGAACAAGATCCTCGTGCAGGCCCCCGTCGAGCTGGAAGAAGGGCTGCGAAAAGACGACTGGAACAGCTATCTGATTCGAGCCGAGGGAAATCACATCACGCTGTCGTTGAACGGTCGCCAGACCGTCGATTATCGGGAAGAGGACGGCGAGATTGCCGCCGCAGGCATTATCGCGCTGCAGGTTCATGCCGGGGGTCCTCTGCGAGTGGAATTCAAGAATCTACGGATCCGGGAATTGCCTGACAAATAAGATGCAACGCCGGGTTGAAAGCTATGAACAGGCAGTCGAGTTCCTGTTTAACCGCGTGAACTTTGAGCGGTTGTCCGGAACCCAGTATTCGGTCGATGATTTCAAGCTGGACCGGATGCGCGAGCTGTTGCGCCGCCTCGGCAATCCGCACGAAGCGATTCCGGCCGTGCATATTGCCGGCACGAAGGGCAAGGGTTCGACGGCAGCACTCACCGCCCAGATCCTTTCGGCAGCGGGAATTCGTACTGCGCTCTTCACCTCACCGCACATTTCGGCATTTGAAGAGCGAATGGCAGTCGCCGGAGTGAATCCGACGCCAGAGGACCTGGTCGATCTTGTGGGTCAGGTGGCGGGTGTCGTGGCCGACCTCGACAAAACTCCGGGGCGGATGAGCCCGACTTATTTCGAGATCGCGACCGCGATGGCGTGGCTGTATTTCGCAGAGCGGCGGGCTGAAATCGCGGTTCTCGAAGTCGGCATGGGGGGTCGGCTGGATGCCACCAATCTGTGCCGCCCCGCCGTCTCAATCATTACCACGATCAGTCGCGACCATACGCGCCAGCTGGGCAGCCGGCTTGAACAGATTGCCGCTGAAAAGGCCGGCATCATCAAACCGCACGTTCCTGTCATCAGTGGCGTCGCGGACGATCCTGCCCGTAGCGTGATCGTGGACGCCTGCCATAAGTTGCACGCTCCGCTGCTGGAACTGGGGCGAAACTTTCATTACCGGTACCGTCCGGCCCGGATCGGCTCTTCGCAATGCACCGCCACCAGTGTCGATATCACAACTCCCGGCCGGAACTGGGAAGATTTGAAACTCTCGCTGGTCGGAGAGCACCAGGCACGAAATCTGGCTCTGGCCGCGGCCGCGATCGACCAGCTTTCGATGCAAGGCTGGAACATCCCGGATTCTGCCGTGCGGGATGGTCTCGCGCACCTGCGCTGGCCCGGGCGGATCGAAGTCGTGCGGCAGTCGCCGACGGTCATCGTGGACGCAGCCCACAACTGGGAAGCCGTCGCGGCCCTGCTGAGAACCCTGGACGAATGCTTCATCGCACGACGTCGAATCCTGATCTTCGCCGCGACGCGCGATAAAGACGTGGCGGGCATGTTGCGGCAATTGCTGCCGCGCTTTGACACTGTGATCGCGACTTGCTTTCAGAACAATCCACGGCATGTTCCCGTCGAGACGCTGGCTCAGACGGCGTGGGGCCTGAGCGAGCAACCGCTCCACGTCTCTTCGGACCCGGCAGCCGCCTGGAAACTGGCCCGCCGGTTCGCTTCGCCGGACGACCTGATCTGCATCACCGGGTCGTTCTTCATCGCCGCCGAACTGCGTGAGCTCGTCGTCGAGACGGTCTTGCCGACTGACGGCACGGCGAATGCAGACGCCGCGACAATCCCCGCCCGACCTCAGCGAGACACGGCTGCGGTCCACGACAGCGGCCGGTAACCCACCGACAAAGCCTGCCGCCGGGCTCGATCATGCCGCGACGAACTTAAGTCGCATCAGTCATTTCGAGGGCCTCCTGCCGGCTTGCCGCGTCCGCCCCGGAAGCCAGCAGATCCCGGACCCGGTGCTACCGACCCGGGCATTGGCATGCCCGGGCTGTAACCGCCGCCACCAGCCTTGAGCGGATTCTTCTCATCGCTCTTTTTGCGGCGTCTTGGGCCGTACATATTCGACGGATCCTCAGCAGTCTCTGATTTCCGCTTAACCGGCTCTTTCAAGTCCTTATAGGGCTCGCGCTCTTCCTTGACCCTGGTGAGAGCCGGCTTGATGTCGCTGTTGGAATCGGCGTCCAGATCGACGATTTCGCCAAACCGGTTGACAGTCACAGCCAGATCCAGCTCTCCCTGCTTCGACAGTTCCCGCAACTTCTTCGGAGAGAGATTCAGGTCCTTCTTCACCGATTCAGAAAGATTCGGTGCGGCCGCGCTGTCCAGCAGGACGTCCTGACTGCGGAAGCTGATTTCTTCGTCATCGAATGACGGTACGGCCAGATTGAGATGGGGGGTCTTTCTCTTCTCCGCCCCGACATAGGCTCCAAACAGGACCTTGAACTTATCGCTGATCAAAGTTCCGGTTGTGGGGTCGAACTGAACGACCTCCAGATCAGCTCCGTCGCGTCGTCCCCCCTTTTCAGAAGCCTTGAGCAGCGCATATTCAACATCCTTGTCCACGGCAGTCGCCGTCGAAGGAACGCTCCAGGGCGATTCGCGCATCTCGCCTTCGGCAACATTCTGCCCGTTGACGAACGTTTCACCGAAGCTTGGATTCTTGGTAATCAATCGCACGCGATAACGGTAGCATTCGCCCGGTTCAACATCGAAGTCGAAATAACGAAACAGGAGCAGATCGGCTTCAGTTTCGGCGGTCCCCATCATCCCCGCGCCTCCGCGGCCCATCAGCATCCCCATGTTCCCCCCGCCCGGCATCGCACCCATATTCATCGCTGGAGGCATTCCGCCGCGCGCCCCACCGTGACCCGCCGGACCGGTGGCCACTGCTGTTCCTCCGGCGTGACCAGAACGCCCCCCACCAGCACCATACATTGCCGCCATTCTGTTGCGAACCTCGGCCACAGCCGCAGCACCGTCAGGCCGGCTGAGAGCACGGTCGCGCAGCTTGTTGGCGTCTTTCTGTATTCTCGAAAATCCCTGCCTGCCGCCGGTCGCGTCGGCATCCTCTTCGCCGGCCACTTTGCTGAAAGCGCGATTCTCCGCGTCCTGCGCTTCCTGCTGCTCTTCAGTCAGCGTCGGGATGGCGGGATGGCCGACCTTATTCGGGTCCCAGTCGGCATCGAGCCGCTTCGGCAGAGGCGACGTGAATTCGCCGTTCGTGGCGCTGGCGCTGACAATTTCCGGATCGAAGTCGGAAGCTTCACCCAGGATCTCCATCGAACTGTCGGTATTGACGCGTTTCCACGGTCCCGCCCAGGGGTCAGAACCGGGAACGGCGCGCTGCCGCTCCAGTTCGAAACCGATGTATTCCAGGTAAGGCTTGGCCTGTTGCACCGAGTCCAGGTGCAGCTTGTTGCGAAGGGATTTATACTGTTCCTGAACGTTGACCACCCCCACCACGACGTTGAACCGCACTCCGCGGGCCTTTTCTGCCGACATCGCGCCGTAGCCGGCCATTCCCGCTCCACCACCACCCGAACCCGCGCTGTGCATCGACGACAGCGTGAGCCCTTCGGCGGCGCTCGCGCCTTTTTTCTCTTTTGCCGGCTTCGCGGGTTTCCTTTCAACAGGTTCATCGGCCAGTGAATCGCTCGGCGGCGGAGCAGAGACTGCCATCGGCATCTGGCCCGACCGGGCGTACAGCTTCGTCACAGGAATCCAGTCCACTTCGTCGGCCGGCAACTGCTTCGGATACAGCTTCGGCGAGTATGGCGTGGTCCACTCAAACTTCTTCAGATCGACCGCGGCCAGCACCCGGCCCAGTTCGGCATCGGCCGTGACCGTCGGCAAAAACTCATTCTTCGCGGTTTCGGGCCAGGGATTCGATTTCAGCTTGCGATCGACCTCGGCGGCAGCGCGCTCCATATCCTCCGGCGTGCCGCTGAAATCAGATGCCCAATTCGTCATTCCCAGACAGATGACGGCCACCAGGCCGATGACCCCTAATCCAATCTTTTCGCCATGCTGGAGGGCGAATTGCTTGTAGTCGAGGGTTTTGATTTTGGTGAGCAGGTCTTTCATTTTCAGCTCCACGTAGTGGCATCAGTTCGACTGGTCAGACTTTGCCGGCTGGCTCGGCCTATTTATCAACCGGGGGCTTGGATTCCGGCGAGTCGGGGGCCGGGTCCGCAGGTTTCTCGGGCTCGGGCTGTTTGTCTTCCACCGGCTGGGCCGACTTTGGTTCGGAATCCGCATCGTCGGCCGACTTTCCAGATTCAACCTTGGGATCAACCGCAGGCGTACCGGCCGGGACAGCGGCCACAGGGGGCGTTGCATTGGCCGGCGTCGTAGCAGGCGGAGCGCCACCCGGTGCAGCGGCTGCTGGCTTTGGTTTATTGAAGATATAGATTGTTCCGACGATTGCCACATTGGCCAGATTCGGGTCATCAAGTGCCGACCGGTTGCTGCTCATGCTGGCAGCTTCGCCTCCATCATCCGTCGGTCGACCTGCACGAGGCATGGGGGGCATCGTCGGCCGTCCGACAGTCCCACCGGCGTGGCCGGCTGGACCGCTGGCAACGCCGCGTGTGGGGGCAACCGGACGCGCCGGGCTGGCGCCGTGCCCCGCGGCGCCTCCTCGTCCGGATCCGGACATCATGCCGCCGCCCCCGAGCATGCCACCACCGTCGGCATCGGCGAGGTCTTCATCCTGGTAATCGGCCATCTGCACGCGCAGCACATTGACCGGCCAATCGGCGTTCGCCAGGGCGACGAGCAGATCCGGGACACGACGATGATCCATGATGACTTCCAGGTAGAACCCGCGGGTCTTCCATTCGGGTTTTTCTTCGCGGTAACGTCCAACAGTCGAACCTCCCCAACGCCCGCCCGTGCCGCCAGTCCCCCCGCCCATCGTCATGGCCATTGCGGCGCCCGGCATACCGCCCCGCTGTCCAGCCGGACTTCCCGACGTCTTTGAATCGCCTCCGGCGGCGCTGGCTGGGGCAACCGTTGACTCGGGGCCCAGATCCTCGTCCGGGTTGATCTTCACCGCTGCAATCGCAGTGGCTCCCCCCGCATCGCGCGACGCCCCTCCGCCCCCGCGAAATCCCGCAGCCATCATTCCGGCGGCTGAGATTCCGCCACTGCCGCCGGCATGACCGGCCGGACCACCTGACGCCGCGGTCGGCATCGGCATTCCCATCGACGGCGGTTTTGCTCCGCCCCCCCCTTTGCTGCCGCCGCGCAAATACAGCTCTTCGATCCGGCGGATCGGGGCGTCGAACCTGGTTGCTGCCTCGCTGTTGACAGAAGCGATGGCTTTGAGCATCGATGTGAGCAGCCACAGGTCTTCCTGCGCGGCCTCAATCTGCTTCACTGAAGGCGCCTGGCTGACCCATTCCTCGAGATCGGGCCGGGGAAGCAAATCTTCAGAATATTCGATCATCCCGGACTCCGAGCCTTCATCATACGGTTTGACGACCTGGCGAACCTGTTCGACCCAGTCCCGGTAATTCGTCCGGGCAAATTCCTGATGGACCGTTTGAATCAGGGCAGGATCACTCGGCATCCGATCAGGCCATACCATGAGCGGCAGTTGGTGAATGTAAAGCTGCTGTTGAGCAATCTGCGACTGCTTCCCCTGTTCGAGATTGATCGTCTGCAAAGCCTGCTCCCAGGTGTTATTCGGGTCGTCGGGAAGGACTTTCAATGATTCGTTCAGCTTCTTCAGCGCCTCAGTCCGGGCTGCGGCCTCCGAAACCAGGCCGGAGGTCGCCATGCTCCAGCCCACCAGGGGGAGGATCAATGCGATCACCAGCAGAATCCAGAACTGATACTTCAAAACCTGCATCACCTTGTCCATGACCACACCTGTCTCGAGTTACGGTTGACTGGTCGCAACCTGACTTCGTGAATCGCGTCTCTTCAGCACCCAATGGACCTGAGAAATCTAATTCGGTTTCTGGACGCCCCCAACGCCACCGGCCGCAGGAGGGATTCCCACGTTGTGCTGCGGCGGCTGACCCGGTATCTGGCCCGGAATCTGACCGGGAACCGGCCCGGCACCACCGGCAGGAATCACCATGCCCCCAGCGGCACCATGCATCCCCGGAGCCACCATCCCCGGCGCGCCATTGGCTCCTGCGATTCCGGCCGGTCCTTCGAGCGGATTCGGATCCGCCAGTTCTCGCTTCGCGTCGGGCTTCACCTGCCACACGAACTCGATCACAAAGTCCGTCAGCGGAATCGCCTGACTCTCGTCGGCACTTCCTGGATCGGCAGTCAGGGGGGCCTTCTTGGCCTTCGCCCCAGCCGAACCTCGACCACCGCCGCGGCCACCGTGGCCTGCCGGCCCTTGCGGGCTGCGCCCCGGTGTCCGCATTCCGCGGGTTCCGGGCATCGGCATTTCACCACCGGCGCCGGACTGAAGGGCCGCCGCCGCTCCCGGACCGTTTTTGTAAAACAGAACGTTGCGCGTCGGCCGCGAGTCGGTAATCGTCGCGTGAGTGATTCCCATCTTGCGCACGGGAATCATCACCCCCGTCGGCCCCTGCAGGACCGGGTCGAGTTGCGGAATTTCCCATTGCTTCAGATTGCGCAAGAACGTGTTTTCGACATAGGGAACCTCCCGCATCCGAATGTTTTCCTCATTGTGAAAATGCCGGCCCTGCAGAGTAAACACGAAGCCGGGACCGGTCGGCCCTTTCTCTTTATCGTCGGGACTCTTCCGCTTTCCCATCTCTTCCGTCTGGCTCCGGAGCTTATCTTTGCTCGCCGCATTCAAACCCTTGTACCATTCGCTGACATCCGCATACTGCTTGGCCGTAATGCTCAGAATGCGGATGCGATTCTTCAGGACCGGATTATCCTGATCGCGCTGTTCCTGGGTAATGTCGCGCGGCAGACACTCATTGACCGATTTCAGGACCTCCAGCCAGGGAACCCGCTGCGATCCGGCAACCATCAAATCATTGAGCTCTTTGCGATACGCCGCATTCTTCGATTTGGCGCCGTCGTAGGCCGACTTCATTCCCGTCTTGGCGCTGACGAATCCCTCGGCCTTGGTCTCGGCGGGGCCGAATCGATCTTTGCTGACGTTGCCCCAGACGTGGGCATAACCCATTGTCGAGATGGCCAGCGCGACGAGCAACAGGGCGGCGGCAGTCAGCGCCCAGGGTTTTTTCTTGCGGATCAGGCGCGCCGTCGTAATTTCCGGAGGCAACAGCGACGTGTGCACCCGGGTAATCTTCAGCCCCTGCAAGGCCAGCCCATACGGAATCGCGAACGACAGCAGGTTCTCCTGGAACAAGGGCGCATTGAGCACGGAGTCGCCGGCCAGAGCCTGGAACGTATCGACGCGCTCCACATCCATCTGCAGGTTCTGCTGCAGGAATTTCTGCAGACCTGCCAGTTTGAAACCGTTGCCAACCCCCACGATCCTCCCGATTTTCGCGTCGCGGTTGACGCTCGAGAAGAACCCGATCGACCGTTGAATTTCAGCCACGTAGTCATTGAAGACCGGCCGCAGCGCCTGGAACACCGCCTTCGGATCGGGGGACTTCGTGGCATTGCATTTCAGATGCTCGGCCTTGGCGAAGGTCAGCTTCATTTCCTTCGTGAGGGCCCGCGTGAAGTGGTTCCCTCCCAGTGGAACGTTGCGGTTCCAGATCTTCTTGCCGTTCGAGACCAGGAGCGTCGTATTGTCGGCCCCCATGTCGAGGACGAGCGTGTAGTCTTCCTGCTCAGAACCCGATTTGTCGCCGGGAACGTTCCCGAACCGATCGTGACACAGATAGTTGTACAGAGCCAGCGGTGCAATCTGGACCAGATCGACTTCGATCTTGCGCGCCAGGAACGGCGCCAGGTGCTGCTGCACCTGATCCCGCTTCATGGCGAACAGCCCGACCTCGGCATCGAGCATGAATCCGCTTTCCTCGATACCGCCACCCAGCGGCTGGTAGTCCCAGATGACTTCCTCGAGAGCAAACGGGATCTGCTGCCGGGCTTCGTACTTGACGATTTCACCGACCTTGCTCGACTCAACCGGGGGCAACTGAATGAATCTCGCCAGCGCCGTCTGGCCGGGAACGCCGATCGCCACACCGTCCCCCTGCACTTGATTCCTCGACAGAAACGTGTCGAGCGCCTCGCCGATCAGTTCGTCCGGATTCGCATCGGGCTGGCTCAGGATCTTGGGGTGCGGAACGTAGTCGAACGCCGTCGCCAGCACCTGCTTGGCTCCCTCGGCGTACACCAGGCGAACGGCTTTCAGGCCGGCCAGACCGATATCAATTCCCCAAACGCCTCGAGTCTCTGCCATGACGCTCGCACTCCTCGCGCTCTGGACGACTGTGAACCCGACGATGTGTACTCGACGAATTTTCGACGACGAATTTCGGCAGAAACCGCCTCCCCGGAAGCGGGCCGACGGAGATGTATTTACCCAACACTAAGCTAACAAAGCTTTTGGAGCACCGTCAACCGGAAAGGGGACTGCTTCCCGATGATTTGTGGCATCCACGACGCGCCTTTTCCAACGGTATGGATTCGACGCGGGTCCTTCGCCCCAAGTTCCCGGTAATTTCAGAATATTCTGCCATCGAGCCCACGCCTGGGAAGTGATGATCACCCGGCAGAATGACGTCGTTCGGATGAGAATGCCACGACTGCACCGGGGGCGCAAGGAAGCGGTTCATTCCTCTTCGGGATGCGCCGTGATGACGGTCCGGTCGAAGACCTGGTTCGACGTGCGGGCGCCAGCCGCAGCGGGTGCCGAAGTTTGCGTCTGGCTCCGCTCGTGCCGGCCCCACCAGGCGTCGGCCTCATCCTGAGTCCACTGGTGGGCGGTCGGACAGCGTGCCAGCAGAATCGCCAAGTCGCGCGCCGTCGCCGGACGCTTGGCCCGCGACTTTTCGAGGCAGGCCAGGAGTGCGTGCTCGAGTTCACTCGAAACGGGCTTTCCGAGCCGCTGCGACGGAGGCACAGGGACCGTATCAATGTGCTGCTGGCACAATTCGACAATGCTCCCCGCCTCGAACACCGGTCTGCCGGTGAGCAGGAAGTAGCCTGCGGCCCCCACGGCGTACAGGTCGCTTCGCGCATCGACCGAATTGGGCGCCTGAATCGCTTCGGGCGCCATATAGAGAGGTGTCCCCGTCAACGAGTTGGCCGCGGTCATTCCGGCCTGCTTCTGCTCATCGAGCGCTTTGACGAGCCCGAAATCGAGGACCTTGACGACGTCCGATTCGCCGCCGCGGCGATTGAGCATGATGTTGGCCGGTTTGATGTCGCGGTGCACCAGGCCCAGCGAATGTGCTTCGTACAGCGAACCGCAAATCTGCGTCAGAATGTGGGTCACGCGCGCTTCCGACTGGGGACCGTATTTCTCAACCAGCGCCTGCAGATTGATCCCGTCAAGGTATTCCATCGCATAGTAGAACACCCCTTGCGGCGTGCGTCCGTAATCGTAAATGGCGACGGTATTGGGGTGGTTGAGCTGGCAAGTGATCTGCACCTCGCGTTCAAACCGCTGGATCGAGGCGTCGTTGACCTTGTCGAGGTCGAGCATCTTGATCGCCGTGGGACGCCGCAGCATCGAATGGTGCCCCTTATAAACGACACCCATGGCGCCCGCGCCCAGCTTGCGCTCGAGCGTATACTGGCCAAGCTGCTGGGCTTCGATTTCCGCCTTCTGCGCTTCACGACGCAGGCGAGCGACCATCACGGTAAAGATGAAGATGGCGACCGAGCTGATTCCCAGCAGGGCGTACAGCGACCAGAACGTCCACCGCAGGATCGTGAGGGGATGAAACGCTTCGGCGACGTCGACCTCGGTAATCACTCCAATGTCGTACTTCGGCAGCCATTTCCACGTGCCCACGCTTACGACTCCCCGGTAATCGCGATAGCCCTGCATGTCAATTCCCGAAGTCCCGGACGTGGCCGCGGCGGCCGGCCGAGTCAGCGGCAGCTCGGATCGGCGCTGTTTCGGGAGATAGCCCCCCGTCATGTCCCCCTGCGGATCGCGAATCTGCACGTTGAGAATCGAATGCGCATGGGGCTGGTCGGGAACGAGCCCCAGCAGGATCAGCGACTCATCGAACCGGCTGTTCGAAACCATCAAGCCCGCCTTGTTGATGGCGTAGGTTTCTCCCGATTCGCCGAACCGGCCGAGTTGCATGATCCGCGTGAATTCCAGTTCCGGGCGGACCCGCAGGGCCAGCACGGCCACCACTTCGAAGCTCGGATCGCGCACCGGGGCGCAGACAAACATCGTCGGTACGCCCGTGCGCATCGTCCCGAATTCGTCCTTCATGGTGACGACGCTGGCGAACGGCGCGCTGACCATCGCTTCGCCCTCCAGCGCCCGGGCGATGAACGGTTCGTATTCGGGAATCTCGGACCGGCCGAGCAATTCCGGGTTCGAAGAGGACACGATCTTTCGGGATTTGTCGGCCACGAAGTAGGCGACGTAATTGTGGTTCGATAACGCCGGACTGATTCGCTTCTGCAATTGCTTCTGGAGTTCAGCCGACGGCGGCGCAGGAGCCCCCGCCGCCCCACCCTCCTCAGCGGCCAGGATCGCATAAATGCCTTCCCGGACCTGCAGGTCGTTCGCGAGGGATGCCGCATTCGACGTCTGTGTCTTGTACCAGTTCTCGAGCATCGCGATCTCGACGCTCAGCAGCGTTTCGAGCTGGGAGCGCAAGCTGGCCTTCATCGTCGTTTCGATCGAGCGGCGGACGCCGAACGCCAGCGCCGCCAGCAACACCGTGGCGATAATGGGATGCAGCCAGAGCTGCTTCTTGAGGAAGACGCCGGTCTTCGTCACCGACCGGCCGACCGACGATGAGCCCCAGGTCATGTGGGCCATCGGCTGTCCCAGCGCCGAGCGATTCGGTGCCATTTTCGACGGTCGAAACCAGTTCAGCGGATTGATCACGGCTTACCCTCGCAGCCGCCGATCTTGGCAGCCTGAAATTCTGTAATCGCAGCCTTCAGACCGCGGCCTGTTCTCGGGGCGCGTCCTCGGCTGATGAAAAAATGCCACATGTCCAGTATGGGACAAGGTGAGCGGGGCTGCGGGACCAGCGGAGTGCCAACCAGACGAGTCGCGCGGCGTCCCTGCCTGGCTTATCGATTGTAGCGGTCCGTCCCGAGGTGCGGGCCCCGAAACCGGCTGAAACCGTGGCTGCCGAGCCGCGACTCATCTTGCGGCGGAATGCCCGTTCGGGTACATCTCGCCCGGCTCTTGGCCTGCATTTCGTCCCGGAACTTGCGTGAAAAGGATTTGACGCATGGTCTTCCTGCGCCCTCTGAAGTATCTCGCCAAGGCGATGCTGCTCGATGCCACACCGGGGCAGCTCGCCTGGGGCTTCGCCCTGGGAATGGTGATCGGTCTGATTCCAAAAGGGAACCTGATCGCCGTCTCGCTCATGACACTGTTTTGCGCCTTGCGGATCAACCTGGCGGCGGGGACGGCGGCGATTCTGATCTTCGCCTGGGTCGGCATGCTGCTCGATCCTTATTCCCATCGCCTTGGACACTTCCTGCTCACCCATCCGTCACTGCAGGCGACGTGGACTTCGCTCTACGACATGAACGTCGTGCCGTGGACCGCCTTCAATAATACGGTCGTACTGGGGAGCACGCTCATCGGGCTGGCGGCGTTCCTGCCGACGTACTGCATCTCGCGTCCGATTTTCGCCCGATTCGCCGAGAAGTGGGCCGAGCACGTCAAGAAGTATCGCGTCGTCCAGATCATCGGTCGCGGCGAGATGGCCGACAGACTCGTCGCCTGACACAATCCCGTTCCGAGAGACAGATCCCATGCGCTGGCGTTACATCATTCCGCGGGTCATCCTGCTGGCATCGGTCTGGGGCTTTTTCACGTTCGCGCTCGATCCGCTCCTCGAACGGGGGCTGGTCAAGGCCGGTCAGTCAACCGCGACGGCGAAGGTCGATGTCTCGGGCGTCAAAACGTCATTCTTTCCGCCGGCGGCAGCCATCGGCAAGGTGCGCGTGGCCAATCACTCCAAGCCGGGCACGAACCTCATCGAATTCGACTCGCTTGAAATGAAATTCGAGGGGAGCCCGCTGCTCCGCAAATTGTTCATCGTCGACGAAGGAGAATTGACAGGGCTCCGCTGGGGGACGCCGCGCGACGACTCAGGCCTGCTCCCGGAAACTCCCGCCGAACAGGAGGCCGCCAAGGCTGCCGAGAATCAGTCCGCCGGTCTCGATTCCGAGTGGGAGGCCCGCGCCAAGTCGGTTCTCTCGGGACTGACCGATCGGGCCAGAACCGCCATCGATCCGCAGCAGTTCGAATCGGTGCGCCTCGGGCAGGACATGTCCAAACGCTGGACGACTTCGTTTAACAGCATCGAAACCCGCTCGGACGATCTGAAAAAGCAAATCGACTCCATCAAAGCCAAAGTCAGTTCGAACAACGGCAACAAGCTCGAACGGCTGGAAGCGTATCGCAGTGCGGCGACCGACTCGGCCAAGCTGCTCCAGGAAATCAAGCAGCTCAAGGCCGATCTCGACGCGCAGAAGCTGCAGGCCCGCCAGGACTTCGCGTCCTTCAAGCAGGCCCGCGAGCACGACATGGCCAGGATCCAGGACGGGGCCAACCTGCTCAAGATGGACCCGCAGCAGCTCACCGAGTATCTGCTCGGCCCCGAACTCCACAAGCAATTGAATGAAGCCCTCGAATGGACCAGATGGGCCAAAGCCCACTTCATCAAGAAGCCCGACGAACCGCAGCCCAACCGCCTCGGCGGCGAAGAGATCGTCTTCCCGCGCACGCCCGAACTTCCCCGCTTCCTGATCAAGTCGCTGCGCGTTTCCGGAGCCGGCGACGTCCACGGCCAGCAGTTGCAATTCGCGGGAACCGTCACCGGCATCACGTCTGACCCTGTAATCTACGGACAGCCGGTCGTCGTCCAATTGACCGGCGACGGCGCCGGAGATCTCGACCTGCGCGCCGAGTTCGACTACACCAAACCGGGCGTCGAACCGACGCACCACGTGCTGCTCAGTTACTCGGCGCCCAACCCGGGCATTTCGCATCTGGGCAGCGACGATGCGCTGGCCATGACGGTCAGTCCCGGCAAGCTGGCCTCCCGGGTCGAGGTCACGCTCGTCGGCGAAACCGTGCACGGAACTCTCAACTTGAAGCTCGACCCGGCGAGTCTCACCCTCAAAACGGCGGGCAAGTCGGCCCAACTCGAGAAGCACGTCATGGCGGCCCTGGCCGACATCGTCGCCGGCATTCACGCCGTCCAGGCTGATCTCGTTCTCGACGGCCCGCTGGAAAATCCGAAATGGTCGATCAAGTCAGACCTCGGTCCGCAGATCGCCGGCGGTATGGGCCAGGCACTCTCGCACGAACTGACTGCGGGCAAACAGGAACTCGCCGCCAAGCTCGACCAGACCTTGAACCAGCAGGCCGGCCAGCTCCAGAACATGTTCAAGCAGCAGTCGCAGCTCCTGGCCGGGAAACTCAACCTCAACGAAGCCGAGTTGCACCAGCTCGCCCAGCAGGTCACCGGAGGCCGCCTGACCGAACTCGAGAAGGTCACCGGCAAACCGCTCGAAGCGCTGAAGAAGCCCCTCGAGACGGGCAAGCCCCCGACCGCCGCCGACTTGAAGCAGGAAGAAGAGGCGATCAAGAACAGCGTGAAGAACCTGTTTCGGAAGTAAGCGCCGCGACCGGCGACTTTCGGAATCGATTCGACGCGGACCGGCAGCGATCGCCACGCTGGCGCGGCAAGTCTGACGACAACTCGGCGGCTGCCGGCGTCTCGACTTTTATGCCGCGCTCCGACAGGGTATCGTAAACGGCGGGCCAGACCTCTCCCCACCGAAAGCGAGCACCCCGATGAGACTTCGGCCTGGCAGCCGGTTCCCGATTGTCGCATCTGCTTTGCTCCTGGTCGCCTGGGGGCGTTCGGCTCCTGCTCAAGACAAAAAGCTCGCTCAGCCCAAGGCGTCGGGCGCTGCGGCGGCCAAGGCACAATCCCCGGTACGCGGTGCACCCGACTACACCAAGCTCACCGGTGCGCTCGACGACGTCGCCTTGCCGCTCGAACAGCCGGTAGTCCTGTGGCGGGTTGTCGTCGAACCGGACGCCGCGCGGGCTGCCAAGGGACGCGGCATCAGCCTCACCGACGTCGTGATTGCCGATGGCGTTGCCTATTTTGGGAACGACCTGGGGCATGTTTACGCAATCTCCACGAAGGACGGCGCCCAACTCTGGACGCACGAGCACGGCGCGCGCGTCGCCGATGTGCCGTCGGTCGATCGGGATCACGTCTACTTCACCTCCCACGACAAAGGACTGGCGGCTCTCCAGCGCAGCGATGGGGCTCTGGTCTGGAGCAATGCGATCCCGCATGGAACTGACGTCACGCCGATCCCGGTCGGAAATCGCTTGCTCGTTTCAGGCTACGACGGTAAGGCGTATGCCTTCGACCGCACCAACGGCGAAGTGCTCTGGGAACATGACTTCGGCGCAGACGCACCTCCCGATCAGCCCAAATTCGAGGGGGCGCGGGCCCGCTTCCAGAACATCGTCGCTCGTCCCGGCGGAGCCGCATGCGACGGCAAAACGTTTGTCCAATGCGTGTTCGACCAGTCGCGCGTTCTGGCTCTCGACTGCGCCACAGGAAAACGACTCTGGACGTTTCAGGCGGCCGGCTGGATGAGTTCCACGCCGACCATTGTCGCCGAGCGAATCTACGTCGCCAGCCAGGACGACTTCCTGTACTGTCTCGACCTCGGTACCGGCGCAGTCGTCTGGAAGTTCAAAACGCCCGGCTGGGTCTCGACCGGCCTGGCCGTTCACGCGGGCATTGTCTATCTGCCGCATCACCGCGGGCGGCTGTTCCGCATCAATGCCCACAACGGGGAAATGCTCCGTTCGTTTCAATCCCCGGAACCGGCCGACGAAAAATCGCTGCACGGCGGAGACCCGCTCATCGCCAACGGCACAATCTTCTTCACGACCAACAGTGGGACGCTCCTGGCCGTCGATCTTGCGACCAACAAACTGCGCTGGTCGCTGCGCCCGTCCGAAGGTTCCCGACTGCCAAGTTCTCCCGCAACCGATGGCCGGCGGATTTTCCTGAGGTCGTCGCAGGACAACGACCAGGCTGGCGAATCGTCGATTCTGGTGATCGGCCGCGACCCTTGATGTCGCCAGCCACCGGGCGGCTCCCTACAATCGCGGAGCTGTTCCCCGTTGATTGCCCGGTACCGGATCGGAGGTCAGAGTGCGGTTCATCGTCGGCCTCGCCGGTCTGCTATTGATCTTTGTCGTTCTCGTCGATGCATTCGAGGCCGTCCTGCTTCCGCGGCGAGTGACCCACGGCTTTCGTTTTCTGCGGTTCTTCTATCGCAATATCTGGTCGGCCTGGCGGCGACTCGTGGCGCTGGTGTCCTCTGCCCGGCGGCGCGAGACCCTGCTCG